>Ga0137436_1000344_pt1 | contig 14485 bp, 12 predicted proteins | sample EasRivERMGT119_2_FD_102328 | JGI IMG/M metagenome (GOLD analysis project Ga0137436, IMG submission 102328) | Soil microbial communities from meander-bound floodplain in the East River, Colorado, USA - East River MetaG ERMGT119_2 | ecosystem: Environmental > Terrestrial > Soil > Floodplain ...
CCACTACTGAGGGCGACATGAAACCACGACATGCGATCCTGGCGGCGATCCTGGCCACGGCAGCCGGGTCCGCCGCTCACGCACAGGCTCCCATCAACATCACGCAGACCGGCCTGGGCGCGGGCGCGGTTTACAACGTCGAGTGGCTGCCGGATCCCGCATGTCCCGCCTGCGGGACCTTCGACGTGATCTCCGGAGATCTCTTCCTGCTGCGCGCGGGAGGCGGCGCGTTTGGTCCGACCGTCCTCGCGTGCCAGATCAACAACGCCGCGGCCTCCCCGTTCACGCCGCTCGCTCCGATCCCCGGCCCCGGCGCCGGCATCTACGTCCTGGTCCGAGCCCAGACGGCCCCTCTTCCGCCGGCCGCCTGCGGGACGTGGGACATGGAGTTTCCGGGGGCGGCGCAGCCGGTGAGCCGCGGCCCGGGAATCGCGGCGTCGCCGCTCACGTGCGCGTGCCCGTGACCTAGGGGTCGAACCGGCTCCGTTGATCGGCGGGAACGACGGGACAGAGGTCCGGCGGGCGCGCGAACCATCGCTTGCGCGCCGCGGCCATGCGGTCGTACACGAAATCGCGCAGCGGCCGCGGGACGACCCCCAGGAACCCGCCGGCGATCCGCCACACGCCTCCCAGCTCCCGCAGGACGTGGACGGTCCCCTCGGAGCGCGTGAGCACGCGCCCGTCGCGGGCGACGACGACGAAGCTGTCGGGAAGCCCGCCGACGATCGCCGGATCGACTTCGCGCAAGAACGTGGGCCCGCCCAAGGGGGCGAAGCGGAACGCGCGACCGTCCCGGTCCCGGCTCAGCAGGAACCGGACGCCGCGATGGCACAGGCCGCACGTGCCGTCGTAGAACACGCGCTCGGGGGCGGGCGGCGCCACGGTCACGGCCCGAGCAGCAGGGCCCCTCCGGTGACGCCGACCAGACGCAAACCCAGCGCGACCGTGAGGCAGCCGACCGCGAGGTGGAGGAGGCGCGTGCCCCGCTCCGGCATGAGCCCCAAGCGCGCGGGCACGGACACGATCGCGCCCAGCGCGGCCATCCCCAGCATCGCTCCCGAAGCGAAGAGCAGGACGAACGCCATCGCGGACCACGCGGAGCGCGCCGAGGCCGCGGCCATGACGACGAGGGCGGCCGAGCCCGCCGTCCCGTGCGTCATGCCGACGAGCGCCGACGACCGCCACCTCAGCCGCGGCGCGTGCTCGTGCGCGTCGTGCGCCTGGCCGTGACGGTGGCTGTGCGCGTGGGCGTGGAGGGTGCCATCGGCGTGCCGGTGCACGTGGAGGTGGATGCGCTCGCGCGCGAGCCGGCTCAGGACGCGCGCGCCCAAGACGACGAGCATCACGCCGACCGCCAGCTCGGCGACGACCGAAAGGCGCGCGGGGATCGTCGCATGGGCGAGCAGCGCCAGTGCGCCGAGGAGCACGAGCGGGATCGCGTGGCCGATCCCCCAGAACAATCCGGCGGCGGAGAGCGTGCGGGGCGACCGGTGGCGCGACGCAAGGCTCGAGACCGCCGCCAGATGATCCGGTTCCAGCGCATGCTGGAGACCGACGAGGAGTCCCCACGTGAGGAAGGCGACCACGCCGCGCATGGTATCGCAGCGCGCGCGCGCCGGTCGTATCGCACGGTGGCCGCGAGGTTGTGGGATCAGCGTGTGAGGCGGTCGGCAAGACGCTGAGCCGACAAGGCTTGCGACTCGCGGAGACCTGCACGTTGCCGGCGGGCGCGTGGTCGCGGCCAGGTTGGTCGTCGAGGTTGCTGTCAGGCAACCCCCAGCGCTTCGAGCCGGAGTCAAGCACCCCACAAGCTCGCGGCCACCGTGGTCGTATCGTTCCCCCATGGAGATCGACGCGGCACCCGAGGCCCAGGACCGCATCCTGCTCGACCGGGTCGCCCCCCTGCGCGAGACGCAGCCGGTCTCGTTTCTGCGGGCGAACAAGCCGGAATGGCGGATCCTCGTGGAGGCGTACATGCCGCCGCTTTCCCCCGACCAGGAGGATGCGGTCGCCGACAGCGAGGCCGCCTTCCGGATCATCCGGCTCGACCTCGACGGCGTGCTCGGACGCGGGCGGCGCGAGATCGTCCTCGCGTCGTTCGTCTGGGCTCTCGCGCACTCGGGGGCGAGCGGGGAAGAGCGCCGCCAGATCCACCTCGCCGGGTATCGGTGGGCGGTAGACGGCGGCCGCTGGGATCCCGCGGCGGTCCAGGCGCTTCAGACCCGCTTCGCGCGCGACGAGAGCGCCCTCGCGGGGTTCGTGGAGGCCGCGTCCCGCGGCGACGAGTCGGCGTTCGGGGGGCCGGAGGCCGCCCGCGTCCTCTTCGAGCGATGGCGGGGCCGCGTGGACGTCGCAAACCTTCGCGAGGCGCTCGACCGGCACGCCAACCGCCTGGGGGTCTTCGCCGAGCCGGTCGCGATCCTGCACTACTTTCTGTGGCGCTTGACGGCCTGAGACGGGCGGCGTATGAGAGGGCGTTCGGGTCCAACACCCGGCATAGGAGGGTCAGCGGATGAAGGACGGCATGCTCAACTTGAACCTGGAAGTGGAGGAGATCGAAAGCCGCGAGCGCGGAGGGGGATGCGCCACGTCCTCCAGCACCTCGCGCCTGTGCACCTGTCCGTGCCGTTACGACACGACACTCGCCACGCAGACCAAGAGCTGAACGCCTTGGACGACGCGACCGGGGAAGCTTCCTTCTCCGGTCGCGACGAGACCTGCCTCTACACCCTGTTCCACGCCGACGCGTCGGTCCACGAGGAGCTGCTCCGCGCGGCGGTCATCCCCGTCGTGCGCGAGCTCCGCGATGCGCCCGGGCTGCGTAGCCTCTTCTTCGCCCGTTACAGCGAGCCGGACTGGCAGCTGAGGTTCCGGGTGCTCGGCGAGCCGCGGTGGATCGAGGATGAGGTCAAGCCCCGGATCGAGACCGCCGTGTCCTCCACGCGCGGCGCGGGGCTGTTCGAGAGCGTCGAGTACGCGAGCTACCAGCGCGAGTGGGAGCGCTACGGGGGCCCGACCGGAATGCCTCTCGCCGAGGCGGTCTTCCTCCACGATTCGCTCGCCTGCCTCGATCTGATCGAGGCGGAGTCCGAAGGCGCTCTCGCGAGGTCGCGGCGGGAGTGGAGCCTCGTGCTCACCGACCGGTTCCTGGACCTGTTCGACGTCACGATCGACGACAAGGTCGCGTTCTACCACTTCGGCCACCAGTGGGCCGTGCGCGAGAACGAATGGGACGCGGAGGATCTCGCCCGGCTCGACGCGAAGTACGAGTCCCTCGCGCCGGGGCTGCGCTCGCTGTTGTCGCGCGAGGACCCGCCGGCGGACGCGGAGCTTTGGGGAGGCGAGCGCGGAGCGGCCATCGCCCGCCGCGCGCTTTCGTCCTTCGCCCCGGTCGCAGCCGCCGTGCGCGCCGGCCTGCGCGACGGCTCGATCGCGCAGGAGCCGGTCTATCTCCTGTGGTCGTACGCGCACATGCACGCGAACCGGCTGGGGATCTCCTCCACGGCGGAAGCGATCCTTCGCTACCTCCTGTGGCGCCACTGGAGTTGAGCCGCCTCGTCCTGCTGCGCGTCGCCTCACGCCCGTTCGCCACGCTCGAGCCGTTCGCCGCACCGGAATGGACGGTTGCCGAGCGAGCGCTCGCGTCCCTCCAGGCGGAGGAGGACGCAAGCCGCGCGCTCCTCGAAGCGTCGCTGTACGAGGCCGCTGGCCCCGGCGGCGCCGCCGATGCGCCCTCGGCGACGGCGCGGCACGCGGTGCTTTCGATCCTGCGAAGCATCCACAACGGACGCTTGCCGCGGGAGCGCGATCTCGCGGCCGCCGGGCCTCGCGTGCCCCGGGCCCTGCGCGAGGAGATCGAGCGCCACGAATCGCTCCGCGCGCGCCGGCTCGAGCTGACGCTGACGGCCGACGCGCTCGCCCATGCGGCCTCCGGTACCACCCGGAGCCTCCTCGCGTCCGCGCTGGCGGACCCGCTGGTGCAAGAGGGGATCGCCTCGGCGGCGTCCGAGCTGGCGGCGAAGCTTCGCCGGGTCCTGGCGGATGAGGGCGCCTCACGCCACGGCGACCGGCACGTGAGCGCGAAGGCTCTCGCCTACCTGGCGCGGTTTGCGACCAAGACCTCCCCCAACGGTGTGTTCTGCGCGACGTCGCTCGGACGGATCGACGGGAGCGCCTGCCGCGTCGAAGGCGTCCCGGGGATCGCGCGCACCGAGGTGCTCCTCTCCGTCGCCGAGGCGCGCAAGGTCGCCTGCACGCTGGCGGCCGACCCTGCGGTCGAAGCCGCCGTCGTTCCCCGCGCGAACACGACCCTGCGCGACGATCCGGAGGGGTACACGTTCTGGCGGGTCGCTTCCGCACGGCGGCCCGATGACCGCGAGAGCCTCTCGCGCGTGCGCGAGCATCCGATCGTGCGCGCGGTCCTGGACGAGATTGCCGCGGGCGCCCCCTCGCTTCCCGAGCTGCGGCGGCGCGTCGCGGCGCGCGTCGGGGTCGAGGACGACGTGCTGGCACCGTTCCTGAGGCGCCTGATCGACAGCGGCATCGTCATCGCGGAGATCGAGATCCCCTACGACGAGCGGCGTCCGCTGCGGTTCGTAGCAGGGAGGGCCCGTGCGGCCGGGTGCGACGCTCCGTGGATCGACACGGCCCTTGGGATCGAGGACGCGGTCGACGATCTCTCTGCCCTGCCCTGGAGAGAGCGCGCGTCCGCGAGAGCGCGGATCGCGGGCGAGCTGGAGGCGCTTCCGCGCGCGCGGGAGCTTTCGAGGGACGAGCTGTTCCGCACCGACGCGGCCGCCGCGGCGGAGGTGACGCTTCCCTCCCAGGTGCTCGACGAGCTGACGAAGGCCGTCTCCGGGTATGCGCGCCTGTTCGCCGCCATGTACCCCGCCGCGCGGTACCGCGCGGGCTGGGTGCGCCGGTTCCTCGCGAAGTTCCCCGCCGACGCCGACGTCGATCTGCTCGACGTCTACCGCACGCTCACCGAGGAGGGAGAGACCTACCGCCCTGCTGCGTTTCCCGAGCCCGACGGCGGGGATCCCGACGCGCGCCGCGCGCTGGAGCGAGCGCGGGACGCTTGGGCCGCGGGACGCGCTTCGAGCCTTTCCGCCCTTCTCGACGCGGCGGGGCTGGCGGAGGCCCCCGAGCCGCCTTGGGCGGCGGGCGTCCTCTTCCAGATCGCGGCGGGAAGCGCGCGTGCGATCGAGGACGGGGACTTCCGCCTCGTTCTGAACGGCCTGTTCCAGGGTGCCGGCCTGTCCCTGTCGCGATTCGCGCACCTGCTCGGCGCCGACGCGGTGACGCGCGAGCTGCGACGCGCCTGGTCGGTCGTCGAGCGCCCGGGTGCGATCGTCGCCGAGCTGACCTACAACCACCTGGGCCGCACGGCGAACGCGGGGCTGCGCCCCTCGATCTTCGACCACGAGATCGAGCTTCCCGGGGATACGGTCTCTGCCCGCGCGACGCGCCTTGCGCTCCACGATCTCACGGTGAGGTTCTGCTCCGGCACCGAGCGCTTCGTCCTCCGCGTCGCGGGCGGCGGAGCCGAGGTCGTTCCGGTGATCAACAGCGGGGTCAACCCGGTCGGGTTCATCTCGTTTCTCGTCGCGATCGGGGAGCAGCCGTTCCAGCCGATCGGCTACCTCCCCGGATTCGATCGGGACGACGTCGACCACTGGCCCCGCGTCACGTCGGAGCGCGTGGTCGTCTTCCGCGAGCGGTGGGTGTTTAGGCGGCCGTTCTGGCCCGAGGCTTCGGCCCGCGCGCTGGCGCGCTGGCGCGATGCCCACGCCCTCCCGCGCCACGTCTTCGTCCACACAACGAGAGAGCCCAAGCCGCGTTACGTGGATCTCGAGTCCCCGGCGTTCCTCGACCTGCTCCGCCGCGACCTCGTCCCGGTGGCAGGCGACGATGCGGCGCGGCTCGAGGTGACCGAGATGCTCCCCGGCCCCGGCGAGCTGTGGCTCGCGGGGCACGCGAGCGAGTTCCTGGTCCAGATGGCGTCTTCTCTCGGTTAGAGTCGACGCGTGAGGAGCTACGACGCCATCGCCCGGCAGTACGACGCGCACGGCTGGGACTGGTATGCGGCGACGACGGGCGATCGGCTCGTGCGCGCGCTCACGGAGCAAGGGGTGCGGCCCGGAGCTTCTATCCTCGACGCCGGGTGCGGCACGGGGAGCCTCGCTCTTTTTCTCGCGGAGGCCGGTTACAGGGTCACCGGCGTCGACCTGTCGCAGGGGATGATCGACACGGCGCGGTCGAAGGACCTCTCGGGGCGCGTCGCGTGGCACGTCGGCGATCTCCGCGCCTTCGATCTCCCCGCCCGCTTCGACGCGATCGTCACGGTCGCCGACGTCCTCAACCATCTGCGGGACCTCGACGGGTGGGAGGCGGCCTTCCGCTCGTTCCACCGTCACCTCGGGCCCCGGGGGATCGTGATCGCGGACGTCATGACGGCGCGCGGCCTCGCGCAGATGGACCAGCAATCCGTGCAAGAGCGCGGGGGCGTGACGCTCATCCTCTCGATCGTGTGGGAGCCCGAGGAGCGCCGGTCCACCCTGAAGCTCGTCTCTTTCTCCCCCGATCCCGAGGACCCGTCCCGCTTCGTGCGGACCAGCGAAACGATCGCCGAATGGGCGTTTCCCATCGCGGAAGTGCTGGACCGCGCAAGGCGCGCGGGTTTTTCCTCGGTGGAGCGGATCTGGGGGATCGCGCCGGATCCGGAGGCCGACGATCGTCTGACGATCCTGTGCTTGACCAGCGAGGCGGGGACGCGTACATCCACGCCGTGAAGACCCCCGCGAGGATCGCCTCGGCCGTCGTCCTTGCCCTGTCCGCGGGCGCGACGCGTGCGGCCTACGTCAACTTCGAGTCGTCCCACGTCCACCCGATTGCGTTGACCCCGTCGGGCGGCAAGCTCCTCGCGGTGAACACGCCGGACGCGACGCTCGAGGTGTTCACGGTGGACGGCGCCGGGAACCTCGCCTTCGACGCCACGATCCCGGTGGGGCTCGAGCCGGTGACGGTCGTGGCGCGCACGGACTCCGAGGCGTGGGTCGTCAACCAGCTCTCCGACACGGTGAGCATCGTCGATCTCGGCCAGCGGACCGTGACGCGCACGCTTCGCGTCGGCGATGAGCCGACCGACGTCGCCTTCGCCGCGGGGAAGGCGTTCGTGGCCGTGCGCCGCGCCGACCCGATCCCCGGCGTGCCCCCCGCGCCGAACACGAAGGACCTCCCGGACGACCTCGTGCGCGTCTACAGCCTCGCGGACCTCTCCGCGGCGCCGCAGAGCGTGCCGCTGTTCTCGAGCAAGATCCGGGCGCTCGCGGTGGCCCCCGGCGGCGGCACCGTCTACGCGGTCGCGCAAGACTCGGGGAACCAAACCGCGGTCATCGACGCGAACATCATCTTCGGGAACAACGCCAACCTCAACGCCCCGCGGCTCGCCGCCCTCGGGGTCAACCCGATGACGTGCTCGAACCCTCCGCCGCCCTACCCGGCGATGCCCGCCGGGATCACGCGCAACCCCGCCCTCATCGACCCTCCCGACGGGCTCCCGAAGGTCGGGCTCATCGTGAGATGGGACAACGCGACGAGCCGGTGGGTGGACGATGCGGGCCAGAACTGGACGGCGTGCCTTCCGATCCGCCTCCCGGACCACGACCTCTTCGCGATCAACGCGACGACCCTCGCCGTGACGCCGGTCGACCATCTCGGCACGACCATGTTCGACGTCTCGGTGCAGCCGGTCACCGGCAAGGTCTGGGTCCCGAACACCGAGGCGCTCAACATGGTCCGGTTCGAGCCGCGCGTGAAGGGGCACGTCGTCGACAACCGCCTCTCGGTCGTCAACCCTTCGGCCGGAAACGCGGTGAGCGTCGTCGAGTTGAACGCTCACATCAACCGGAACAGCGACCCGCAGACCAACCTGGCCGAGCGCCTGGCGAGCATCTCGCAGCCCGGCATGATGGTGTGGCGCTCCGACGGGTCCACGGCTTACTTGACCGCGATCGGCTCCAGGAAGATCTTCGCGGTGGACGGCGCGTGTGCGACGCCCGCCTGCATCTTCGGCCCGACGCGCGCCACCCCGCGCGCCGTCGACGTCGGCGAAGGTCCGACGGGGGTCGCGCTGAGCGAGGCCCGGAACCGCCTCTACGTGCTCAACCGCTTCTCGAACACGATCGCCCTCGTGGACGTGCCGACGCTGACGAAGATCGGCGAGGTCGCGCTCCACGACCCCAGCTCACAGACGATCCGCGACGGGCGCCGCTTCCTCTACGACGCGGTGCTCTCCTCGGGGCACGGCGACAGCGCCTGCTCGAGCTGCCACATCTCGGGCGACAAGGACGCGATCTCGTGGGACCTCGGGGACCCGACGGGAGGCTTCGTCTCGTACGCGACCGCGAACGACAACGTGCGCTTCGTCCTCCCCACCTCCGGCCAGCCCGTCAACTGCGACCCCGCCGTGTGCGCCTCGCACCAGGGGTTCGATCCGCAGAAGGGGCCGATGGCGACCCAGACGCTCCGATCGATGCTCGAGCCGCTGCACTGGCGTGGCGATCGCGCGACGATGAACGACTTCAACGGCGCGTTCGTCGGGCTGCTCGGCTCGAAGGACGTGGGCGCACCCGGCCCTTCGGCCGGACTCTCCGCCGCCGACATGGAGTCGTTTCGGCAGTTCTCGCTGGGGATGCGCTTCCCGCCGAACTTCTACCGGAACGTCGACGACACGCTCCCCTCGCAGTTCGAGATCCCCTTCCCCGCCGACAACCACGGCACGCCGCCGACCATGATCGCGAACCCCTTTCGGGGCCTCAACACCGTCTTCGACACGCTGGGGACCGACGCCGGGCAACCCTGCAAGTCCTGCCATGCCCACCCGTTCGGGGCTGCTGGCGGGCAGCTCGGCGGCGTGACCCCCTCCGAGCCGACGCTGCCGGTGACCGCCGCGCTGTTCAACGGCAACGCCGACCAGACCCCGCACAGCGACGTCAAGGTCGCCCACCTGCGGAACATGGTGGACAAGCCGGGGCTGTTCTTCGGAACCCAGGCCAACCCCTTCGACGTCAAGGCGGGGTTCGGCTTCGTGCACGACGGGTCGATACCCAACCTCCTCACCTTCTTCTCGATCAACGTGTTCAACCTGACCGCGACCGACGTGCTCGACCTCTCGGGATTCATGCTCCACTTCCCGACCGAGACGCGCCCCTCCGTCGGGCGCAACCTGACGTGCCCGCAAGGGGCACCGCCGCAGGCGGGGTGCGACGAGACGCTGCTGACCACGCTGATCACGCTCGGCGATCTCACCAACGCGAACCGGCAGTGCGAGCTCACCGCGTCCGCGCTGTCGGGGGGCCGGGTGAAGTCGTACCGCCTCAGCGGAGGGAGCTGGCTCTCGGACGTTCCCACCGATCCCGCGATCACGACCGCGGCGCTGAGGACGAACGCGCAGGGCCCCGTCAGCTTCCTGTGCGCCACGCGCGACTCGGGCTTGCGCCTCGGCGGCGACCGCGACGAGGACGGGACGTTGAACGGGGTGGACTGCGCGCCCGGCGACGCGGGCGCGAAGAGCCTCCCCGTGGAGGCGGCCGGATTCTCGATCCAGGGGAAGGCGCCGACCGCGTTGAGCTGGTCCTCGCAGGCGACCGCGACGGGGCCCGGGGTCGTCTACGACGTCGTCGGGGGAACGCTGTCGGTCCTTCGAGCGTCCGGCCTGTCCGCTGCGACCTCCTGCATCGGGTCGGGCCTTTCGACCCCCGCCTACAGCGACGCGCGCCCTGCCCCGGGCGTGGGCGCCGCGTTCTACTACCTCGTGCGCGCGCGCAACGCGTGCGGGTCCGGAGGCTTCGGAGCCGGCCGGTCGGCTCTCGACACGCTCGTCTGCCCGTAGTAAATCCCGCCCGTGGTCTCGTTACGAACCGCGAAGTGGTCCGCGGGCGTGCTCGCCGCCGCCGTCGCGGGCGTCGCCGGCCCCCCGGCGCTCTTCCTCCTCGCGGTGTGGTGGAGGGAACCTGCGGAGCGCCCTCCCGGGCCGCTTCCGGGCCGAGGCGACGCGAGCGGGCTGGTGTCGGGCCTCCCGGCCGAGGTCGTCCCGGTCGCCGAGGAGCCCGGGCGAGCCGAGCGCCAGCTGACGGCTCTCGTCGCCCGCGCGGCCGCCGAAGGGCGCCATGTCGCCATCGCGGGATCGCGGCACTCCATGGGGGGACACACCGTGCTGCCGGGCGCGGTCGTGCTCGACATGACGCCGTTTCGCGGCATCGCCCTCGACGCCCCACGCCGCATCGTCCGTGCGGGCGCGGGGGCGACGTGGGCCGATCTCATCCCGGTCCTGGACGCGGCGGGGCTGTCGGTCGCCCAGATGCAATCGAACAACGACTTCACGATCGGCGGGTCGATCTCGGTGAACGCGCACGGGTGGGCGTACGGCGCGCCGCCGGTCGCCGCCTCCGTCGTCTCGTTCCGGCTGATCACGGCAGACGGACGCATCGTGACGTGCAGCAGGACGGAGAATCAGGAGCTGTTCTCGCTGGCCCTCGGCGGTTACGGGCTGTTCGGCGTCATCCTCGACGCGGACCTTAGCGTCGTCGACAACGAGACCTACACGGCCGTCTCGCGGCGCACTCTGCCGCGGGACTATGCGTCCACCTACGTCGAGCTCACGAAAGATCGCGACGACATCGGGCTCGCGTACGGGAGGCTCAGCGTGGCCCCGGCGTCGTTCCTCGAGGAAGCGCGCATCGTCCTGTTCGTGCGGATGCCCGGGACCGCCGGCACGCGCGGGACGCTGGGCCGGGCGGAGACGCGGCGGCTCAAGCGGCTCGTGTTCCGGGGCGCGGTGGGGAGCGACTACGGCAAGAACCTGCGGTGGACGCTCGAGAAGCTCGTCGGTGAGCCGTCGGGGCGCGCGATATCGCGCAACCGCGTCCTGAACGAGCCCTCGGCGTGGTTCGCCAACCGCGACCCCGAGAGCACCGAGATCCTCGAGGAGTACTTCGTGCCCCTCGAGCGGTTCGGAGCGTTCGTGGAGGGCGCGAGAGAGATCCTCCTCCGCCACGCCCCGGACCTGCTCAACGTGACCGTGCGCGAGGTCGCACCCGACGGCGACACGGTGCTCCGTTACGCGCGCGGCCGGATGCTGGCCCTCGTCCTGCTGATCCACCAGCGGCGGAGCGAGATCGCGGACGAGCGGACGGCGGCGTGCGAGCGCGAGCTGATCGACCTCGTGCTCGCGTGCGGCGGGACCTACTACCTCCCCTATCGCCCCCACGCGACCCGGGCACAGTTCCTCCGCGCGTACCCGATGGCGCCGGAGTTCCTCGCCGCGAAGCGCCGCTACGATCCGGCGGAGGTGTTCTCCAACGAGTTTTACCGGAACTTCGGACCGCCGGATAATATCGGTCAGGAGGATCGACGATGAAACGTCAAGCGACCGCGCAGTGGCAGGGTGATCTGAAGGCCGGCAAAGGGACGATCTCCAGCGACAGCGGGGCCCTCAACGAGACGCCCTACCGGTTCGCGACCCGGTTCGAGAACGAAAAGGGACTCAACCCCGAGGAGCTCATCGCCGCGGCGCACGCAGGGTGCTTCACGATGGCGCTCTCCGCAGAGCTCGGCAAGGCCGGCATCGTCGCCGAGAACCTGCGCACGACGGCCACGGTCACGCTCGAGAAGGTCGGCGACGGCTTCTCCGTCATGGCGTCGCACCTCGACCTCGTCGCGAGAATCCCGGGAGCGTCCTCCGACGCGTTTCTCAACGCGGCGCACGCCGCGGAGACCGGATGCCCGATCTCCAAGCTCCTCAAGGCGAAGATCACGATGGACGCAAGACTCGAGGGCTGAGCTTCAAGGGCAGGACGAGCGCGCGCGATCGCGGCCGCCGGAGGAGGTCTCCCAGCGGCTCGATCCGCACGCGTTGACCGCGCGGATCAGGAAGTACCTCCCGTCCCCCGCGGCGGGCTGCGGGGTGGGGTCTGGAAGCTGGGTGCCGGCGAGGGCGCCGGCGCAGAGATCGCCGGGATCGCCGTCGAACTCGGCCACCGCCGCGATCGCGCCGCTGAGGAGGTCGTAGGTCGTTCCCGGGCCCGCCTCAGCACTCGACGCGTCCCACGCGATGGTCACCGTATCGAGCCACCTCACCCCCGCGACCTCGCGCGGAAGCGCGAACGACGACGGGTCGGCCGGCGCGCAGTCGCACGGGTCGGCGCGCCCGTCCCCGTCGCCGTCCGCCGAGAGAGCGCACGCCACGCCGAGGACGAGCCGCGGCGGGTCCGAGTCCTCGCGGTCGTGATAGCTCGCCTGCGAAGCCGCGGGGAAGTCGATCGCATAGCTCAGCCGCCCATCGGCGTCGGCGTTGAGATTCCCTGTAACGCGGGCGGCGATCGTGCCGTCGCGGCTCGACTGCGGCATCGTCACGAGGGTCGCCCCCGCGGCCGGTGCGGTCGACCACGTGATCGTCCCTTCCCCCCACGACGTGTCGGTCACTCCCGACACCCGCCCCCCTCCGGCGTCGACGACCCGAAGGCTGAGCTTCGCGAGCGCCACCGGCCGCGCGATCCCCGAGGCGTCGAAGCCGACGTACGCGGTGATCGGCGACGCGCCTCCCTGCGACAGGAGCGGCACCGCCGATCCGAAGTTGGCCGCCGGCGCCGCGGCGCTGACGTGCGCGTCCTTCGTCGCGTCGAGGGCGACGAGCCCGAGGTCGGCGCGCGCCGGCCACCACGGCGCCGCGGTGGACTCCCTCGCGAAGAAGCTCGACAGGAGCGCCGCGACCTTCTGCTCCCCGGTCGCGCTCGGATGCACGTGGTCGCCCTCGAAGTCCGAGAGCTGCCAGGTGAGCCCGTCGGAGCGGGGCGTCGTCCCGTCGGCCCACAGGTACGGCCCCCACAGGAGCAGGGGCGCGCGCACGGGTCCCGCGACCTGGCCGTAGCTGAGGCCGGGATCGCCCGCGATCTGATCCTCCACGAGCCACTTCACCGAGAAGCCCGACTCGTACGCCTGCGGCTCGGGGTTGAGCGTCCCCGGGGCGGAGTAGCCGCCGTAGATGCGGCTCGACAGGTAGCACAGCTTCAGGTTGGGAAACTTGTCGTGCAGATTGTTGACGACCGATTCGAGCTCGTCCCGCAGCAGCATCGCGTGGCCGGGGAAGTCGTTCGGAGGCTGCGCGTCGGCCTCCTTCAGCCACGCCACCTGGACCTGGGCCGCGGTCAGCCCCATCGCGGCGAGGCGCTGCATCATCGTCGTCCAGTAGGAAGCCGTCGGGCTCGCGATGATCGCGGCGGTCTGGCCGCCGAAGCCGGTGTCCATGATCACGAGGCGCGCGTTGCGATTCCGGTTCCGGTCCTCGTTCCGTTCGAACGCCCCGAACTCGTGGGTCGTGTTCGACATCCCGACGGCGATCATCCCGATCGCGCCGTCTTGTGAGGGATTCCCGGCGGCGTCGCGCGGAACGATCTCGGCGGCTTTCGCGAGCGCCGCCTGCTGATGGGCCGGGGGCGGCTCGTTCGCGCCGCCCGGATAGAGGCCCCCTTGGAACCCGAGGTAGGTCCCCTCCCCGAGGTCGTGGAGCGGCGGAAGTCCCGTCGCAAGCAGCATCAGCGAGGCCGCGGCGAACAGCATGGCCATTCGATACGCCGGTTTCCGCCCGCATTCAACATTGACAGGTCGCCGTATTGTCCGTATCTCCCGCCCGACCAGGGGCTTGTATGCGGCAGCTCGTCTGGGGGTTAGGTCTCGTACTGGCTTCCGCGGCGTCCGCCGGGGACCTGACCTTCGAGGACCGTGTCCGTGCGGAGGAGGCGATCCAGCGCCTCTCCTACGCCCACCAGATCGGCGCGACCGAGGCGTTCGAGCAGGCCTTCCCACGCGAGCGGCTCGAGCAGCGGGTCCGCACGACGCTGGGACAAAGCGCCGCGCTCGCGTCGTACTGGAACACCCCGATCACGGCCGAAGCGCTCCGGAACGAGATCGAGCGCATCGCCCGGAACACCCGCTTTCCCGATCGTCTGCTCGCCATCTACGACGCGCTCGGCAACGATCCGGTCTTGGTCCAAGAGTGCCTCGCGCGCGCGACCCTGGCCGACCGCTGGACGCGCGCGCATTTCGAGTCCGACCCGCGTACGCACACCGAAATCCCGACGATCGGCTGGGATGCCTGGTGGGAGGAGGCCTCGATCACCTTCGCCTCCCAAGCCGTCCCGGTCGTCGCGACGGGCGCCGCGCCGCTGCCGCTTCCGCAGGCGGCGGGAGCGACCTGTCACGCGACCGACTCCTGGGACAACGGGAGCCTCGGCGCCGTGCCCGAGGGGCGGTCTTCGGCGAGCGCCGTGTGGACCGGCCGGCTGATGATCGTCTGGGGCGGCTCGAGAGACGGCCGCACGCTCGTAACCGGCGGCCGCTACGACCCGCTCACCGACGCGTGGAGCCCGACGTCCACCACCGGGGCGCCCTCCACGCGCTGGGGGCAGACCGCGTCATGGACCGGGAC
>Ga0137436_1000345_pt1 | contig 14476 bp, 11 predicted proteins | sample EasRivERMGT119_2_FD_102328 | JGI IMG/M metagenome (GOLD analysis project Ga0137436, IMG submission 102328) | Soil microbial communities from meander-bound floodplain in the East River, Colorado, USA - East River MetaG ERMGT119_2 | ecosystem: Environmental > Terrestrial > Soil > Floodplain ...
CCCCGAGAATCCTCCGCCGCCATCCCATCCTCCGCCGCCCCCGGAGAATCCTCCGCCGCCCCAGTCCCCGCCGCCTCCCCAGATGATCGGCCCACTGCGGTAGAACCGCCGCCGCCCGCGCGGCCCGATCGAGTTCCCCCGCTGGAGGGCGATGAGGGTCATCACGACGACGAACGCTCCGAGGACCATCCCCGCGATCGGGATACCCCGGCGGGATCGCGACGGACGGCCGGCGTACGCTCCCCGGACCGCCTCGACGATCCCCTCGGACGCGTCGGCGATCCCCGCGGCGTATTGCCCCTTGCGGAAGGCCGGGAACAGCCGCTCCTCCAGAATGCGCCGCGACAGGGCGTCGGTGAGGCGATCCTCGAGCCCGTAGCCGACCTCGATCCGGGCCTTCCGGTCTCCGGTCGCGATCAGGAGGAGGACGCCGTTGTCCTTCCCCTTCTGCCCGAGCTCCCAGCGCTCGAACAGGCGGTTGGTGAAGTCCGCGATCTCCTCCCCTTCGAGCGAGGGGATCGTCACGACGACGATCTGCGTCGAGCTCTCCCGCTCGAAGTCCGCCAGGCGCGCCTCAAGGCTGCGCTCGGCCACGTCGTCGAGGATCGACGCGCGATCGACGACGCGGGACGGCGGCTTGTCCGGGAGCTCGGTCGCGAGCGCGGCGCTTCCGAGCAGGGCCGCGGCGAGGACGAGCGTCAGAACTTCACCTGCGGGGCCTTCTCAGCCCCCGCGTCCGCCTCGAAGAACGACTTGGGCGCGAACCCCCGGAAGCTCGCCACGATCGACGCGGGGAACACGCGCACGGCCGTGTTGTAGTCCTGGACGGTCTCGTTGAACCGGCGCCTCTCGACTGCGATGCGGTTTTCGGTCCCCTCGAGCTGCGACTGGAGCTCGAGGAAGTTCTGGTTCGCCTTGAGCTCCGGGTAGTTCTCCGCGACGGCGAGCAGACGCGCGAGTGCCGAGGACAGCTCGCCCTGGGCGGCCTGGAACTGGCGGAACTTCGCGGGGTCGTTGACGACCTCCGGGCTCAGCACGATCTGGGTCGCCTTCGCGCGGGCTTCCACGACGGCGGTCAGCGTGGACTTCTCGAAGTTCGCGACCCCCTTGACCGTCTCCACCAGGTTCGGGATCAGGTCCGCGCGGCGCTGGTAGACGTTCTCGACGTTGGACCACGCGCCGTCGACCGCGACCTGCTTGCGCACGAGACCGTTATTGACCCCGATGCCCCAGACGATGAGACCCATGCCGACGAGCGCGATCAGGGCGAGGATGCCGCAACCCCAGCGACCCTTCATGGTGTGCCTCCGTGAGCCGCAGAATACCTCACGAGCAAGGCCGCGAAGAATCCGTCGAGTCCCCCCGAAGCGCCCGCGGTCGACAGCGCCAGGTCGGACCCGACGAGCCCGTGCGCCTCGGGGGGGAGCCCGTCCCGCGGATCGCCGGCCGCGAACTCCGGGTGCGTCTTCAGAAACCTCGCGACCACGCCGGGCCCTTCCTCGGGCTCGATCGAGCAGACCGAGTACACGAGCCGCCCGCCCGGCCGCACGAGAGTCGCCGCGCGATCGAGGAGCCTCGACTGGCGCCCCGCGAGGGATTCGACGTCGTCCGGCCGGAGGCGCCAGCGAATCTCCGGGTGGCGGCGGAGCGTGCCGGTCCCGGTGCACGGCGCGTCCACGAGGACGTCGTCGAGCGGGCCCGTAAGCGCGAGATCCTCGGCTCCGAGATCGAGCGCCACCGGGAGCACGCCCCGGGCCCGCACCCGCGCGACGTTGCGCGAGACCCGCCCGAGCCGGGAGATGCTGCGATCCGCGGCGACGACGAAGCCGCCTTCAGGGAGCCGCGCGGCGAGGGCCAGGGTCTTCCCCCCGGGTGCCGCGCACAGATCGCCCACGCGCGGTCCGATCGGATCCGCGAACAGGCGCGGGACCAGCTGGGAGGCCTCGTCCTGGATCCAGAAGCCTCCGTCGCGAAAGACGCGGGTCGTCTGCGGAACCCCGGACACGACGCGAAGCGCCGCGGGAAGGAACGAGCCCGGCTCGGTCACGACCCCTTCCTCGGCGAGCCGCGAGGCGAGTCCTTCGGCCGCTTCCGCCAGGACGGCGGGGGCGGGCTCGTTGTTCGCGGCCAGGATCGCGTCCGCCGTCTCCCAGCCGGCACGATCGACGAGGCGTTTCGTCCACCAGGCCGGGTGGGAGCGAAACAGGGCGAGCCCGCCGACGTCCCCTTCGACCGGGGCGGCGGGAAGCAGAGCGCTCCCCTCGCGCGCGATCCGCCGCAAGACGCCGTTGACGAACCCCGCCGCCGCCCGTGCCCCCGCCCCGCGCGCCAGCTCGACCGCGGTGTCCACGGCGGCGAAGTCCGGCACCCGGTCGAGCAGGAGCAGGGAGTAGGCGCCGATGCGCAAAGCGGTGACGACCGGAGGGTCGATCGAGGCGACGGGTCGGGACGCGACCGCGGCCAGGACGTGGTCGAGAATCGCGCGCCGGCGCAAGACGCCGAGGACGAGCTCGGTCAGGAGCGCGACGTCGCGCGGGTCGCGGACCGCCTTCGCCCGCGCCTCGAGGAGGATCGACGCGTAGGCGCCGGCCTCCTCGACGCGCCTCAGGATCCCGAACGCTTCACGCCTGGGGTCGCTCAAGGCGGTCTCCGGGGGAGATCTGCCGTCCGCTGACCGCCTCGCGCGCGCTCATCGCGCGGCGTCCCTCGGGCTGCACCGAGGCCACGGCGGCGATGGTGCCGGAGGCACACGCGAGCAGGAGGCCGTCGGCCGTAAGCTCGAGCACGCGGCCGGGCTCCTCGGTCGTGGCGCCCGCCGTGCTCCACGCCTCGACGAGGCGCAGCCGTCTTCCGTCCCGCACGGCCCACACGCCCGGCCACGGATCGAGGCCGCGGACGCGCCCTTCGACCTCGCGAGCGCTCCAGGCCGGGTGCCACGCGCCGTCGCCGCGGGAGATCAGCGGCGCCGCCGTCGCGAGCGCGTCGTCTTGCGGGCGCGGCTCGATCGTCCCCGCCTCGAGTCCCGTCAGCGTGCACACCAGGGTCTCCCCTCCGAGCGCCGCGAGCCTTTCGAGCAGGGCCGGCGCGTGCTCTCGGGGCTCGATCGCCACGCGGCGGGCTAGAAGGACCGCCCCCGTGTCGAGCCCTTCGTCGAGGCGAAACGTCGTGACGCCCGTCTCGGTCTCCGCGCGAGCCAGCGCCCAGGCGACCGGTGCCGCGCCCCGGTACTTCGGCAGGAGCGAGAAGTGGACGTTGATCGCCCCGTGGGGCGTCACGCGGAGGACCGGCGAAGGGAGGATGCGGCCGTACGCCACCACGGCCAGCGCGTCGGCGCGAGCGTCCTCGATCGCACGCAGAAACGCGTCGTCCCGCACCTTCCCGGGCTGGATCACGCGCAGTCCCGCGGCCGCCGCGCTCGCCTTCACGGGCGGCGCCTCCGGGGTCCCCGAGCGCTTCACCGGCCGGTCCGGCCGGGTGACGACGAGCGGGACCTCGTGCCCGGCCTCGAGGATCGCCTGAAGCGACGGCACCGCCGCGCGGGGCGTGCCGAGGAAGACGACCCTCACGCCCCCCAGTCTCCGGCCTTGATCCGCTTCCTGATCTGCCGCTTGACGAGCTCGCGCTTGAGGGAGGACACGTTCTGCAGGAACGTCCTTCCCTCGAGATGCTCGATCTCGTGCTGGAGCGCCCGGGCGAGAAGCCCCTCGGCGTCGATCCTGAAGGACGTGCCGTCGAGCCCATGCGCTTCGATGCTCGCCGTGAACGGCCGCTCGACGTCGAGGGTGATGTCGGGGAACGAGAGGCAGCCTTCCTCGGCGACCTCGCTGCCGCCGTAGGCGACGATCCGGGGATTGATGAGCACCTTCAGGTCCCCCGGGGTCTCACCGACCGACAGGTCGACGATGCACACCCTTTTCCCGACCCCGACCTGGTTCGCCGCGAGCCCGATCCCGGGGGCCGCGTACATCGTCTCGACCATGTCGGCGACCAGGGTGGAGATCTCGTCGTCGATCGCTTCCACTTCCCGGGTGGGGGTCAGCAGGACCGGATCGGGGTACAGAACGATGGGCCGGCGCGCCATGCCGCGACGTTAGCACGGCCTGTCCTGCCGCGAGGACGGCCGCGACCTCCCCGGAGAGCGCGTTCTGCCGGGAAAAAGCCGCTGTTTCGCGGTTCCTCGGATGGCACGAGCGGTGCAGTCGGGGAGGGCGCCATGAGAGACCTCAAGCGACCGATGCTCACCGCCTTAGCGCTCGCGGCGACCCTCGCCCTCGGACGAGGGGCGGCCGCCCAGTCCGACGACGCCGAAGGGTACGGCGACGGCTACCAGGACGGCACGTACGGCCGCATCCGTTACGCCGACGGCGGGGCCGCGATCCTGCGCGCCGACGGATCGATCGAGGACAACGACCGCTCCGGGCTCAACGCCCCGATCTTCCCCGGCGACACGGTCCGCACCGGATCCGACCAGCGTGTCGAGGTGCAGCTCGCCTCCGGCACGCTCGTCCGGCTCGACCGCGGCACCGCGCTCGTCTTCCAGTCGATGCCCGATCCTTACGCCAAGTTCCAGGACAACGCGGTGCTCGTCCTCCAGCAAGGCGCCCTGCGCATCCAAGCGCGGCTCGCCGACAAGGAAGAGTTCCGGATCGACACCGGGTCGGGCTCGGTCTATCTGCTGGGCGACGGCGATGTCCGCATCGAGAACGACGGGCGCGGCCGTACGACGGTCGCCTCGCTGCGCGGGGTCGCCGAGGTCGTCGGCGCCGGCGGCTCGGTTCTCGTGCGCGGCGGATCCCGGACGAGCCTGATCGCGGGGTCCGATCCCGAGGAGCCGCGAGCGTACAGCGCCTTCGGGTCGGACGGCTTCGACCGGTGGTGCGAGATCAGAGACGCCGCCTACCACGGCACGCGCGCCGAACAAGTCTCCCAGGGCGACGTCCCGCACGAGGTGCAGCCGTACTACAACGAGCTCTCCTCGTACGGGACGTGGACCGTCGTCCCCGACTACGGCCGCGTGTGGTATCCGACGGGTGTGGCCGCCGGCTGGCGGCCGTACTACGACGGCTACTGGGCCTACGGCCCGGGCGGCTACTTCTGGGTCTCCTCCGAGCCGTGGGGCTGGGCGCCGTACCGCTACGGCAACTGGCAGTACGTTGGGACGTACGGCTGGTGCTGGGTGCCGGGCCACGTCTTCGCCGGTGCATGGGTGTCGTGGTCGTGGGGGTCGGCCTACCTCGGATGGGCCCCGCTCAACTACTACGGCTATCCCTGCTATCGCTACGGTGGCTACCGCTACGGCTATTACGATCCGGACTGCTGGACGTTCGTGAACTACGGCAACGCCTATGCGACGAACGTCCGCCGTTACGCGGTGCCCGTGAGTCGCGTGGGCACGGACCTCACGAACGCGCACGTGGTCACCCGCGCCCCGCGCGTGCCGCCGTCGCGGCTCGCGGTGTCGGCCGACGCCCGCGCGCGCGCGATTCGTGACGTCGCGGGCGACCGCGCCGCCGCGATCCGCCCGGTCGGGAACAGCAATCGCAGGTTGTCCGACATCGCGGACGACGTGCTGCGGCGCAACCCGCGCGTCGCCGACCGCACGACCGTACGGCAGCCGGTGCGCGGCAACCCGCGCACGAGTAGCGATCGGACGCCGCAGGTCGACGCGGCCCCGCAGACGCGCGGCAACGGGCGCACCGCGATCCAGCGCGGCAATCCGCGCACGAGTAGCGATCGGACGCCGCAGGTCGACGCGGCGCCCCAGACGCGGGGCAACGGGCGCACCGCGATCCAGCGCGGCATTCCGCGCACGAGTAGCGATCGGACGCCGCAGGTCGACGCGGCGCCCCAGACGCGGGGCAACGAGCGCTCCGCGATCCAGCGCGGCAACCCGCGCACGAGTAGCGATCGGGCGCCGCAGGTCGACACGGCTCCGCAGACGCGCGGCAACGAGCGTTCCGCGTTCCCGCGACGCCTGACCACGGATCCGCGCCAGCCCCAGCGCGTCGAGTCGCAGCCGAGCCGCGGTAACGAGCGTTCGGCATCGCCGCAACGGCTCACCGATCCGCGTACGAGCCGCGGCAACGAGCGTTCGGCGTCGCCGCAACGGCTCACAGATCCGCGTGCGAACCGCGGCAACGGCCAGCCCCAGCGTGTCGAGCCGGCGCGGCCGCAGCAGGATGATTCACGCGCGGGCGTCCGGGAGCTGTACGAGCGCATGTCCAAGCCGCGCGAGACTCGAGGCGCCGATCCGGGACGCGCCCCGGCGCGCGTCGAGCCCTCGCGCCCGCAGGCGCAAGCGCCCCGTTCCCAGCCGCAACGCGCGCAGCCGCAGCGCTCGCAGCCGCCGCAGCGTTCCGCGCCCGCCCCGCGATCGCAGGGGCAAGGCGGCGGGCAGAAGGCGCAGCCTCGCGGCAACGGCAACAAGAAGCACTGAAGTTACGGCCGGCGCCGCTCCCCCCTCACACGGTAGCCGGCCGGGGCCGGCGGCACAGGGCCGCCGGCCCCTTTTCATCTCGTACGCGAGAGCGCCTCGAGCAGCTTCTGATGGATGCCTCCGAAGCCCCCGTTCGACAGCACTGCGATGACGTCGCCGCGCTTCGCGTTCTGCGCGAGGTAGGCGACGATCGCCTCCACGCCGGGAAGGAAGCGGGCGGTCCGTCCGCGGGCCGCGATGTCCGCGACCAGCCGCGAAGGATCGAGGCGCTCTTCGGGCTGGAGCTTGTCGGCGCCGAAGACCTCCGCGAGCACGATCTCGTCGGCCGCGTCGAAGGCGGCGGGAAGCTTGTCCTGGAACACCTTCCGGCGCAGCGATCCCGATCTCGGCTCGAGCACGGCCACGACGCGCCGGCCCGGATAGCGCTGGCGCACGGCACGCAGCGTCTCGCCGATCGCCGTCGGATGGTGCGCGAAGTCGTCGAGGACGACGACGCCGGCCGATTCCCCGACGACGTCCATGCGGCGCTTCACGCCTTGGAAGGTGGACAGCCCCTTCGCGATCTCCGCCGGCGTCAGCCCCTGCTCGTGCGCCGCGGCGGTCACGGCCAAGGCGTTCCTCACGTTGTACTCGCCGGAGACCGGCAGCGCGACCTGGGCGAAGGCTTGCCCCTCGCGCAGGATCCGGAAGCCGACGCCGCCGGGACCGTGCTCGATGCGGTCGGCGCGCCACAGCCCGCGTAGGAGGCCGTACCCCTCGACGCGCGCTTGCGCGTGGGCCGTGACGTCCCGCGTGTTCTCGGAGTCCTCGTGGCACACGATGAGCCCGCGCCGCGGGACGATGTTGGTCAGCCACCGGAACGCCCGCTTGACGTCCTCCTCGTCGCGGTAGATGTCGGCGTGGTCGAACTCGACCGTGCTGATGAGCGCCGTGTCGGGGCGGTAGTGCATGAACTTCGGCCCCTTGTCGAAGAAGGCGGTGTCGTACTCGTCTCCCTCGATGACGAACGCGGGGCCCGTCCCGATCCGCCACGAGCGGGGAAAGTTGTGCGGCAGCCCGCCGACGAGGAATCCCGGCGCGCGCCCCGCCTGCTCGAGCGTCCATGCGAGCATCGCGGTCGTCGTCGTCTTGCCGTGCGTCCCCGCGACGACGATCGCGTGGCGGCCGGTCAAGAACCGCTCCTCGATGGCGGCGGCCATCGAGCGGAACGGCAGGCGCCGGTCGAGCATCTCCTCCGCCTCGGGGTTTCCGCGGCTGACGGCGTTCCCGACGACGATGAGGTCGGGCACGGGGTCGAGGTGGCCCGCGTCGTACCCCTCGTACACCTCGATGTCGAGCTCCTTGAGGATCGTCGAGGTCGGCGGGTACAGCGGCCCGTCGGAGCCGGTGACCCGCGCGCCGGTGTCGAGGAACAAGCCGGCGAGCGAGGCCATCCCGGTCCCGCCGATCCCCACCAGATGAACGTGCTCTCGTGCCACGGAACCCTCAGCGCCCGAAGATCTTGTCGAGGAGCTTCTTCTTCCCTTCCTTGATGATCTTCTGCTTCAGCCCTTCGTTGAGGACGCGATCCACGTCGAGGTGGACGCCCGGGTTCGCGAGGGTCCCGCGTACCTGCAGCGGCACCGTCATCCGGCCGTCCTGGCCCACGCGGATCGAAAGCGCGGGTGTTTTCGCGAGGAGCTGGTCGGTCACCGCTTTCGAGAACGACGCGGTGACGTCGAGCTCCAGCTTCCCGCGCTCGCCGATCGTGCCGCCGCCGTCGAGGTCGAGGTCGGCGGAGCGGAACTGCAGGTCGCTCGTCCGGGCGACTCCCTTGGCGACCGCGAAGTGCGCGGAGAGCCGGTCGAAGGGGGTCTCGTCCTTGGCGACGCCCTTGGCGCCCGCGGCCTCGAGGACCTTCATGACCTGCGGGATGACGCCCACGCTCGCGATCTTGCCGTTGCTGACCTGGAGATAGCCGCGGCCGGCCACGGTGGGGAGGAGCGAGGACGCGCCCGCTCTTCCCGCGACGTCGACGTCGAGCGAGGCCGTCCCGTCCACGGTCCCCTTCTGTGCGGGGGCGAGGCTCGCGACGAGCGCACCGAGGGAGACGCCTTCCGCCTTCTGCGCGACCGCGAACGGGCGCTCGGCCTCGAACGGACGCAGCTCGGCGGCGCCGCGGGCCGTCCCGCCGAAAGCCCCGATCGACGTGTCCGTCATCCGGACGCGGCCGCTCTCGATCGCCACGTTCGCGTTGCCGTCGGTGAGCTCCATGCCGGCGACGCGGACCCGCTTTGCGTGGAGCTTCCCGGAACCGGCAAGGCTCGCCATCCACGTCCCCGCCGGCACCTCCTCCGCCCGCGCCTCCGGAACGAGGGCGAGGCCGGACGACGCCTTGAGCGTCCCGGTCGCCGCGATCGCGGAGACCTCGTCCACGTCGAGCAGGTCGGCTTCGAGATCGAAGGCAACGCGGGGGCCTTCGGGGTCGAGCGTGAGCTCGACCGGACCTTTCGCCGACGACTTCGGAAGCGCGACCGCGAGCTCGATCACGGCGTGCGGGGCCGCGGCGGTGAGCCCGTCGACCTTCCCCTTCGCCCCGACCTTCATCGCCCCGATCGTCGCGTCGAAGCGCGGAAGCGTGAGCGTGCCCTGGGTGAGGGTCGCCGCGAAGCTCGCCTCGAGGCCGGGCCGCCCCGCGAGCGCGTCGAGCGCGCCTTCGAGCCGTCCGGCCGTCTCAATCGACCCGTCCGCCGCGAACTTGAGCGCGCTGTCGATCGTCAGATCGGAGACGAGCGGACGGCCGTCCTGCGTGACCCGGGCGTTCTCCACCTGAATCGAGCGCGCCTGCACCTCGCGCCGCAGCAGCGGGAAGAGCGCGACGCGCACCGCGGTCGTCCCCGCGTCGAGCACCGGCACGCCGGCCGAAGGTCCGGTGAGCGGCTCGCCGATCGACAGGCTCTCGGCCCGCAGCGCGATCCCCGACCACACCGACAGGCTCGCCTTGCCGAGCGCGACCCTCCGCCCCAGCCTCCGGGACAGCTCCGCCTCGGCCCGCGGCCGGAGCGATTCGGCATCGACCAGGAACGGGATCGCGATCGCGAGGGCGAGCAGCAGCGCGACCGGGATTCCGGCGATCAGGAGCGCGCGGCGGACCCCGGGGCGCACCGGCCGCTCACTCGACCGAGAAGCGGAGGTCCGCGGCGGCGAGGTAGCGCTCCGCCATCCGCTTGCCGATCGGCGCCCGGACGAGCGAGCGGAACCGCTCCTGCCGGAGCAGATCGCGGATCGCGGTCGCGGCGTGGGTGGCCGCCTTCTCGCCGGCCTCGATGCAGTACTCCGCCGCCTCGAAGTCGGCCCAGTGGATCTTCCTGACGTCCGGATCGATCACGACGTCGGCCATCCGCCTGTGAAGTGCCGTCAGCACAGCGTCCTTGATCATCGTCGCACGGATGACCACGTCGATCCCGTGCCCGTAGTCCTTCGCTTCCTCGAGGTCCGCCGAGATGTCGACACCGATGACGATGTCGGCGCCCAGCCGGAACGCGGGGAGCACGGGGATCTTGTCGACCCAGCCGCCGTCGACGAGCAGGCGGCCGTGCAGCCGCCGCGGCGGCAGGAGCCCCGGGATCGCGGCGGACGCCGCCGCGACCTCGCGGAGGCTCCCGTGGCAGAGGACGACCTCCTCGGCCGCCTCGAGGTCGACGGCAATCGCCGCGAAGCGGATCGGCAGCTTCGACACCTCGACGTCGGGGAGGATGCGGCCGATGCTCCCCACGAACTCCTCCGCGGAGAGGAACGACGGCCGCATCGTGGACAGGCCGTAGAAGACGCCGCGGCGCACGAGGTTCGTTACCGAGAACATCAAGCTCCCGCGGCTCTTCTTGGTCTCCATAAGGAACTTCATCCGCGTGCGCTTGAACTCCTCGCTCGACAGGAGCGTGCGCACGCGGCGCTCGACCTCGGCGATGTCGCCCGAGAGCGCCGCGAAGGCACCGCCGATGACGGCGCCCATGCTCGTCCCCGTCACGATGTCGATCGGGATCCCCTCGCGCACGAGGGCGCGCAGCACGCCGATGTGGGCGAGTCCGCGCGCGGCGCCGCCCCCCAGGGCGACACCCACCTTCAAGCGCCAGGGAGGCAGCACGTCCGCAAGATAATGCCGCAGCTTCGATTAGAACAGCGCGACCAGGTTGTTGATGGCGTGCGCGACGATCGGCGCGACGAGGCTGCCCGTGCGCCGCCGCAGCCACACCAGGGTCAGGGCGAAGACCAGCAGGGCCGGGAAGAACTCCGGGATCAGGTGGATCGCGGCGAAGGTCACGGAGCTGGCCCACGCGGCGGCGGAAGCGCCCAGGTGCCGGTCGAGAGCCTCGTACAGGCGCCCGCGGAAGTAGAGCTCCTCGACGAACGGCGCCAGCACCGCGCCCCAGAGGTACACGAGCGGCAGCGGCATCACGTCGCGCAGGAACGACTGCACGTCCGGCGGCTGGAACCCCGCCCGCTCGAGGACCCACCCGTAGCACGCGTTGAAGGCGAGCAAGCCCAGACCCCCGACCACGCCCGCGAGGAGAGCGCGCCGCGACCCTCGAAGCCACGCCGCGATGCGGCCGCGCTCGGTGCGCCATACGTGAAGCCCGACCAGGCCGTGGAGCGCGAAGATCGCGATCCCGGGCTTGCCGCCCGCCACACCGAGAAAGGCCACCAGCGCGACCGCGAGCAGGAGCCACGCTCCCTCGAGGAGCAGCCAGGCGAGCAGCCCCTCCTGCCGGGGGGGCCTCGCTATAATCCCGGTTTCCTCCGCGTCCATCGCGGCAAGGAATACAGCGAAAGGTCGTGCATGGCCAAGCTCATCACCCCACGCTCCGAGGACCCCGCGCGCTGGTACGTGGACGTCGTGACCCAGTCGCGCATGGCGGACTACTCGCCGGTGAAGGGGTGCATGGTCATCCGCCCCCACGGGTACGCGCTGTGGGAGAACATGCAGCGCGTGCTCGACGGCATGTTCAAGGCGACCGGGCACCAGAACGCGTATTTCCCGCTGTTCATCCCGAAGTCGTTCCTCGCCAAAGAGGCCCAGCACGTCGAGGGGTTCGCGAAGGAGTGCGCGATCGTCACGCACTCGCGCCTCAAGGCGGCCGTGGTGGACGGGAAGCCCACGCTCATCCCCGACCCGGAGAGCCTCCTCGAGGAGGAGCTGATCATCCGCCCCACCTCGGAGACGATCATCTACTCGATGTTCGCGAAGTGGGTGCAGAGCTACCGCGACCTGCCGATCCTCATCAACCAGTGGGCGAACATCGTGCGCTGGGAGATGCGCACGCGCCTTTTCCTGCGCACGACCGAATTCCTCTGGCAGGAGGGGCACACGGCGCACGCGACGACCGAGGAGGCCGAAGAAGAGGCGCGCAAGATGCTCGACGTCTACGCGACCTTCGCCGAGGAGTACATGGCGGTCCCGGTCCTGAAGGGGCTGAAGACCGAAAAGGAGAAGTTCGCTGGCGCCCACCACACGTACTGCATCGAAGGCTTGATGCAAGACGGCAAGGCGCTCCAGTGCGGGACGTCGCACCACCTGGCCCAGAACTTCTCCAAGGCGTTCGACCTCAAGTTCCAGACCGAAGCCGGAGACTGGCAGCACGCCTACAACACGTCGTGGGGCGTCTCGACCCGCCTGGTCGGCGCGATCGTCATGTCCCACGCCGACGACAACGGGCTCGTCCTTCCCCCCAAGCTGGCACCGATCCAGGTCGTGATCGTCCCGATCTGGAAGGGGAACGACCCGGTGGAGAAGATCCTCGCGGCGGCGAAGGAGGTCGAGAGCGCGCTTGCGAAGGCGGGCCTCGCGGTGAAGCTCGACGCGCGCGACAACCTCTCGCCCGGCTTCAAGTTCAACGAATGGGAGCTGCTCGGCGTCCCCGTGCGCGTCGAGATCGGACCGAAGGACCTCGAGAAGGGCTCCGTCTGCTGCGTGAAGCGCGTGGGGCGGCAGAAATCGTTCGTGCCGATGGGCGACGCCGCGACCGCCGTCTCCCGGCTCCTCGACGAGATCCAGCGCGAGATGCTCGAGGCGGCACGCGCGCGCCGCGACGCGATGACCTTCGAGGTGAGCTCCTACGACGAATTCAAGGCGCAGCTCGACGGCCCCGGAGGTTTTGCGCTCGCGCACTGGTGCGGCGACACGGCGTGCGAGACCGCGATCCAGGACGAGACCAAGGCGACCGTGCGCGTGATCACGTTCGATGGGAAGGCCGAGGCGGGACAGTGCATCCGCTGCAACGGATCGTCGAAGCGCCGCGTCCACTTCGCGAAAGCCTACTAATGCTGAAGATCGTCCCCGAGGGTTACGCGATGCCGAAGGCGCCGAAGGCGCCCGAGCGCCTGCGCCTGGACCTCGCGCGCCAGATGGCGAAGACGATCCACGAGCACCGCCTGATCGCCGAGGGCGATCGCATCCTCCTGGCAGTCTCGGGCGGCAAGGACAGCTACACGATGCTCGACCTGCTCGCCGACGCGCGGCGCAGGTCACCGGTCAAGTTCGAGATCGTCGCCTTCCACCTCGACCAGGCGCAGCCGGGCTACGACGGGAAGGCGCTAAGGGCCTGGCTCGAGGTCTTCGGCACCCCGTTCGAGATCCACCGCGAGGACACCTACTCCGCCGTGATCGCCGACGCCGAGGAGACCGGCGCGCGCACGTACTGCCGCCTCTGCTCGCGCCTGCGCCGCGGGATCCTCTACGCCGCCGCCGAGCGTCTCGGCTGCACGTCGATCGCGCTCGGCCATCACCGCGACGACGCGCTCGAGACCTTCCTGCTCAACCTCCTCTACGCGGGGCGCCTCCAGGCGATGCCCGCCGCCTACACGACCGGCGATACCCGCTTCCGCGTGATCCGGCCCCTCATCGAGTGCGCCGAGGAGGACATCGCCTCCTGGGCGGCCCACGCGGCCTATCCGATCGTCCCCTGCAATCTCTGCGGCTCGCAGGAAAACATGAAGCGCGATGCGGTCGCCGCCCTGCTCACCGAGCTCGAGCACCAGATCCCGAACGTGCGCTCGGTGATGATGGCCGCGCTCGGGAACGTCCGTCCCACGCACCTGCTCGATCGCGAAGTCGCGCAGGCGTGGGAGAAGGACGCGCCGAACTATCCCACGCGCAGGTAGCCCTCCCCTAGCGCCCCTCGAGTAGCGCCTGCAGGAGGAGGTTGGGCGCCGGCGATACCGCGGGATCGAGCTCGACGCGCGGGCTGCCGTCGGCGTTCTCCGTCAACCGCAGCCCGGCGAGCCGGAACGCCGCGTCGAGCGGCAGCGGGTCGCGCCCCTCGATCGAGGCGCGGTGGTACCCGTCCCAGTCGACTCGCGCCATCGACTCGAGCGTCGCGCGCATGTCCTGCCAGGTGTACGGCCTCTGCCCGCGACCGGTCCGCTCCCAGAGCGCCCGCATGAAGTCCCACACGTTGCGCTTCCCCCCCGTGGCCGCGCGGAGCTGCACGTCCCAGGTGAAGGCCACGAGCGCGCCGGCGCTGTACAGCGGGGGGCCCTTGTGCGATCCGATCCCCTCGAGGCTCGTCTGGAGCTTCCGGTAGTTGGCGACGTGCGTCGAGAGCTTGTCGAGGAAGCCGGCCTGAGTCACCAGGCGGGCCGCCGTCATCGAGACATTGGCGGCGTACTCGGTGAACCCCTCCTGGAACCACTGCGAGCTAGCGTAGTCCGCCCCGCGCAGCCGCCAGCCGTTCCAGAGATGGAAGATCTCGTGAGCGATCAGGTTGCCCCATACCGCGCTGTTCGCTCGCGATGGCGGTTTGTCCACCGTCAGCGCGAAGCTGTGACGGTAGGACTCGGCACCCCCGTCCACGGTCGGCAGCAGGACGACCAGGTACCTCTCCCGATCCCCCGCCCCGACGAGTTGCACGAGCCGGGGGACGACGCCGCCCAGCACCCGGCGCACCTCCTTGCCGACGCGCTGCCAGTGGCCCATGCGAGTGACGAGCAACCGGAAGCCTCCTGCGACCACCACGCCCGGATCCTCCCGCGTGAACACGACAAGGTTCTCGAGAAGATCGCCGG
>Ga0137436_1000347_pt1 | contig 14427 bp, 13 predicted proteins | sample EasRivERMGT119_2_FD_102328 | JGI IMG/M metagenome (GOLD analysis project Ga0137436, IMG submission 102328) | Soil microbial communities from meander-bound floodplain in the East River, Colorado, USA - East River MetaG ERMGT119_2 | ecosystem: Environmental > Terrestrial > Soil > Floodplain ...
CAGCGTGTCGGTCGTGCCCGCGACGCGCAGCACCAGATCGTTGCTGTTCGACGTCCAGCCCCCCGGCCGGGTGCGCTCCACCTGGTCGGCCGACACGCCCTGCCAGTGCACCTCGTCGTCGCCGTGGTTGTCTTCCACGCGATCAGTGCCGCCGGCTTGCAGCACGATCACGTCGTCTTCGCCTGCGCTTACTATGGTGTCGCTGCCTCCGAATGCCTCGAAGCGCTCTGCAAAGTTCTGGCCCTGGATGAAGTCGTCGCCTTGCGTGCCGAGGTAGCGAAGATCCTCGAGCGTCGCGATGTCCCAGACGGTGCCGTCGTCGAACACCACCCGCTCGATGCGGAACCTCGGGTCGTCGAACCAGTAGCGGATCGTGACTGCGTCATCGGTTCCGGCGATGCGCAGCACGAGGTCGTTGCTGCCGGGTCCCCAGCTCCAGGGACGGAAGCGCTCCACCTGGTCGGGCGTAATCCCGGCCCCGAAGCGCAACTCGTCGTCACTGCCGGATTCGTACAGGTAGTCCGCGCCGAATCCGGGATTGAACAGATATTGGTCGGAGTCAATCCAGCCGAAAAGCTGATCGTTGCCGCCGCCGCCGTCGAGGACGTTGCTCCCGCTGCCCCCTTCAAGAGAGTCGGCGCCGTCTCCGCCGACCAGCACGTCGTCGCCGCCGAGGCCTTCGATCCAGTCGTTGCCGTCGCCGCCGACAAGGACGTCGTCCCCTTCCGTGCCGATCAGATGCTGGTCGCTCATGACTCCCCCCTAGGACGTCGGGGCCGAGTGTAGCGAGCGTTGACCGAGGCTGTTTAGAACATCGGACTGGCCGATAAAACCGGGACCTTAGTCCGCTATGGCGGGTTGTTTATCTGCGACAAATTACGCACGCCGGATCAAATCGGCGCCCTTCTCGGCGAGCGCGATCACCGCGGCGTTGATGTTGCCGGAGGGCACGGCGGGCATCACCGAAGCGTCGATCACGCGAAGGTTCTGCAGCCCTTTCACGCGCAGCTGCTCGTCGACCACCGGGCCGATGCTGCAGGTCGAGGTCGGATGGAACACGGTCTCGCCCATCTCGCGGACGTAGGCGAGCCACTCCTCATCGCTTTTTACTTTCTCGCCGGGCAGGAACTCGCCGGCGACGTAGTCGCGCAGCGGCGCGGCGTTGCAGATCCTGCGCGCCATCTTCAGCCCGTCGACCATCACCTGCCGGTCGCGCTCGGTCGAGAGGTAGTTGTAGCGGATCGAAGGCTGCAGCGCGGGATCGGGCGACTTGATGTGCGAAGAGCCGCGCGACTCCGACTGCATCTGCGACATCGCGCAGGTGAAGCCCGAGTGCGGGTGCAGGAAGCCGCCGCGCTTCAGGCTGGAGAAATTGATGAAGTAGAGCTGCGCGTCGGGACGCTTGAGCTCGGGCCGCGTGCGCACGAACGCGGCGGCGTGCCCGGCGCTCACCGTCAGGGGACCTTTCTTCAATAAGACATACTTCAAGCCTATTCCGGCCTTGCGCCACCAGCTCATCATGTCGTCGTTCAGCGTGATCGGCCTGGTGCAGCGCCAGAACGTGCGCACGTAGAAATGGTCCTGCAGGCGCTCGCCGACCTGCGGCGCGTCGTGCACCACGCCGATGCCGTGGCGCTCGAGCAGCGCGCGCGGGCCGACGCCGGAGAGCTGCAGCAGCTGCGGCGAATTGAACGTCCCTCCGGAGACTATTACTTCGCGGTTTGCCTGTGCCGTAAAAAGCGTTCCGTTCTTTCTGTACTCCACTCCGTACGCTTTTCGGCTCTCGAAGAGGATTCTGGTAGCCAGAGCCGCGGTTTCCACCCGCAGGTTCGGCCGCTTCTCGGCCTCGCGCAGGTAAGCAACAGCTGTGCTGCGGCGACGACCGCGGTAAGAGGTGGCGCGGTAGTAGCCGGTGCCTTCCTGGGAAGCGCCGTTGAAGTCGGCGGTGCGCGGAATGCCCAGCGAAGCAGCCGCGTCGATGAAGGCGTCGCAGATCGGCAGGCGCTCGAGGTCCGACACCTTGAGCTGCGCTTCGGCCTTCTCGAAATACGGCAGCAGGTCGTCGAAGCCCCAGCCCTTGACGCCCCAGCCGTCGAAATCCTCGCGCTGGCCGCGGATGTAGACCAGGCCGTTGATCGAGGAGGAGCCGCCGAGCACCTTGCCGCGCGGCGTGAAGATGCGCCGGCCGTTGAGTGCCGGCTCGGGCTCCGACTCATAGGCCCAGTTGACGTCGGTGCGCGCGAACAGCTTGCCGTAGCCGAGCGGCACGTGAATCCAGAAATCGGTGTCGCGCGGCCCGGCCTCCAGCAGGAGGACGCTGACGGCCGGGTCCTCGGTCAGGCGGCTCGCCAGCACGCAGCCGGCCGAGCCTGCGCCGACGATTACATAGTCGTATTTCAACGGCGGGGAGAAGCGATGTGCATTCCGCCGTCGACGTAGATGATGTCGCCGGTGATGCGGCGCGCGCCCTCCACCAGCCACGCCACCGTCTCGGCGACGTCCTCGGCCTGCGGCGCCGCGCGCAGCGGCGTGACGGACGCATACTTCGCCTCGAGGTCGTCCGCGCCGGCCTGCCCGTGGGCCGCGACCTGCCACGCGGTCTTCACGAAGCCGGGCGCGACGACGTTGACGCGGATTTCCGGGCCGAGCACCCGTGCGAGCGACATGCTCATCGTCTCGAGCGCCGCCTTCGACGCCGCGTAGGCCACCGACGAGCCGGTGCCGAGCACCGAGGCGACCGAGGAGATGTTGACGATCGAGCCGCGCGCCTCCTTCAGCGCCGGCGCGCAGGCGCGGATCATCTGCCAGGGGCCGACGAGGTTGACGCGGAAAATGCCGAGGATGTCGTCGGCCGACAGCCCCTCGAGGTCGTCGTGTCTTACGAACTTGGTGGTGCCGGCGTTGTTCACCAGCGCGTCGATGCGGCCCCACTTGTCGAGCACCGTCTTTGCCGCGCGGCGGCAGTCGGCATCCTGAGCGACGTCTCCCAGGACGGAAAAGATCTCCTTGTGCGGCTTGCTCCGCGCCATGACGGCGACCTGCCAGCCGCGCTTCACCAGCTCGCGCGCCGTGGCTTCCCCCATGCCGGAGGTGCCACCGGTGACGAGGGCGACCCTTGCGCTCATACCGTGGCGATCGCGGTCGACGGCGAGCCGACCGCGCCGGGCAGCCGCAGCGGCGGCGCGGTCAGCAGGAAGCGGCTGCGCTTGTGCTCGCGCAGCCAGCGCGCGAGCTCGGTGAGCCAGAACATTTCGCCGAGGTGGATTCCGTTCTTGAACAGGCAGTGCTCGTGCAACGGCATCGCCGCATGCGGCGTCGAGAAATCCATGCCGGTCGGGATCAGCTCCACGGCGTAGTTGTCGGAAATCAGGCAGGCGAGCCCGCTATCGGACACCCACTCGAGGAGCTTCGGGTCGCGTCCGTCGAGGCCGCTGCACACCGCGTGCATCAGCTTCGGGTCGGGATTCTTCCTCTGCTCCATGATCACGTCGCCGAAGCCGGTGTACAGGCAGACCATGTCGCCCTTCTGCACCTGCACGTTGTCCTTCTTCAGGATGTCGAGCAGCTCGTCGCCGCGCACCGGATGGCGCTTGCGCTGGAAGTGATGGTGCAGGTCGATCAGCACGCCGCGGCCCTGCGCGCCGTGCTCGGCGAGCAGCTGGATGCCGAGCGCCTTCGCCTGCGAGCCTTCGTACTTGTCCCAGCTGCCATCTGGCCGTGCCTTCTTTTCTGGCGCGGGAACGACGTCCTCGCCGGAACGGAAGCCGTTGTAGAACACCGCCTCGCGCTTGCCGTCGCCGTCGGCGTCGAAGCGGCTGCCGACGTGCGCGAAGGAGTCCCATTGCGTCGAGTACTGCAAGGTGAGCAGCACCACGTCGTCGCACACTACGTCGGTCGCGCCCGGCAGGTCGATGTCGAAGGGATAGCAGAAGTTCTGCCCGCCTTTCTGCGGTCCGCTGTCGCGCTGCGTTGCCGCAAGCCGCGGCGGGTTGCGGCGCGGATTGAGCACGTTGCCGCCGGGATAGTCGAGGGGCAGCGAGAGGCAGAACGTCCTGCCCTCCTTCACTTCCGCGATTCCCTGCAGCACCTTGTCGCGGGTCACATAGTTCATCCGCCCGCGCTGATCGTCGTCGCCGAATTCGCCCCAGTTGGAGTCAGGCGGCTTCTGCTTCCATCGCTTAGTAATAGTGCCTCCCGATCCATTCGGCCACCAGGGCCGGCTTGTCCTTGCCTTCGATCTCGACGGTGGTGTTCCAGGTGACCTGCACGCCGTTGCCCTCGATCGGCTCGTACTTCGCCAGCGTGAAGCGCGCGCGCACGCGCGCGCCGCTCGGCACCGGCGAGGTGAAGCGCACCCGGTTGAGGCCGTAGTTCACGCCCATCCTGCGGTCGGTGTAGGAGAAAGTCTGCTCGGAGAGGTGCGACAGCAGTGACAGCGTGAGGAAGCCGTGCGCGATGGTGCCGCCGAAAGGCGAGCCCTTCGCGCGCGCGGGATCGACGTGGATCCACTGGAAATCGTCGATCGCCTTGGCGAAGGTGTCGATGCGCTCCTGCGTCACCTCGAGCCACGGCGAGACGCCGACTTCCTCGCCGACGCGGCGCTCGAGGTCCCTTATCGAAGACATGCCGCCACTCCTTGCGCAACCGCGCGCGCGATGCGCGCGCGCACCTGTGGATCGAGCATGCGCTTTTCCTCCTGGCGGTTGACGATCACCCCGGCCTCGACCAGCACCGACGGCATGCTCGCCGTCTTGCCCACCGCCAGGTTGTCGTAGAAGTGCACGCCGTTCGCCTCGTCGGCGAACGGGCGGTTCTCGCCGATCACCGGGTCGGCATGATAGCGCGACGGCCTCAGGCCGGCGGCGCGCAGCTCGGCGCCGATCGCGCTGGCGCAGGCGAGGCTCCTGCCGGCGTGCGGGTTGTTGCGCGAGACGAAAAGCGAGAAGCCGGCCAGCTGGTCGCGCTTGGTCGCCAGGACATGCTCGCGCATCGAGTCGTGATGGATCGAGACGAACAGGTCGGCGCCCCTGGCGGCGCGCGTGCGGTGGTTGAGGAACACCAGGTTGCCCTGCTCGCCGATCATGCGCACTTTCAATCCGGATTTCTCCAGATTGTCCTTCACCTCGAGGGCGAGCTTGAGGTTGAACTCGAATTCCGGGATGCCGCTCGCCGAGATCACGCCCGGCTCGGCGTGGTAGTGGCCGACATCCACCGCCACCAGGGCGAAAAGCGGCGCCGCCCTGAGGAATCTAGAAACGCGAGAAATCAGGCTTGCGTTTCTCGAGGAACGCGCCGAGGGCCTCCTTCGCCTCGGGCGAAGACAGCCGCTCGGAGAAGACGCGCATCTCCTCCTCGATGGTCGCGGCGAGCGTCTGGCCGTAGCGCGCTTTCATCAGCCGCTTGGTGAGGCGGATCGACTCGGGCGGCAGCGCGGCGAGCGCGGCGGCGACTCTCACGGCATGCTCGATCAATTGCTCCTGCGGCACCACTTCGGTGACGATGCCGGCTTCATACGCCTTCTGCGCGGTGAACGGCTGGCCGAGGAGCAGCAGCTCGGCGGCGCGCTGGTAGCCGGCGAGCATCGGCAGCAGGAAGGTCGAGCCGAACTCGGGCACGATGCCCAGCGGCACGAAGGGCAGCTGGAAGCGCGCGTTCGGCGCGGCGTAGACGAGATCGCAGTGCAGCAGCAGCGTCGAGCCGATGCCGACCGCCGGGCCGCCGACCGCGGCCACCACCGGCTTCTGCATGTGCGGCAGCACGTCGAACAGCGCCTTGGCGGGCGGCGTGCCGCCGGTCGGCCGCTTGAGGAAGTCGCCGACGTCGTTGCCGGCGGTGAAGCATTCGGCCGTGCCGTGCAGCAGCACCGCGCGCACCGTCGCGTCGGCCTCGGCGCCGGCGAGCGCCTTGCCGAGCAGCGCGTACATCTCGCCGGTGAGCGCGTTCTTCTTGTCGAGGCGGTCGAAGCTGATGCGCGCTACGCGATCGCGGGTTTCACTTTTGATCAAGGCGGTAGTCCTTCATCTGCTGGCGCAGCGTGAGCTTGGAGAGCTTGCCGGTGGCGGTGTGCGGCAGCTCCTGCACGAACACCACGTCGTCGGGCATCCACCACTTCGCGATCTTTCCCTCGTAGAAGCGCAGCAGCTCGTCCTTCGAGATCTCCTGGCCGGGCTTCTTCACCGCCACCACGATCGGCCGCTCGTCCCACTTCGGGTGCTTGATGCCGATCACCGCCGCCTCGGCGATCGCCGGGTGCGCCACCGCGATGTTCTCCAGGTCGATCGAGCTGATCCACTCGCCGCCCGACTTGATCACGTCCTTCGAGCGGTCGGTGATCTGGATGTAGCCCTCCGGGTCGATGGTGCACACGTCGCCGGTGGGAAACCAGGCCGTTCCGTTCTTGTCTCTCCTCAAGGGATCGCCGCCTTCTCCCTTGAAGTAGCTCTTGATCACCCAGGGGCCGCGCACCTGCAGGTCGCCGAAGGCCTTGCCGTCCCACGGCAGCTCGGTCCCGTTCTCGTCGACGATGCGCAGGTCGACGCCGAAGATGGCGCGGCCCTGCTTGCCCTGCAGCGCGTCGCGCTGCTCCTTGGGCAGGGCCTCCTGCTTCGCCTTCAGCGTGCCGGCGGTGCCGAGCGGGCTCATCTCGGTCATGCCCCAGGCGTGCAGCACCTGCACGCCGTAGTCGTCCTGGAAGGCGCGGATCATCGCCGGCGGGCAGGCCGAGCCGCCGATCACCGTGCTCTTCAGCGTCGAGAAGCGCTTCTTCTCCTGCTTCATGTAGTTGAGCAGGCCGAGCCAGACCGTCGGCACGCCCGCGCTCAGGGTGACGCCCTCGCTCTCGAACAGCTCGAACAGGCTCTTGCCGTCGAGGTGCTGGCCGGGGAACACCATCTTCGCGCCGGTGAGCGCGCAGGAATACGGCATGCTCCACGCGTTGACGTGGAACATCGGCACTACCGGCAGCACCACCTGGCGCGCGGAGATGTTCAGCGTATCGGGCAGCGCCGCGGCGTAGGCGTGGATCATGGTCGAGCGGTGCGAGTACAGCGCGCCCTTCGGATTGCCGGTAGTGCCCGAGGTGTAGCACAGGCAGGCCGCGGTCTTCTCGTCGAACGCCGGCCACTCGAAATCGGCCTTCTCCTTCTCCATCAGCTCCTCGTAGCAGAGCCATCGCCCGCCCGCAGGCATGTGCGCCCGGTCGGTCATGCAGACGAAGTGCTTCACCGACTTGAGCTGCGGCTCGAGCTTCTCGATCAGCGGCGCGAAGGTCAGGTCGAAGAACACCACCTTGTCCTCGGCATGGTTCGCGATGTAGGCGATCTGCTCCGGGAACAGGCGCGGGTTGATGGTGTGAATCACCGCGCCGCTGCCCGCCACGGCGTAGTAGATCTCGAAGTGCCGGTAGCCGTTCCAGGCGAGCGTCGCCACGCGGTCGTGCTGCACCACGCCCAGCTTCTTCAGGGCGTTGGCGAGCCGCCGCGCGCGCGCGTGCGCGTCGCGGTAGGTGTAGCGGTGGATGGCGCCGTCCTCGACCGTCTTGGAGACGATCTCGGTGGCGCCGTGGTGGCGGTCCGCGTGCCGGATCAGATCGCTGATCAGCAGCGGCGCGTCCATCATCAGGCCGTGCATGGCTCCTCCTCAGGCTCCGGCTAGTTTATCTCCGGAGCCGAGGATGGAGAAAGTCCGGCTGCGGGGCTACTTGCCGCCCAGCACCCCGCCGAAGCGCACCCACTCCTTGCCGTTGAAGCGCTGCAGCTGCACCGACTCGATCGGCGCGAAGTCGTCGGCCGAGGTGGAGATGCTGATCCCCGGCAGCAGCGTCTCCGGGCGCCAGCCCTTCATGCTCGCCGCCTGGCGCATGATGTTCTCGCGCGTCAGGTTGTCGCCGCACTGCTTGAGCACCTGGGCGATGGTGGCCGCGACCGAGTAGCCGTAGACGTTCAGGGTGTCGATGGTGCTGCCCTCGGGGTAGTACTTCTTCATGAACTCGCGCCACTGCACGATCGCCGGGTCGTTCTCGAACTGCTTGTCGGTCGGCTCCTTGAGGTAGGCGGTGGTGATCAGGCCGAGCGACTTGTCGAGCCCCGCCGGGGTGAGCACCGAGCCGACGCCGATCGACACGTTGTTCAGGTACTGGGTCGGCTTCCAGCCGATGTCGTAGGCCTTGCGGATCGCCTGCGCGGCGAACTTCGGCGTGGTGATGTTGAAGAAAACGTCGGCGCCGGAAGCGGCGAGCTGCACGATCTGCGAGTCGACGGTCGGGTCGCTCACCTCGTAGGACACCTCTTTCACGATCATGCCCTTCTTGTCGCCCAGGCCGTCGTGGAAGCCCTTCAGGTAGTCCTTGCCGTAGTCGTCGTTCTGGTACAGCACGGCGATCTTGGCCTTCGGGTTGGTCTGCAGGATGTGCTGCGCGTAGATCTTCGCCTCGGACTGGTAGTTCGGCTGCCAGCCCATGGTCCAGGGACTGTTCTTCGGGTCGTTCCACTTGGTGGCGCCGGTGGCGACGTGCATCTGCGGCACCTTCTTCATGTTCATGTACTTGTGGATCGCCGTGTTGGACGGCGTGCCGAGGGTCTGGAACACGAACAGCACCTCGTCCTGCTCCACCAGCTTGCGCGCCATCTCGACCGTCTTCGGCGGGCTGTAGCTGTCGTCGTAGGTGACGAAGTTGACCTTGCGGCCGTTGATGCCGCCCTGCTCGTTGATCATCTTGAAGTACGCGGAGATCGACTTGCCGATCGTGCCGTAGGCGGAAGCCGGCCCGCTGTACGGATTGGTGTTGCCGATCTTGATCTCCTTATCCGACGCGCCGGCGTCGTACTTCTTCTGCGCGAGGACCGGAAAAGCCAGGCCCGCCGCCACCAATCCAACCAAAAAGCCCTTTGTAATCATTGGGATCTCCTTCTCCTTGAAAGCAGGCGGACGGCGCCCGCAACCCCCGTCGGCATCAAGTATACAAAGCCGATCATGAACACCCCGAAAATCGCCCACGGCGCCGCCTTCGAGATCTCGTCCGCGATGTTGGGCACGAACTGGATGAAGAGGGCGCCGTAGAGCGCTCCGGAGATGGAAGCGAGGCCGCCGACCACGATGCCCACCAGCAGCGTGATCGACAGGAAGATGTTGAAGCTGTCGGGCGCGACGAACTGCACCGCGATGGCGCCGAGCGCGCCCGCCACGCCGGTGTACATCGCCGACACGCCGAAGGCGGCCGACTTGTAGAGCGCGCCGTTCACTCCCATCGCTTCGGCGGCGATGTGCTGGTCGCGGATCGCCACCAGCGCGCGGCCGACGCGCCCGCGCAGCAGGTTCCAGGCGAGCGCGAACATGAGCAGCGCGACCGCGAGGGTGAAGAAATACAGCCAGCGATCGGAGTTCAGCGGGATGCCGAACGGGGCGTCAGGCTTGGGGATCACGATGCCCTGCACGCCGCCGGTCCATTTCTCGAGGTGGTGGTACTTGAGCAGCTGCGGCATCGCCACGCCGAGCGCGAAGGTCGCGAGCGCGAGGTACAGGCCCTCGAGGCGCAGCGCCGGCAGCCCGAAAAGGAAGCCGGCGACGAAGCACACCACCCCGGCCGCCGGCACCGTCGCCCAGTACGGCACGCCCGCCTTGTCCATCAGGATCGCGGTGACGTAGGCGCCGAGCGCGTAGAAGGCGCCGTGGCCGAGCGAGATCTGGCCGCTGTAGCCGGTGAGGATGTTGAGGCCGAGCAGCGCGATCGCATACACCAGCACCAGCGTGAGCTGGAAGGTGCGGTAGTTGCTCACCAGGAATGGCAGCGCGCATGCAATGACGAGAACAGCCGCGAGGACGAGTAAATTCCGCTTGCTCATACGCGGCTCACGTGCACCTTGCCGAAGAAGCCCGAGGGCTTCACCAGCAGCACGCCGATGATCAGCACCAGCGCCACCGACAGCTTGAGCTCGTTGCCGATGACGAACGCGCCGAGCACGTTCTCCAGCACGCCGACCACGAAGCCGCCGATCACCGCCCCCATCGGGCTGTCGATGCCGCCGACCAGCGCCGCGGCGAAGGCGTACAGCAGGATGCCGCCCATCATGTTCGGGTCGAGGTAGACGATCGGCGCCACCATCATGCCGGCGACCGCGCCGACCGCCGCGGCGAGGCCCCAGCCGAGCGCCAGCATCCAGCCGACGCGGATGCCGACCAGGCGGCTCGACACCGGGTTCTGCGCCGCCGCGCGCATGGCGAGGCCGAGCGGCGTGAAGCGGAAGAAGGCGTACAGCGCCGCCAGCACCAGCAGCGTGACGCCGATGGCGCCGAGCTCGTGCGGCGACATGAAGCGGCCGAGCGCCATCTCCTTCGGGAACGGGCTGGGGAAGGACTTGATGGTGTAGGTGTAGATCCAGCCGGTGACGCTGTTGAGGATCACCAGCAGCGCGATGAACACCGTCACCACGCCGAGCACCGGCGCGTTTTCTACCGGGCGGATAACAACTCTTTCAATAATAACTCCCAATAAGAAAGAGATCGCGACTGTCAGCAGAAACGCCGGCCAGTACGGCATGCCGGCGTTGATCAGGCTCCACGCGATGTAGGTGGAGAACATCGCCATCTCGCCCTGCGCGAAGTTCACCAGGTGCGTCGCCTGGTAGATCATCACCAGCGCGAGCGCGAGGCTGGCGTAGATGCCGCCGGTGGCGAGCCCTGCCAGGACCTGGTGGAGGAAAGCGTCCATTTTCAGTACCCCAGGTAGGCCTTTCTCACGGAATCATTCTTCTTCAGCGCATCGGCGGTGCCCGACAGCACGATGCGGCCGGTCTCGATCAGGTAGGCGTGGTCGGCGAGGTCGAGCGCCATCGCCGCGTTCTGCTCGACCAGCATCATGCTGACGCCCTCGCGTTCGCGGATGTCGCGCAGGATCGAGAACAGCTCGCGCACCAGCAGCGGCGCGAGGCCGAACGAGGGCTCGTCGAGCAGCATCAGCTTGGGCGCCAGCATCAGAGCGCGCGACACCGCGAGCATCTGCTGCTCGCCGCCGGAGAGCGTGCCGGCCTGCTGCGTGCGGCGCTCGCGCAGCCGCGGGAAGTAGCCGAACACGCGCTCCAGGTCCGGCTCGACCGCGCGGCGGTCGCGCCGTGAATAGGCGCCCAGGCGCAGGTTCTCCTCGGTGGTGAGGTTGAGGAAAGTGCCGCGCCCGTCGGGCACGTGCGCCACGCCCAGGCGCACGATGTCCTCGGTGGCCATGCCCTCGATGCGGCGGCCGTCGAAGCTGATCTCGCCCTGCGTCCTGACCATCGCGCAGAGGGAACGCAAGGTGGTCGTCTTCCCTGCGCCATTGGCCCCCAGCAGCGCCGTGATCGAGCCCTTCTCGATGGCGAAGTCCATGCCGTGCAGGACCCGCGTCTGGCCGTAGCCTGCGTGCAGATTCCTGGCTTCAAGAATCATTCAGGTTCCCAGGTAGGCGGACACCACGTCCGGGTGGCGCTGCACGTCTTCCGGGGTGCCCTCGGCGATCACCCGCCCGAAGTTGAGCGCCACCACGCGGTCCGAGATGCGCATCACCAGCCCCATGTGGTGCTCGACCAGCAGCACGGTGAGCGAGAAGCGGCCGCGCAGCTCCTGCACCAGCGTGCCGAGGGCCTCGACTTCCTCGTGGTTGAGGCCGCTCGCCGGCTCGTCGAGCAGCAGCAGCTTCGGCTCGGCGGCGAGCGCGCGCGCCAGCTCGACGCGCTTCTGCGTGCCGAACGGCAGGTCGGCGACGGTGGTGGCGGCCAGCGCCTCCAGGCCGAGCGCGGAAATCAGCGACAGCGCCTTGTCGCGCGTCGCGCGCTCCTCGCGCCTCGCCTGCGGCAGGCGCAGCGCGTTGGCCATGAATCCGCCGCGCGTCCGGCTGTGGTGGCCGACCATCACGTTGTCGAGCACGCTCATGCTGCGGAACAGCGCCAGGTTCTGGAACGTGCGGCCGATGCCCAGGCCGGCGACGCGGTGGCGCGGCGTGGCGAGCAGCGAGGCGCCGTCGAACGAGATTTCGCCGGAGTCGCATTCATAGAGGCGCGACACGCAGTTGAAGAGCGTGGTCTTGCCGGCGCCGTTGGGGCCGATCAGGCCGACGATGCGCCCCGGCGCGACGCCGAACGAAACGCCGTCGAGCGCGACGATGCCGCCGAAGCGCACGCGCACGTCCTGCACGCGCAGAAGCGGTGCTGAATCAGTTGAAACGGCCAGCCCTCCTCAGGAACAAGCGTTGTTTCTTTCGTCTGATTGTCGGACAATGTTTCGAAGCGAGTCAAGGAAGATGCTGCAGAAATTTGCGCGCGTGCACGCGACGCCGGCCTATCAGCAGGTGGCAGAGGCGATCGAGCGCGAGATCGTCGCCGGCCACATCCGCCCGGGCGATCCGCTCGGCACCGAGGCCGATCTGGTCAAGCAGTTCGGCGTCAACCGCTCGACGGTGCGCGAAGGCATCCGCCTGCTCGAGCAGGGCGGGCTGGTGCGCCGCGACTCGAGCCGGCGCCTGTGGATCGGATTGCCGCACTACGACCGGCTGGCGACGCGCCTGAGCCGCGCGCTGGTGCTGCAGGAAGTGACTTTCCGCGAGCTGTACGAAGCGGCGCTGGCGATCCAGACCGCCACCATCGAGCTGGCGGTCGAGCGCGCGACGCCGGAGCTGATCGCGCAGTTGGAGGAGAACGTGTCGCGCACCGCGCTGACTCTGAGCGACCCGGTGGCGGTCTCCGAGCTGGACGCCGAATTCCACAGCCTGATCGGGCGGGCGGCGCAGAACCGCGTGCTGCAGCTGGCGCGCGAGCCGTCGGAATCGCTGGTCGCACCGACCACCGAGATCATCCTGCGCAAGGTCAAGGAGGGCGCGCCGCGGCTGCTGCACGCCCACCGCATGTACCTCGACGCCCTGCGGCGGCGCGACAAGGAGGCCGGCCGCCTGTGGGTGCGGCGCCACATCAACGACTGGCGCAAAGGCTTCGAGCGCGCCGGGCGCGACCTCGACCAGCCGATCGACCGGATCTACCTGCAGAACAGCTAGATCGTTTTAGAATCGGTTTCCCCCCAGGAGCCCCACCGAAATGAGCGAAGCGGCGCAATACGCACTCCGCGACGGCATCGCCGTCATTACCCTGAACAACCCGCCGGTCAATGGCCTCGGCAACGCGCTGCGCGCCGCGGTGATGGAGCACCTGAAGAAAGCCGAAGCCGACTCCGCCGTCAAGGCGGTGGTGATCATCGGCTCGGCGAAGTTCTTCTCCGGCGGCGCCGACATCCGCGAGTTCGGCGGCACGCGCCTGAAGCCCGACCTGCCCGACGTCAACGACTACCAGGACTCGATGCAGAAGCCGCTGGTGGCGGCGATCGGCGGCTTCGCCCTCGGCGGCGGCCTCGAGCTGGCGCTCGCCTGCCACTTCCGCGTCGCCCTGCCCAAGTCGCAGGTCGGCCTGCCCGAGGTGAAGCTCGGCATCCTGCCCGGCTCGGGCGGCACGCAGCGCCTGCCGCGCATCCTCCCGATGGCCGAGGCGGTGCGCCTGATGACCACCGGCGCCATGCTGCCGGTCGAGAAGGCGAAGGAATACGGGCTGATCGACGAGATCGTGCAGGGCGATCTCCTCGAAGGGGCTTTGGCTTTTACAAACAAGATAATCAAAAACAAAACGCCCCTGCGCCGGATTCGGAACGAAAAAGCGAAGCTGGATGGCGACCCGAAGGCGTTCTTCGCCCAGGTGCGCGAGCAGGTGGCGAAGGAATCGAAGGGCTACCCGGCGCCGCTCGAGATCGTGGCCTGCGCCGAGGCCGCGGCGACGCTGCCGTTCGACGAGGGCCGCAAGCAGGAGCGCATCGGCTTCGACCGGCTGATGAAGGGCCCCGAGTCGAAGGCGCTGCGCCACATGTTCTTCGCCGAGCGGCAGACCTCGAAGATCCCCGACGTGCCCGAGGACACCCCGGTGCGCGAGGTGAAGAAGGCGGCGGTGATCGGCGCCGGCACCATGGGCGGCGGCATCGCCATGAACTTCGCCAACGCCGGCATCCCGGTGACGCTGATCGACATGAACCAGGCCGCGCTCGACAAGGGCCTCGGCATCATCAGGAAGAACTACGCGGCCACGGTGTCGAAGGGCCGCCTCAAGCAGGAAGACATGGACAAGCGGATGGCTCTCATCAAGCCCTCCACGGAGTTTCCTTCCGACGCGGACATCTTCGTCGAGGCGGTGTTCGAGCGCATGGACGTCAAGAAAGACCTCTTCGGCAAGCTCGACAAGCTGGCGAAGCCCGGCGCGATCCTGGCTACCAACACGTCCACCCTGGATGTCGATGAGATCGCAGCGGCGACGAAGCGTCCGCAGGACGTGATCGGCACGCACTTCTTCTCGCCCGCCAACGTGATGCGCCTTCTCGAGGTCGTGCGCGGCGCGCAGACCGCGAAGGACGTGCTCGCCACCACCATGAAGC
>Ga0137436_1000348_pt1 | contig 14417 bp, 24 predicted proteins | sample EasRivERMGT119_2_FD_102328 | JGI IMG/M metagenome (GOLD analysis project Ga0137436, IMG submission 102328) | Soil microbial communities from meander-bound floodplain in the East River, Colorado, USA - East River MetaG ERMGT119_2 | ecosystem: Environmental > Terrestrial > Soil > Floodplain ...
GATCATACCAATTCGGTATCATACTTTCGGCTGATGTGATTCATGTCAGCCGTACATACGATGTAGTCTCCCCCGCAAAACCGTTGTAGGCCAAGAGGGTTGGTGTAATTGCAGTGTGGATGCACACAGTTGGCATACGCAAATCACATTTCTACATCATAGAAAACCAGCAGGCCCTTAGCCTGTGGGCCGCTATGTGTGGCGTTACTCATCCGAGGAAAGTCCTTGTGCCTGAGGCGAATACCAGTAGCCATTGCACGATGTGTATGCGTGCCCGCGAGAGAGAGTTTGGTCTATTCGCATGAGTACTGATCATGTATTTGCCTTGACACATAAACACAATCGTAGTCTCGTCATGCTCGCTGCGTTGCTCTATGCCAACACAATAGGCCGATACCCTACGATCACTGAGCTAGCGCGTGCCTACGATGACCGCTCCATCATTCCACGCTCTACCTTGGCGTCTCGACGCGTCATGGTGCGTTCCATGATGAGTGCTGGATTCATTGTCGTGCATCACATCGACGATAAGGACCGTAGTCGCTATGAGGTAACCTATGCGGGCACTCAACAGCTGGGAGAGCACAGGATGGTGAAGTTCTCATGACAGGCTTTCCCCCTAGCGCCCGCAGCGTATGGCGCAGCGTGCGTATCTGCGCCCGCTACATGGATCGCGTATTGCCGTTCTGGTGGAAGAATCAAGCAACGCTAGTCACTCTGACGCGAGGGCCGAGCGAGACAGCTAACCGTTGTTGGCGTCAATGTGTACGCCAGCGTATAGGCGATTAGGGGTGCAGCGTGGAGGTAGAACCGAAGTATTGCAACGTCCCTGAATGCACAGCGTCGTTCAAGCCTCACCATTGGGGGAGTGTCGCAGCGCACGCGGGGGGATGGATGGTGCAGAAAAATGGCGTCGCGTGGTGTCCTTCCCATTTGCCCTACTGGGTTGTTGGCTGGCGACAGAGACAGGCTCGGCTCAGATTCGATAGTGAGGACTAGGACTCGGGACGATCGTGTCATACACAGCAACCCCCGCGAGGGAAGCGCGGGGGTTGCTGTGTGTCGTGGCTAGCAGACTTCGTCGCCACCTTTACCGGATGGGCCGATCGTTGGTGTTACGCCAACGACTTTGCCCTTGAGGTCGCGCAGTTGTGCTTGGGCTCGGCCGGACGAATCCATGACGACCGATAGCATGTATCCGTCGACTGGTGACTCGGCTCCAACCTGTTGCCTCAACAGGACGTGTCCGCCATTGTAGTCGTTGTCCATTCATCCTCTCCTCTTGTGGCACTTGCATTGCGTGTCACCGCAACGCTTTCTGACTCCAGGGCCGATAACAACGCATGTTACACAACAGTTACTTCCGTTGTGTAGTGTTGGCGCTCCCCCCGTGATGGGGAGTGCCAGGTACTCTGTGATTGCCGCTTTCTGTTGTGGCGCATCGTGTTTCCCTATAGCGCCGAGAAACCAGGGCATCCTGAACATGATGATCCCTGTGGGTAGGTGGATGACCGCAGTGATTACGGGCGCGCCGCTGTCTGTGAGCATTTGGATAAAGCCTGTCTGGTATCCCAAATCGGAGGCCAGCATCATGATTTGGTATACACGTGATTTGTATGCTCCGTGTGGCCCTGGCTCCTTCTCGATAGCCGCGAGCGTGAGGCACAGTAGCTTTTGCGCGTTGCCTCTAAGGAAGTCGTCATATGTCACGGGAGCCACGAAACCTTTGCCGCGTCAGGGTTCCCGAGGTCAATCATTGCGTATTTCTCGGGCTGCACGATGAGACACCTGTAGCACAGCAACGCGCTCGGACCGTCATATGTCTGGTACATCTCTAGCTGACGCGGACCTATGAAGCACGACTTTTTGCAGTCGTGGCAATCCACTTTCGTGTATCCGTCGGTTGGCACCAGGGTGAAGTCAGACCCTTTCTCTGCCGCAAACTCATTGATATCCCCCGGAATGAGCGCAATCGTGAGCACTGATTTAGTCATGCTGTCCCTCTCCTGTCTGCGTCATCTCGAATGGCTCCGTGAATCCAAGCGAGTGTCCTTGTCTCCTATGGTCTGTGCCTACTACGGTCCACGCGCGTTGCCGTACGCGCACGGTGTCTGTCTTACCGAATTGCAGTGCCACTAACAGGGATTCCCACACTTCTCCGTGGAAGTCTGCCTTCGATACTCGTTGTGCTGCTTTGGGTACCCCGGATATCCGCGTTTCTTCTCCGGTGATTATCTGCCTAGGCCCGAGTATTTCCATACCATCCCATGAACGCTTTAGTCGCATGCCGCAGTTTGGAATGGAGGCGATGACCTGCTCTATGTCGGCCTGAAACTCTGCGGTGACGAATAGACTGTCCGTGTCGCAGTAGAGCACGCTCCGGAAAGGCATGCGCCGCAGCACTTCCCAAAGTTGCACTCTTGCTATCGCCTGTACATACCCGGTTATCATCGGCATGGAGTGTTGCCACTCTTCACGACCCGCGTCCGTCCACATCGACGTTCCTATGTGGAGATACTTTTCCATGGTGTCGTCATCGATGTTGAAGGATACCCCTGCCTCGCAGCGTGTGTCTGGCATTTCCCCATCATAGTCCCATTTTCGGTAGGTCATGGCGAAGCGGCCGATGAGCGCCCTCGACCAGTGTTTGAGGATGTGCTTGAGCCACGGCTCAGTTTCCTCGTTACCGTCCGCGATTTGGCTTAGGACCCACTCTGCAAAGGCCTGTAGCGCGGGAGCTTTGCGATACATGAATCCTCGATTGACTTCAACGCTCCCGCCGGACTGGAGTACAGCTTGAATCTCCACGTCCCACAGAGTTGTAGCGAAAGTGCCCACTGGCCACACAATACGATCCTCCCGTTGGCATGGCACCACGGGCACCTCAGTCGTAACGATGCAATCAGCAACGAACGCGATCGTTTCACTTCCTAACCACTCCTTCCAGTCTCGCGACATTGGCATTTCGCCTATATACTTGGTGGGCACAGTGTAGTCACGAGTGATACGAGAGTATGAATTCGTGAAATCGAACTCCATAACCCGTGTGCCCCAAAGGTTTCCCCGCCAAAACGCTTCGCAGCGCCCCGCCCACATAGCCCTGCGCTCGGCCGCTAGCACATCCTCCTCTGCGTGTACGGTGAGCTTGTGCGTGAGAAACTTATGCCTGAACACTGCCCACGCTTGCGCGTTTCCCGTGAGTTGCCAGTTACCTAGGTCCTCCTCTTTTATCCACCGAAGATATCGGAGAACAGTTGTAGCAAGTATCCGGCAATCAGTGCGGCAACGATCGATCCACGTAGCCATATCGGCATCCTCGCTAGGGATAGGGTGCTTAGCAATGCCGAGCCACTCCCCCATGCGTTCGATGCTGGTGGTAAATACTGAGAGGGAATCAGTGATGATAAGAGATTGACCATCTCTGCGCCATTCGAACCACGTTCCTCGTGTGGCAATATTGTGACCCGTAAGTCGCCATCCGAGAGTTGGCAGTATCGTAAACATATCTGCAATTCGGATATCGTGGCTAGCGTTATGGGTCCATGCGACTGTCCGGCCTGTGCGGCAAGCAAAGTCGGACACATCGTGCCACAGGGCTTTAGTATCCCTATAGTCCCTATCGTCGGTCGCGTATCCTCCGTTCCGTGCTCGCCGCGCGTAAATAGCGACGCCGCATCGCCATGTCTGGGTTTCCGTTCCCTTCTGCCTGTCACTGTATGACTCCGTGTCTATGAACACATGCCGTAGAGGGATTCTTGTTGTCTCGTTTGGCTTTATGTTGTGCCAGGCCCTACCCTCCTGAAACATGGCTCACGTCCCCGGGGGGAGGATGTGATACGTACCCGAATACTCAAACCCGATGGTAACCACAGGGTAGTTGTCGGGGTCGCTCGCGAATATGAGCGCAGCACGCGACATCGCTTCTTGGACAGCGAACTGTCTAGAGCGCAGGGTATCCGTTTTGATGGTGACCGGAAACGCTGCGCGCGCCCCTGTAGTGGTGTCTCTCACAAACAGGGTGACCTGTTGCCACCATTGCGTGTTGGATTTACGGCGAATATCGGTCCACTCGCCTACTACGGGACGACGGTTGAGTGGACGAGTCGCTTCAAGCACACGTTGTGCTATGGCAGTGCGCGCTTCCCCGATGGCTTGAGCCCATTCGGCTTGAGTGACCTCTGGCACCTGCCGGCGGACTTGGTCATAGGCAACCCATGTGCCCATCTTGGATTTGACAGCGCGGATGGCAGCGCTTAGTATGAAATTTGCCATGCTGACTCTCCATTAGCATGATGGTTCACTCAGATCCCCCCTGCGTAGGTGCGAAACGCAGGGGGGATCACCTCTTGTCGTTCAACACCTTGGTGACAAGTAGCGCCAGACGTGACTTTCCCCTGCCAGAGGTGCGCCCCCGGCGCGCCTTGCCTGGTGACGCGCTCCCCCGTTGCGGGACATCTAGTTGCATGTCCGGCTGTGCGTCTATCCGCGCCTCATCCTCTGTTGTCCATGCCAGACGCGCACCCTGAAGAGTCCCCTGCGATACCACGTGCCATGTGGATTCCGCGTTGCGAGCTTCCACGCTGTACCGCGCATAACTGACTGTCCCCCTGCCCTTTTCTTGCCGACCCCATACCGTCCATTGCTGTGCACACAAAACAGCCCCGTCCAGGGTTACCCCACTGACGACACGGGTAAGCGAACGGGGGCGCTTTCCGTCTCGACCGAGTGTGATCCTGAACGGGGCTGCGTTCATGGCCGCTAGGACGCGGAGAGATCGGCCATCTCGCGCGCGTCGGGCATCGCGCGCTCCAGTAGTCCCAGCGCTTTCGCGGCCCGTTCGGGCTGCCCGTTGTAGATTGCACGGCGCGCTATCGCGAGGAAACTGGACAGCCGCGCAATCTCGTTGAACAGTGGTCGCAATTCCTTTGGAACGGCAGGCCGTTTCGCCGCGTCATCCTCTCCCTCTGCCGGGACGGGGGTAGTGTCGGACACGTCATCTAGCGCCTGCTCACCTTCGATCAGCGTGCCGGCCTCCGTGTTCTCAGGCTCACTGCCGGTTTCTACCGTGTTCTGACCGCGACTCTTTGCCATTGTGCTCACTCCTGTCTAGAACCTGACGCATGCGACACCCAGTCTACATGCGCCAGGAAGCCGGTTATTTCTGCTGTTGCAACACTTCGAACGAGAGGGGCGTGCGCCCGCGCTTGTTGGTGACACCGCGTATCGCGAGGGGGATGGGGAACGCGTTGAACCGTTCCATGCTGCGCAGGTGTACGAGGATTTTCATCCCACCACAGTTGACGATGAACCCTTCCGGGCGGTCCGGATCGATACATTCCAGGGACGCGTAGTAGGGGATCGTCTCCTCCTCATACTTGCCCTCACGGATGGTGAACCCGGTACACATGAACGGCTTATCGCGGTGATCCCTGCCGTTGATCGTGGTTTTCTCGCGTAGCGCGTCGGCAAGGCTCTGTGCCGTATTGGCCCTACGCAGGGTTTCCACGAGCATGTCCATCTCGTCGACGTTGCTAGCGTCTGCTGACTCGGATAGCCAGAGAATGAAGTCTGCTACGTCGGCTTCGTCGTCCGTCTCGGGTATGCCGACTTTCAACGTCGCGCCGGTACGCGGGTCCGTGTCCATGTTTCCCACGGGAACCACCTGCGACTCTTGCGCGCTACGCGGTTCGGGGATAGCCGTATCCTCCCCCGTCGCGTCTTTTACCCTGTCACCCTTCGCCATCGTCTCCACCAATCCCTGCCTTGTCGTCAGCGAACCGTGCCACAAGGTCTATACGCCACTCGTCATATGAGGGCTGCCGCCCTTGCGCCGCAGCAACTTCCGCCATCCGTGCAGTTGCCGTAAAACAGCCCTTGCACTCGTAAACGTCTGCGTACACCTTGATTTTGTGCCCATTGGTATGGGCCAGCTCAATGCACATTCCCGTGTGAGAGATGACCATCTCTCTTTTGCAGGGGATACACACGAGCTTGGGGATATGCATGTCCACACCCTTCCGTTGCCGCGTAATTACATGGATAGGGCACGGTATCACGCGGTTATAGCTGTGTAAATACCGCGTCACACCCGATACGCGGCCGAACGGGTGTGACGCGGCGTCGGCTACCTGCGCGCTTCCGGCGTGCTGCGCGGTAGCCGTTCGCACCCGTTGGCCTGCCTCCGCGACCTTGGGCGCGCTCCCCCGGCCCTAGAGCCTGTCTTCTCCCGTGATGGCGATGGTCCATGTCTCTGGACCCCATACGCCATCGACAGATTCAGCGCCGTAGGTGGTTTGCATGGCTCTAGTCTGGTGTTCCGTGTTCGGCCCGAACTCCCCATCTAGCTCAGTGGGGAACCCCCGCGCACCTAGAAGCGCCTGCGCGGTGACGACATGCGCGCCCTCCGCGCCGTTGCGTAGCTCGGGCAGGTCCAGATTGAGCGCCACTGTGCCCTCCGTAGGGTCGCCCTGTCCCGTGATGACAGTAAACAGGTAATTGAAATTGCCGTTCGAGTAGGAGCGGTCAAAGCCGAGATGCACATGCCACGGCGAGCGTTCGAGCTTGCATTCCCGCACGTACGGCAGGTTGCCTTGCTGCCGTGCGAAGTTGACGCGCGTCCATATCGCCGTGCTGCGCTCTTGTCCCACGACGATATCCATACCGGATATGGCGTTCTCGTCGCCACCCGACCGATTCCCCTGTGTCTCGGTCACGCTGTATGAGTGGTTGGTGCAGTGTATTGACACTTGCACCCAGCGTCGCGAGCGATGGTAGCCCTTCAAGTGCCGAAAGTCGCCATACGTGCCCACGTTTATCACGCGTGGGTCATAGAACTCCTCAAGCCTGATGGCAAGCTCGCGGAGATTGAGCGGCACAAACTGTGCGCCCCACGCGGGCTCACGTTTCAATTGGTCTTCCGTAGGCATCACGACTGTCCAGGCCGTGTCTGATCGATCGCCTCTGCGCGCCGCGCGGACTGCGCCCGGATTTCCTCCAACTCCGCGTCTGTGCCAACCAGCCCGTTGGCGATCTCATACTCGCCGGTTACGCCGTTGGCAACCTGCGCGTGTACGCGCTGGAATCCTCGCGCCACTGAATCCGTGCGCCCAATGATGATGATGCGGTCCTGGTCACTCATACGTTGTCCTCTCCCGGTTCCTCGCTGCTAGACGGGTGTCTCTCCCGAGACATTTCTCTGGCCGCTTCTCGGGCCGCTTCTTGCTGCGCCTGCTGCCGGCCTATGGCCTCACCCAAGGTACGGGCTTGGGCGTCGGGTGTAGTCATATCAGCAGTCTAAGGCCGGCCTTGGTGGCCTGGCTAGGCCGACAAATCCAGAAATAGATCAGCATCTATCTCGTTGTATCCTTGAAGCAATAGCCGGCCGAGCCCATCCTCTCTGGTGATCAACTCTCGGTTGACTGCCTGGCGAATCTGAGCGGCCGTAAGGGTTTTCGTGATGGTCGTGCGGTCGATCGACCATATGGCAAGCAATTCCTCGCGCTGCGCAGAGGGAACCGCGAGCGCGTCAAGCTGAATGCCCACTTCATTCTCGTCAATTTTCCCCGTGAGATAGGCCGAGCGCACCCTAGTGATTGCCGCAGTGACGAAACGCTGCACCCGTTTCACTTCCGCCAAGGCCATCATGAGATCGACGTTCGCGGGAGAGTAGCCCAGCCCTGTCAGCAGTTGTCTCGTGGTGTCCGCGTCAAGGATTTGCTCATCGTACATTTGCACGATTTGAGCGCGGGTAAGCTCCTTTGTCGACTCATCCTGGCGCGAGTCTTCAATAGCAAGAAGAGTCGCCGCATCGTCAGGTGTAAACCCATGCGCGAGAAGGGTTCTCAGCGCATCCTCCCGCGAGTAGACCCCCTCACGGTAGGCAAGGCGCGCGGTTTCTTGGGGGATGAGACGGGTACGCATGCGCAGAAGCAAAGGGCCGTAACGGTTCTTGATACGGGACTCAAGAAACATCGCGGTGAACTGCGATTCATCGATAAACCCGCGATTGAGTGCCTCGGTCGCGAAGTCAACACCAGGTGGCGCGCCCGCAGTTTCAATCAGGGTAACGAAATCGTCAGGGTTAAGCCCATGTTCGTGTGCTATCCGCTTGCCTGTCTCCGGGGACATGTGTCCCTGGTTGATAGCGTCGGCCGCGTCCACTGGTGACATGCGGTGGAATTGCAGCTTCTCCAGGACATCAAACCACTCATTACGCAGGGGTCCTTGGATAATGCCTCGGTTGTAACGTGCCAGGTCAATGAATCCACGCCGGTACGCCTCGGATAGGTCGCCTGCCGGAAGTGGTTCCCCACCAAGCTCTAGCGCTCGCTGCACTTGCGTCTCACTGTACCCGGCACGCGCGCCTAGCTGCACTGCCGTGTCCGTGTCCACAATGGAGCGATTCCACATGGCCGCTATTTCCGGCAGTGTCATCTCAGCGTGCGCAAGCTGCATAAGCGCTTCGGCCCAGCCAGTCTCAAAACCCGCGCGCTCCAACATGTTTATAGCTACTTGGAGTGAGACTATCCCACGGTTTTTAAGCTCCCATATCTCCTGTACGGACGGAAGCGACTTGGCGAGCTCAACAAGCGTCTCAAACCTATCCCCATCTATGCCGTTGAATGCAGCCTCGCGGCGAAACACGGGGTCATTGACGCCGTGGCCTATATTGCGTGCAGCTGCAGCCGCAACTGTTTGTGGCGTGAGGATCGCTTGCGGTGCAGCCGCAATAAGTGGCCGGATGAGCGGATTCAGGAGGTTGGAGAATAAGTCGTTGAGTGCATTACCTATAACTCCACCAACGATGTTTCCCCCTATCCATGCCCATGCTTGACCGCGCTCATTCGCCAGTGACGTGAGCAGGGGTTTCAGTTCTGGTGGAGTATCGGCACTGTCCGCGAGTTGTGCCCATACCGGTTTCATCACGCCGCGAATCTCGTCAGACACGTGGTTGGTGAAATCAGCCAGGACTGTCTGTGCTATACCGGCCTGATGTGGTCCCATCCGTTGGCGCGTGTAGACAAGCGCGTCAGCAACAACCTTGGTAAGGCGCGTGCCGAGCTTGCCACCAAGGTTGACTTCATTCTGATCGCTCACAACAACCTCACAATAATGTCTTCGATGCGCCTGGCCAGTTGCATAGTGAAGCCAACGCTTCTGTCCCGCAGGATTTGCACGAACCTATCCGCATTGCGGTCGAGCCATCGCAGCGTTTCCACAGCGAGCGCGTCGATAAGCCATGTGGCTAAACGCCTCGGGTCTGTGAGCAGGGTCGTCACGGTCACGAGCAACCATACGACTTTAGCGATAAGGTCATTGAAAGTCGTTGTGGCCCAATGGATTATCTGGGATATGAAGTTGTCGATACGCTGAACCTGTTGCACAGCCCATAAAAGCAGGTTGTTGATGGCATGTCTCAGCGCGTCCCGCGTGGCGACGACAAACTCAGTCAGGTAGTGCGTTGCTGTGTTGACCGCGTAGGCGATCACTTGCGGAATGCGTATGAATACGAGCCAATGCAGCGTGACGTAAACCTCACGTGTCACACTGAGAAGCGCGGTGAGCTTGGTGCGTATACCATTCAGGGCACCATCGAACGCAGTACGCACCTTGATGCCCAGCGTGATGAATACGGTGTAGACCCAAGCTATCCGGTCCGCAACTGCGCTTACTGCCGCTACGATGCCAGACGTGGCAGCGTTTATCAGGTCACGTATCCATCGCTCCATAGCGCAATCCCTTTAGCCGCTTAGGCTTTCCACGCCGATCATTACGTTCGCCACATCCTCGATCTTCTCCCGCGCATACTCCTCGTTGAACAGTTGAGCAGGAATCTTGACCATCCCTGTCGAGCCTGATGTGATCTGAAAGGTCACCTCCACCATTTGCCTGAATGTGCCTTGAGGAGTCAACTCCTCATACTGACGCTGTGCTATAACCGTCCACCTGCCTGCCATGGTGACACTCCCCTATCTCTACGCGCGGACACTCGCGATAGCGCTTGCATAACTGTTCAATGTTGTTGCCGTGGAAGCGAAAGCTTGCCCCATATACGCGACATGCTGTGAGTAATCAAAGACCTCTTCGCCTGTCGTGGGTAGCCCTGGAATCTGGATTACTCCCGTTGGTGGCACTGGACCGCTTATGCCGTATCCACCCGTGTAGTTACGCGCATAGTCGGTGTGCTCAATGGACACGTGCGCCCATCCGTTGTGAGGATCGCCCGTGAGCCGCTTGGGCTCATAGTCGTTGCGCACGTGGTATTGGTAGCCCGCGTGATTGATGTACCTGATAACACCCTTGTACTGAATCAAGCGGCCGATAACGAGACCAATATCCATGCCGTCTTTGTCGATGTCGATGGCATGGACCGCACCCGACGAGTCGGCACAGTGATCGGACGTGCCAGGGCAATGGTTCTTGTCGCCTATCCACCCGTCTGTTTTACGGTCACGATGGGGCCAGACGTAATCAACCTCAGCGAATACCGCTTTCAGACTTGGGACAAGAGTCGCCATTGCGCACCATCCCTAGAAGGGATTCGGGTGGAAATACAGCGACGCATACAGAGGATGTGGTGCAGCGTCACCATTGAGCGCTTCTATCCGCACGGGACGCGGCGGCAACACCAGGACCGTCGCCATAGGGGGGCCACCGTTGACCCAATAGGCCAAAAGTTGTGTAGCGCCAAGGTAATCGATCGCAAGCAACCGAATGTTGCCTAACGCTGCAGCCTCAATGCTGGCGTTGAAGTATCCCCATCCCCAATGTACGGCAGGTGCCGAAACCACTTGTGTAGCACCGGCATTCACATTGAGGGCGTCCAGGGTAATCATGCCGTTGTGAATGTTCCCGGGGAAGTCCACGCCGCCCTGCTGGTTCTGCCACAGTCGAACCGTGATGAGACGACCGATCACGTCAACGTCCGTGAAAACTTGCATATACGGACCGGTGACCGGTATAGGCCCTGTGCATGCCATACCGGCAAGAACGTCAATGGCATGCGTTGACACGAAGTTTCCGCCCGATGGTGCATCAACGAAATTGAGCCTTGTGCGCAAACCCCCAATGTCTACCGTCTGGCGTATCCACACATACGACACGTTGCCAACAAAGTACGTCCCCCTGCCAACCGAGAGCGCGCCCTGCGCGAATGCATTCAGGGTGAATATGCCAATGTCTGCAGCCGCTATCTGCCGTCCCCAATCCGGAAACCCATGCGCTACAGGTGTTGTCATCGCGCACCCTCCTCGTTATTCCGGTTCGTTGTTGGTTGCCGGCGCACCAGGCGCAATGTAAACCAACTGCGCCAAGGGCTCGTTGTAGCGTTGCGTCTCGTTCACCAACACGCGGATATACAGCGTGTGTGCATAGACGTCGAGATTGTAGGCACGCAACGACCACGCGCTACCCGTAGGGAATCCCTGTAGAGGCCACTTCAGTACTTCGCTGTCAGCGATAACCCACTGTGTACGGTCGTACGGGATAACGACGTCACCAGAGTGAACAACAGCAAATCCCACTAGCCCGCTTGGGCCTGGTGGCACAAGGATTTCTAGACCCTCAACTATGCCACGGTTGAAAGCCAGTGCCGTAGTTTGAGGCGTAAGGATGGCAGTCCCTGCTGGGACGGTTACCGCGAACGCCTCAATGCGTTGTGCCATAACGCTAGCTGGTAGTTGCTTCTAGGTACGCGTAGACACACGTGTTGTCGGCCGACGATGCGGTACCTTGCACGGTGAGAACGTAGGTGGCATTGAAGATTTCCCCCGCAGGGATATCCTCACATGAGATGTCGTGGTCTTCCGTCGAACCCGCTGCAGCCTCGATCTGCACGATATTCGACTCGTCCACCACTGTGCCGGTGAGGCTGTCGCGCCGGATGCGAAGGTTCAGCGCGGTCGTGCTGGCGCCCGTAGTGATTTTAGCCTCACCCTTGAGCTGTATCTTGCGTCCAGGGCCAGACGTGGATACGCCGGAAAGCGTTGCCACTACAGTCTCGGCTGTAGTGGTAATAGTAGTGTTGGCGGTTACCTCTGTAGAGACAGTGTTCTGTGCCATGGCGTTAACTCGACTCCTCTAGCATCATCGTCACCATGGGCCAGAAATGCTCGCGTGGCCCCTTGGGGAATTCGAAGCGATACCCGTTGATTACACTGATCTGGTCACCCGCTTGGATGTTCTCCACAGCAACGGCGAGCGTATGCCCTACAGGTAGCCAGATTCCCTCTGTGGGGAAGTTGAGCTGTATGAAGCCACCAGTGCCGATTGCGCCGTTCACGCCCTCGCTACCGCTGTATACGCGGGTGAGGGCTGTAATCTGTGTGGCCCCTGCGGTGAGCACACGGTATGCCGCTCCACCACCAGACACGCTCAGCGTGACAGCGCGCGTGGCAGCGTTGGCATCCGTGACAAGCGTGAAAGTGAGCGCACGTATTAGCCAATCTCCCGCAGTGTTCGGAGTGATGCTAAAACCTGCGGCGACAGCGGGTGTCTGGATATCGAACGTACGCGCTACGGGCTTGTTGCGCGGGTCGGTCATTGTCCGTCCTTCCCTATGGGAATTCCCTGCGCACAGAAGAGGGTATGTGCGCAGGGAAGCCGGTGGCGCGCGTCGTTAGCGCAGTTGCGCCATGTGAAACGCGACGTTGACCGTACCCGCTGCCGTGATACGAGCCACGAAAGCGTTGGTAGAACCCCTGTTGTTCGAGTTGAACACGGGAATGTGCGGCGTGCCATGCATCGTGGCAAGCGAGATGAACCAATCACGCGTCTCGATCGGCTCGATAGGGCCAGGACCGCCAACGCGCAGGTTGCCCGTGTCCGAACTGGACAGACCCACGGCCAGAACCTCGGCATCACAGGTGTAGCCGAGAACGGCGTAGTCCGTGTCAGCCTTGAGCAGGTCAGACGATGTCGTGATGACGTTTCCAGCCGACCAGTCCCCTGTAGTGGCAGGGCCGGTCACGGCGACGACAACCGTGAGCTGGTTGACGGTACGGGACTTGACCTCTTCCCACATGTGTAGGCGCGCGTCGATGCCTGGAAGATTCTGGTAGTACACCAGAAAGGCACCCGCGTCGACCTCAGCGCCACCGCCACTCAGTTCTACGCGTAGCGGGTCGTTGGGGAACAAGTCCTGCTCCGACCAGTCATCGAAGAAGTTGCGCACGTTGCTCGCGCCCGCCGTAAAGCGGATACCCCGAACGTCGTCATGCATGCGCGGTGAGTGGATCTGGAATGCGCCCGCCGTGACTTGCTGCGTCCACATGCCTTCGATGCACGCTTTGTTGCCTTCAGGGAAGTCCCTGATAGTGAATGTGTTGCCAGTGTTGGCAGTGAGAGCGGTCAGTGTCGCACCGGGGTTCGTTACCCTACCGGTGACAACCTCCATTGCACGGCCCATAGCGTGATTCCCCTTGTCCTGTAAGGATTCGCCGGTGGCCGGTTAGCGCTGCCCGCGCCGGAATTGGCTGATGAGCCGTGCGTTCTGCACCATGCGCGCGAGGTTGGTCTCCAGATCCCCGCGAGGAGTCTGATTGACCTGACGCTGCACGTTCTCCACGAACGGCAGAAACTCCGTGAGGAAACGCTCCATCTTAGGAGCCTTCGCCTGCACACCCGCAGCGATACGCTGCGCGCCCGCTTCCGTTGCCGCGCGCCATTCCTCAAGCGTGACAGCGGCAGTGTTGCGCTCCCACTTGTCTTGCTTGGCGATAGTGTTGTTGATCCAGGCCTGTTTCTGCCTGGCAGCCTTCGCCGTGGGTGCCTCGGTTACGCGCCGGACCCCCTCCACAACCTGCTGCGTTGCGCCGGACGTGCGAGTCTTCCACTTCTCAGTGATGCTTGCCGGATTCCCCCGGATCGCCATGTTCGCTCTCCCCCTGGCTAGAACCGTTGTCTTGTAACGATTTTAGCAGCTGGGCGCGCCAATGTTCATACGTAGCACCGCTTTTCTCCGACATTTCACGGCAAGCGCTTACGCCCCTTGCTATTCCGCACGAGGGACAGTCCCGTTTACCACTCCTCCAACGGTTTTTCCCTATAGGGTTCCCGCACGAACATTGCATATATAAGCCTGGCATGTGGATACTACCCCCCTACCATCCTCTGTAAGGAGATTGTAACGTAACACTCGTTGTGGGCATAGGTTGTTGAAAGTGTGCAATGGTTGCATATTGGGTCTATTGGGATATAGCGCTTGGTAGGCGAATACACATCACCAAATGAGAATGCACGGCTCGTTTTGTGTGCAGAGCTTGCATATACGGTAATAGTCTCGCCAAGGTTTAGTAGGCAAACATCTAGTAGCGCATGCGCGCTCCCCTACGCTTAAACCCGCGTACCCCGTGGGCAGAATCCCATCAAGATCACGAAACTGCACACGGATGATCTTTGGCCGGGGGGCGGCGCGGCGC
>Ga0137436_1000349_pt1 | contig 14415 bp, 15 predicted proteins | sample EasRivERMGT119_2_FD_102328 | JGI IMG/M metagenome (GOLD analysis project Ga0137436, IMG submission 102328) | Soil microbial communities from meander-bound floodplain in the East River, Colorado, USA - East River MetaG ERMGT119_2 | ecosystem: Environmental > Terrestrial > Soil > Floodplain ...
CCCGCTCGTCGTGCTCAACAGCTTTGCCCAGGTCTGGGTGGTCTCCGTCGCAGAGATCGTCGTGTGCTGGGCCCTGATCGGGGCCACGCTGCACGTCGCGCTGCGCTCATGGAACCGCATTGGCGCGGTTCTCATCGCCGCCGTGGTGGCGAGCGTCCTGTTCGGCGTCTATCACTTCGCGCACAGCGCGCCGTTCAACGAGTTCAGGATGGTCGCGTTCCTCACGGCAATCGGCTTCGTGACCAGCCTGTGGTGGTTCGTGAGCCGCGACGCTTACGGCACCGCGGTGTTCCACAACTTCTTCGGCGTGACCGGCGTGCTCGCCGCGTTGAAGGCGGGTGGCCTCGTGCCGGAACGTCCCGAACTCGCCGTGCCCCTCGTGATCACCGCGCTTGCGGTGACTGTCGCGCTTGTCTGGCCGGGCCTGGCCTGGATCCGGCGCCGCTGAGCTTCAGGCGCGGGTCGAGTAAGATCGCCATGGCCCTTCGAGCATCGTGGAGATCATGTCCTCAGTTTTCCGCTTCTTCCCCATTTTCGCCGCCGCCCTCTGTTTCGCTGCCGCCGCGCAGGCCCAGAGTAAGCCCGGACCCCGCGTCGCGGGCAAGATCGAGCTCGCCGAGGGCATCGCGCAGATCGAAGACAAGGACAAGCGCACGCGCCGGCCGGCGGTTGGCGACAGCGTGTACGAAGGCGACTCCATTGCCACGTCCAGGCAGGCGGAACTCCACCTCAACATGGCCGACGGCGCCTCGCTCATCGTGCGCGAAAATTCCCGCATCAGGCTCACCGAGTACGTCGCCGACGGCGGCGACAAGGATCGCAGCCTCATCGAGCTCGCGCAGGGGGCGATGCGCTCGATCACTGGCTGGATCGGACAATACAACCGCGCCAACTACCGCGTGCGCACGCCGCTGGTCACCATCGGCGTACGCGGCACCGACCACGAGCCGACGCACCTGCTGGCCGGCGACCCGCGCGGCGCGCCGGGAAGCTACGACAAGGTGAACGAGGGTGCCGCCTTCATGGAGACCAAGCAGGGGACCGTGGACGTGCCGGCCAACATGGCGGTGTTCCAGGCGCTCTCGGCCGCTGGCCTGCCGCAACTGTTGAGTGATATCCCCGCGTTCTTCAAGCCCGGGCGCTTCGAGCAGCAATTCCAGCAGCGCGCGCAGGCGCTGAAGAATGCGATCCCGCAGCGCAGGATGGACCGCATCGATTTCCTGAAGAAGCAGGGCCTGGTGCCGCCCGAGGCGCAGAAGGCCCTGGACCAGGTGAAGCCGCTGGAGCAAAAGGGCAAGGAGCTGCTGCGCTGGTTGCGTTGACGGGCTAACCGCCGACGCCGAGATAGGTCGCCGTCACGTGCGTATCCGCGCGCAACCGCCCGGGCGTGCCTTCGAACACCACGGTGCCGTGGTCGATGACGTAGACGCGGTCGGCGAGCTGCAGCGCCATCTCGGCGTTCTGCTCCACGAGCAGCATGCTGACGTGCTGCTGCTTGAGTTCGCGGATCGTGTCCATCACCGCAGTCACCACCAGCGGCGCGAGGCCCTGGGAGGGCTCATCCAGAAGCAGCAGGTCGGGGCCGGTCATCAGGGCGCGGGCGATGGCGAGCATTTCCTGCTCGCCGCCGGAGAGCTCGCGTCCCTTGTGGTGCATTCTTTCTCCCAGGCTCGGAAAGCGCGCGAGCACCGTGTCCATCTGCCAGCGCGAGTGCTTGCGCTGCGCGATGGACAGGTTTTCCCTCACCGTCAGGTAACTGAAGATGTCGCGCGTCTCGGGCACCAGCGCGATGCCCAGGCGGCTGACCTTGTGCGCGTCCAGGCCGGCGATGTCGCGGCCCTTGTAGCGGATCTCTCCGCGGCGCGGCGGCGTCAGCCCGGTGACCGAGCGCAGGGTGGTGGTCTTTCCCGCGCCATTGCGTCCCAGGAGCGCCACCACTTCCCCTTCCTCCACGCGCACGGAGAGGCCGTGCAGGATGTGGCCGAGGCCGTAGTAAGTGTCGATGCCCTTCACTTCGAGAATCACGCGGCCACGCCTCCCAGGTAGGCGCGGCGCACCTCCGGGTTCTTCTGGATCTCCGCGGGCGTGCCCTCGGCGATCAGGCTGCCGAAGTGCATCACCGAGATGCGGTCGGAGACGCTCATGATGATGTCCATCTTGTGCTCGATGAGCACGATCGTGTAGCGGCCCTTGAGCGAACGCACCAGCGCCACCATCTTGCGCGTCTCTTCGGGCGAGAGGCCGGCGGCGGGCTCATCCAGCAGCAGCACGCGCGGGGCGGCGGCGAGCGCGATGGCGAGCTCGAGCTGGCGCTGCTCGCCGTGCGAGATTTCGCGCGCGGGCGCGTCGGCCTTGCCGCCGAGCCCTACGTCCGCGAGCGCCTGGCGCGCACGCGCGGTGACCTCCGCATAGCGCTCGGTCTTCCTCCACGCGAGGCCGCGCCACGAACGGCCGGTGGCGAAGGCGGCGACCCACACGTTTTCGAGCAGCGAAAAGGCGGGGAACACGCTCGTGCGCTGGTAGGAGCGCGCCAGTCCCAGGTGGGCGACGCGGTGCGCGGGCGTGCCAGTGATGTCGCGCCCATCCAGCAGGATGCGGCCCGAAGTCGGCGGGAAGGTGCCGGTGAGCAGGTTGAAAAGCGTGGTCTTTCCCGCGCCGTTGGGGCCGATGATCGAATGCAGCGTACCGGCCTCGACGCCGAGACTCACGCCGTTGACGGCCGTCAGCGCGCCGAAGGCCTTGGTCAGCTCTTGGGTTTCGAGGATCGCCATGAGCCGAATTTCGCCCCAACCCGCGACCAGGCTTCCACCACGCCGCCGCGCAGGAACAGCACCACGATGACGAAGGCCACGCCGAGGAGCAGCGGCCAGCGCGCCCAGAGCGTGCTCACCGACTCCGACAGCCAGATGAAGACGAAGGAACCGATGACCGGCCCGTAGAGCGAACCGCTTCCGCCGATGAGCGTGGCGAACAACACGTTGCCGGAGAACACGAAGCCGATCGCCTCCAGCGGCACGATGCCGAAGAGCATGGCATAGAGCACGCCCGCGAGGCCGGAGAAGGCGCCGCCGATGACGAAGGCGAGGAGCTTGAAGCGCGGCACGTCGTAGCCCACGGCTTCGGCGCGCACCGGGTTCTCGCGGATCGCCTGCAGGATCTTGCCGAGCGGCGACTCTACGATGCGCTTCATGATCCACAGCGAGGCGAGGAACAGCACGGAAACCAGGGCGTAGTAGACGAGCGGGTTGGTGAAGTCGATGCCGGCGAGCGCCGGCCGCGGCACGCCGGGCATGCCGTCCTCGCCGCCGGTCACGCTCGTCCACTGGTACGCGATGAAGTAAAAGAGCTGGTTGAGCGCGAAGGTGAGCATGATGAAGTACAGGCCCGAGCGCTGCACGCACAGGTAGCCCACCAAAGCCGCGGAGGCGGCGCCCACGCCTACCCCGATGCCGAGCGCGAGAAAGGCGTTGATGCCGTATTGCTTGAGCAGGAATCCCGCGACGTAGGCGGCCGAGCCGAAGAAGGTGGACTGGCCGAAGGAGAGCAGCCCCGTGTAGCCGAGCAGCAGGTTCAACCCCAGGCCGAAGATGGCGAAGATCCAGATCTCCGTCGCGATCGCCGGGCGCACGACGATCGGCAGCACGAGCACCGCCGCGAGCAGGAGCAGGATCGGCCGGTTCATCGGATGCCGAACATTCCCTGCGGGCGCACCAGCAGCACCGCCGCCATCACCGCGTAGATCACGACGGTGGAGGCCTCGGTCCAGTAGCCGGCCACCAGCGCCTGGGCAACGCCGATGAGCAGACCCGCGGCGATCGCACCGAGGAGGTTGCCCAGTCCGCCGAGCGCGACCACGACGAAGGCGATGCCGAGCATGTCCACGCCCATGCCGGGATTCACGCCCCGGATCGGCACGGTGAGCGCGCCCGCGATGCCGGCGAGGTAGGCGCCGAGGGCAAAGGCCACGGTGAACAGCTTGTGGATGTCGATGCCGAGCAGCGACACCATCTCCTTGTTCTCGATGCCGGCGCGCATGATGGCGCCGTAGCGCGTCTTCTCGAGGAACAGCCACGTGGCGAGCACCAGCAGGCCCGCCATCACCATGACGAAGAGGCGGTACTTCGGATAGAAGGTGAAGCCCAGGTCGAGGCCGCCGCGCAGGATCGGCGGCGGCAGGTGGCTGTAGCCGATCGGCCCCCAGATGAGGATGATGGACTCGCTCAGGATCAGCGCGAGGCCGAAGGTGAACAGCAACTGGTAATCATGCCCCGCGGCGTAGAGCCGGCGGATGCCCGCGTACTCGATGGCCAGCCCGAGCAGCGCCACGCCCAGGGGCGCCACCAGGAGCGCGATCCAGAAATTGCCGATCGCGGTTGCGGCGCTCACCAGGAGATACGCGCCCACGGCGAACAGCGCGCCGTGGGCGAAGTTGGGGATGTTGAGGATCCCGGTGATCAACGACAGGCCGAGCCCCATCAGGGCATACAGCATGCCCGTCGCGATCCCGTTGAGGATCTGTGCGGCGACGAAGCTCAGGGTGGGCTCAGAAGCTGCCGATATCCTTGCAGGCCGCGTGCTCCTTCGGCAGCGGCGCGTCGCCGGTGGCGATGATGTCGGCGAAATCCGTCGCGTGCTTCATGGCCGACTTCGACTTGCAGCGCATGAAGAAGTACGGGCGGATGTTCTGGTGCGTGGCCGCATCCATGCGCATGCGCCCGACGATGTCGTTCACCTCGATGCCCTCCAGCGCCTTGATCACGTCCTGCACTTCGGCCGACTTGGCCTTGTCGAAGCCGGCGAGCAGCAGCCGCGTCATGGAGTAGGCGGCCGAGGGGGCATAGCCCGGGGGGTTGCCGAACTTCGCGCTGTAGTTCTTCACGAATTCCTTCGCCACCGGCGTGTCGGCGGTGTAGTAGAAGTTGGAGCCGACCCAGATGTTCTCCCGGATCTCGGGGGAGAGCTGCACCAGTTCCTCCACGCCGGAAGACCAGCACATGATGAGCGGCACCTTGGGCGTGAGGCCGAAGTTGAAGATCTCGCGCGCACCCGAAACCGCATCCAGCCCGAAATTGATCATCGCCACCGCGTCGGGTTTGTTCGCCGCCGCCTTCTGCACGTAGTTGGAGAACTCCCGCTCGCCCAGCGGGTGCCGGTCGGCGCCGACGAACTCGAGGCCGTGCGCCTTGCCCACCTCCTTGATGTACTTCTCCACCGACCAGCCGAAGGCGTAGTCGGCGACCAGCAGGTGCCAGCGCTTCGCCTTCGGATTGGCCTGCATGAAGGAATCGACCACGGTCTTCGCCGCGGTGTAGGGGCTTGCCGCCCACTGGAACGAGTAGCGGTGGCAGCGCGCCCCGGAGATGTCCTCCGTGCCGCCGCTGAACAGATGCAGGACCTTCTTCCTCTTGGCCACCTCGGACACCGCGAGCGCGACGCCCGAAGACCAGGGGCCGATGACGAACTTCGCGCCTTCGCCGTCCACCGCTTCCTCGGTGCGCCGCGTGGACGTGCCGGCCTGCGTGGCCCCGTCGCGCGTGATGTACTTGATCGGCCGCCCGAGCACCTGCATGCCCCGCTCCTCGAGCGCCATGCGCATGCCGCGGTCGTTGATCGGCCCTACGTCGGCGAAAGCCCCGGTCGCATCCCACAGGCCGAGGATCACGATCTCCTTGGATTGCGAGCGCACGATGGCGGGAAAACCGAGGCCCGCGGCGGCCCCGACGCCCATCTTCAGAATGTCCCTGCGGCTGAGTTTGCTCATGGTGTCTCCCCGGAAAGGAATGAAAGACTACCCTGTGTCGCCGCAAAGCGGGAAGGGCGGTTCGCAGGATGCATCGCAGCAAAGCGCCCTAGCTGCCGGATTCCCATTGACGCGCACGTGGCGCGGTTCTAGCTTTGGGCTTGGCCTGACCAACATCGGGAGGATCGACGCCATGAACAAGCACGCTTTTGCGGCCGCAGTCGCCATCGCACTCGCCGCCGGGACCAGCGCCCACGCTCAAGCCCCGGCAACGAAGTCCCTCAAGGTGCAGTCGAGCTGGCCCGCGAGCCTGACGATCCAGGACCACCTCAGGATCATCGTCGACCGCATCGACAAGCTCACGGGAGGGTCGCTCAAGGTCGAGGCCTTGTCGGCCGGACAGGTCGTCCCGGCTTTCGAAGTGCTCGACGCCACCAACAAGAAGGTGATCGACGGCTTCCACTCGATCTCGTACTACTGGGTCGGCAAGAACCCGGCGGCGGCGCTGTTCGCCGGGCCCCCGGGCGGTCCCTTCGGCATGGACCACATGGATTACCTGGGCTGGCTCTACGTCGGCGGCGGGCTGGAGATGTGGCGCGATTTCTACCAGAACGACCTCAAGCTCAACATCATCGTGTGGCCGGCGCAGCCCTCGAGCCCGCAGGCCTTCGGCTGGTTCAAGAAGCCGCTGCGCAGCGTGGCGGACATGAAGGGCCTGAAGTGCCGGCAGACGGGCCTCAACGCAGAGGTGTATGCCAAGCTCGGCATGGCGGTGGTGAACATGCCCGGCGGCGAGATCGTGCCGGCGGCGCAGCGCGGCGTGATCGACTGCGCCGAGTGGGTCGGCGGCGTGGAGGACCTGCGCCTCGGGCTGCCCAGCGTGTTCAAGTACCACTACACCCCGGGCATGCACGAGAACAATTCCATCGGCGAATTCGGGCTGAACCTGGACGTGTGGAAAGGCCTTACGCCGCCGCAGCAGGAAGCGGTGAACTCTGCCATCCGGGACGCGTTCATCATGTGGCTCACCCGCTGGCAGAAGCAGAACGCCGATGCGATCGAGGAGATGATCGTCAAGCACGGGGTGCAGGTCCGTCGCACGCCGCCTGACATCCTGATCGCCACGCTGAAGGCCTGGGACGAGGTGGCGGCGGAGAACTCCGCCAAGTCCGCCCTTTTCAAGAAGGTGTATGAGTCGCAACGCGAGTACGCGGCCAAGGTGGTGCCCGCCAAGCGCTACATGTTCCCGCCGTACTCCTTCGCGGCGAACTACTACTGGCCGGAAGCGACCAAGCCTGCCGCCAAGAAGAAATGAAGGGGTCTGACCCCATCTTCAGGAGACGAGCTTGAGCAGTTCGTCCATCGTCTGGTCCGCCCAGTACTCCGGGTCCTCGTCGATCTTCTTCTCGCCCCTGGCGACGATGTCCTTCGCCACCTTGCGGCGCTCGCAGTACCCGCGCCAGAACTGCTTGATCTCTTCGGCCGACATGTCCATGGCAGGAATTCTATTCAATGTCTTGCTACACTGCAGCTTGGCCAACCACGAAAGGAGGTGATCCAGTGAGAGACTACCAAGGCAGCACCGGCAGGCTGGACTCCAAAACCGGATCATTTCGGGGGACTAGGAGCATCGCCAGCTAGAACGCCGGCAATGCCTTAACTGCAGGAAAAGCGCCCCGGCCGGGGAACCGGCCGGGGCGTTTCATTTCAGGGACTTGGTTTCTACTTGCCCGGCTGGCGGATCGGCGACACCGGGACGGGTTTTTGCTGCTTCTTGGGCTTCTTCTTCTCGCGGTTGCTGCGTTCCATTCCCTTGGGCATTCGAGTTCTCCTTGAAAGTGGCCCATTATCCGTCAGATGGACGAAAGATGAACAGGGAGGAGCTGCAGAGGATCGCCCGGGTCACCCTGGAGCACTACGACCAGCGCGCGCAGGATTTCTGGCGCGGGACGAAGGGCCACGACGTCAGCCAGAACCTCCAGGAACTGCTGCGCCACCTCGAAGGCCGGCCGCCATTCAGGATCCTGGACCTGGGCTGCGGGCCGGGCAGGGACCTCAAGGCCTTCGCTGAATTTGGACACATCGCCGTGGGGCTGGAAGGCTCGAAGCGCTTTGCCGCGATGGCGAGGGAGTACAGCGGCTGCCAGGTTCTGGAACAGGATTTCCTCCAGCTCGACCTGCCGCAGGAGGATTTCGACGGGGTGTTCGCCAATGCGGTGCTGTTTCACGTTCCCGGCCAGGAGCTGCCGCGGGTGCTGAATGAATTGCGCGGCGCGCTGAAGCCGCGCGGCGTGCTGTTCAGCTCAAACCCGCACGGCGACAACGAAGAGGGCTGGACCCGCGGCCGCTACGGCGCGTTCCACGACTGGGAGACCTGGCGCCGCCTCATGCAGGAGGCGGGCTACGAAGAACTCAACCACTACTACCGCCCACCCGGGGTACCGCGCGAGCAGCAGCCCTGGCTGGCGAGCAGCTGGCGGCGCTAGCATAGTCGCTCCGTGGAATCCGCCATCGCACCCAGGCTCGTCCCGCCGCGCATCACGCCCCCGGCGCAGCCGCTCAAAGGGCTTGCGTTCATGGTGATGTTCGTGCGCAACCCGATCGCCGTGGTACCGCAGGCTGCCTACGACGGCGACCTGGTGGCCGCGATGCGCGGCCGCACGCCGATCGTGTGGATCACCGCCCCGGCGATGATCAAGCAGGTGCTGCTCGATGAGCGCGAGAAATTCCTCAAGCTCGCGCAGATCCGCCTGTTGAGCCCGCTCCTCGGCAAGGGCATCCTCACCAGCGAAGGCGCGGACTGGAAATGGCAGCGCCAGGCCTCGGCGCCGATGTTCCGCCCGCAGGAGCTCTCGGGCTTCGTGCCGACTTTCGTGCGCGCTGCTGAAGGCGTGGTCGAAAGGTGGCGGGCGCAGTCTGGCGCCGTGCAGGCGATCGACCGCGACATGACCGACGCGACCTTCGAGGTCATCGCGGCGACTTTGCTGCCCTCGGCCGACGCGAGCATGCCGCAGGCCGTCGAACGCTCGACGCGACTGTTCCAGCGCTCGGGCGCCTGGGGCCAGCTTTACGCCGTCGCCAACCTGCCGAAGTGGCTGCCGCAGCCCGGCCGGCGCTCGATGGCGCGCGCCGTCGGCGCGCTGCGCGCCGCAGTGGCGGCGCTGATCACCGAGCGACGCGCGCAGCCGGAGGCGAAAGACGACCTGCTGCACCGCCTCATGCAGGCGCGCGACCCCGAGACCGGCCAGTCGATGAACGACGGGCAGCTGGTGGACAACCTGCTCACCTTCTACCTCGCCGGCCACGAGACCACCGCGAAGGCGCTAACCTGGACGTTGTATCTCCTTGCGCGCTCGCCGCAATGGACGCGCGCGCTGGAGGAGGAGATCGCTCGCGTGACGGGCGGCGTACAAGTGCACGCCGAGCACATCGACAAGCTCGTGCTTACGCAGCAGGTGCTTAAGGAATCCATGCGCCTGTATCCGCCGGTGCCGATGATGACGCGCCAGGCGGTGGCGGCAACGCGGCTCGGCGATCACCCGATCCGCGCGGGCACCTCCGTGGTGATGCCGATCTACGCCATCCACCGGCACGCGAAGCGCTGGGCGGACGCCGACGATTTCGACCCCGCGCGCTTCGCGCCGGAGAAGGAAGCGGCGATCCCGCGCTACCAGTACATGCCCTTCGGTGCGGGCCCGCGCATCTGCATCGGCGCGGGCTTCGCCATGATGGAGGCCACCGCGATGCTGGCGACGCTGCTGCGCAATGCGCGCTTCGCGCCGGTGGCCGGCCGCGAGCCCGCGCCCGTGGCGCGCGTGACGCTGATTCCCGGCGGCGGAATGCCGCTGCAGGTGCGCGTCAGGCCCTGATCAACTGGCAGGCAGTGCCATCTTCAGCACCTGACGGAGGGTGTCCGCGAGGAGCTTCTTGCTGTAGGGCTTGGTGACATAGCCATCGGCGCCCAGGGTCAGTCCCCGCCGAATGTCATTGGGGTCGTCCTTCACGGTCAGCATCACGATCGGTAGCAGGGCGTGCCCCGGGTGGCTGCGCAGGCTGGCCAGGATGTCGAAACCGTCCCCGTCCGGCAGCATGACGTCGAGCACCAGCACGTCGGGCGCACCGTCCTCTGCCAGCGCGTCCCGGAGCGCCTTGGCCGAGTCGGCGGTGCGCACCACAAACCCGGCCATCTTCACGCGCAGATCCGCGAGCGCGAGCTGGTCGGGATCGTCCTCGACGATCAGCACCGTGGTCTGTGCGGGCGTCTTCGGCGAGGCCGGCCGGTGTTTCAGCCGGTCGGCAGCCAGGTAGACGCCCTTGCGCTGCAGCGCGCCGCCGGCCGCAACCGTGTCCTTGGCCACGCGCGCCTGGTCCTCGGCGATCAGCCTGGGCAGCGGGAAGCTGCCGGTGAAATCCAGGTCGTGCGCCTGCTCGCCCGCATGCGATTCGAGCAGGCCGAGCTCCTCGAGCTCTGCCAGCCATTCGAAGATCAGCGCGTCGGGATACCGGCGCAGGTACCCGCGCATCACGTCGGCGTGGGTCTCGGTGGCCGCCATGCCGAGGATGCGGCGGTAGGCGGCGGGAACCGAGGCGTCCTCGCTCTCCCACGCCTGACGCCCGGCGGCGGTCATGCAATAGATCCGGCCGGCGTTTGCCATTTTCAGTCGCCCGCGGCCTCGCGCAGTCCCTGCAGCGTGATTTCGGGCTGGATGAATGGCGCGCGCGCCGGCACGTGGGTCAGCCCGGCATCGCGCGCGATGGCGGACAACCGGCCCTGCGCCTGCAGCTCGCGCAGGATGGCGTTGACCGAGTCGACCAGCTCGCGCCTCGATTCCAACGCGGCGAAGCCCAGGTTGAAGCGCAAAGGCAGAAGGTATCCGGTGGCCGCGAGGCGCGTGCCCGCGTTCCTCATCCGGTAGGCGTCGAGCCGGTTCAGCTCGATCAGCGCGGCATCGAATTTCCCCGCCTCCAGCTGCGCCAGCGGATCGTCCCGCCAGCCGAGGCTCACCAGCTTGTTCTGCAATGCGCCGTCCCGGTACGACATCAGGATCGCCCCCGCGAGCGACGCGGATACCGTGCCGGTGCGCAAGGCCTGCAGATCGGCGAGCGACCCGACCGACACGCCTTCCAGCCCCGGGCGCAGCACGACAGTCAACGCCGAGGCCTGGTAGGGCTCGCTCGCGATCAGGGGGCCAAGCTTGATCCAGGGCCGCTGCCGCTTCGGCTTCGCGCCGTCGTGATCCGGCGTGCGCGCCGTGGGTGCCGCCGGCGCACCCAGCGCCGGCTCATACAGGACATAGCCGGCCGCAAGCTCGCACAGGCCAGCCGAGAGCAGCGCATTGACCTCGAGGGTGGGCGAGGATTCCTTTTCGATTTCGATCTCGTACCACATCAGCTTGAGCGGCCTCTGCAACCGTGCTGCGATGGCGCCGGCGAGCGCGACATCGAATCCAGATGCCACACCCTTGGAGCGCGCCGCGTAGGGCGCGTTGCCCTCGGCGACGCAGACGGCGAGCGGCTCCTGCGCAATGCCGCGCGTCCTAACGTAGGCCCACAGGCCGTCGATCTCCGTTTCGGACAACGCCCCCTTGAACGACGGCATGTTGCCCTTGCCGCTGGTCACCGAATGCTCGAACCGCTCGCGCTGGTCGAGCGGGAAGCGCCGCAGGTCGTAGGTGGCGACGCCGGAGTTGACCATGTTGTGGCCGTGGCATTGCGCGCAAACCTGCGCGTAACGGGCGCGGCCGCGGGCTGCCTGATCGTGGTCAGCGGTTTGCGGACCCGCGGACAGAACCATCGTCGGGAAAAAAAACGCGGCGACCAGCGCCGCGTTCCGGGCCGCTTGCAACACCCTACTTCATCAGCGCGAACGTCCAGACCGAGCCGCCCGCCGGCACCGTGGCTAGCCGCTCGTCGCCGCCCAGCGCGTACACGCCGCCTACCCCCGACACTACGCTGACGTACTGCCGGCCCTTGTGCTGCCAGGTGATCGGTTGACCGATGATCCCCGAACCAGTCTGGAACTGCCATAGCTTCTTGCCGTTGTCGGCGTCCAGGGCCATGAACTCGCCCGACATCGCGCCGGTAAACACCAGCCCGCCTGCGGTGGCAAGCGTGCCCGACAGGCTCGGCATTTCCTCCCACGGCATTTCCCACTTGGCCTTGCCGGTCATCGGATCGATCGCCTGCAACGAGCCCCGCGGGCCCTGCGGATAAGCAAAGCCGGTGAACTCGATGCCCAGAAACCACTCGCCCTGCTTGTATTCCGGCGTGAGCAGCTTGTAGGGCATGCCGGTATTCAGCGTATTGGCGTAGGCCAGGCCGGTCTTCGGGCTGAAGGACATCGGCATCCAGTTCTTGCCGCCGAACGCCGACGGCCACACTTCGACCTTCTCGCCGGCGCGGAATTTCCTGGTGACTTCGCTCTCCACGGGGCGGCCGCTGGCCAGGTCGATGCGATCCGCCCAGTTCACTTTCTTGGCGAACTGATTGGCCGCGAGCAGCCTGCCGTTGGTGCGATCGATCACGTAGAAGAAGCCGTTCTTGTTCGCCTGCATGATGACCTTCGTCTTCACGCCGTTCACCGCCAGCGTGGCATGCACCAGTTCGTTGACGGCATCGTAATCAAAGGGATCGTTGGGAGTGAACTGGTAGTGCCAGACGATCTCGCCGGTCTTCGGCCTGAGCGCCAGCACCGAGGCTACGTACAGGTTGTCGCCCTTGCGGATCTCCGGGTTCCAGGGCCCCGCGTTACCGGTGCCCCAGTAGACCAGGTCCAGCTCGGGGTCGTAGGACCCGGTGAGCCAGGCCGGGGCGCCGCCTTTTTGCGCCGTGTCGCCCGGCCAGGTATCGCCGCCTTTCTCGCCCTGCGCGGCCGTGGTATAGCGGCGCCAGAGCTGCTTGCCGGTGTCCGGGTCCCAGCCATCGATGAAACCGCGGGTGCCGTATTCGCCGCCGGCGATGCCGGTGATCAGCACGCCGTTCGCCACCAGCGGCGCAACCGTCATCGCATGACCGAGCTTGTAGTCGATCGCCGTCGATTTCCACAGTTCCTTGCCGGTCTTGGCATCCAGCGCCTGAACCTTGGCGTCAAGGGTGGTGCGGAATACCTTGCCCTGGTAGATCGCGACACCCCGGTTGATCAGTCCGCAGCAAGCCATTTTCGGCACGTCGGCCGCGAATTCCAGGGTATTGCGCCAGACCTGCTTGCCGGTCAGCGCGTCGATCGCGAAGGTTTCGGTATGCGTCGTCACATACATGACGCCGTCGGAGAGGATCGGCTGGCTTTCCTGCGCCTGCGGATTGTTGAGGCTGAAGTTCCATACCGGCACCAGGCGCTTAACGCTGGTCTTGCCGATCTGGGTGAGCTTGCTGTAGCGCTGCTGCCCGTAACCCATGCCATAAGTCAGCACGTCGCCCGGGGTGTCCTGGTCCTTGATCAGGTCCTGGGCGGTCTGCGCGGTCAGCGCCGCAGGCGCCACGGCGAGCGCGAGCGCAAGGAATATTCTTTTCATGCTGGACTCCTCCCTTTGGTTTCCTACGTGGACCAAGATACCCTCGGACTTAGAGCGGCGCAACAGCAGCTGCGAACGCGCCTTCAGATCCTGACGAACAGCGTCAGTAGCGGATGCGGGCCGCGTTGCGCGCTCCAGTGCCCATGCTGCTTTGCATCGAAGGTTGCGCCCTCGGGCAGGGTGTCGGCTGAAAAAAAGTGCTCGCCGGGGCGGAACAGGCGCGTCGTGCCGTCCTGCAGCCCGATCTGCATCTCGCCGCCGAGGATGAACACCCATTGGGGCTTGGGCGTGCAATGCCACTGGCTCCTGAAACCCAGCGGGCTGTGGCGCAACTGGTAGCCGGAAGAAGGGAAAAGCGCCGAGAGCATGGCCTGCGGGTTGCCCTCGGGCAGCGGCACGTCCTCCTCGCGGAATTTCGCGCGCCCGTCGCGATCGGTATACAGGGTCACTTTGCTGAACGTCGTCATCGTGGCTCCTTCAGGGCGTGCGCAGGCGCCGGAAGTCGGCCATCGTCTTGCGCCCGAGCGGCCCGCCGAGGAACGGGAACCAGCGCATCAGGCGCCACAGCAGCCGCGCGTAGAACGGCAGCACGATCAGCGCGTCGTTGCGCTCGACGCCGGCAAGGATGCCCGCGATGGCGGGCGCGAGCTCGATGATCGGCAGCGGAATGTGCTTGAGCACGCGCGCCTTGTCCACGCGCAGGTACTGCGCGTTGTCGAAGATCGGCGTGCGGATGAAGCCGGGGCAGGCGGCGCTCACTTTGACGCCGAGCGCCACGCCCTCGGCGCGCAGCATCTGCGAGAACATCACCACGCCCGCCTTGGTGGTGGCGTAGGCGGCGCCGGTGGGCATGCCGGCCAGGCCGGCGAGGGACGCCGTATTGACGATGTGCCCGTCGCCCTGGCGCACCATGATCTTGTAGGCGGCGAGCGAGCCCGCCACCACGCCCATCAGGTTGACCTCCACGATGCGCCGCCAGGAGGCGAGGTCCGAGTCGCGCACTTCGCCGACGATGGCGAAGCCCGCGTTGTTGAACACGTAGTCGAGCCGGCCGGCGGACTCCAGCTCGCGCGTGACGGCCTCGCCGTCCGCGACATCGAGCCGCAGCGCGCGCGCCTTGCCGCCTGCGCGCAGGATGCTCTCGGCGACGGCCTGCGCGCCCTC
>Ga0137436_1000351_pt1 | contig 14386 bp, 16 predicted proteins | sample EasRivERMGT119_2_FD_102328 | JGI IMG/M metagenome (GOLD analysis project Ga0137436, IMG submission 102328) | Soil microbial communities from meander-bound floodplain in the East River, Colorado, USA - East River MetaG ERMGT119_2 | ecosystem: Environmental > Terrestrial > Soil > Floodplain ...
GTCAAGGGTAGCCGCTTGCTCAGCATCGAGCCCGCCGGCAGGGCCGCCGATGCGGTGGCGACGATGGCGAAGGAGAATCTCGGCTCGCTGGTGGTGATGGAGCGCGGCCGCATGGTGGGCATGCTCACCTTCCACGAGCTGCTGCGCGCGCTGGCCGGGCGCAACGGCTCGCTCGGTGACCTGAAGGTGGCCGACATCATGGTGCGCGACCCGGTGACCGCGGAGCCCGACATGGAGGTCAACGACCTGCGCCGCACCATGCTCGAGAGCGGCGCGCGCTACCTGCCGGTGATGCAGAACGACAAGCTGCTCGGCGTGATCTCGTTCCGCGACGTGGCCAAGGCGGTCCTCGAGGAGCAGGACTTCGAGAACAAGATGCTCAAGGGCTACATCAAGAATTGGCCCGCCTGACCTTTTTCTGAAAAGACGAAGTTTTCTCTACGGCTGCGCGGCCCTGGCCGGCGCCGGCGCGCTCGCCGCCTGGCGCTTCTGGCCCGAGCAGGGGCTGTGGAATCCCTGCCTCGCGCGGCTGCCCTCCCGCCTCGCCGACCACGACCTCGTGCGCAGCGCGTGGCAAGGCATCGATCCTTCGCGCGTCTGGGACAGCCACGCCCACCTGGTCGGCACCGGCGACTCGGGCGGCGGCATCGTGGTCAACCCGGCCACCGACAGCCTGCTCAGCCCGGGCCAGTACGCACGGCGCCTGTTCTTCCTCAACGCGGGATGCGCGCACGAGGCGCAGGGCAACGTCGATCGCTCCTACGTCGAGCGCATGCGCAATCTGCTCGACGGCATGCCGCAAGGCGTCAAGCTGGTCCTCTACGCCTTCGAGCGCGCGCACGACGAGCGCGGCGCCCCGGACTGGGAGCACAGCACGTTCTACGTGCCCGATGCGTACGCGCGCGACGTCGCCCGCAGCCATCCCGAGCGCTTCGAGTGGGTGGCCTCGATCCATCCCTACCGGCCGGATGCGCTCGACGCGCTGGCGTGGGCGAGGAAGGAGGGCGCGCGCGGGGTGAAGTGGCTGCCATCCGCCATGGGGATCGACCCGGCTTCGCCGCGTTGCGATGCCTTCTACTCGTTCATGCAGAAGAACCAGATGCCCCTGATCGCGCACGCCGGCCTGGAGCGCGCGGTGCTCGGCCGCGAGATGCACGACTACGGCAACCCGCTGCGCCTGCGCCGGCCGCTCGAGGCCGGCGTGCGCGTGGTAGTCGCGCACTGCGCCTCGATGGGGCAGGACCGCGATCTCGACCAGGGCGCGGGCGGGCCGTACGTGGACAGCTTCTCGCTCTTCGCGAGAGTGTTCGAGAAGTACGCAAGCAACTGCTACGGCGATATCTCGGCGATGACGCAGGTCAATCGCGCCGGGCCGATGCTGGCGCAAGTCATCGAACGCGAGGACTGGCATCCGCGCCTGCTCAACGGCTCCGACTACCCGCTGCCCGGCGTGATGCCGATTTTCTCGGTCGACTACCTCGTCTCGCTCGGCATGCTGCAAGAAGGCATGGCTCCGATCCTGAAGGAAATCCGGCTGCACAACCCGCTGCTCTTCGATTTCGTCCTGAAGCGGCATCTGCAATGGAACAACAAGAAGCTGTCGGCCGGCGTGTTCGAGACGCGCGCGTTTTTCATGAGATGATTTCCCCATGTCGGGCAACACTTTCGGCACGCTCTACTGCGTGACTTCGTTCGGCGAGTCGCACGGCCTCGCCTATGGCGGTGTGGTCGACGGCTGCCCGCCGGGGCTGGCGCTGTCCGCCGACGACATTCAGGTCGAGCTGAACAGGAGGAAGCCGGGCAGCTCGCGCCACGTCACGCAGCGTCGCGAGACCGATACGGTGGAGATCCTCTCCGGCGTCTACGAGGGACGCACCACCGGCACCGCGATCGGCTTCCTCGTTCGCAACGAGGACCAGCGCTCGAAGGACTACTCCGCGATCGCCGAGAAATTCCGTCCCGGCCATGCCGACTACACCTATTGGCAGAAATACGGCGTGCGCGACGCGCGCGGCGGCGGCCGCGCCTCGGCGCGCGAGACCGTGGTGCGCGTGGCCGCCGGCGCCATCGCCAAGAAGTGGCTGAAGGAGCGATACGGCGTCTCGGTTAGGGGCTTCCTCTCGGCCCTGGGCAGGATCCCAATCCCGTTCAAGTCGTGGCAGGAGGTCGACGCCAACCCGTTCTTCGCGCCGAACGCGGAGATCGTCGGACAACTCGACAAGTTCATGGACGAGCTGCGCGAGAGCGGCGACTCGTGCGGCGCGCGGGTCGATGTCGTCGCCCAGGGCGTGCCGGTGGGCTGGGGCGAGCCGGTGTACGGGCGCCTCGACGCCGACATCGCCGGCGCGATGATGTCGATCAACGCGGTCAAGGGCGTGGAGATCGGCGCCGGCTTCCGCTCGATCGGGCAAAAGGGCAGCGAGCACGGCGACGAGATGACGCCGCAGGGCTTCCTCTCGAACAACAATGGCGGGGTGCTGGGCGGCATCTCCAGCGGGCAGGACGTAACGGTCTCGATCGCGCTCAAGCCGACTTCCAGCATCCGCCTGCCGCGCCGGACCATCGACACGCGCGGCGCGGCCACCACCGTAGAGACCACCGGCAGGCACGATCCCTGCGTCGGCATCCGTGCAACGCCTATCGCCGAAGCGATGCTGGCCTGCGTCCTGATGGATCATGCGTTGCGCCACCGCGCGCAGTGCGCCGATGTGACTGCTCCCACGCAGTTCCCTTTAGGGTAGAAAACCCGAGGAAAATCAATTAGAGTATGGCGACAAAACCTCCTACTAGAGAGAAGAACATGAGCAACAAAGGGCAGTTGCTACAAGACCCGTTTCTGAACACCCTCCGCAAGGAGCACGTGCCGGTCTCGATTTATCTCGTCAACGGCATCAAGCTGCAGGGCCAGATCGAGTCGTTCGACCAGTACGTCGTGCTGCTGAAGAACTCGGTGACGCAGATGGTCTACAAGCACGCCATCTCGACGGTCGTGCCGTCGCGCCCGATCAGCCTCGGCGCCGAGAAGGATTCCGACGTCTAGCCGGCTGGAGCGTTCCGCCGCCGCCGACCCGCGCGCGGCGATCATCGTCTGCCTGGACTTCGGCGACGACGCCTATGCGGAAGGCGTCGAGGAAGTGGTGCGTCTGGTGCAGAGCGCCGGCGTCGAGCGCTTCGAGGTGGTGAAGGGCCGGCGCAGCCGGCCCGACGCGCGGCTCTACGCCGGCTCCGGCAAGGTCGAGGAGATCGGCCGCACCGCCGCCGCGCTCAACGCGGCCTACGTGGTTTTCAACCACGCGCTCACCCCCAGCCAGCAGCGCAACCTGGAGAAGGAGTTCGACACGCGCGTGCTCGACCGCACCGAGCTGATCCTGGAGATCTTCGCGCAGCGCGCGCAGACCAGCGAGGGCAAGCTGCAGGTCGAGCTCGCCCGGCTCGAGCACCTGTCGACGCGGCTGGTGCGTGGCTGGACCCACCTTGAGCGCCAGCGCGGCGGCTTCGGCCGCACCGGCGGGCCGGGCGAAAAGCAGCTCGAGCTGGACCGGCGCTACATCGCGGCGCGGGTCAAGACGCTGAAGGCAAAGCTGCAGCAGCTGCAGAAGCAGCGCTCGGTGCAGCGGCGTGCGCGGGCGAGGGGCGAGGTGCTGTCGGTCTCGCTCGCCGGCTATACCAACGCCGGCAAGTCGACTTTGTTCAACGCGCTGACCCGCTCCCAGGCCTATTCCGCCGACCAGCTGTTCGCGACGCTCGACACCACCACGCGGCGGGTGTGGATACCCGAGGCGGGGAACGTCGTCATCTCGGACACGGTGGGCTTCATCCGCGACCTGCCGCACGGCCTGGTGGCGGCGTTTCGTGCCACGCTCGAGGAAACGGTGCACGCCGACCTGCTGCTGCACGTGGTCGACGCCGCCTCGCCGGCGCGCGCCGAGCAGGCGGCGGAGGTCGACAAGGTGCTGGCCGAGATTCCCGCCGGCGAGGCGCCGCGCCTGCTGGTCTGGAACAAGATCGACGCCGCGGGGCTGCAACCCGCGGTCGAGACGGACCAGTATGGTAGGATTTCGCGCGTTTTCGTCAGCGCACGCACAGGTTCAGGATTGGATGGACTGCGCGGCGCGATCGCCGAATTTGCCAGGGAACGGGCGGCGGCGAGGGGCCAGGCGGCTCCCGGATCCGCGCCCGACCCCCGATCACTGCAAATTCACTGATTCCATGTCCTTGAACGACCCGAACTGGGGACGCGGCTCCCGCGGCCCGCAGGGCCCTGGCGGCAACCAGGGCCCGCCCGATCTCGACGAGCTGTGGCGCAACTTCAACCGCCGGCTGTCGGACCTATTTGGGCGCCGCAAGCGCGACGGCGGCGAGCCGCCCTCGGGCGGCGGCGGGCCCTCGGCGTGGCAATTCGGCGGCGGCGCCGGCGCGCTGATCGCGCTGGTCCTGGCGATCTGGCTGGCGAGCGGCTTCTACATCGTCAACGAAGGCTCGCGCGGCGTGGTGCTTACCTTCGGACGCGCGGTGGCGGAGCCGACCTCGCCGGGCCTGCGCTGGCGCGTGCCGTGGCCGATCCAGTCGGTCGAGGTGGTCAATCTCGCGCAGGTGCGCACGCTCGAGGTGGGCTACCGCAACAACGTGCGCACCAAGGTGCTGAAGGAATCGCTGATGCTGACCGACGACGAGAACATCGTCGACCTGCAGTTCGCGGTGCAATACCTGGTGAAGGACCCGAAGGATTTCGTCTTCAACGTGCGCCGGCCGGACGACTCGGCGATGCAGATCGCCGAGACCGCGATGCGCGAGGTGATCGGCAAGAACCGCATGGACTCGATCCTCTACGAGACGCAGGTCGACATCGCCAACAAGTCGCGCGACCTGATGCAGGAGATCCACGACCGTTACAAGACCGGCATTGCGGTGAGCACGGTGACCATCCAGAACGCGCAGCCGCCCGAGCAGGTGCAGGCAGCCTTCGACGACGCGGTCAAGGCCGGGCAGGACCGCGAGCGGCAGAAGAACGAGGGGCAGGCCTACGCCAACGACGTGATCCCGCGCGCGCGCGGCACCGCGTCGCGCCTGAAGGAGGAGGCCGAGGGCTACCGCGCCCGCGTCATCGCCAACGCCGACGGTGACGCCTCGCGCTTCCGCCAGGTGCTGGTCGAGTACGCCAAGGCGCCGGCGGTGACCCGCGAGCGCATCTACATCGAGACCATGCAGCAGATCCTCAGCTCGACCAGCAAGGTCATGATGGACTACCGCGGCTCGGGGAACCTGCTCTACCTGCCGCTCGATAAGCTGATGCAGGGCGCGGCCGGCGGCGGCGCGGAGAGCGCGCCGGCGCCGCGCGCGCCGGCGCCGGAGGCGACGCCCGAGCCCACCAACCGCTCGCGCGAGACGCTGCGCAGCCGCGAGCGGGGGGACCGCTGACATGAAAGCCGTCGGCCCCATCATCGCGCTGCTCATCGTGGTGGCGCTGCTTACCTCGAGCACGCTGTACACGGTCGACCAGCGGCAGAACGCGATCGTGTTCCAGCTCGGCGAGGTGAAGGAAGTGGTGACCAAGCCCGGCCTGCACTTCAAGTGGCCGCTGCTGCAGAACGTGCGCCTGTTCGACATGCGCATCCTCACCTTCGACGACGCCGAGCCGCTGCGCTTCCTGACTCAGGGCAACCGGCCGGTGCTGGTCGACTCCTTCGTCAAGTGGCAGATCAGCGACGTCAAGCAGTACTTCGTCAGCGTCGGCGGCGACGAGTTCCGCGCGCAGACGCGCATCAAGCAGACCGTCTCGGGCACGCTGCGCGACGAGTTCGGCATCCGCCCGCTGCACGAGGTGGTGTCGGGCGAGCGCGAGAAGATCATGAGCGAGGTGCGCAAGAAGGTGGACCAGGACCTCGAGCGCATCGGCGTCAAGATCATCGACGTGCGCCTGAAGCGCGTCGACCTGCCGCAGGACGTGAGCGAGTCGGTCTACCGCCGCATGGAGGCGGAGAGGAAGCGCATCGCCAACGAGCTGCGCTCGACCGGCGCCGCCGAGGCGGAGAAGATCCGCGCCGACGCCGAGCGCCAGCGCGAGGTGATCCTGGCCGAGGCCTACCGCGACGCGCAGCGCGTGCGCGGCGAGGGCGACGCCAAGTCGGCGGCGACCTACGCCGCGGCCTTCAACCAGAACCCGGAGTTCTATTCGTTCTACCGCAGCATGGAGGCCTACCGCTCGAGCTTCCGCGGCCGCAACGACGTCATGCTGCTCGAGCCGAACTCGGACTTCCTGCGCTACTTCAGGGACTCGCTGGGGCGAAACATCACGCCGAGAAAATGAGCCGTGGGCACGACGTTACTCATGGCCTTCGCCTTGATGCTGATTCTCGAGGGGTTGCTCCCCTTCCTCGCGCCTAACCTCTGGCGCGACACGTTCCGCAAGATCACGCAGCTGAGCGACGGGCAGATCCGCTTCGTCGGCCTGTCGTCGATGATCGTCGGCCTGCTGCTCCTGCTGTTCGCGCGCGGCTGATGGACTGGATGCTGCCGTGAAGTGGCTGCTGCCCGAGTACATCGAGGACATCCTGCCCGCCGAGGCGATGCGCATCGAGGCGCTGCGCCGCAAGGTGCTGGACCTGTTCTTCCTGAACGAGTATGAGCTGGTGGTGCCGCCGCTGCTCGAGTACATGGATTCGCTGCTCACCGGCACCGGGCACGACCTCGAGCTGCGCACCTTCAAGGTGGTCGACCAGCTGTCGGGCCGCATGATGGGCCTGCGCGCCGACATCACGCCGCAGGTGGCGCGCATCGACGCGCACCTGCTCAACCGCAAGGGCGTGACGCGGCTGTGCTATTGCGGCAGCGTGCTGCACACCCGCCCGGCGGGCGCGTCGGCGACGCGCGAGCCGATCCAGATCGGCGCCGAGATGTTCGGCGAGGCCGGCATCGGCGGCGACCTCGAGGTGCAGCGCCTGCTGTGCGAAGCGCTGGCGCTCGCCGGCGCGAAGGGCGTGCGCCTGGATATCGGTCACGTCGCCGTTTTCCGCTCGATCGTGCATGCGGCGAAAGTGGACAGCGAGCGCGAAGGGGAGCTGTTCGAAGCCTTGCAGAAGAAAGACGTTCCTGCGCTCCGCACGCTGACCAAGAGCCTTTCTTCTTCAGTAAGAAATTCCTTGTTGTTGCTGCCGGAGCTGTATGGCGACAAGGCGGTCATCGAGCGCGCGGAGAAGAGCCTGCCGCCGATTCCCGCGCTGAAGAAGGCGCTGGGCACGCTGCGCGCGCTGGCCAAGGCGTGCACCGTGCCGGCCAGCTTCGACCTCGCCGAGCTGCGCGGCTACCACTACCATTCGGGTGTGGTGTTCGACGCGTATTGCGATGCGGTGAGCGGGCCAGTCGCCCGGGGCGGCCGCTATGACGAGGTCGGCAAGGCGTTCGGGCGCGCGCGCCCCGCCACCGGCTTCTCCATCGACCTGCGCGCCCTTTCCTCCCTGAAGAAGAACGGCAAGAAGAAGAAATGAAGACCCAGGCACGCAACGTAGTGGTCATCGGCACGCAGTGGGGCGACGAGGGCAAGGGCAAGATAGTCGACTGGCTGACCGACCGCGCCCAGGGCGTGGTGCGCTTCCAGGGCGGGCATAACGCCGGGCACACCCTGGTGATCAACGGCAAGAAGACCGTGCTGCACCTGATCCCGTCGGGCGTGCTGCGCGGCGGCGTGCATTGCTACATCGGCAACGGCGTGGTGCTCTCGCCGCAGGCGCTGGTGCACGAGATGGACGAGCTGGAAACGGCCGGCGTCGAGGTCGCGGCGCAGCTGCGCATCTCGGAAGCCTGCCCGCTGATCCTGCCGTATCACGTTGCGCTCGACCAGGCGCGCGAGCTGGCCAAGGGCGAGCAGAAGATCGGCACCACCGGGCGCGGCATCGGCCCGGCCTACGAGGACAAGGCGGCGCGGCGCGCCATCCGCCTGCAGGACCTGTTCAAGCCGGTGCGCTTCGCAGAGAAGCTGCAGGAGCTGCTCGACTTCCACAATTTCGTGCTGGAGAAGTACTACAAGCAGCCCAGGATCGACTTCAAGAAGACCCTCGACGAGGCGTTGGCGCTCGCGCCGCGCATCGCGCCGCTGGTGGCCGACGTGCCGCGCGCGCTGTATGACGCCAATCGCGCCGGCAAGAACCTGCTGTTCGAGGGCGCGCAGGGCTCGCTGCTCGACATCGACCACGGCACCTACCCGTACGTGACTTCGTCGAACTGCGTCGCCGGCGCGGCGGCGGCGGGCGCCGGCATCGGGCCGATGCACCTGCACTACGTGCTGGGCATCACCAAGGCCTACAGCACCCGCGTCGGCAGCGGGCCGTTCCCGACCGAGCTGTCCGACGACGTCGGCGAGCGGCTGCGCCAGCGCGGGCAGGAGTTCGGCGCCACCACCGGCCGCCCGCGGCGCACCGGCTGGTTCGACGCCGCGGCGCTGAAGCGCTCGATCCAGCTGAACGGCGTTTCCGGGCTGTGCATCACCAAGCTGGATGTGCTCGACGGCGCCGAGGCGCTGAAGATCTGCGTCGGCTACGAGGTCGACGGGCGCATGAGCGACATCCTGCCGGTCGGCGCCGAGGAGCTGGAGCGCTGCGTGCCGGTGTACGACGAGATCGCCGGCTGGCAGGAAAGCACCGTCGGCGTGAAGACCTACGAAGGCCTGCCGAAGGCCGCGCGCAAGTACCTCAGGCGGATCGAGGAGCTGTGCGCGGTTCCGGCGGACATCATTTCGACGGGGCCGGATCGCGATGAGACCATCGTGATGCGGCACCCTTTCGAGGCCTGAGTGAAATCTGGTGCCGAGGAAGGGACTCGAACCCCCACAATCTTGCGATCGCTAGCACCTGAAGCTAGTGCGTCTACCAATTCCGCCACCTCGGCAGCGGGAGCGGAATTCTAGTGGCTAAGCGCTCCAAATTCAAGATTCGGCCGGACGATTCGGGGCGCAATCGGCCTGAGGATCCGCGGCGCGAAATCCTGCACGCGCTCGAGCGCGCCGACGCGCCGCTCACGCCCGACGAGCTGGCCAAGCGCCTGCGCGTGCACAAGAGCGTGCGCCGCGCGTTCGACGGCGCCCTCGCCGAGCTGGTGCGCGCCGGCGGCGTGGTGCAGAACCGCGCCGGGGCGCTGCTGGTCGCGAAGCGCATCGCGCTGGTCGCCGGGCGCGTCGAGGGCCACCCCGACGGCCACGGCTTCCTGATCCCGGACGACGGCAGCCCGTCGGTCGTGCTGCCGGTGGCCGAGATGCGCCAGGTGATGCACGGCGACCGCGCCGCGGTGCGCTCGAGCGGGCGCGACCACCGCGGCCGGCCCACCGGCGAGATCGTCGAGGTGCTCGAGCGCAGGGAGCGGCGCATCGTCGGCCGCCTGCACACTGAGCACGGCGTCACCTTCCTGGTGCCGGAGGACCGGCGCATCGCGCACGACATCCTGGTGCCGCCGGCCGAGGCCGGGCGCGCCAAGCCGGGGCAGGTGGTCACCGTCGATCTGATCGCGCAGCCGAGCAAGCAGGCGCAGCCGATCGGGCGCGTCGCCGAGGTGCTCGGCCACTACGCCGACCCGGGCATGGAGATCGAGATCGCGGTGCGCAAGTTCGACCTGCCGCACGAGTTCTCGAACAAGGCGATGGCCGTCGCCCGGGCGATGCCGGACGTGGTGCGTGAAGAAGATTGCCACGGGCGCCGCGACCTGCGCGAGCTGCACTTCGTCACCATCGACGGCGAAACGGCGCGCGATTTCGACGACGCCGTGGTGGCCAAGCGCGAAGGCAGGGGCTTTCGACTGTGGGTCGCGATCGCCGACGTCAGCCATTACGTGAGGAACGGCGACGCTCTCGACATCGACGCGCGCGAGCGCGGCACCTCGGTCTACTTCCCGCGCCGGGTAATCCCGATGCTGCCCGAGAAAATCTCCAATGGCCTTTGCTCGCTCAATCCCAACGTCGATCGCCTGGCGATGGTCTGCGAGCTGGCGATCTCGTCGCGCGGCGAGATGGGGCGCTACGAGTTCTACCCGGCGGTGTTCCGCTCGCGCGCCAGGCTCACCTATACCGAGGTCTGGCAGAAGATTTCCTCCGGCAAGCCGCCCGAGAACCTGGCCGTCCTGTACGACGTGTTCAAGGTGCTGCTGGCGGCGCGCACCGAGCGCGGCGCGATCGACTTCGACACCGTCGAGACGCGCATGCTGTTCGACCCGAAGGGCAAGATCGAGCGCATCGTGGCGGAGCCGCGCAACGACGCGCACCGCCTGATCGAGGAGTGCATGCTGGCGGCCAACGTCTGCGCCGGGAAATTCCTGGCCGAGGCCGGCCATCCCGCGCTCTACCGCGTGCACGACGTGCCTGCGGCCGAGAAGGTCGAGGCGCTGCGCCAGTTCCTCGCCGAGATCGGCCTGCAGCTGCCCGGCGGGCAGGTGCCGCGGCCCAAGGACTACGCGCAGCTCCTCGAGCGCATCCGCAAGCGCCCGGACTTCGCCCTGCTGCAGACCATCCTGCTGCGCTCGCTCAAGCAGGCGATGTACAGCCCGAGCAATGTCGGCCATTTCGGCCTCGCGTTCGACGCCTACGTGCACTTCACCTCGCCCATCCGGCGCTACCCGGACCTGCTTGTGCACCGTGCCATCAAGGCGGTATTGCAGAGAAGCAAGTACGCCGGGATCGACTGGGAAGCGCTCGGCAAGCACTGCTCGGAGATGGAGCGGCGCGCCGACGACGCCAGCCGCGACGTCGAGAACTGGCTGAAGTGCTATTACATGCGCGACCACGTCGGCAAGACCTTCTCGGGCAGCATTACCGGCGTGACGGCCTTCGGCGTGTTCGTCACGCTCGACGAGTACTTCGTCGACGGCCTGGTGCACATCTCCGAGCTCGGCCGCGACTACTTCCAGTTCGACGCCGCGCGCCACATGCTGCTCGGCGAGCGCACCAAGAAGCGCTTCCGCCTCGCCGACCGGATGACCGTCAGGCTGGTGAGGGTCGACCTCGAGTCGCGCAAGATGGACCTGGTGCCCGCATGAACAAGATGGAGCCGAAGAAGCCCGGCCGGGAGCCCCGCGTAGTTTTCGGCTTCCATGCGGTGCTCGCGCGCCTGCGCGCCGACCCGAAGTCGGTGATCGAGATCTTCCTCGACGAGACGCGCAACGACGCGCGCGGCAAGGACCTCGCCGCGGCGGCCGAGCGCGCGGGGGTGCACCTGATGCGGGTGCCGAGCAAGCGCCTCGACGGCTTCTACGGCGGCGGCCGCCACCAGGGCGTGGTGGCGCGCGTCGACGTCAAGAACCTGTCGCACAGCCTCGACGAGATCCTCGAGCCGGTGGAGAAGCCGCTGCTGCTGGTGCTCGACGGGGTGACCGACCCGCACAACCTCGGCGCCTGCCTGCGCGTCGCCAACGCCGCCGGCGCGCACGCAGTGGTCGCGCCCAAGGATCGCGCCGCCGGCATCTCGGCCGCGGTTTCGAAGGTGGCGAGCGGCGCCGCGGAATCCACGCCTTACCTGATGGTCACCAACCTGGCGCGCACGCTGGCCGAGATCAAGGAGCGCAACATCTGGGTGGTGGGCGCCGATGAGCGCGCAGAGAAAACGCTCTACGAGACCGACCTGCCCGAGTCCATTGCCTGGGTGCTCGGCGCCGAAGGCGAGGGCATGCGCCGCCTGACGCGCGAGAGCTGCGATCTTCTGGTCCGCATCCCGATGGGCGGCGAGGTGGAGAGCCTCAACGTCTCGGTCTCCGCCGGGGTATGCTTGTTCGAATCCGTACGCAGACGCCAGCCCCGCCATGGAAATCCTGATCGTCGACGATGACTCGCTGATCCACGAGATCCTGGCAGCCGTAGTGCGCCGCGCCTTCGGCGAGGTGAAGGTGGTCGAGGCGCGCGACCTGGATAGCGCGTTCCAGCGCCTCGCGCACCACAGCCCGCCGGATCTCGCGCTGCTCGACCTCGGCCTGCCCGGCCAGCGCGGCCTCGAGTCGCTCAAGCGCTTCCGCTGGAAATTCCCCCATGTCCCGGTGGTGGTGGTGTCGGCGAACGAAGACCCGAAATCGATCCGGCTCGCCCTCGGCACCGGCGCGCGCGGCTACATCCCGAAGACCTCCACGTCGTTCGTGATGGTGAGCGCCCTGGAGCAGGTCGCGGCCGGGGGCACCTATGTGCCCCCGCAGGCGGCCGAGGAGAACGGCTAGCGGCCAGCGGTGCGGCCAAAAACCCCTCGCGCGGGGTGAAAATCTCTGTATAATCCGCGCCTTCCTTGCTCCACCGCCTACGCATGGCCGGGGGGCTTACCCATAAGGAAAGGAGCCATTCAGCATGCGGCATTACGAGATCGTTTTCATCGTCCATCCCGACCAGAGCGAGCAGGTGCCCGCCATGGTCGAGCGCTACAAAGGTGTCATCGCGGCCCGCAGCGGCACGGTGCACCGCCTCGAGGACTGGGGCCGCCGGCAGCTCACCTACCCGATCGCCAAGGTCCACAAGGCGCACTACGTGCTGATGAACATCGAGTGCGACAACGAGACGCTTACCGAGCTCGAGCACTCGTTCAAGTTCAGCGACGCGGTGCTGCGCCACCTGATCGTCAAGATGACCAAGGCGGTGACGACTCCCTCCCCGATGATGAAGGAGGAGAAGTCCAAGTCGATGATGGAAGGGCGCGGCGGCGAAGCTCGGCCGGCCGAGACCCCGGCGCCGACGCCGGCCGCCTGAACAAGACAGAAATCGAAGGCAACCTGATCGAGCTCGGCGCCCTGCGCCACACCCCCGCGGGCATCCCGGCGGTCGAATTCAAGATCCGGCACGAGTCGGAGCAGGAAGAGGCGGGGAGCAAGCGCAAGGTGGAAGCCGAAATCGGCGCCATCGCTTTTGCGGCGCAGGCCAGGCTGCTGGCAGGATCGCAGCTGGGGGCGAAGGCCAGGTTCAAGGGATTCCTGGGCGCGAAGAGCAAGCGCTCGAAGAAGCTGGTGCTGCACGTGACGGAAATCGAATTCAGCGAAGGAGCATGACATGCCACCACGTGGCAAATTCAAGGGCAAGGGCAAAGGCAAGTTCGCCAAGGACAAGAAGGACAAGGGGCAGCGGGCGCTATTCCGCCGCCGCAAGTTCTGCCGCTTCACCGCCGAGAAGGTGGAGTGGATCGACTACAAGGACGTCGAGGTCCTCAAGGACTTCGTCAACGAGACCGGCAAGATCATCCCGGCGCGCATCACCGGGACCGCGGCCGGCTACCAGCGGCAGCTGTCGGACGCGATCAAGCGCGCGCGCTTCCTCGCGCTGCTGCCGTACACCGACCTGCACTAAGGGAGCGGCCATGCAAGTGATCCTCATGGAGAAGGTCGCCAACCTCGGCAACCTCGGCGACGTGGTCAAGGTCAAGGACGGCTACGCCCGCAACTTCCTCATCCCGCACGGCAAGGCCAAGCGCGCGACGGAGCAGAACCTGAAGGCGTTCGAGTCGCGCCGCACCGAGCTGGAGAAGGCGCAGAACGAGCAGCTCGCCAAGGCGCAGGAGCGCGGAGCCAAGCTGGAAGGCCTCACCATCCAGGTGACGCAGAAGGCCGGCCCGGACGGCCGCCTGTTCGGCTCGGTCACCAACTACGACATCGTCGAGTCGCTCACCAAGCAGGGCCACGAGGTGGAGCGCGCGCAGATCCGCATGCCGCAGGGCCCGCTCAAGCAGGTCGGCGACTACCCGATCCAGATCGCGCTGCATACCGACGTAACCGTCACCATCAAGGTCTCGGTGCTCGGCGAGCAGTAAGCCGTCGGGCGTGCAACGAAAGGGGCCGAAAGGCCCCTTTTTGTTTTTGGCCGTCAAGAAATTTAGTTTTGCGTTCTCCACCCGCCGCTCACAGTCTGTCCACAAGTTGCGCACAGGCCGCTCACAGGCGGACAATGCGTGCATCGGCCTGAGGCCGAAGGCTTTTCAGGAGGCGACGAGGCAGCCTGTGGATGGAAAAAGCGCCCGCGGCGCAGAGGCTCACCGCGTTTCGCCTGTCGACCTGAAACGCGCGTGCGTGTCCGTATGATTTCGCTCCGCCCGTTCACAAACACAAAAGGCTGAATTGATGGCCCTGCCCGCGAGCGCACCGAGAAGCGAACCCCAAGATCCGCAGCTCCTGCAGCTCAAGGTCCCGCCGCACTCCATAGAGGCCGAGCAGTCGCTGCTCGGCGCGCTGCTGCTCGACAACCAGGCCTTCGACCGCGTCGCCGACCTGATCGGCGCCGACGACTTCTACCGCGACGACCACCGCCGCATCTGGCGCCACATCGCCAGGCTGGCCGAGGCCAACCGCCCGGCCGACGTGGTGACGGTCAGCGAGTCGATCGACGCCAGCGAGGACAAGGACAGGACCGGCGGCGCCGCCTACCTCGGCGCGCTGGCGCAGAACACGCCCA
>Ga0137436_1000352_pt1 | contig 14371 bp, 13 predicted proteins | sample EasRivERMGT119_2_FD_102328 | JGI IMG/M metagenome (GOLD analysis project Ga0137436, IMG submission 102328) | Soil microbial communities from meander-bound floodplain in the East River, Colorado, USA - East River MetaG ERMGT119_2 | ecosystem: Environmental > Terrestrial > Soil > Floodplain ...
CGGAGGGGTCGTTTTCGAAGTGAGCGTGCGCAGGGCTTCGCGAATCAATTCGGCTTCGCTCACACCGCGCGCGGCGGCCGCCTGGCCCAGCGCTCGTTTCACGTCCTTGGGAATGTAGACAGTGGTCTTTTGCATGCCATACATCGTACCATACGTGGCGTGGCGGCGATGGCGCCGGTGCACCCAACGCCGCCGATCGTCGCATTTCCTGCGACGACGATCCCGCCATCGGGCTGCAGGGCGAGGGGCGACGGCCTGGGAGCCCGTGTCGATGGGTGTGGTGACGATCCCGCCGGTGCCGAAGGTGGCATCAAGCGCCCCGTCGCGCGTCCCGCGACGACGATCTTGCCGTCGGGCCGCTCCGGTCCGAGATTGGCGCTTAACGCTACGCCGCGACGCCCTTATTCTTCAGGATCGTCCACACCTTCTCGGGCGTGATCGGGATGTCGAGGTGCGTCACGCCCAGGTGCTTCAGCGCATCGACCACCGCGTTCGCGATCGCGGGCGGCGCGCCCACCGTCGCCGACTCGCCCACGCCTTTCGCGCCGAACGGATGGTGCGGCGAGGGCGTGGTGGTCTTGTCGGTCTCCCAGTGCGGGGTCTCCATGGCCGTGGGCACGTAGTAGTCGAGGAAGCTGCCGCCGGAGATGTTGCCCTCGTCGTCGTAGCTGATCTCTTCATACAGCGCGGGCCCGATCCCCTGTGTAAGCCCGCCGTGGATCTGGCCGTCGACGATCATCGGGTTGATGATGTTGCCGCAGTCGTCCACCGCGACGAAGCGCCTTACCTTGACGTCACCCGTGCCGCGGTCGATGTCCACCACGCAGATGTAGCTGCCGAAGGGGAAGGTGAGGTTCGGAGGATCGTAGTAGTGCGTCGCTTCCAGCCCCGCCTCCATGCCCTGCGGATGGTTGGTGTACGCCGCGAATGCGCACTCCTGGATGGTCTTCGATTTCTGCGGCGCGCCCTTGACGGAGAATTTGCCGGGTTCCCACTCGAGGTCGTCCTCGCTTACTTCCAGCAGGTGCGCGGCGAGTTTTTTCGCCTTGTCGCGGATCTTGCGCGCGGCCATCGCGCAGGCGGCGCCCGAGGTCGGCGTCGAGCGGCTGGCATAGGTCCCGAGGCCGTAAGGCGCGGTGTCGGTGTCGCCCTCCTCCACCTGCACGTGCGCGGCCGGAATGCCCAGTTCCTCGGCGACGATCTGCGCGTAGGTCGTTTCGTGACCCTGGCCCTGGCTCTTGGTGCCGAAGCGCGCGATCGCCTTGCCGGTCGGATGCACGCGGATCTCGGCCGAGTCGAACATCTTGATGCCGAGAATGTCGAAGGTCTTCGAGGGACCGGCGCCGACGATCTCGGTGAAGCTGCAGATGCCGATGCCCATCAGCTCGCCGCGCTTGAGCTTCTCCGCCTGTTCCTTGCGCAACGCGTCGTAGCCGATGATGTCCATCGCCTTTTTCAGCGCCGCGGGATAGTTGCCGCTGTCGTACTCCCAGCCGAGCACCGACTTGTAGGGGAACTGTCCGGGCTGGATGAAGTTCTTCATGCGCAGCGCGGCCGGATCCATTTTCAGCTTGTTCGCCAAGACGTCGGTGATGCGCTCGATGGCGTGCGCCGCCTCGGTGACGCGGAAGGAGCAGCGGTACGCCACGCCCCCCGGCGGTTTATGGGTGTAGGCCGCGTCGACCTCGCAGAAGGCGTGCTTCAGGTCGTAGGAGCCGGTGCAGATCGAAAACAGGCCCGCGGGAAATTTCGACGGGTTCGCCGAGGCGTTGGAATAGCCGTGGTCGGCGACCGTCTTGATCCGCAGCGCCGTCATGGTGCCGTCCTTCTTCGCGCCGAGCTCCACTTTCATGTGATAGTCGCGCGCGAAAGAGTCGGCCTGGAGGTTCTCCATGCGGTCTTCGATCCACTTCACGGGCTTGCCGATCACGACCGAGGCCGCGATTGCGATGACGTAGCCGGGATAGACGGGGACCTTGCCGCCGAAGCCGCCGCCGATGTCCGGCGACACGATGCGGATCTTTTCCTCCGACAGGCCGACGTGCCCGGCGACCAGCGCGAGCACCGTGCGCACCGCGTGCGGCGCCTGCGTGGTCATGTGTACGGTGAGCTTGCCCTGCGCGGTATCGAAGTCCGCGATGCAGCCGCAGGTTTCCATCGACGCGACGTGGATGCGCGGCAGATAGACGTTTTCGCTCACCACCACGTCGGAGGCGGCAAGCGCCCGGTCGCAGTCGGCGCGGTCCCCCGCCTCCCAGTGGAACGCGAGGTTGTCCTTCTGGTCCTTCTTGTCCTTGCGCAGGATCGGCGCGCCGGGCGCGAGCGACTTGTGCGGGTCGACCATCACGGGAAGCGGCTCGTATTCGACCTCCACCGCGTCGACGCCGTCGGCCGCGATATAGCGCTCGGTGGCGATCACCGCGCATACTTCCTGCGCCTGGTACATGACCTCGTCGATGGGGAGCACCATCTGCGTGTCCGAAGACAGGGTCGGCATCCAGTGCAGGTTGTACTTGGCGAGCGTCGGGCCGTCGATCACCGCGAGCACGCCGGGGATTTTCAGCGCTTTCGAGGTGTCGATCTTCTTGATCTTCGCGTGCGCGTAGGGGCTCCTCACGATGTCCATGTAGAGCATGCCGGGCATCACGAAGTCGTCGATATAGTGGCCCTGGCCGCGGATGAAGCGCGGATCTTCCTTGCGCTTCATCGAATGGCCCATGCCGCAGATCTTGGCGTCGGTTCTGAGTTCGCTCATTGGTGGTCTCCTCGCGCCTTTCCCACTAGCGCATTTTCTCGGCCGCGTATTGCACGGCCTTGATGATATTGACGTAGCCGGTGCAGCGGCACAGGTTCCCCGAGATGGCCTCGCGGATTTCCTGCTCGCTCGGATTCTTGTTGCGCTCCAGGAGCGCGCTCGTGGTCATCAGCATGCCCGGCGTGCAGAAGCCGCATTGCAGGCCGTGTTTCTCGTGGAAACCTTCCTGCACGGGATGGAGCTTGCCGCCCTGCTCCAGGCCTTCGACCGTGGTGATCTTCGCGCCGTCGGCCTGCACCGCGAGCACCGTGCAGGATTTGACCGGCTGGCCGTCGAGATGCACGGTGCAGGCGCCGCAGTGGCTCGTATCGCAGCCGACGTGGGTGCCCGTCATCCGGAACACTTCGCGGATGAGATGCACGAGCAGGAGGCGCGACTCGACTTCCGCCTCGCGCACCGCGCCGTTGATCGTGACGCTGATCTTGTGCTTTGCCATGGTCATTTCCCCCCTGCCCGCTGCACGGCTTTGCGCAGCGCCCGCTCCGTCAGAACGCGCGCCATTTCCTTCTTGTATTCGACCGAGCCGCGCCGGTCGGCGCTCGGCGCGCTCTTCGTCGCGGCCATCTTCGACGCTTCCGCGATCGTCTTGTCGTCCGGCATCTTGCCCGTGAGGAACTTCGCCGCGTCGCTCGCCTCGACCGGAGTCAGGGCCGCATTGGTGAGGCCGATGGCGACGCGCTCGATCGCTCCCTTCGCATTCAGCGTCAGCTGCACCGCCGCGGCCGCTACGGCGAAGTCGCCGGTTTTGCGTTTCAATTTGGCATAGGCGCCGCCGCTACGCGCGGGCGGGACGGGAATCCGGATCTCGGTGAGGATCTCGTTGCGCGCGAGGGCGGTCTCGTAGAGCCCCTTGTAGAACTTGTTTGCCTCGATGCTGCGCTCGCCCTTGGGCCCGCGCGCGACCAGCGTCGCGCCCACCGCCAGCATGATCGCCGGCTGATCGTTCCCGGGATCGCCGTTCGCCACGTTGCCGCCGATGGTTCCCCGGTTGCGCACCACCGGATCGGCGATCAGGGAGACCGCATCGGCGAGGATGGGATACTTGGTCCGGATGAGATCGGAGCGCTCCAGCGTGGCCTGCCGCGTCATCGCCCCGATGCGCAGAGTCCCTTTCTCTTCCTTGATGTAGTCGAGTCCCGGAATGCGCCCGATATCGACGAGGTGCGCGTAGGACGCGAGGCGCAGCTTGAGCATGGGCAGCAGGCTCATGCCGCCCGAGAGCACTTTGCCCTCGTCGCCGTGGCTCGAGAGCAGCTTCACTGCCTCCTCCAGCGTGGCGGGTCGGTGATAGTCGAATGCCGCAGGAATCATCGGTCCTCCCTTTTCCTTCGTGCTGACGCGCGTTGTAGGTCCACCAGACCGGAACAGCACGGCGCAGCCGGACCGGCGCACCGCATCTCCTTGGGCAAACATCTGCCGACAGGAAATAATTTCTTGTGGGACCGACGATACCTTAGGGCACGAATCGGAGCAAGCCCTCGAGCGCCTTCAGGTTGTGAGCCGGCCCGAAGTGGTCCACGAAGGGGAGTGCCGCGCGCATTCCGGCGGCCTCCGGCCGATAGCGCGAATCGCCAAGTAGCGGATTCAACCAGATAATTTTGCCCGCGCGCTCGCGCAGGGCGCGCATTGCGTCCTCGAGCAGCTCCGTGCCGCCGCCGTCCAGGCCGTCGCTCACGCAGACGACCGTGGTGTTCCTGTCTATGAGCGTTTCCTTATATAGGCTCACGAATTCGGCCAGGCAGACGCCGATGCGCGTGCCGCCCGACCAGTCCGGAACGCCCGCCGAAAGCCGTTGCAGGCTTTGGGCGACCCTGGCCGGGGCGATCAGGCGGGTGATGCGGACGAGCGTCGTATTGAACGCGAAGATCTCGACGCGCTTCATGACGCGGCGCAGCGCGAACGCAAAAGCAAGGAGCACGCGCGTGTACGCCTCCATGGAGCCGCTCGTATCGTACAGGACCACGAGGCTCGCCTCTTCGAGCGGCCGCGCGCGGCGCGCGAGCTTGAGGAACTCGCCGTCGCTCGCGAGCGCGCCCCGGAAGCTGCGGCGAAGATCGATGATCCCGCGGGCGACGGTGGGCACCCGGCGGCGGCTCCTGCGCGTGGCGAGCTTCAGGGCGAGCCGGGCGAGCAGCCTTTCCATCGCCGCAAGCTCGCTCGCCGAGAGCTGATCGAAAGGCTTGCGGCGCAGCACCGCTTCGGGACTGTAGCCGGGTTGTTCCCCTTGGGGTTCCTGCGGCTCATCGGGCATGGCGAGGCGCACGCGCTCGCCGTCCCAGCGCCATTGCGCGGGCCCGCGACGATCGCGCTGCTGGGCCTGCCGCAGGGCCGGGTGCTCGGGGGCGCGGCGCCCGTCCCAATACTCGGCGAACAGCTTGTCGAACAACTCCCATGCGTCGTGCGGCAGCTTGAAGGCGATGCGCAAGGTGCGATGAACTTCGGCGCGATCGAGCAGATCGACCAGAACGAGCGCCGCGGCGGCATCGATTTCGTCGCCCAAGCCCACGCGGACGCCGGTGCTGCGCAGGGCGCCGGCGAATTTCGCCAGCTGTGCGACGATGCCGTGCGCGCCGGTCATCCAGTCAAAACCGGGGACAGACCACCATTTTCAGGGCTGCCATGTTCTTCTGCTTTGCGACGGAAGAAATGGTGGTCTGTCCCCGGTTTTCCTCAGTCTCTCGCCGACGCGTACGCGACGAGCTCGGCGACCGCGTCTTCCCCGGTTGCCTTGATGTCGTGCTCGTCCTTGAGCAGGCAGCCCAGAGTCGCGCGCACCGTTTCGGCGTCGAGCGCATCGCGGTGCAGGCGCACGAGTGCCTGCGCCCAGTCGAGCGTCTCCGCGACGCCGGGGAGCTTGCGCAGCTCCCGGGCGCGCAGCCGCTGCACGAAACGCGTGATCGCACGGGCAAGCTGCTCGTTCACCCCGGGAACCTTGCTGTGCAGGATGCGCAGTTCCTTCTCGAAGCCGGGGTGCTCGACGTACAAATACAGGCAGCGCCGCCGCAGCGCGTCGCCGATCTCGCGGGAGCGGTTGGAAGTGAGCACGACCAGGGGCACGTGCTCGGCGCGGATCGTCCCCAACTCGGGAATCGTGATCTGGAAATCCGACAGCACTTCGAGGAGAAAGGCCTCGAAGCCCTCGTCGGCGCGGTCGATCTCGTCGATCAAGAGCACCGCCGGGCCTTCGCGGCGCGTGATCGCGCGGAGCAAAGGCCGCTCGAGCAGGTACTCGCGCCCGAAGATCAGGTCTTCGAGCTCGCCCGGATCGCGGGCTTCGCGCTCGGCGATCTTGAGGCGCAGGAGCTGCCGCTGGTAGTTCCACTCGTAGAGCGCGGTGTTGGTGTCCAGGCCCTCGTAGCATTGCAGCCGGACCAACTCCGTCGGGAGCATACGGGCGAGGACTTTCGCGATCTCGGTCTTGCCCACTCCCGCGTCGCCCTCCACCAGAAGCGGCTTTTGCATCTCCTTCGCGAGATACACCGCAGTCGCGATGGCGGGCTCGGCGATGTAGCCGCAGCGCTCCATCGCCGCCTGCATGGCGCGGATGTCTTCGTTCATGACCGGAGCGCCTTGGCGGCGGGGTAGCGGATCGGCTCGGCGAGGAACTTGGTTCGGCAGCCCGCGCAGCAGAAGGTGTATTTGACTCCGCTCACTTCGGCGGTGTGACGGGCTCCTGCGATCGTCACGCTCATGCCGCACACCGGATCGATCGCTTCGCGCGGCGCTTGCGCCGGCTCCGAAATTCCCGGCGCGTTCACCGCCGTGCGCCGGCGCCGCTCGACGATCTGGGCCATGATGCTGACCGCGATCTCTTCGGGTGAGCGCGCGCCGATGTCCAGGCCGGCGGGTGCGGCGATCCCCTCCAGCACTTCGCGCGAAACCCCGCGGGCAAGCAGCGCATCGCGAAGCTGCGCGAACCGCTTCGCGCTCGCGATGACGCCGAGATACGCGGGCGCGCGTCCGGCTACCGCCTCGATCGCTTCAAGGTCGCGCTCGCCCATGGTGGCGATGAGCACATGCGCGCCGCGCGGCACGGCGTCCGCGGCGATCGACTGCAGAACGCGCTCTGCTTCGGGAAAGGAGGCCTTGTCGGCTTCCGGGTCGACGACCTCGACGCGGTATCCCATGGCGTGGCCGATCCGCGCCAGCACCCGGACCGCGGGCGAACTTCCGAACAGAAGCAGCCGCGCAACCGGCAGTACAGGTTCGACGTAGATTTCCACGGTCCCTCCGCTGTCGCAGGTCATGGGCAGCGCGACCACTCCGGCGCGTTGCCCTTCGTCCGGTTGTGGCGAGAGGCTGAGCAGCCGCGGCTCACCGTCGGCGATCGCCCGCAAGGCTTCGCGTAGTACGGTCGAGCGCGTGCAGCCACCGCCCACCCAGCCGTGATAATCGCCTTTCTCGGTCACCACCGCGGCGTCGCCGACGCGCGCCGAGCTGGGCGGCTCTCGCCGCACCACGGTGACGAGGGCGAAGCGCTCTTCGCGGGCTGCGAGGTTCGAGGCGAGCGTCAGCAGGTCGGAGCGCAAGGCAGGTATGTCTTCCGAAAAAACGGAACGGCCATTGTAACCTGCGGCATGTGTTTTCCGGCCATTCGGAACAAGGCTGCCGTCCATTTGGCAGGCGCGGTTTCCAAGGCGTATGCTGGAATGGAGCTATCGGAGGAAGCGTGAGTGCGGGCCAGGCAAAAAAACGAAAGGGGAAACGCGGCCTATCGCGTGCCGGCGGGAACGGTATCACGCAGCGAAAGCGGGCGGAGACCGGGCTGCGCCGCGCGCGCGACCAGGCGAAGGAAGCCCTCGAGCAGCAAACGGCGACGGCCGAGATACTCAAAGTAATCAGCAATTCGCCGACCGACGTCGACCCGGTGTTACGCTCGATCCTGTCGAACGCCTCGCGCCTGTGCCAGGCGAGCGTCGGCGCAGTATTCCTGTTCGACGGCGAAGTACTGACCAACGTCGCGCACCAGAATGCCTCGGCCGAGTTCGCGGATTTCCTGAAGCGTTCGCGCCCGCGGCCAAGCCGCGAAACGACCACGCGGCGCTGCGCGCTCGAGCGGCGCACGATGCACACCGCAGACCTGCTGAACGATCCCGAGTACACGCCGCTCGACTTCCAGCGGCGCGAGAACGCGCGCACGGTGCTCTCGGTTCCGATGATCCATGACGATCGCCTGGTCGGCGTGATCACCTTGTGGCGCAGGGAAGTGAAGCCCTTCACCGACAGGCAGATCGTGCTCGTGCAGACTTTCGCCGACCAGGCGGTGATCGCCATCGAGAACGTGCGCCTGTTCAAGGAAACCAAGGAGGCGCTCGAGCGACAGACCGCGACCGCCGAGATCCTGCACGTCATCTCGAGTTCGCCGACGGACGTGGGGCCGGTGTTCGAAGCGATCGTGAAGAGCGGAATCCGCCTGTTCGAGGGGGCGGGCGTGACGGTGACCCGCCCGGAAAACGGGCAGGTGCGGCTGATGGCGATCGCCGAGCGCGATCCGGAGCGCGCACGAAGGTGGAAAGAGCGCTTTCCCTTCCCGCTCACGCGCGAGTACATGCACGGCGTGGCCATCCTGGATTGCCGGATGGTCGACATGCCCGACGTCGAGAAAATGGACGAGCGGTTCGCGGCGGGGAAGCGCAACTTCGCCGAGTCGGGATACCGGGCCATGACGGTCGTGCCCATGGTCAAGGACGGAGCCGCGATAGGGACGATCGCCGTCGTCCGCGATGCAGCGGGACCGCTGAGCGACAAGCAGATCGCGCTGCTGCAAACTTTCGCCGACCAGGCGGTGATCGCCATCGAGAACGTGCGGCTGTTCAACGAGACCCGGGAGGCGCTCGAGCAGCAGAAGGCTTCCGCAGCGGTGCTCGGGGCGATCAGCAGCTCGATCGCGGACACCGCGCCCGTCTTCGACAAGATCCTCGAGAGCTGCAATCGCCTGTTCGCGGGGCGGATCGTCGGACTGAACCTGGTCGGCGAGGACGGCATGCTGCACATCGGCGCCTACCACGGCGCTCACCGCGAGGAATTCGAGCGCATCTTCCCGATTCCCGTCACTTCCGAATCCGGTTCCGGCCTCTCGATCGTGGAGCGGCGCGTGGTCCACTACCCGGATACCGAGCGCGGCGAAGGCGTGCCGGCGAAGACGAGGCAGGGCTGCAAGACGATCGGTATCAAGTCGGCGATCTTCGCCCCGATGCTCTGGGAGGGCCGCGGAATGGGCGCGATCTTCGTCGGTCGCGATCACGTCAGCTCGTTTTCCGAGAAGGAAATCGCGCTCCTCAGGACCTTTGCCGACCAGGCGGCGATCGCGATCGAGAACGTGCGCCTCTTCAATGAGATCCAGGAGAAAAGCCGGCAGCTCGAGGTCGCGAGCCGGCACAAGTCGGAGTTCCTGGCGAACATGTCGCACGAGCTGCGCACTCCGCTCAACGCCATCATCGGCTTCACGCGCATCGTCATGCGCCGCTCGCGGGAGAAACTCGAGCCGCAGCAATACGAGAACCTGGAGAAGATCCTCGCGAGCGGGCAGCATCTCCTTGCGCTCATCAACTCGATCCTGGACCTGGCCAAGGTGGAAGCGGGCCGGGTCGAGGTCAATCCCGGCGAGATCGCGCTTGCTCCGGTGCTGGAGCACTGCGCGCGCACCGTCGAGCCGCTGGTCAAGGCCGACGCCGTGACGCTGGTGAAGGATTTCGACCTTGCCCTTCCGCAGATGGTCGTCGACGAGGAAAAGCTGCGGCAGATCGTGATCAATCTCCTGAGCAATGCCGCCAAATTCACCGCGCGCGGCAGCATCCGCCTCCAGGCGCATGCGTCGAACGGCTCCGTCGCGATCGCCGTCGCCGACACCGGCATCGGCATTGCGCCCGACAAGCTCGAGGTGATCTTCGAGGAGTTCGCGCAGGCGGACGCGAGCAGCACGCGCGTCTACGGCGGCACCGGGCTCGGTCTCACCATCGCGCGCCGCCTCGCGCGGCTGATGGGCGGGGAAATCACCGCGGAGAGCGTGCCCGGCAGCGGCTCGAAGTTCACGCTGACGCTGCCCCTACGTTACGCATCGCCCGGCGCATGAAGACCATCCTCATCGTCGAGGACGTCGCGCTCAATCGCGAGCTGCTGGTGCAGTTGCTCGAGGACGATTACCGGCTGGTCCTCGCTGCGGACGGCGTGGCCGCGCTCGAGCGCGCGGCCGAGGCGAAGCCCGACCTGATACTCATGGATCTTTCCCTGCCGAACATGGACGGCTGGGAGGCCACGCGCAGGCTCAAGGCGGACGGTGCGCTCTCGCGCATTCCCGTCATCGTGCTCTCGGCGCACGCCATGCGCGGCCACGAGGAGCGGGCGCGGGCGAGCGGCTGCGACGATTTCCTCACCAAGCCGATCGACGAAACGCTGCTCTTCGAGAAAATCGCGAGGCACCTTGGCGACTGAACCGGCCGCCGCTACCGTCCTCATCGTCGACGACGAGCCTTTGAACGTCGATCTGCTCGAGCAGGAGCTCGCCGCGGCGGGATACCGGACGCTCTCGGCGGGGAGCGGCGAAGAGGCGATCGCCAAGGCGGCGAAGGCCGCGCCCGACCTCGTACTCCTCGACGTGATGATGGCGGGCCTGGACGGCTACGCGGTCTGCGAACGGCTGAAGGCGGCCGAAGCGACGCGCGCGATTCCGGTGATCTTCCTGACCGCGCTGACGGACACTTTCGAGAAGGTGCGCGCGTTCTCCGCCGGCGCGGTGGACTACGTGACCAAGCCTTTCGAGACCGGGGAGCTGCTGGCGCGGGTCGGGACCCATATCGCATTGAGAAGGGAAATCGAGGCCCACCGCCGGTCGAGGTCGACGGTCCAGTACCTGATGGAGGAAATCCGCTCCGATCGCGACGCGATGGTCGGCGACTCGCCGGCGCTGCGGCACGTGCTCGAGCAGATCGCGCAAGTCTCGACTACCGACAGCACGGTGCTGATCCAGGGCGAGACCGGCACAGGAAAAGAGCTGGTCGCGCGCGCGATCCACGAGCGCAGCCCGCGACGCGAGCGTCCCCTGGTCAAGGTCAATTGCGCCGCGCTACCCCGCGATCTGGTGGAAAGCGAGCTCTTCGGCCACGAGAAAGGCGCCTTCACCGGCGCCACGCAGCAGCGCCGCGGGCGCTTCGAGCTTGCCGACGGCGGCACCCTCTTTCTGGACGAGGCGGGCGAGCTCCCTCTCGAGGCCCAGGCGAAGCTGCTGCGGGTGCTGCAGGAGCGAGAGTTCGACCGCGTCGGCGGAACGCGCAGCCTGCGCACCGACGTGCGGGTGATCGCGGCGACCAACCGCGATCTGCACGCGCGGGTCGCCGCCGGCGGCTTTCGCGCCGACCTGTATTACCGACTCAACGTGTTTCCCATCCTGGTGCCGGCGCTACGCGAGCGCCGCGACGACATCCCGGGGCTGGTGCGGCACTTCGCGGCGAAGGCCGCGCGCAAGCTCGGGCGGACGCTCGACGGGATCTCTCCGGCCTTCGTCGAGCGGGCGAGGGCTTACGACTGGCCGGGCAATATCCGCGAGCTCGAGAACCTCGTCGAGCGCGCGATCATCATGTCGAACGGCGGCGTGCTCGATGCCGTCGAGCTTTTCTTGCAAGCGCCTCCGTCCGGACAGGCGCCTTCCGTTGCAGCGGGCGACGCCACGCTCGAAGAAATGGAACGCGCGCATATCCGGCGCGTGCTGGAACGCACCCGCTGGGTGATCGAAGGCGAGCGCGGTGCGGCCCGCATCCTCGGTCTCAATCCAAGCACGCTCCGCGGCCGGCTGCGCAAGCTCGGCATTCGCAAGACCTCCTAAGCCGTCGTATCCGGCAGATTGGCCCGCCGGATTTGGCGGCACCGTCGCATTTGACGGCCCCAATCATTGGTATGTTATTGATTTAATTTTGATCTTCCCATGGCACGCGCCGTGCGACATGTCGGTTGCCGATCGGGATTTCGATCCCGGGCAAGAAAAGGAAACCGACATGGAAAACCTGACCTACGAAATCTATCTCACCAACCCCGCGGTGCGGGAGCAGTTCGAGCGCGAGGTGCGCCGCGCACGCGCCGAAGCGATGCACCAATACGTCGTGATGCCGCTGGTGAAGATGTTCACCCGGATGTTCAGACGCGCGGGCCCCAAGCCGGCGGCCTGGGCTGCAGATATCCGTCTGAAAACCGCATAGGGAGACGGCCATGGATGCGATCAGGAATTCCAGCGTGACCGAACTGAAGCGGGGCAGCATGCTCAAGCTCGAGCAGGGCCGCGGAACGGTGGTCCGCGTCGTGGACGGAAATGTCTGGCTCACCCAGCACCACGACACCGCCGACTACGTAATGCGCGCCGGCGACAGCATGGTGCTGAGCGGCGCAGGAACGACGCTGATCCATGCCTGCGAGGATTCCGCGCTGCGATTCGTAGCGCTGGAGAACGCGCGGATTCCACGCAAGGTCGAGCTCCGGGTAAGGGGTCTGATAGCCGTTTCAGCTTGATTCGAGAAATCCAATTAGTCCCAACCAAGGAGGCAATCATGGAAGCCATGCAACAGACGCAAGCAAGGGATCGTTACGCGAAGTGCATCGAAGTCTCCAAGCGCATCCGCTGGGAGATCGACCGCGACGTGATTCGCGGGCGCAAGTTCGACGTGTCGAAGAAGTTCCTGCCCGACGGGCGGTGCCGGATGGGCAAGCTCGACTTTCTCGGCGCCGGGGAAAAGCGGCTGGTCAGCCAGATCCAGGGCCGCACCTACGCCAACATGTTCGGCCTGGTCGAGCGGTTCATTGGACCGAAGATCGTAGAAGTGAGCCGCGAGCACTGGCTCGGCGACCAGACCGCGTTCGAGGCGCTGGTGCGGTTCACCGACGAGGAGCTCAAGCACCAGGAGATGTTCCGCCGCATCGAGCGGCTTACCGCGGAGGCCATGCCCGCCGGCTATACCTTCCTGCCCCAGCCGAACGACGTCGCCAACGCAGTGCTCGGCAAGTGCACCTGGGCGGTGCTCGCGCTCATCTGCCACATCGAGCTGTTCGTGCTCGCGCACTACCGGCAGAGCATCGAGCCCGACGCGGATCTCTCCGAGCTGTGGAAAGACGTGTTTACGTTCCACGCGAAGGAGGAGTCGCAGCACGCGATTCTCGACGAGCTGGAGTGGCAGCGCGAGGACGCGAAGCTGACGCCCGCGCAACGCGACCAGGCCGTCTCCGATCTCATCGATCTCGTCGGAGCGGTGGACGGCATCCTGCAGCTGCAGGCCGCGGCAGACACCGATTATTTTCTGAGGGTATGCGGCAGGACCTGGACCTTCCAGAAGGCGCAGGTGATCGGGCTGCGCGACGCGATGCTGGCTGCCTACCGCTGGCAGTACATCACCTCGGGTGTGCAGGACGAGCGCTTCGGCAAGATCCTGGGCGGCATGATCACCGAAGCCCAGATGCAGCGGATAGGCGCCGCGCTTGCTCCCATCGTGAGTTGACGGGATTGGGAATAGCGAGGGGCCGCGAGGCCCTTCGCTGATGCGCATTCACGCGCGCGCAAGCACGACGACGCCGGCGACGGTCAGCGCGACCCCGAGCAGCACGCGCGGGCCGAATTTCTCCTCGCGCAGAAACATCGCGCTCAGGGCGAGCGTAAACAGCGGGTAGGTCGCGACGAGCGGCGAGACGACGCTCACCTTCCCTGCGTTGAGCGCCGCGTACATCGCCAGCATCCCGAGGCCGTTGCAGATTCCGACGGCCATGAACCAGAAGATGCCGCGCCGGTCGAGGGATGCGTCCCTACTCGGCACGAAAGCGCGGTTCCCGGCGAAAATCATCACCGAGGACACGGTGTAGCCGACGAGCACCGCGACGAAAGGATCGGGCCACAGCACGAGGCCCCCTTTCACCGCCGCCTGCGCTCCGCCGCGGATCGCGGCGCCCGCGAGCGGCAGGAGGATCACCCACGCCGCCCAGGTACGCAGCGGGCCTGAGCCGCGCGCTGTGAACGCGACGACCCCCAGGACGATTGCCGCCGTTCCCGCCGCAGCAGCCGGCGAGAGCGGCTCGCCGAGGAAAAGGATCGCCCCGAGCACCGCGAACAGCGGCGTCGTGCTCGAAATCGTCCCGGCGACGGTCGGCCCCGTCAGGCGGTTCGACACGAAGTTGAGAAAGGTCACCAGCGCGGGAAAAACCAGCCCCACCACTGCAAAAATCGCAAACGCAGTCGCGTTCCAGCCTTCGCCGCGAAACAGAAACAGCGCGAGCAGCCAGAAGAGCAGCGTCGTCGAGGGAATGCTGACGAGCGCGCCGCGCGCGGGATCCAGGTAGCGAAGACCGACGTTCGCGATCACCACCGCGGTGCCGAGAAAGGCCGAGGCGAGGAGCGCTAGAGCGGTGCTGAGGTCCATACCCCTCTAGGCCGCTTCCGTGTACGAACTCTTGCCGTCACCCATGTACGATTCGTACACGTGCTCGAACAGCACGTTGCACTTCGCTTGATAAGTCTCCTTCGTGTAGGCGCGCGGAAGGGCATCGAGCGAGTCCTCGATTTCGATACGCACCCTGGCGCGCGATTGC
>Ga0137436_1000353_pt1 | contig 14364 bp, 4 predicted proteins | sample EasRivERMGT119_2_FD_102328 | JGI IMG/M metagenome (GOLD analysis project Ga0137436, IMG submission 102328) | Soil microbial communities from meander-bound floodplain in the East River, Colorado, USA - East River MetaG ERMGT119_2 | ecosystem: Environmental > Terrestrial > Soil > Floodplain ...
GTTATACCAGGAGGCAGAAGTACAATAAAATTAATTTGTGTTGTACCTGTAACTAAAGTAAAACTATTTACACCAGGTGTCTGAACTCCTGTAGAAGGTAATCCAATAGCATAAGCTCTATTTTGTGCTGCAGTATTTCCTCCTAAAGGATAAGCAGCAACAGGTCCCCACCATCTATTAAATCTTATATTAATTGTAATATTATTAGCATTTCCTCCACCTGTTCCTGTTGAAAAAGGAACTGCATGAGTATCTATTCCTGTAAGTTTCCATACTTGTGTAGTTGAACCAGTTGGAAATACATTACCTATAGGTAGTGATATAGTTGTAAGAGCTTTTGATAAATTAGTTCCTCCTACTAAAGGAGTATTAGCATTAGTTACATCTATAATATTTATGGTATTATCTTGAACAGTAGCAACACTATTAAATGTCCAGTTAAATGTTTTATTACCTGATAATGCTGTACCTACCTCAATTGTAAGAGCTTGACTTGACATAGTGAAAGTACCAACTGTAGGTGTTACAAATGCAGAAAGCATTAGTTGGAATATTTCAGTATAGGTTAGTCCAGTAATAGGAGTACCAGCAGGTAATCCTCCTACAGTTATAGTTGTTGGTGAAGTTCCATTATATATACTACTACCACCACCTCCTCCTCCAGAACCAATAGCTCCAGCAAGTCTCTCTAACTGTTTTAGTACTTCTTGTAATAGAATTGCTTCCTGAGACCATCCTATTTCTTTATTTCTATAGCCCATGATTAATTTGTATTATGATGTTAAAGTTACGCATTCAGCGTCAGATAGTGTCTTATTAAATAAAGCAATTATATTAACAGTAAAAGAAGACCCTCCATTATTAATAGCTAAGTACCTATAATTAAATACAGGTACTGTTTGTGTAGTCCATATTTGGGCACCATTTCTAAAGAATTTTACAGTAGTTCCGCTTCTTTGTATTATAAATTTATAAGTACTACCATTTGATAAATTGGTAGCAAAACTTGTTTGTACATTAGCTACTCTCATAACAGGTGTTACTCCATTGTACCAAGATAAAGAATCTGTTCCAAATAAATTTGTTGTATCTCCTATTCCAACACTAAAAAAAGCAGTAGAACCAAAGATTATAGTACCTTCACAATATAAAGTAAAATTATTTTGGTTGAATAATCCATTAATAGACATATCTACAAAACTTGTTTCAGCACTTCTAAGTATAGTAGTAGTAGTAGTTGGTATATAGGAACTTATATTACTACCAGCTTCAAATTGCATTCCATTTACATTAACATATCTAAAATTAGTTGTTCCAACATATACTAATGCTCTGGTAGCACTATTTGTGTTATTTGTACCATATATAGCCATAGTAGCATCTGTAGTTGTAACAGCTGTTATTGTTGTAGCAACAACACTAATTAAATAATATCCATTAACCAATGCTTTAACACTCCATGTTCCACTACCATTTCCAAATAATCCAGTATCAAAATTAAAATTTCTCCAAACACTATTTCCAAATAAAACATTTCCAAGAACAAACTGACACCAAGTAGCATCTGCTTTCTTTACATACCAACTAGCAGTATAAGTTGTAGCGGGTTCTGTACTATTTTGTTGAAAAACAATGTGAGTAGCACTAGTAGTATTTTCAACTACATATTGTCCTTTATTTGTTCCAAATTGATTTATAACAGTATTATCAAGTATACTTGTAGTGGATTTAGTCCATACTGCATCATTCAAATTTTCACTTTGAATTATTAAATTAGTTCTATTAGGTTCAATTAATAAACTAGGTTTAGTTAAGTCTAATGAATAATCTAATCTTGGAATATTTAATCTAGTTGTAGTTTTTAGATATGGTCTTAATACTGAACCTTGAATAAGTTGTGCTCCCCATACATAAGTACCTGCAATACCATCACCTATAGCTGCAGTAGGATTTGCATAGAAATACGGAGTTATAAAATTAACACCCCCACTTCCGTCAAAAATACCACTTAATGTTAGTAAATAAAATCCATTTTTGTCAGTTGTAATTGTAGCTCTTGATGGATTATCTGTTGTCATTGTTAAAGTATTATAAACAGGAGTAGCAGAACCTATATCTGAACCTAACATTCTTAACCTAAATGATGTAAAATCCTTTACTTTAGCATAAACATAAAATGTATAAAATTGTCCAATAACATTGGCAGTAGGTACTTCAAATTTTCTTAAAAAACCTTGAGTTGCACCATTATCTTGAATAAGTAAATCAGCTGTTAAAGTACCTATTGGTGAAGTTACAACATTAGGAGTAATTGTAGATGATGTCTTTTGCCAATAAGCATTATCAAAATCTTCACTAAATTGTAATAAATTATAAGCAGCAGCACCAATAGTACCATCTTTCCTTGTAATAGTAGCAGCTGTTCCAGCTCTTGTAAAAGCTAAGTCTGAACCAGCTAACCCAGGATCTATATTAAATAATTTACCCTCAGCAAAACTATTTGAAGTTAAAACTACTGTTGTACTATCTAAAATATTATATCCTAGTTTTGTTGAAAGTTCTCTTACTTTTGTAATACCAGTATCTGGATCAAATGTTACACCACCAGCAATAGTAGTACGATTAATGAGATTTCCCATTGCTACTGCTGATGGTGATTTTCTAATTGATGATAATATGGCTGATCTATCTAGAATCATAATATTAAATACTAGTAAGTTTTCCGTATAAATTAAACTCATTTACAACGTTAGAAATATTATCTATTCCTACTATACCATATCTCTCTACAATACTTGCTAATTCAAATGTAGAATAATGAAGCACTGTTCCTGAAGCTACAAATAATACTTGTCCTGCACCTTGTTGATATACTTCACATATAAATCCTGAAGGTAATCCTGTTGGAATAGTAATAGTAACAGTTGCTGCGTTTGTTGTGATAATTCGTTTATTAAGATCTGTAGCTAATAATGTATAACTTGTTAAAGCCATTACATTTGTTAGAATTGTTGCATTAGCAAGAGTTGCAGGAGTAACAAACTTATCAACCACTGTTCCAGCATTAACTTCTGCTTGTGTAGCTTGAAAAGGAACTTCTAAGAATTCCCATGTAACACCATTAGAATAATATAGACCACTATCACGAAAGTTACCACCTAAAGCAACTGGTATCCATTTACTGCCTGTTGAAGTAGAAACCCAATAAAAATTACCTGTCTGACTTGCAGGAGTAGGTAAATTTGCATAAGTAGCTACAACAATAATATCATCTGCTGTTGTACTAATTACAGGATGTAGAGGGTCAGTGATATCTACCACCATATTTCTACCTGCAGTGATAGAAGCTATTGCAGTTGAACTAACAATAGGATGTGCTGGATTTGTATTATCTACAGTAATATTTGTTCCTGGTATGATAGAAATTACTGTACCACTTCCTCCTCCACCACCAGTTCCTACTAATCCTGCAAGTTTTTCTAATTGCTTAGAAACTTCATGCAGAAGAATAGCTTCTTGAGACCAACCAATTTGTCTATTAGGTATTCCCATAATTAACTTGATTATTTACCTTGCGAATGGTATCTTTTTAAATAAACCTTACTAGATTTTATCTTGCTAGAATTATTCTTAGAGTGTATCCCAGGTCTGTTAACTTTAAAGTGAACTCTTGTTGCTGAGGTATTCTGTTTTGGTTTCATACTATAATTAACAAAGTTACTAAACTATAACCATAATAAGAAGTTTAACCTTCCTTTTCCTTATCACATGTATTATTCTCAATAGAAGTAATTGTGTAATATAATCTTGCTGCTGCACATAGGGCTAGAAGCACTCTTACTCCTGTAGAAACCCATAGAGGTACATCCATATATACAAAGAAATCTTTAAATAGATTTGTTGTTAAATCTATAATCCCACCTAATACTACCAGTATTGGGAAGATGTATTTTTTAATTGTTTTTATTATCATGGCATTCTAGATTGTGTTGTTACTCTAATTCCTAACTCTTTAGCTAATTCTGGATCTACATATGGTAATACTTCATTATCAAGTTGTTTTAATCCTGGAAATAAATTTAGAAAATATTTTATTGGATAACTTTTATCTATCATTTCCTGATCATCAATAGTATATCCAGTAGTTTCTTTTCCTAAAGCATATACAAATTGAGCTACTCTTGCAGCTATTCCTGCAGAAGGAATAATACTTCCTTTAGTCATACTTTCAAATGATAAAGGGTTGTAATAGAAACTTAACTCATCACTTATTTTATGTGTAGCTTTATACCAATATTTATATCTATTTTTCTCTAAATCAGAAGCATCTTCAGGAGGTTTTGCCATAGCTACTGCTAATACTAATCCTAATAATAAGACTAATGCTTTTAATTCTTTCACTTCATTAGCAATAGCATTACGCATTAGGTCATAGTACTCTTCTTCAGTTATTTCTAACTGCTGTCCAGTTTTTCTAAAATAATCTACACGCTTTTGTTCTAACATTTCATCAAGAATAGCTAATCCTTCTTTAGAACCATTTACAATAGAATTTATTCTTCCTATGCTACGAAAACCTAAATGTGACCATGTTTTAATAAAAGCTCTTGTTCTACCATATTCCCATTCATTTAACTGAGCATTATAATAAATATCACTACCTCTTTGAGTAACTAATTTAGGAATCCAATGTTTAAACATCATAAAAGAACTAATCATTGTATCTCTTCTATAACCAGCTTTGTTATCAACATTCATTTGACCAGAGAGATTTCTATAATACTCTGTGGCTAATAAAGAAAATTTAGCTATTTCTCTATCACTTACTCCAGGAATATTTAATTTTCCATCCTCAAATGTAGCTGTCTTAAGTAAACTTGAAGAGTTTTTTAATTCTTCTACTCTACTATCTAAAGATTTTTCAAGAGCTATTCTATCCTCATTAGACATAACAAATTCTCCTTGTTCATTCTTTTCATATTTTTTTACTCTATCTTGTTCTCTCAAATATTGTCTTATAGGAACTATTTTACCATCTTTAATCATGGCATTTTGTACAAATGTTAGAGCATTAGCTAATTGTAATCTATGTTCAGGAAAAGAGCTTGTAATCATCATAGCATCAGAGAAAGACCAAGTATTAACCCAACTCATATCTCCTTTAGCTTTAGCTAATTTTCTTTGTTCAAGAGTCATTAATTCTCCCTCATTAGGAATAATAGTCATCATTAAAGCTTTCTCTAAAGAACTTAAACTACTTCCTATAGTAACTCTTAAATTATTTTTTTCAAACTCACCAAATTTATAGAAAGTACCTGCATTTATATAGGCATGTAATTGAGCACCAACATAGTTAGCTAATCCAATTAATGGTTTTAACCCCACTGCCATATATTGAGTATAAACATCAGCACTTCTAATAATCTTTTTAACATTTACAGCATAGTTTTCCTTTTTCTCTTCATCCTTTTGAATTTTTTCCACACTAGAAGCAATACCAATATTTCCTATAGAACTCAAATCTTCTCTTATTCCATAAGTAAAATCATTTACAATTGTTTCCAGTATTTTAGCATTAGGATTTTCTTCTCTAACTTTAGCTATACCATCTTCATAAATTATTCTATTCTGACTATCTACAACCAAAGAACCTTTACTTTGTTCTACAGCTTGTAATGTAAGCAAAGTAGCTTCTAATGATTGAGCTTTCTGATAATCTAATAATGATTTTATCCACAGTGCTCCAACTTTAGTTAAATCTGTAGATAATTCTGAAACTTGTTTATTAGTTCTTGTAAAATATTTAGGAATTTCTTTTTTAACTTCTCCTGTTTCACTATCTATTTTTGCTAAGTTTTGTTTTTCATCTATATCAGTTACTCCTAAATCCTTAATAGATCTTGCTAACTGTCCAAAGAAATCTTCATTATTAACTAATTTCTGAATAGTAGTAGCTTCTATAAGAGGAAAGAAAGATGTAGAATGTTGTTTAGATAGATATCCCATGTGTTTAGCATCCACATTTAATTTAGTAAAGTATTCCCATACTTTTAATGCACTATCTGTTCTAACCATATCTTGATACTCTCTTGAAAGATTCCCTTCTTCTTTGAATGTCTTATTCAGGATTTCACCAAATTTAAACCCCTGATATCCATCGAATGTAGGTCTGAATATATCAATAGCATCTTTAGCTTTTTCTATTCTATAATCCTTGATTTTAGCATTCTCTTCTTCATCAGAGGACCAGTGAACTTTCTCTAAGTATGCTATTTGTTCTTTAATAGATTTTTCAGCTAATTCTTTGAATTTTTCATTATCAATATTATTTAAAAGAACTCTTTTATCACCTTCCTTTCTAGCTTGTTTAATATTCTCCCAAAACTTAGAATCAAATTTTCTTATTAATCTCATTCCAGATGGAGTAATAGTACCTATCATATCAAAAGCTTTTTTACCTTTGGCTCTAGCTTCTTTTTCTAATGGAACTAATAGATTTGTATATTCACTCATTTCATCTTTAAACTTTCTGCTTACTACTTTAGAAGCAACCATCATTAATTGAGAAGCTAATTTTATAAGCTTAGCATTTAGTCTTCCTGCTTCTGCAAAAGTTTTATCAAATGAGTTAATAGGAATCTCAGCTTGCAATCTAACAGTTCCTTCAATAGATTCAGTAGTCTCTAAATTAATTCCTTCTTTAACTCCTAAGCTAATAGCTGCTTGAGTTTGAATTTCATTAATTTTATTGACCATCCTTTTAGAACTGGAAGATATTCTTTCTAGTTTAGTAAGAATTGCTTTTTCTTCAGGAGTTAAACCCTCCTTAGAGTATTGAGATAAGTACACAGTATCTAAAGATTGATACTTTATAGCACTATTTACAAATGATAACATATCAGAGAGAACTTTTTGTAATTCTTCCTCACTTATATTATCATAATCTATTTTTTCATATTCCTTTAAATCTCTGGCAGCACTCTCTAAGAAGTTTGTAGCCACATTTATTAATGGTTCAAAGTTTAATTTAAGTTGTAAATTACGAATTGCTTTATTTATTTCATTCAATCTAAAATCTTTCTCATCCTTTTCTTCTGCTTCTACAGGAGTTTTATATAATTTTTCATATTGCTCACGTAGTGATTTAATTAAATTATCAATTGCTGGATTACCTGTAGTTTCAGAATTAATTGGAACAGGTAATAGATATAGATTAGTTTCTTCTAGAGTGTTTAATTTTCCTATCTCAATTGATTTAGGATATAAACCACTAGAAGGAAGTCCAGGTAAAGCATATTCATAATTCATTATAAAAGGAATCATTCTGGCTTTTCTTAATTGAGCAGGTTTTAAACCATAATTATAAAGTATACGAGTATATTCTCCCATTTGAGCTATCCATTCTTTCTTTTTAAACCAAGGAATATCATCTTTATTTTGAGGAGATATTGAAGTAAACTTCCAGTCTAATACATCTACTTTAGCATCAGGTACTCCATCTTTGTTTGTAATAGGTTCAATAATAACTAAATCTATAGTTGAACCCAATAGTCCTTTTACTTTAGTGTTTACTGCTTTTTGTTCAACTAAAAATTTTGTTCCTACAGGATAGGAATTAACCAATTCTTTTATAAAGTTTTTTACTTTTAATTGTACTTCTTGTGGTAATTCTGAAGTTATATTATCTGGTAATGGTACATCTCTTTTATATCCATCTTGATCAATAAGAATAGGCATAAAGTTTTCTATAAGAGTATGTCCTGCAGAACCCCATTCTCTCTTTTGATCATCAAAAACTTTTTCTAAATCAGTTCTTTTAAACATCTTACCTGCTTTCTCTTTAAGCATTTCAGTAACAGATTTAGCTACTTCAACTCCTTTATATAGATAATGTCTTTTCTTATCTCCTAAAGCTGGGATTAATTCCATATCAGAACCATGTTGTTTGATAGTATCATACATAACATCAACAACAGGATTAGAAACTATATTAAAAAATACTCCTTCATTTTTAGGAGTGATGTTAGAACCTAGTTCACCTGAGGCAATTATTTCTCCTGCTTGTTGAAAAACATCAATACCTGATTTTCTATACATTCCTCTAATAGCATCTAATATAGCATCCCACCATCTTTTAGCCATACTCTTAGGAGCTTCTTCAAGCAACTCTGGGTATTGAGCATTATCTGGATTAGGATTTAATAATACTTCTGCTATCAGTTTATCAACAGCTTCTTTTTTAATTTTACGTATATCTGGTTTACCATTTTCTAATTGATAAGCTTTTAATCCACTATAATCTTTATATACATCTTTATAAATTTTATATCTATCAATCTTGCTAATCATTTCTGTTATTAACTTAGGATGTGTTTGCTCCATCATAGCAGATGCTATGTGAATAATCTCTTCAGTTAGAGCAACATTATCCATACCTTCAGCAATACCAATAGTTTTTTTCATCAAGTCTGCTACACCTCTAATACCTTTCTCATCTATATTAGGATTACCTTTAGCATAGTCAGATAAAGATTGAATATTGATTCCCATCTTCTGAGCAGCTTCTCTCATTACTTTAAGAGTATCTTCAGAAGCCTGTGTAGGAACACCTAACTCATGATCATAATATCTATCAACTAGTTCTGCAGGAATAGTTATTTCTCTATTAATAGTTTTATCAACAGACTGATTAAAAGAAACAACTGCAGTACCAAACTCTCCATTAACTCTTTCACCTATAGCCTGAGCCTCAGGTAATGTACTAATTAAAGCATCCTTTGTTTTATCCTCAACTACTGAGATAATATTTTCTTTAATAACTAATTTACAAGGCATAATTTAACATTTTTCAGGTGATTTATCAATTCCAGGTAATCCAGGAGGAGTGTTTTTTTCTTCCTCTACCACTGTTAAAGGTACAACATTTTCAGGATAACCTCTCATAACATCCACTATCACAGCATCATCAACCTCTCCTGCAACTATTTGTTTACCAGATACAGGATCAAACTCAGCAATAACTTTTACATAGTCATTATCAAGAATGGAAGGTTGATTAGTATCATACATTTCTCTTCCTTTGAAACTATCTCCCCAAGCATTAATAGCTTTGTAAACATAGTTTCTATATTCTTTTCCTTGATAGTTAGCAACCTGCATTAAAGGAACTGAATTTCCATTAACATCTAATGTATATACTTTTTGGAATAATCCTTTTTTAATATATGAGTAATCACCTTTTCTTTTCATTTGACCTTTCTCATATTTAGTGAGATTTTTTGGTTCCCAAGAGTAAGAGATAATATCATTATTACCTTCCACACTCATTTCACTAATATTTAATATCATAGGAATTTTTCCCATATTAGTAGCATTCATTAATCTCTTATCTCTAAAGTCTAGGTTTGGATTAAACCATTTACCTTTTTTAGATTTAAGTAAAAAGAAACGTTTAAAAGGAACTATATCTGTATTACTCCAATTAACTCTTTGGAATACATTTAAATCAGCAAACTTGCCTAAAGTATCGTTCTCATCAAGTTTAGAAAGCATTTCATTATATGTGTTGATGAAATCCTCATAAGGTAATAATTGGGTGAAACTTACAGGAGATGATGCTAATCCAGATTGTAGAATTGTTAAACCTACTATCTTAGTATATAAATCACTTTTCTCTGTAGCTAATTGTTCTTTTATCTCTCTAAAGGCATTTATAATTAAGTTTTGTTCATATACTTTATTATCCTTACCTGCAATATATAGAGCATCAATTTTACCCTCTCTATTTCCTTTTATAATATTAAAGTTTTTAATAACTAAATTATTATATAAAGGATGTGAAGGATTACTCATCACTTTGTTTTTATAATCCATTACTTCTTCAGAAGCACTTCTACTCCCTTGTTTACCAACTAATACATCAGTAATATATTTATTTCTTCTTTGAGTACCAGAAGTTTGAATAACCCAGTCAAATAAATCTACAACAGCTTTCTGACCAATTTTTAAGAAGTCATTAGATGATTTCTCTATATAAGGAACTAATACTTCTTCAAGAACTTCTCTAGCACCTATAGGTCCTCCAGGTCTTGTTTTCTTATTAGAAATTAATAATAAAGAATAAGCATCATTAATATTTTCTAATTTATCTTTTAACACTCCTATAAAGGAGTTATTTAAAATATTGTCTACAGAAGATATAATTGTTCTCCTAGCTCTTGCTAATTGATATTTCTTTTGTAGTAACATAAATGGATCACTGAAAGTTGCTGTGTTATAATTAGAACCCATAGTTAAGTAAAATAAGTGCTCTGACATTTTAGCATACTTAGTAAATTCATCTAAGATAAATACTTGTTGTGCTTTTTCTGACTCACTTAAATTACCTGCATTTTTACCTAACATTTTTTTAAATCCTTCATTATCAGGTAAAGTATTTACTTCTAAGTCTACTTCAGGTTCATATACTTCTTTCATCAATTTAGCATAACTATCTATGAATAAATAAGTATATCCTTGGGCTTCAATCATTCTTAAGTAATCCTTAATAATAGGTTGATTCATAAAGTAAGCAACAGTTTCAATTGGTACTCCTAATTTAGTCAAGAATAACCATGTACCTGCTACATTAGGAGTAGCTCCTAATTCCATAATCCAAGGACCTTTAGAAATATCCACATAACCATCAATAAATTGTCCAATAATATCAGAGATATAATCTCCTGCTTTATTTTTAGCTAATGATAATGTTGGTCTTATTTTACCATTATAGAATATAGAATTATACTGATGAAAGTTAATCTTACCATCTTTCAACCAAAATCTATCTTTTTTAGATAATGCTTCTAATCTTTCATCTTCAATAACAATTGGACTTCTTTGATTTTGAGAGTGATTGGTTTGAGCAATTGCAGCAATACCAATAGCATATTTACCTGTAACGAATGCATGTCTTAAATTTGACATGAAACCTCTCTTCAACATATTACCTACAGATTTATAATCTGTTTTAGGTCTACCAGTTAGTTTTCCTATCTCATCATTCAAATCTTTCATTTGTTGTGCAGAATTAGGAATTATTAATCTTTCAAAGTTTAATGGATGACTAATCAAATTAAACAATGATTGTTGATAAGCATTATCTACAGCTTCAGGTGAGTTCTGCATCTCAATAGATCTATTTTTAAAAGTACTAAGATCTTCAATACCATGTTCTTTAGCAACTGCTCCAATAATTAATCCTTTTCCTAAAGCTATTATAGCTGCATTTTTATCTGTTCTTTCTTCAAGTAATTCTTCCTCATCTAAAGATTCACCATAAGCATGGTCCATAACAAAATTATAATAACGTTCTTCTACAGTAGAATTTTCATCATTTAATAATTTCACTAATTCTGGAAAACCATCTTTATTGTTTTTAATATTTTTAAAATACATTGACAATTTGTCAATATCAAAGTCAGATCCCACTTTCTTAACTAAGGCTGCAGGAATTACAACATTATCTCCAAACTCTTTAGGTAGAAATTGTTTAATTCTAAAAGCATCAATAGAGTTTTGTTTCTGAGTAGGAATACGAAATCCTACTCCTTCCAATATTTTTTGTCCCTCTTCAGTATTATTAAGATAGTTTATAAGTTCTTCATCTGTTTTATCACTATTGAACCAACGTCCAACCATAATTTCACAAACTCGTTTACCATCTTCATCTCTATAGAATTTAAGATTATCAGAATTATAAACTGTAACTACTTTACCAGATTTAGTTTTAACTTGTTCTACTTTAATATTACCTGATTCTAATAATCTTTCAGGAACCTGAACAGCCATTTTACCTGTTATTTTTTTAGAAACAACACTTTTATTAGCCATTGAGAATAGAATATTACGTATTTGCTTATATGCAGGAGTAGCTTCCATTACAACCTTATCAGTCTTAACCCCTTCAAAAGCTTCGATTATATTCTCATTAATCTCTCTTTTCAATATCTCATCAGAAAGAGTATTAATTAATTTTTCTTTATCAGTAATTATATAACCATCTGCAGTTTCTTTTATTCCAGTTTTATGTAATAGTTTTTCATATCCTTGAAGAATTCTCACCTCAAGTAATTTTTGATTGTTTACTATCTCCTTATATAAATCAGAAGTATTTAGTCTCTCATCTTCTGAAAGATTATACCAGTCTTCCAATCTATTATTAAGATCTTGTCCAGGATTATAATCTATAGGTACACCAGCTTCCATATAATCTAAAGTAGCTAACTGAGTGATTTGAGAACCCTCAGTAGTTTTAGCTACAGTTTTTGTTGGAACTTCTGCTTGTACAGATATGATTGTATGTGGAACTTTAATTACAGTTTGTGGTAAATCAGGATTTTTTTCCTGTTCTGCATTTCTATATGGAGTAGTATTAAACTCTCCTTTCTCATTATAGAGAGGAGAAATTATTTCTGCACCAACTTTACGTCCAGTACCATAAACACCATAATCAATATTTTCTGCTTGTAACTTATTATAGAATTTTAGAGCATTAGAACTAGGACTTAATTTATGTAATATTCTAAAGGATAAAGGAACTAATGCAAATTTATCCATCATTACATCATTATAGTTTCTACCACTATCTTTAGCTCCTGCAACAATAGGTTTTATTGCTCTATAAGCATCTGATACTTCAGGATTTTTTTTCTCATAAGCAGCTATTTCTTCCTTAGATGCTCCTGATTTTACAAGTTTCTCATAACCAACATCATGTCTGAACTGAGCTTCACAAGCATCTGACCAGTCACCTGCTAATATTCTAAACCATCTGTAAGCTTTATAATTAAAATAACCACCACCATCAGTATCTTCAAATGGATCATATTCTAATTCTGCATCATGAGAAAAAGTATCTTCTATTGTTATAGTACTAAAATGATCTTTTGAAAAGTCAGTATAGAAAGTATCATCTGTTTCAAATCCTTCATTATAAGTTCTGGTATAGCTACTCATAAGATCCCTACCTGTAATAAGAGCCTGTCTAGGAGAATTAAAGTTTTTGATACGTTTTAGTTCATCACTATAGAGATATGGATCTGAGTATAATAGTTTATGAAACTCTACATTAGCTATCATGTAGTTAACTGTAAGGAATTTCAATTTGTTGTCTAATTGTTCCTGTGTGATATTAGAATCCTCTATACCAAAATCAAGTTTATTAAGAGTCATTCCTTCCTCATTATAGGAAACTAGATTGTAGGAACGTAGTGTAGTTTCTAATTCATTTGCATCATTGGTAACAAAGTCAATAATAGCTTTTTCTATTCTGTCTTTATACTCTTTACTCTCATATATCTCTTCTGGTGATTGACTTGTATTATTAATAATAGCATCATGCACATCTTTAGGCAATATATCTTTGAAGAATCTTAAGTCTTTGTTATCTCTACCAGTAAATAATTTTCTATCATCTCTGGATAACATTACTTCAGAAATAAAATAGTCTTTAAATATTTTTAAGTAACCATTTTTATTAACTTCTTCCTCTGTTACAAAAGGAGAATCTTTTTCATATAGTTTAGAAGCCCATTCAATAGATGCGTCTCCAGGAACAAGATTTAAATAATATCCATTAAAGTTTAAATTTAACTCTTGAGCAAGTCTTTGCACATAAGTAAGTTTAGAAGATTCTTTTTTCTTACCACTTTCCTCATCTATAGTTCCATCTATATATACAGGATGTAATAAATCTTTACTATTTCCTCTTCTTTCTCCTTTTCCTTCTATATCAAATATTTTATTTAATAAAGCACTGGCTTTACCTTTAGAGAATACATCAGTTAATAAGTAAGCATATTCAGTATTAGCAAGATCATTAATATTGTTAATCTTAGAAATTACATCATACATATTACTAAGAATATTAACTCCAATAAAACTTTGAGATCTCTCTCCATTAATATTGAAATATGTATTCTCAAACTCTGCTTCTCCTGAAGCTTTCTTAGTAGCAATAACTTTTAGTGTTGCTAATTGCAAAAGTCTTCCTTCAAGATTAAGAGTTTTATTGGTTAGAGAGGAATAGTTATTTATTTCAGCAATACTATTTTTTAAACCATGTACAGTTTCTCTAAATGCTGTTTGTTGTTTAGTATCTAATCTTCCTAAGTCAGCTGCAGTAAAGTCTATACCTAAGTTATTTAAGAATGTTTCATAGCTTTTATGATTTTTATCAAACTGATAATTACTTACTATACTAGTAGCATTGTATTTCTGAGAAGTAGGATCATACTTAACATAGTTATCTTTTGTTCTTAAAGTACTTGTAACTGAGTTAAACAATTCTCTTTTAACTTGTTTAGCAGCAGAAGATAAACTTGA
>Ga0137436_1000354_pt1 | contig 14284 bp, 12 predicted proteins | sample EasRivERMGT119_2_FD_102328 | JGI IMG/M metagenome (GOLD analysis project Ga0137436, IMG submission 102328) | Soil microbial communities from meander-bound floodplain in the East River, Colorado, USA - East River MetaG ERMGT119_2 | ecosystem: Environmental > Terrestrial > Soil > Floodplain ...
ACGGCAGGGAGCCATAGCAGGCAAAACCGGCTCCGAGCACGCTCAACCAGAATCGTTCCGCGTCAACGAGACTGCCGACGGCCCGTACTGCGAGCAATGCCATGGGTATCATCGGATAGCAGAGCAAATACGCCACTTCGACCGCGTGCGTTGCGTAGGCGGGGACTGGAACGCGGAACCGCCGCCAGCCGGCATCGCTGCGTTTCAGCCATGCTTCAAAGCGGCCCGGTGTTCGGGCAACGAGCAGCGCCGGCATCCAGTAACCGGCAACGAGATAGATGTGCGGCACCCAGATGCGCACGCTCTCTTCCGCGGTTCGCGAGACAACGAGGATTGTACCGATCGCGATGGTCGATGACAGGGCCGCCATCGACGTACGGGTCTTGCCTGCACCTGCGAACGGTGCCGCGATTCCGAGCGCCGCGAAATAGACGATTGCGAGTTGTTCGAACGCCAGCATGCGGGTCTCGACATTGAATGTGCAGAAACTGCCGGGGACGGCTCAACTCGTCGCCCCCTCGCACCTCAGATTGCACCCCTAGCACCCCTTACGTTGGGCAGGGCGGGCCTTTATAGCCCGCCTGTGGTACAGATCAAGCGCGTGGCAACTCCCCCGGACGGCAGGATCTGCGACACGATTCTCGACGCGATCGGCAACACGCCGATGGTGCGCGTCCACAACATCATCCGCGGCAGTATCGACGCGGACGTGCTGATCAAGCTCGAGACATTTAACCCTGGGAACTCGATCAAGGACCGGATGGCCGTGCGGATGATCGAGGACGCGGAGCGCCAGGGCAAGCTGAAGCCGGGCGGGACGATCATCGAGGGCACATCCGGCAACACCGGCATGGGCCTCGCCATTACCGCGGTCGTCAAGGGCTACAAATGCATCTTCACCACGACTGACAAGCAGTCGAAGGAGAAGGTCGACGCCCTCAAGGCGTTCGGCGCCGAAGTGATCGTCTGCCCGACCAACGTCGATCCCGAGGATCCGCGGTCGTACTACTCGGTTTCCTCGCGCCTCGAGCGCGAGGTCCCCAACTCGTGGAAGGCCGACCAGTACGACAACCTGTCGAACACGGCAGCGCACTACGAGCAGACGGGGCCCGAGATCTGGGATCAAACACGCGGCACGGTGACGCACCTGGTGTGCGGCGTCGGCACCGGCGGGACGATCAGCGGGGTGGGCCGCTATCTCAAGGAGCGCAATCCGCGCGTCAAGGTGTGGGGCATCGACACCTACGGCTCGGTCTTCAAGAAGTACAAAGAGACCGGTATCTTCGACAAGAACGAGATCTATCCGTACATCACCGAGGGGATCGGCGAGGATTTTCTGCCGCAGAACGTCGACTTCAACGTCATCGACCATTTCGAGAAAGTGACCGACAAGGATGCCGCGATCATGACGCGGCGTATTGCGCGCGAGGAGGGCATCTTCGCGGGTAACTCCGCGGGCTCCGCGATGGCGGGGCTCCTCCAGCTGAAGGACAACTTCGCCAAAGACGACGTCGTGGTGGTGATCTTTCACGACCACGGCTCGCGCTATCTGGCGAAGATGTTCAACGACGAGTGGATGCGCGCGAAAGGGTTCCTCGAGGTGAGCGGCATGACCGCGCGCGATCTCGTGGCGCTCGGCGTCTCAGGAGAGCTGTTCGCCATCGAGGCGGCCAAGCCGGTCGAGGATGCCGTCCGTGTGATGAGCGACCACGACTTCTCCCAGATTTCGATCACCCGCAACGGCCGTGTGATTGGATCGCTGAACGAGACCCATCTCTACAACGAGTTCATGCGCGAACCCGACGTGAAGCGAAAGCCGGTCGAGGCGATCATGCAGCCGGCGTTTCCATTTGTCGACATCTCGACTCCGGTGCAGCTGCTATCGACGATGATCACGCCCGAGAATCCAGCGGTGCTCGTGCGCGACTTCAAGACGGAGAAGACATTCATCATCACCCGGTCGGACATCATTCGGGTGCTGTGTTAAGGCGGACCTGAAGGTCCGCCTCTACGAAGGCCCTGGGCTTCAGCCCCGGGACGCAGCCATCTGCCGGCGTTTCGCTTCTTCCGCGGCGCCGCGCTTCTTCAATTCCTCAGGCGAGACATCCTCGACGTGCGTTCCAATCCACCAGGTGATGCCGTTCTGATCGCGGACGCCCGCATTGCGGTCGCCATAGAACTGGTTGGCCGGCTCCATCGTTGAGACCGCGCCGGCCGCGAGTGCCTTCTTGTATGTCGCGTCGGTGTCCGGCACGTACAGATACAGGGCGCAAGGCATCGCCTTGTGCTGCTCGCTCGCCTGGCCGAGCATGACCCGCGAGTCGCCGATTTGCAGCTCGGCGTGCATGATCGTGCCGTCCTCCCGCTTCATCTCCTCGCCGACCTTCGCATCAAACGCCCGCCTTGCAAATTCGATCAGCTTCTGCGCGTCGTCGACGACGAGGTACGGAGTGACCGTGTGATAGCCCTCAGGAACTGGTTTCACAGCCATTACGTTCTCCACATCGGTGCGATCGCGAAACGCTTCAGCGCTCGGTTGACTTGTCGATCGCACTCATGACAAGAGCGTACTCGCGCACGGCCTCACAGGCAACGGCGGCGAGACGAAGGACGGCGGTATGATGTCGTTCTGCTCAGGCGGAGGACATAGTGAAGCGTAGTCAACTCGCAGCCATCTTCGTTGCCATGTCTATCGCGTCAGCCGCTGCGTGCGCCGGCGGCTTGACGTCCACGGCGGCGCCCACCCCTGCCGACGCCAAAGCGTTTCTCGACACGGTGGACGCCACGTTCACGAAGCTCAGCCTCGATGCCAACAGGGCCGGGTGGGTCGGGCAGAACTTCATCACCGAAGACACCGAAGCACTCGACGCGCGCATGACGCAGGCGCTGGCTGATGCCGCCTCGCGTTTCGCCAAGGAAGCGGTGAAGTTCGACAACGTCGAGGTGCCCCCCGACGCCCGCCGGCAGCTGAATCTCCTCAAGGTGTCGCTTGTCCTGGCCACGCCCGCCGATCCGAAGGACGCGGAGGAGCTGACGAGGCTCGTATCCTCGATGCGGGGCGTGTACGGCAAAGGCAAGTGGTGCGCGGATCCGGCGAAGCCTGATCGCTGCCTGAACATCGATGACATCACCAAGGTGCTCGCCTCATCTCGCAACGAGAAAGAGATTCGAGCGGCGTGGGAAGGCTGGCACACCATTTCGCCGCCGATCCGGAAGGACTACCAGCGGTTCGCCGAGCTCTCGAATAAAGGCGCGAAGGAACTCGGGTTTGCCGATACCGGCGCGATGTGGCGCGCGAAGTACGACATGGCCCCCGACGCCTTTACGAAGGAGCTCGATCGCCTCTGGGATCAAGTACGACCACTCTATCTACAGCTGCACGCGTACGTGCGGATGAGACTGCACCAGAAGTACGGCGATGTCGTGCCTGTGAACGGTCCATTGCCGGCGCACCTGCTCGGCAACATCTGGGCGCAGGACTGGTCGAACGTGTACGACCTTGTTGCTCCCGTCAGCTCAGACGCGGGCTTCTCGCTCACAGACATTCTCAAGCGCCGCAAGATGAGCGCGCTCGACATGGTCCGGGCCGGCGAGCGCTTTTACACCTCGATCGGCTTCGAGGCGCTGCCCAGAACATTCTGGGAGCGCTCGCTCTTCATGCGCCCGATGGACCGCGAAGTCGTGTGCCACGCGAGCGCGTGGGACATCGACAATCTCACCGACGTCCGCATCAAGATGTGCATCGACCAGACGGCGGAGGACTTCACGACGATCCACCACGAGCTGGGCCATAATTTCTATCAGCGGGCGTACAAAGATCTGCCGATCGTCTTCCGCGACAGCGCGAACGACGGCTTTCATGAAGCGATCGGCGACACGATCGCGTTGTCGGTCACGCCCGAATACCTGGTGAAGATCGGGCTGCTCGACAAGGCGCCCGATGCGTCGCGCGACATCGGGCTGCTCATGTCGCGCGCGCTCGAGAAGGTGGCGTTCCTGCCGTTCGGGCTGCTGATCGATCAATGGCGCTGGCAGGTGTTCTCCGGCGCGATTGCACCGGCCGACTACAACAAGGCCTGGTGGGATCTCCGGCTGAAGTACCAGGGCGTCGCGCCGCCATCGGCGCGAAACGAGGGGCTCTTCGATCCTGGCGCGAAGTATCACGTGCCGGACAACACCCCGTACACGCGCTACTTCCTCGCCGACATCCTTCAGTTTCAGTTTCATCGCGCGCTGTCGAAGGCGGCCGGCTGCACGACGCCGCTTCATCGCTGTTCCGTGTACGAGAGCAAGGAGGCAGGAACACGGCTGAACGCGATGCTGTCGATGGGCGTGTCGAAACCGTGGCCCGACGCGCTGCAGGCGCTCACCGGATCGCGCGAGATGGACGCGTCGGCGATTCTCGACTATTTCGCGCCGCTCCAGAAATGGCTCGAGGAGCAGACAAAGGGGCAGCCGATTGGCTGGTAAGCCCAGGCATTCGAGCGGCACACCACTCTCCATTGCGATCGTCGGCGCAGGCCTGGGCGGGCTGACGGCCGCGTCGACGCTTCGCATGGCCGGGCTCGACGTGCACGTCTACGAGCAGGCCAGCCGTTTCACGCGGCTCGGCGCCGGCATCCAGATGATGCCCAACTCGATGAAGGTCCTGCGACGGATCGGAATCGAGGAACGCGTGCGGGCCACCTCGTTCGAGCCGTACTCGCATCTCAATCGCCAGTGGGATACCGGTGCCGTGATGCGGGAGCTGCCTATGCCGGAGTCGCTCTTCGACGCGCCGTACCTCTGCATGCATCGCGGCGACCTGCACGAGGCGCTCGCGTCCGTGCTTCCGGCTGACATCATCCATCGGGCCAAGAAACTGGTCGGACTCGATGAGCGCGGCGGTCGGGTGACGCTGACCTTCGAGGATGGCGAACGCGCCGAGGCAGACGCCGTCGTTGGCGCCGACGGCGTGCACTCGATCGTCCGCGACATCATCATTGGCCCGGATACGCCGATCCACAAAGGACGCATCGCGTATCGGGCGATATTTCCCTCCGCGCTCATGGGGGGCACCGACGTGGGTCCGTCACGGACCAAGTGGTGGGGCGTCGACCGGCACATCGTCATCTACTACACGCGGCCCGATCGCAGCGAAATCTACTTCGTCACGAGCGTGCCCGAGCCCGCCGAATGGCTCACACGCGAGTCGTGGTCGGCAATGGGCGACGTGCACGACCTGCGCAAGGCCTACGACGGGTTTCATCCCGATGTGCGCGCCGTGCTCGACGCGTGTCCGGACTGCCACAAGTGGGCGATCCTCGAGCGCGAGCCCCTTCCGCGCTGGCGCGAGGGGCGTGTCGTGCTCCTCGGCGATGCCTGCCATCCGATGACGCCGTACATGGCCCAGGGAGCTGCGACGGCGGTGGAGGACGCGGCGGTCCTCGCGCGTTGCCTGGCCGAGGTCGACGGCGACGACGTTTCGGGTGCGTTCACACGGTATGAAGCGCATCGCAAGCCGCGAACCTCGCGCATTCAGGCCATTTCGAGCGCGAACACGTGGATGAAGGGGGGGAACGACGACACATCGTGGCTGTACGGCTACGACGCCTGGAATGTCCCGCTACTCCCAGAACCCACGCCGATCGCCTGAGATCTGCAGTCATCGGATATGCCACCAGTCGCGCAGAACGACATCTTCACAACGTCCGACGGAGCATCCATCGCATTTACGCATCGACCGGCGCCGAGCCCGGGGGCTCCGCGCATGGCGTTCGTGCATTCGCTTGCGCTCGATCGCAGCGTCTGGGATGGCGTTGTTCAGCGACTCGAAGGCGAAGCCGAGGTTCTCACCTATGACTGCCGCGGCCACGGCCGGTCAGACCGGCATGCCGGCGCATACACGGCGCAGCTCTTTGCGCGCGATCTCGCCGAGCTCTTCGATCACGTGGGATGGCAGAGCGCCGCGGTTGCGGGGTGCTCGATGGGCGGAAACGTCGCGCAAGCCTTTGCCGCGGTGTACCCGCAACGGACCGCTGCGCTGGGTCTGATCGACACGACGGCATGGTACGGCGCGGACGCACCGGCAAAGTTCAAGGAGCGCGCAGACGCTGCGAAGGCCAAGGGCATGAATGGGCTCATCGACTTCCAGCTCACACGATGGTTCTCCGACGAGTTCTGCGCCAGTCACCCAGACGTGCTGAAGCGAACCACGGATATCTTCATCGCCAACGATCTCGACTGCTACGCTGCCAGTTGCGGCCTTCTCGGTGACGTCGACAGCCGGCCGCATCTGGGATCGTTCCGCATGCCGGTTGCGATCGTCGTCGGCGAGGACGATCACGCGACGCCGGTGGCCATGGCCCGCCAGCTTCACGACGCGATTCCGCGGTCGACCCTGACCCTCCTTCCCCGCGCGCGGCACCTCACGCCTATCGAGTATCCGGATCCGATTGCCTCGGAGCTTCGCGGACTTCTCTCACGCCAGTGACCTGAGCGTGCCGGACGCCTCAATGCAGGATCTCGTCGCGCGGCTGGAACGACTGCCGTTCTCGCGGTGGCACCTGCGCGCTCGCGTCATCGTCGGCAGCGCGACGTTCTTCGACGCTTTCGATGCGCTGTCGCTCGCGTTCGTGTTGCCGGTGCTGGTGCGCCAATGGCGCATGACCCCGGCCGAGATCGGGTGGCTCATCGCGATCGGATATCTGGGCCAGTTCGTGGGCGCGCTGCTGTTTGGCTGGCTTGCGGAACGCCATGGACGCGTTCGCAGCGTCGCAGGGGCGACGGCGCTGATGTCGGTGATGAGCATTGCGTGCGCGATGTCGGGGAGTTTTGCGTCCCTGCTGACACTGCGACTCGTGCAGGGCATCGGAGTCGGCGGCGAGATGCCGGTCGCCGCGGTCTACATCAACGAGTTGTCGAAGGCGCAGGGACGCGGACGCTTCTTCCTGCTGTACGAACTGATTTTCCCGATCGGGCTGATGATGACGGGCCAGATCGGCGCCGTGCTCGTCCCAACGCTCGGGTGGCAGATCATGTTCTTGATCGGAGGGATTCCGGGCCTGCTTGTCACTGCGCTGCTGCTGCGGCTTCCCGAATCGCCCCGATGGTTGATTTCGAAAGGACGCCTCGCCGAAGCCGATGCTGTCATTCGCGAAATCGAAGCGAGCATTAAACCGGGATTGGGGATTCGGAATTCGGAATTCGAACCCCGTGTCCCGAGTCGCGAATCCCGAGTCCCAAGTCCCGAATCCCGAATGAAAGGCGAACGGTGGACGGAGCTCTTTTCCGGCGTCTACCGGAGACGGACGCTCATCGTGTGGACGCTCTGGGCCTGTGCCTACTTCATCACGAATGGGCTGAACAACTGGATGCCGACGCTATACAGCAGTGTGTATCACCTGAGTCTCGGCCAGGCCCTGCGCGCCGGGACGCTGACGAACGTCGCGCAAGTCGTGATCCTCCTCGGCTGCGCATTTACGATCGATCGCATCGGCCGCCGGCGTTGGACGGCTGCCGGCTTCGCGGCAGGCGCTGCGCTGCTCGCACTGCTCGGGACCTTCGCTGCCCAGTCGGTCACCGCCGTCATGGTCCTGGTGACCGTGAGCTACGGGATTGTGGGATCAGTGAACGCGGTGCTGTATCTCTACACACCGGAAATCTATCCCACTCGCATGCGTGCGATCGGGACCGGTTCGGCGACGTGCTGGCTGCGCCTCGCATCTGCCGCGGGCCCCGTACTGGTGGGATATCTGGTCGCCGCCGAAGGCACCGGGGCCGTGTTCCTGATGTTTGCGGCAGCCGGCGTGATTGGCGCACTCGCGGCAATCGGTATGCTCGAGACGCGCAACCGGCGACTCGAAGATCTCAATCCCTGACGTGCGATCGCACTGACGTCGATCCAGACCGGATGGGTGTTCTGCGCTAGAAAAGATGCGCGAAGTCCTGTAGCATGCGGTCGCTATGACGACGCTGCTCAAGACCGTGTCGGTCTTAACGCTGGTCGGGCTCGTGACGATTGCTGTTGGTTCAACTGTGTCGGGGCAGGACCAACCTGCGGCACCGGGACGCGGACGAGCCGCGGGCCCTCCGCCAGCTCCACCACCCCCTCAGCAGGGACACCCGACAGGGAAGCTCGTCATTTGGGGAGATCTCGCGAGCTTCGACAATCCCCCGACTCTGTCGACCCATTGCATTCTCACCAGTCGCTTCAAGCGGGGCCAGCGCGTCGGTATCCGTATGACGGCGATTGATGGCGGTACGGGCGAGGTTGAAAACACGGCCGTCATGACGGCCCATCTGACGGTCGGTGGCAGGACGATCGACGTTCCCATGCGGTGGCGCGGCGTCGGAAACGCCCCGGCGGCGGAATACCCACGACAGCCTTCGGAAATGTGGACCGGCGTGTGGACAGTGCCTGCCGATACGCCGATCGGGGTAATCAACTACACGGTGACCGCGACGGATCGATTCGGCCGAACCGCCACGTTTACACCGTTCATCAACTTGGTGTCGCAACTCACCATCGTCGAATGACACAACCGAACGCAGAGGAAGGCTGGTATTGACCGGCCTCTTCTTCTGTACCTGCGCGTCACTCCGAGTGACGGCCGGACGAGCTTGAGCAAGCCGGACTGCGAAGGGGCTGGGCTGACCTTCGCGACAATCGACAGCGCCATCTCGTGACGGAGCAGTTACTCCGCGAAACCCACGAAACGTTGCGGGCCAGCGAACGGGCGCGTCGCGAAGCCGCGGACTGCGCCTACAATAACAGTCACGAAGCGACCGCGCGCTCGTCCCGCTCTAAGAATTCGCGGTGGCGGCCGGCGCACGGTCGCAGCGTTGGGGGAACGATGAATCGATGGAAGTTGATAGCCGTCGCCTTGTGTGTCTTGGTTGCCGCATGCGGCGATGAGAGCCAGACCACGCCGTCCAATGTGCCACTGATCTTTTCAGCGATACTCAGTCCAGCCAACGAGGTGCCGCCAGTCGGCAACGCGGAATCCGGCGGCCGCGGCGCAGTACAGGTCCAGTTCGACGTGACACGAGGAGCCGGAGACGCGATTACGTCGGCGACGGCGAGTTTCTACTATCAGCTCAGTGGCTTTCCGGCCGGTACGACGCTGGTCGGGGCCCATATCCATCCCGCGGCAGCCGGTGTCAACGGACCCGTGGTTCTGAGCACCGGGCTCACGGCCACCTCCACCGTGTCGTTGCCCAACGGAACTGGCGAATTCAGGGTGAGCGGCATCGCTGCGGACCCGGCGCTCGTCCAGTCGATCGTCAACAACCCGGCGGCCTTTTACTTCAACGTTCACTCGCCGTTGAACCCTGGCGGCTTCTCGCGCGGACAGCTCACCCGGGTGCAGTAGCTTCCTAAACGAAAAAAAGGCCGGTCGGTCCAGAAGCCGACTGGCCCGTCGCGGATCACGAGATCGCGCCGGCCGTGTCGACGCGACATTCGTGAAGCCATGCCCTGACTGCGCACAATTCTGTGCGGCTCAACCCTCGAAATGACGCGCGCGTGCGACGCGACCGAGCAACCGTCAATCGACAGCGAACACATTTGTTGTGAACTCGCGAGAGTTAAACAAATGTGTCGGACCGCAAGACGCGCGCGCATCGAGTGACCGCGTATTCACGCGTGTCACAGCGCGCGCGCTCGCGGCAAAGAGGAATCAACATTGCTTGATTGCACCAGAGTCTTTCTGACCAACTTCATGGAATTCAAAAACATATGACGCCCGTAACCGTGTTCCCCCCTCAGCCCGACATTAATTCAGCCGAACCACTCGCGCATGTCATTCGCAACGAGTTGTCCTGGCTGTCTCGCGCGAATCCGAACATCCTGGTCGTTGGCGACGGGATGGCAACTGCCGCTGCGCTGAGCGAGTTGCAATCGGTCTATCAATTTCCGGTCATCGTGCGGAACTGCGGCGGCCTGCCGCTCGTACTGCCGCCAACGGAGTCAGCCAACACGCTGATCCTCCACGACGTCGCCGCGTTACCCCCTGGGGAGCAGCAGATGCTGAGCGACTGGCTGTCCAGCGAAAATCGCAGAACCCAGGTCGTGACGACGAACCCAGAGGCACTACTCCCGCTCGTCACGAGTGGAGCGTTCCTGGCGACCCTGTACTACCGTTTGAATGTCATCTACGTCGATGTGACGGCATCCTTGACGGCGATCGAACCGGCGGCTGAGGCACGCTGAGTGTGGCGATGTCGTGCCGCTGGGGCGAAAAAGCGGATCCTAGTTCGTCTCCGGAAGTTCGAACACGTACAGCGCGTTGCCGGTTGTTGGATGTTTGACGTCGGGCGCGATCAGCCTCGGCACGTTGCGTGGGCTCCCGCCGCCCAGCCCGGTGGACACAGCGATGTACTGCCGGCCTCCGGCGCTGAACGAGATCGGATATCCCTGTACCGAGGTGCCGAGCCGCGTTTGCCAGAGGATCTTGCCGTTCCGGACGTCGAACGCACGGAAGTTCCGGTCCAGATCACCGACGAAGGCGACGTCGCCACCGGTGGTCAGCACGGACGTCAGAAACGACGGCCGTTGGTCGTACGTCCATACCTGCCGCATGGTTCGGACGTCGAAGGCGGCAAGCTTGCCAATGTTGCCGTCGCTGCCGGGCATCTCGAAGAACCTTCGATCGGCCTGCGTGCCGCCGGATCCTTCTTTCATGTCCACTTGCCGCCCGCGGATTTCAAAGCAGCTCTGGCTGATTGGAATCACGAGGAGGCCGCTCCCCGGGTGGTAACTCATGGCCTGCCAGTTGTGGCCACCTTCCGTGCTCGGACACGCGCTGATCCAGTCGCCGACCTTGGCTTCCAGAATGTCACCTCGGTAGGTCACCGCACCTGTCTTCGCGTCAATCGTATCGAAGACGTTCTGGAAGATCGTTTCCTTGTGGCTGACGTACTGGCCCGTTTGCCGATCGAGCTTCCACAGGATGCCGGGTTTGCCGATCGTGAACACGAACTTCCGGCCATCGACGTCCACGAGGACGCGCTCGAACACTTCGTCCAGGTCGAGAGCTTCCCCGGGCGCGTGCTGGAAGTACCACGCCAGCTTCCCGGTATCGGGATTCAACGCGAGCGTTGAGCTCGTGTACAACGCTTTGTCGAGTGCCGACATGCCGCGGCTGGCTGGCACCCACGGTTTGGCCTGCGCGGTGCCCCAATAAGTGAGGTTCAGCTCCGGATCGTAGCTGCCGGTGATCCACGTTTCACCGCCGGCGCGGAACATCATCGGCTGCTTGCCCCACGTATCGCCGCCCGGTTCTTCCGGCCTGGCCACCGTGTTAAAGCGCCAGAGCAGCCGCCCCGTGGCCGCGTCAAGAGCGCTGATGTAACAGCCCGACTCTTTGAAGCGATCGCAGGCATTGAGGCCCTGCAGGAGTTTGCCTTTGATCACGATCGGCCCGGTCGCGGCTCTGTACCCTTTCGTCGAGTCCGCAAAGCGCGTGTCCCAGGCGAGCTCTCCGGTGCGGGCATTCAACGCGACCATTCGTGCGTCGCTCGTCGTGACAAAGAGCTTGTCCTGGTAAATTGCCAGGTTGCGCATCGCTCCGCCCACGTCGGGGCCCGCGCGGTACTCCCAGATCAGCTCGCCGGTGCGCCCGTTGAGCGCTTGCACGATGTTGCCCGTGTGCACGAGATAGAGAATCCCGTTGTGCGCGAGCGGCATAGGCTCGTTGACGCCGCCTTCGCTCATCGCCCACACCCATGCGAGGCGCAGGTTCTTCACGTTATCGCGCGTGATCTGGGTGAGCGGACTGTAGCTCCAGCCCTGATAGTTGCGGCGCACCATCAGCCAGTCACCGGCATCCGGGTTGCGCAGCATCTCGTCGGTCACGGGGACATAGTTGGGGATGTCGCCCTTCAGGATGAGGCCCTTGAGAGATTGCGGCGCCGGGGCACCATCGCCGTCACCTCCCGCGCCTCCCGCACGGCCACCAGCCTGGGCGGGGGCGGCGGCGGGCGCCGCAGGCGGCGCCTGCCGCATCGCCACGGCACGAATAGCGGACGTCGTCTGCGGTGTCAGCGGCTGGGTGCCCGGGACCGCGCCGTTGGCCTGGAGGATGTAGGCCACGATGTTCGTATTAGCAGGCTGTCCAACGCCGCCGGGGTTGTCCGGCGGCATCGCCTTCGTGATGTACGCAGCCAGGTCGCTCACCGACCTCTCTCCCCATTGGCCGATGAAGCTGGCCCCGGCCAACTGCGGTGCTTCGTTGCTACCACCCAGGTCGACTTGATGGCACGAGGCGCAGTTCGTTTCGTACGCCGTTCGTCCGGCAGCGGCCTGTTGCGCGGTGAACACAGGCGCGGGTGCAGGCTGCTGGGCGAGCGCGACGACGCCACATGCGCACGCTACGGCTGCTGTTGTGAGCCAGAAACGCGAAGTCATCATGACGGGCGCACTCCTACGGCAAGAGCCATCCCCGAAGGTTGCCATCCGGGGCTTTCTCGCTGTGAATCTGGATGTAGAGCCTTCCGCGCTTCAGATGATCCACCTGCGCGGACGTGAGCATCAACTCGCCCTGCACTGTACCCGACGTCGCCTTGGTCACAGTCAGGTCGAGTACCGGAGGGCCCGAAATGCCTTTCGGCCCGACGTGGACCTGGGCGATTGTGGCCGGCGTCTGCAGGCCGGAAAAGGTTCCTGAAATCGCCAGTTTCGTTCCTGTGAGCACAGCGGTAGCCGTACCCAATCCGGTGGTGCCTGCCTGAGTGGTGGCATCGACGGGCATCGGCGAAAGCCGCCCCTTGAACGTCTGGGCGCCCTGCGCATACACGAGCGCGGTGAACGCCAGGATGATCGTGATCGCGAAGCTCGCGGGCCGCGACCGCACCGTCTGCATAGACCCTCCAGTACTCCATGAGGACCGGCGTGTGAGAGGAGATTGGACGGTGATTATAGCCCTAGCGGAGCATGGCGACGACTGTTGCCCCGGTGAGCGCGGCCGCTACGACCTGAATCCACAATTCGGACCGGTCGCGCAGCAACAGAGCACCCATGAGCGCACAACAGCCGGCTGCGATCAGGAACGGCCAGTAAACCTCCCTCATCACCGGCGCCGCCGTTGCGGACAGGGCGCGGCGCCGCGCCGCGTCGACGAGCACGTTCGCCAGGTTCAGATCACTCTCACGGTCCAACTCGAGGTACTGACCCCCTCCGGCCGTTGCAATGGCCGCGAGCGATGCGCGATCCAGCCTCGAGACAACGGGTGAGGTGAGACTCGCCGCCGCCGTGGGATCCGGAATCACGCCGCCCCGAGCGGTGCCGACACCAACGACGTAGATCGGGATCCCGCGCGCGCGGGCGGCATTGATGGAATCCCCCACCGCGCCGCTCCACGCCTGTCCGTCCGAGAGCAGCACAAGCAGTCGGCCATTCTTCGACGGCCCGTTGATCTGCTCATCCTTCTCGATGACGCGCAGTCCCCACGTGATGCCGAGGGCGATATTCGTATCCCACGTCGCGGCGTCTTCCAGGCGAAATGGCGGTCCGGCGTTCAGGTGGTCGAGAAAGAAGAAGAAGGTGTTCGGGTCTCTCGTGAGCCGGATCTGGGGGGCGGCAATGTGCGCGAACAGCGTGAGCGCTACGCGGTCCTCCTGCCAGCTCAGTGAATCGCCGAGCACCCGCAGGAAGCTCAAGGAGCGCCGCCACCGATTGGTCGCCACGTCGGAGACGTGCATCGAGGCGGAGCCATCGAGCACGATCACGAGATCAACGCCGCCGGTTCGGACGAGCGACGTGACTACCCGCGGCTGGGCGAGCGCCACCACAAGGAGTCCCGTTGCCACGATCGTACTCAACGAGAAGAGAGCGTCGCCTATGCGCGGAAACCGCTCTTGCACGGGGACGCGACGGCCGGTTGCGAGCCGCCGCGCGTCGCGTCGGTGCAACATGAGCCGACGGACCCAGAACACCAGCAACAGCGCGGGCACGACCAGCAGCCACAGAAACTGTGGTTCACCAAACTGCATGTCATCCTTTGCGTTGAGGCGGCCCGCTCGATCCGGGATCGGCCTGTTCCTGACGCTCTTCGGGTCGCAGCGGCACGATGATGTTGAACTCTGTTGGCTTCGTCTGGGGCGGCGGAGAGCCCTTTTCGCCGTTCATGTTCGAATTCGTCGGCAGCTTGATACTGTTGACACGCCCTGCGGCAAGGGCGCCGCGCACACGCGACGCGAACTCATAGTTGTACGCAGCGTCCACGGCGTTCGGGTCGACCTCGAGCACCGAGACGTAGGCTTTGAGCACAGCGTCCAGACCCTGCATCAGCGCCTTGCTGTTGCC
>Ga0137436_1000355_pt1 | contig 14141 bp, 15 predicted proteins | sample EasRivERMGT119_2_FD_102328 | JGI IMG/M metagenome (GOLD analysis project Ga0137436, IMG submission 102328) | Soil microbial communities from meander-bound floodplain in the East River, Colorado, USA - East River MetaG ERMGT119_2 | ecosystem: Environmental > Terrestrial > Soil > Floodplain ...
AATTCGACTGTTCCAACAGGGCTGTCCTCCACTATAGACCTCCAGGGACGACAAAGGAACGGGGGAGAGGCACGAAAATGTTTGCCTTTGTTCGTCTTGTGTACGCCAGCGCACAGACCATGACAGTGAACATCTGCTCGCCGCCTTCACTTTCGCGGTGATCGCAGTGGCTCCATCGCGGCGGCAATTGTCCGCCTCTTGAAGCGCTCCTTCTGTTCGCCAGCGTGATAGGGCGCCAAGTTCTCCTCTTGAGCTTGCGCAGAGTTCTTTCCGCACGTATGTGTGTTGCCGAACAGATATCCCTGCGACGAAATGTCACACTTCACTTCACTTCACTTCACTTCACTTCGCTTCACTTCGCGCGAAAGCGACAGCGCGGAACGTCAGCGCGCGCACCGACCAGGGGTCGGTCGATTGCACCGATGCATTTCGGAATCAGATAAAGAAGGGAAGCAAAATGAACAGATTCGAAAGCGTTACCAAGCCCTTGATGGGGTCCATGGCATTGCTGCTGGTCGCTTTTGCGGCGGGATGTGGAGGAAACGATCCCGTCCTGGGCGGAAGCGTTCTCGCAGGCATCCCCGGCGCACCGGCGGGTGCGATCATCCCGGGCGTCGCGTGTAGTGCAGCCGCGGGACCCACAATACCCACGGTGACTTCGTCGGATCCCACCAGTGGGAACCAGGTTGCGCCGACCAGCACGACGGGTGTTGCTGGCGGCGGCAGATTGATCACCGCCACCTTCAGCCTGGCGATGGACTCCGCAACGATCAGCGCGACAACCTTTACGCTGACGCCAGTGGGCGGAGCTGCCCTTGTACCCGCATCGGTGGGCTATAACACCGCCACAAGGGTGGCGACCTTGACGACATCATCTGCTCTCCTGGCCGGGACTTCTTATACGGCGGTTATTACCCAGGGCGTCACGAGCGCCACGGTCCCACTCGCCTGTGTCTATGCATTCAACTTCAGGACAGTCACTCCCGCCGCTACGGGTCTCGCGCCGGTAAACCTTGGATTGGCCGCTCCGTTTGCGATCGCGTCTGCCGCCGGGATAACCAACACCATCACCGCCCCTCTTACTCAGATTAACGGGGATGTGGTGCTGGATCCGACCACTACGTGTAATGGCGTGCAAATTGATGCTGCCGGAGGTTTTGGTGCTTGCGCAGGCAGTGCTCCAACAAAAACCGGGTCGGTAATCAGTCCCTTATTTCCGGATGCAGGAGCCACCTCAGGCGCCATCAAGGCCGATTTGCTCGCGGCGTATAACAGCATCATCCCTGCCAATCTTCCGGGAGCTACCGTTCTGGGATGCGGAACCATAGGAACGGGGGGTGGCGCGGGCGGGCTCATAGGTTGCGCCGGCAATGCGACTCTCCCACCCGGCGTGTACATATCCGCGACAGCCTCGACTATCGGGGTAACCGGAGTTCTCACTCTCGACGGCGGGGGCGACGCGAATTCCCGGTTCGTCTTCCAGGCACCTTCTGCGCTCACCACGGCAGCCGGCGCCCCCGGGGTACCCGGCAGCCAGATCGTACTGATCAACGGCGCCAAGGCTTCCAACGTCTGGTGGCAGGTCGGCAGTTCAGCGACCATTGGAACGTACGCTCTATTCCTGGGGAACGTACTGGCCGATACAGCCATCACGATGGGGACTGGCTCGACGTCCTGCGGCAGATTGCTGGCAGGGGCAGTGACGGCCAGCGGCAATTTTGTATTCGACTCCAACGTCGTTTCCGTGCCGGGTAATGCGAGCGCGCCTGCGAGTTGCCAGTAAGAAAGCATGAGGGGTTCGGTGTGAAAGCACGACAAGTTGCATCAGGAAATACCGGAAGCTCCCCCTTAAAAGGGGGAGCCCGCCGCAAGCGGGTGACTTTAAATTGGCGGCACTCGATGAAGCGCACCAAGTTATTTTGGAGAAAAACATGAACAGAGCAGCTAAAACCGTAGGGGCACTGGGTCTTGTGGGGTGCGTTGCTGCAATGAACGGCCCATTTGCAGAGGCGGCTGATTCAGGCTGGTACGGCGGCCTCAACGCCGGCCAGTCGAAAGCGAAAATCGACGACGCGCGGATCCTCTCCGACCTGGGATCGAGCGCTACCTCGATCTCCGATGACGACCGCGACATCGGCTACAAAGTCTTTGGCGGACTGAAGCTCAACAGGAATTTTGCTCTCGAAGCCGGCTATTTCAATCTGGGAAATTTCAGCTTCACGACGACCCCGGCGGGAACTCTCGACGGGAAGATCAAGGTCCAGGGCCTGAATCTCGACGCAATCGGCATTCTGCCCATCACTCCCAAGTTTTCCGCGTTTGGCCGGATCGGCCTGCAGTACGCCCGGTCCGAGGATTCTTTCTCTGGAACGAGCGCGGCGAATTCCAGCGCCAGCAAGAGCGCGGCAAACTACAAGGCCGGCGTGGGGGTTCAATACGATTTCACCCCGTCTCTCGGAATGCGCGGGGAGTGGGAGCGCTACCGGATCGATGATGCGGTCGGCAACAGCGGCGACATAGACTTGCTATCGGTCGGCTTGGTGTACCTGTTCGGCGGAGACAAGCCGGCCCCCGCCCGGTAGGCGGAAAACCTCATGTTCGAGTTCCCGAAGTCGCGGCAGAACGGGGCTTCGGAGGTTTTTGCCGAACCCGTTTTCGGCAGGATGCGCCGTCACCGGCGCATACGGCAAGAGTCACGCAAGTCGTTCCAGAATCGGGGCCTGCATCGAGTGCGGGCAATCCGAGCACGCGGCATCGCCGCTCCTCACAAGAAAAACTTCCTTATGTAGGCTGGCGCACAGTGCGCTCCGGCGCGGAGGAGGAGAATCACCTCAACTCAAGGAAATTGTGGGCGCAAGGACCCTGAAGCAGCAGGTCCTGCTTTCCAGTTTTTGATGTTCCTACAGGAGAATGACCGTGGAAACCACCGCACGCACTCCCTTCCCCCCCAGTTCCGGAAATTCCTCGAAAGGCGATGGCGCCGTGCATAGGGTTGCCACCAGTGCGCATGCCGCCGTGGACAGAGCCGCAGAGGCGGCCGACGAAGCGGCACGCAAAGTCAAGCCAGTCATCGATCGGGCAGCGGAACTTGCCCACTACGCTGTCGACAAGACGGCTGATGTTGCTGCGCCGACCGCCGAATGGCTTGGCGAGCACGGGGAGAGTCTGATTGCATCGCCGAAGAAACTTGTCGATGGCACGTCCCGATACGTTTCGGCAAACCCGCTCAAATCCGTGGCTATCGCGCTGGTCGCCGGCCTGTTGATCGCCCGCATCCTTCGTTAAGGAAGCTCTGATTGACGCCATGCCCCGCAAAAGCGGGCATCCGGCAAGCGGTTGGAATTTCTGGATTCCCGCTTACGCGGGAAAGACGAAAATCAAGGGTTGTTCAGAGCTTCCTTGATCATTCGGATCGCGGATTGGACGGCACTCTCGAGCGCTTCTGATAATACCGAGCTCACCCTGCCTTTGATCCGGGCAACAACACTCCTGCCAGCCCGATAACGCTCGCGACCACGCCTCCGACCAGCATCCATATCGCCCGGTCGGTAGGGGCGCCGGTGAAGAATCGGGAAATGTCGGAGCCGGTCGAATTGATCGCGTTGATGCCGAAGATCATGACGACAATGCCGCCGGCAAGAATTGCGAGCGAGATGGCTTTGTTCATTGAAAAATCCATTTTCCGATTTTCCCGGCCGACCCGGTGAAATCGTCAGATGGGCTGCCGTCCGCTTATCACCCTGAGCAGGATGAGCACGACGGCGATCACCAGGAGAACGTGAATGAAACCGCCCAGGGTGTACGCCGAGACGAACCCCAGGAGCCACAGGACGACCAGGACAACTGCGATGGTGTAGAGCATGGCGGTCTTTCCTTTCTCTTGTTCAACGTGCACACACTAACCGCTGCGGATAGGCTCGCGCGGAACGCCGCAAACAAGGCAAGGCTACAGTGAATAGTGTTCCCTGTATGTGCGCCGCCGCGCAGAGTGTCTTGGAGCAGGAGGGGACAATTCCGGGTGTGACCCGTCAGTATCTCCCGCCTCTGCTGCCAGTCGGATGGATGGAAGCAACAAGGTAAGGCGGAAAAGATTTAGTTCGACCCTGGATTTTTCAAGGGAACTTGAGGGAAGTCGCCATGGAAACGCAAGCCAAGAAGTTCTCCCCGATCCTGCTCTGGACCGCGAGCATCGCCCTGACTGTATTCTGCGCCGTGGGCATTGCCGCCTTCATGGGCTGGATCCCGACCTCGATGGGCGGCACCCGCGACGGCATCATGCTCGACAAGCACTCGGCGAGCACGGCGAAGCCCGCCGCCGAGAGAACGCCCGCGGCGCCGATTCAGGTGGCGAACAACACGCCCGCTCGGGCCGGGGCAAAGTGCGCCGAGTGCGGCGTGGTTGAGTCGATGCGCGAGATCGACGTCCGCGGCGATGGGACCGGCCTCGGCGCAGTCGGCGGGGCGGTCGTGGGCGGTGTGATCGGCCATCAGGTCGGCCGCGGCCGCGGCAACGACGTGGCGACCGTGTTGGGTGCGGTGGGTGGGGCGGTGGCGGGCAACCAGATCGAGAAACAGGCGAAATCGACCAAGAGCTATGAAATCACCGTTCGCTTCGACGACGGGTCGAGCCGCGTGATCAGCGAAGCGAACCCGCCGACATGGCGGGCGGGCGACAAAGTCAAAGTCGTCAATGGCGCGATCCAGTCGAACGCCTGAGAGGCCGCGCCTCACAGTCCGGACAGGCTGCGCGGGAATTACGTGTGTGAGCGCCGAGGCGGGAGCGCGCCGCCGGCCTCCTCAGCGGCCTTGTCCGGCGCATGCCGGAAGCGGCATCAGGTCGCGGTTCTGTTGGGCAGCAAGCGATCCGTTTCCCGTTTGACGACTGCGTAGCACTCGCAGACCCGCTCTTCCAGCTTGGGCCGGTCGAGCACTTTGATGTGACCGCGATTGTACTTGATCAATCCGGCCGTTTGCAGTTTTACGGCCGCCTCCGTGACGCCCTCGCGGCGCACTCCCAGCATGTTCGCGATCAGTTCCTGCGTCATGTTCAGCTCGTTGGAGTTCAGCCGGTCCAGGCTCAACAGCAGCCAGCGCGACAGTTGCTGCTCCACCGAATGGTGCCGGTTGCAAACGGCGGTCTGCGCCATCTGCGTGATCAGCGACTGCGTGTAGCGCAGCAGCAGATGCTGCAAGGGGTGGCTTTGCTCGAATTCCCTCTTGAGGATTTTTGACGGGAGGCGGTACGCAGTGCCGGCGCTTTGCACCACCGCCCGGCTGGGCGTGGATTCCCCGCCCATGAACAGCGAGACCCCGACCAGGCCTTCATAGCCCACGACCGCGATTTCCGCCGACGCTCCGCTTTTCATGACGTAGAGGAGCGACACGATGCAGTCGGCGGGGAAATACACGTATTCCAATTTACCACCGGACTCGTAGACCGCCATGCCGAGCGGCAGCGGCACGCGCTCCAGGTCCGGCAGAATGCGCTGGTAATCCTCCGCGGGCAGCGCGGCAAGAAGATAATTCTGAGTGGGGCTATGGGTTCCGGATGCTGCCAGATTCTTACTCATGGGCACCTCCAATCAAGTCCGTAGCTAGAAGCAAGGACCCCTTTCCCTCCCTCGCAGATCGCCCATCTTACGCCTTATGTCCTATAGCGTACAGATCGTCCTGCAGCAAGGAGGGATGATGCTGTTACACTCGCCCTCTCCAGCCGAGCAAATGTAACACTGCGCAATCATGCTTGATTCAGCTTCGTTTTCAGGCGCTTTCGATCTTCCGTGGCGGGCGGCTGAACTCACGGCGCTTGCGCTGACCCACGTCACCCGCTGGCAGGCTGTTCAAAAGAGCTCCCCGAGATACCGGTGACCCCCAACAGAAAAATGGCTCTCGCGCTGCTGGGGGAATGGCCGCTATCGATGAACCTTGCAACCACGGCAGTGTTCCTCGTCTTCGGCCCAAGGCTGCTGGTTGACCTTTCGCACCCGGTACGGTTCACGCTCATACTGACTTGGCTGTTTCTCATCATGCTTGTTTCGGTCTTCGCAGTCGTGAGGCATGCAGAATGCCTGGCGGAGAAACTCGGTGAACCGCTGGGTACATTGGCGCTGACCTTGTCCGTTACCGGGATCGAGGTGATGATCATCGTCGCCGCCATGTCGACCGAGCAGGGCAACCCTACGCTGGCTCGGGATGCGATGTTTGCGGTCATCATGATCGTTCTGAACGGCATGGTCGGGCTGACGTTGCTGATCGGCGGGTTGAAGTACCACGAGCAGGACTACAACCTCCAGGGCGCCAATGCTTTCCTCGCGGTCATTCTGCCGCTGGCCGTGCTCGGGCTTGTTCTGCCCAACTATACGGACTCATCGCCGGACCAGACGTTTTCGCCGCTCCAGGCAGGGTTCCTGACGCTCGTATCCGTGGCCTTGTATGGCGTCTTTCTTACCATCCAAAACGGACGCCATCGCGCGTACTTCCGAATCTCACGCCCGCAGGAAGCGAAGACCGCGCAACGCAAGTGGCGGATTGTCCACGAGGTCTACTCGGTTCGGTATCACGTGTTGCTGCTGCTGGCTTATATGGCGCCGTTGGTGATCCTTTCCCAGCATCTCGCCGTGCCGATTGATTTTACGATCGGCGTGTTGGGCGCGCCCGTCGCGCTTGCAGGATTCCTGATCGCCATGCTGGTGCTCGCCCCCGAGTCGCTCGGGGCGGTGCGCGCCGCACTGGCCAATGACCTGCAAAGATCCGTCAACATCTTGCTGGGGTCGGTGCTCGCCACGATTGGGCTGACGATTCCTGCGGTTCTTACGTTCGGGCTTTTGGCCCGCAAAACCATTATTCTCGGCCTGGACCCCGTGGATATCACGTTGCTGTCGTTGAGTTTGGTATTGAGCACCATGACGTTTTCGAGCAGCCGCACCAACGTTCTCCTCGGTGCAGTCCACCTGCTGTTGTTTTTCGCCTACTTGCTGCTCATTTTCCAGCGATGACCGGAGCGTCCCGGCGCGCAGGCTCGTCGAGGCCGCGCGGGGGATGCGGTGGAAGCGGAAATCGAAGGCACCGGCGTATTACGGAGTTGCGTGAGCTGATTTTCATGGGACTTTCAAGTAAAACCCTGCGCCTCATCCTGCTGCTGGGATTGGCGTGCATTCACATGAGCCGCGCCACCGGCGCGGAACTGTTGTATTCACGCGGTTACATCGACGCATTGATGGATAGCCGTTTCCCTGGATTGGGGTTGCGCGTGCAGGCGCTTGATGCGAACCAAGTCACTTTATCGACCCGAATCTGCCTTGGCCCCTGGCAAAAACGCGATATCGCCTCTTTGCTGAAAGAAACCAGGGATATGAACGTCATCTGGGCTGAGCCGGCACTTTGTTCTCCGCCCAAGAGCGGGCAGGAACAATCCGCCGCACCTGACAGCACGGCAAAGGAGATCGCGGAAACGGAGGCAATACCGAGCATGTATGCTTTGCCGGAACAGGTATTGTTTGCCCCATTGCTTGCCGACCCGCGTCAGCCGCGTTTCTCGGTAAGTTATCAACGGTACAGCATTTCGGGGCAGAAATTTTCCGCGGCCAGCGCGGCGTTCGGAGAGTATTTCGGATTGGCGGCGGATTTCCTGGGTCTGCCCGGGAATTCCCAGATCGGCTTGCAGGGGGCGATATTCACGCTTTTCAATCTCAATACGCCGTCGTCGGATTTGATCAACGCGGATTACTGGATCGGCATTCCAGTGACTTATCGCAATGGACCCTGGTCATTTCTGGCGCGGATTTATCATCAAAGCTCGCACCTGGGAGACGAGTTCATCCTTGGCAATCCGACGGTCAAGCGGGTCAACCTGCAATATGAAGATGTCGTCACGCTGATTTCATACGAATGGGAGAAGCTGCGGATTTACGGCGGCGGCGGTTTTATCCTTCACAGCGAGCCGCGTCTTTCGCGCCCGCATGCGCAGGCCGGAACGGAGTTCGTTCAGCCGCATGCGGTACGGGGGCTGGATTTTATCGCCGCCCTCGATGTGCAGTCATCGCAGGAATTGAGTTGGGAGAACAGTTATTCCTTTCAAGCCGGACTCCAGTTCAAGAATCCCGGCAACCGGCGTGTACGCCTGATGTTCGAACACTTCAATGGTCATTCGCCGAACGGGCAATTTTTTCGCGAACGTCTGCGCTACAGCGGACTGGGCTTGTATTTCAGATTCTGAGTTTCATCGTTTGGTACGCCGGAAAATGCGGTCCGAACCGGGACCCCATCAGGCACCGCGAATGCGCTCCCGCTGCGATCTCCGTCGCCTGCCTGAAACCCGTTTCAATATCGGCCTACTGTCATCCTGAGCGCAACGAAGGATCTGCTTTTCATTGCTAAAAAGCAGATTCTCCGGGCTGCGCCCTCAGAATAACGGTCTTCTTGAAACCGGTTCTTGATATCCCGGCGAGCCCGCGCTATCCGGGCGGTTTCGCGCGGCGGCGAGAACGTCTGGTTCGGCCTTATGTGCGCTGGCGAACGGAACAATCTCTTGTGCAGGGGGATCATGTGATTTCCTCTCCGGCCAATGCTGTGTCTTCCTTGGCGATTGGCGGTCGGACCGGGCCGGGACCGCCGGACGCTTAGCCTTCTGGTTACCGCAACAGGAACGTTACCTGGTCATGCATTCCGACATCCACGCCCGCGCCGTCTCCGCCGTCCCCCGTTCTACCATGGCCGCAAAGACGCAACGCTTCGAAAAGACCTCCGAAACCGCCGGGACTCCTCCCCGTTTCGAGGATCTCGACATTCCCCCCTCCGACAAAGGCACCTCCGTTTCGAAGGAAGAGGCGGAGTTCATGCACGGGTTGGTCGCGCGCCTGCGCCCCAAGGCCACTTTGGAAGTGGGCTTCGGTTACGGGGCTTCCACCGCCTTCATCGTTTCCGGCGCGCGCGTCACCCACTATGTCATGGATCCGTTCCAACAGGACTATGGCCATCGCGCGCTCGGCAACCTGCGCAAGCTGGGCCTGGACAGTTATGTGAAATTTTTTCCGGACTATTCCCATTCGGCCCTGCCGCAGCTCTTGCAGGAAGGCGTGCGCGTGGACTTCGCCTTCATCGACGGCGGCCATCGCTTCGACGACATTTTCGTGGATTTCTACTACACCGATCTTCTGCTGGAACAGGGCGGCCACATTCTCTTGCACGATGCCTGGATGCGTTCCACCCAGCATGTGGCCTCGTGGATCAAGAGCAACAAACGCAATTACACCGTGGTCCCCACTGAGCGCAAGAATCTCATTCTTTTCCGCAAGCGCGGAGAAGACGATCGCGCCTGGAACCACTTTTGCGGCTTCACCACTTTCAAATCCTTATGGAGCCACTCGGCGAACACCTGGAAGCGGCAAATCCGCGCGAAGCTGGGAAAAGAGCGCTAGTTTTCTCGCGCCTCCCAGAACGGCAAGCTGATCAGTGCTCGCAGCATTGGCGGCAGGGCGACTGAGGGGCATTACAAATGACCCCTGACCAAACGGTCCTGCTCTTGGACCTGATGCTGGTCTGCGCGGCGGCTTACTTGGCTTGGTTGGGCAGCCTGTAAGGCTTTTCCCCAAAGCGGGCTGAACGACCAGGAAAAAGGCGGAGCTGATCGAGTCCTTGAAATCCCTATGGAAGGCGGCGCGGCCCCGGCAACGCGAACTCTCGCCGGGGCTGCGCCCTTCATTTCCGGTTTTTCCGGCAGTCAACCGATAAGGAAACAATCATGGCCAGGCTCGTGAAGCGCTTTCGCAACCAACCCTACGCGGTGACCGTCGGTGGTGAAACCCAGTCCATTTGCGGATGCGGACTGTCCGCCACACAACCGTTCTGCGACGGCACGCACAAGATCAGCCAGACGGAAGAGTCCGGCAAGCTCTATTGGTACGACGACGCGGGACAGCGTCACGTTGCCGGGGAAGGCTATTCGAGCATGCGCAGCGACAAGCAGATCCAGAACGCGTAGCAGCAGGTCAAGCCGGTTCGGGGCCACCCGCCGGCGGCGGCTGCAAGTCGGAATCTCGTCACCCTGGCTGGCGGGAAAATGGCCGGGATGTGATGAAAACTCCCCCTTATGTGCGCTAGCGCACAGAGAGTCCCGAGGTGATGGAGATAATCGGGTATGAGAGAGGGAGGTTTACGATGAACGGCACCCGGTTCTTGTCTCGGTTCACCGGCCGCAAATTCATGCCCGGCAAGTGCGGGCTCCTCCCTGACCCATCCCCTGTTTTGCTGGGCCTGGCCGGTTTTGACGGCAAGCTGAAATTTCTCAATCCGGCGTGGGAGAAAATCCTCGGATACCCTGCGCATGAACTGCTGGACCGGCCGTTGTGCGAATTGATGCAGCAGCATGGGCAGGCCGCCGCCGCGCTGGTGGACCGGCTCCTCGCCGAGGGCAGTTTCGACTCAATGGAATTCGGCTTGCGGTGCCAGGACGGCACCTGCAAGTGGTTTTTATGGCACAGGCGGTTCGATTCGGAGCACGAGGCGATCTTCATCGCAGGGTATGACATCACCGAGCAGAAGAGCCAGGAGATCGCATCGTTACTACGATCCTATGAACGATCGAAAAGGGCTGACGCTGCGGTTTGACCCCCCCGGCAAGGAGCCCGGTCGCATGCAAAGCCGGCCCCGGAAGGGATGAACGGTGCCCCGTTCGCGGTGCCCGAGCGGCCTTGGGCACAAAATATAGGCCTTATGTGCGCAAGCGCACAGAACTCTTTGGCATAGCAGGCGATGATTGAAACGGGTGTATATCTCCTCCCTGATAAACACTCGAAGTACCTGGCCCGGCAACGGCAATCCCGTTCCGGGCCTTTTTTATGTGTGCTAACGCACAGAGCGGCCTTGAAATAGACGGGGATGATTGAAACGGGTGTTGTAAGTGGGTGCTTATCTCTACCCTTCTGGATAAACACTCGAAGTACCTGGCCCGGTAACGCCAATCCCGTTCCGGGCCCTTTTATGTGTGCAAACGCACAGAACACCTTGAAGTAGAAGGGGATGATTGAAACGGGTGTAGATGGGTGTTTATTTCTCCTCCCTGATAAACACTCGAAGTACCTGGCCCGGTAACGGCAATCCCGTCCGGGCCTTTTTTTTTGCTGCTGCCAATTCTGTACGCTTGTCTCTGCTACCTGTTGACCATCCCGGCGATCAGCTTCAGGAGTTCGGCCTTAACGAGATCCTTGTCGATCTGGGCCAATTGGTAGTCCCCCCTCGGGCTGGCGGGACCACCGGACTGGGGCAGCGCGTTGCTGCCGCGTATGCACACTGTCTTGTTGTAGTTCCGGGTGGAGAAAGACAGCGAGGGAAACTGGGCATCGTCGTGCGAGGACATTTCCATCCCCGCGGGCATGACGCGGATGGAAACGGCCGCCTCGGTGGTCTTGCCACCGGGTTCGCCGGCGTACTCGTCCTCGGAAATGTTGAAGTCGTGCCCTCGCTCTTTCAAGATGACCCCGATTGCTTCGAAAACCGGCTTCACCACGTTGGTTCTGAGATCGGCAAACCCTTTTAGAAAATTGTCCTCGTCCGTTTTGACCTGCTGTCTCCTCTCCTCGACGGCACGACGCTTCTGGTCGTATTGATCCAGCAATTTTCCAAGCTCGAGATTCAGGTCACCGGCCACGGGCATTCCTTTGCAGTTTCGTCGAAAGGCGCGGAAATCAATCCGTCGGACCTTCTCCGACGCAAATCGGGAGAAAAACCCAACACCCGGGTAGGGTGCTGGGGATCGCCAAAAAACGCGAAACTCCTCCCGCGCGAAAAAAACGGCCTGTCTCTGCAGCCTTCTCTTTCTTCGCGGCCTGATTATCCATTGACGCTGTGCTCGAGCCCGCCGGAAATCCGCGCCGGGCCTTTACATATCCATCCCTTGCATGCCGCCCATGCCGCCCATGCCGTGGCCGCCGGGGCTGGCACTCTCCTTCTCTTCCACCAGCTCGGCCACCATGGCTTCGGTCGTGAGCAGCAGGCCGGCGACGGAGGCCGCATTCTGCAGCGCCGTGCGCGCGACCTTGGTCGGATCGACGACGCCCATCTCGACGAGATCGCCGTAGGCTTCAGTCTGGGCATTGAAGCCGAAGTTGCCCTTGCCATCGGCGACCTTGTTCATCACCACCGAGGGCTCTTCGCCCGCGTTGGCGACGATCTGGCGCAACGGCTCTTCCAGGGCGCGGCGCACGATCTTGATGCCGGCCTCCTGGTCGGGGTTGTCGCCCTTGATCTTGTCCAGAGCGCTGCGGGCGCGGATGTAAGCGACGCCGCCGCCGGCGACGATGCCTTCCTCGACCGCCGCGCGGGTCGCGTGCAGCGCGTCTTCGACGCGCGCCTTTTTCTCTTTCATTTCGATTTCCGTCGCGGCGCCCACCTTGACCAACGCAACGCCGCCGGCGAGCTTGGCCACCCGTTCCTGCAGCTTTTCCTTGTCGTAGTCGCTGGTGGCTTCTTCGATCTGGGTGCGAATGCTCTTTACCCGCGCCTCGATCGCCTTGGGATCGCCCGCGCCGTCGATAAGAGTCGTCTCTTCCTTGTCCACTTCGACGCGCTTCGCCTGGCCGAGGTCCTTCAGCGTGACCTTCTCGAGGGTCAGGCCGATTTCTTCGGCGATGACCTGGCCGCCGGTGAGGATGGCGAGGTCTTCGAGCATGGCCTTGCGGCGATCGCCGAACCCCGGCGCCTTCACCGCGCAAGTCTTCAGGATGCCGCGCAGATTATTGACCACGAGGGTCGCGAGGGCTTCGCTTTCGACTTCCTCGGCAATGACGAGCAGCGGCCGTCCGGCCTTCGCCACCTGTTCGAGGAGCGGCAGCAGGTCGCGGATGTTGGAGACCTTCTTGTCGTACAGAAGCACGTAGGGATTGTCCAGGATGGACATCTGCTTTTCGGCGTTGTTGATGAAATAGGGCGACAGGTAACCGCGGTCGAACTGCATGCCTTCGACCACTTCGAGCTCGGTCTGCAAGCCCTTGCCGTCCTCGACCGTGATCACGCCTTCCTTGCCGACTTTCTCCATCGCGTCGGAGATGATTTTGCCGATCTCGCTGTCTGCATTGGCCGAAATCGCGCCGACCTGGGCGATTTCCTTGCTGGTCGTGCAGGCCTTGGAGATTTTCTTCAGTTCCTCGACTATGGCGATGACCGCCTTATCGATGCCGCGCTTAAGGTCCATCGGGTTCATGCCGGCGGCAACGTACTTCATGCCTTCCTTCACGATCGATTGCGCCAGCACCGTTGCCGTGGTGGTGCCGTCGCCGGCGACATCGGAAGTCTTGGATGCGACTTCCTTCACCATCTGCGCGCCCATGTTTTCGAACTTGTCCTTGAGCTCGATTTCCTTGGCCACCGACACGCCGTCCTTGGTTATCGTAGGTGCGCCGTAAGAGCGCTCGAGGATCACGTTACGGCCCTTGGGTCCGAGGGTCACCTTGACCGCATCGGCGAGGATATTTACGCCCGCGAGCATCTTGTGGCGCGCGGCTTCATGAAAACGGACATCTTTAGCAGACATGTCTTGCTCCTGAATGGGTTGGTCTTACTTTGCGACGATGCCCATGATGTCGTCTTCACGCATCACGAGGTATTCGGACCCTTCGATTTTCACGGCCTGGCCGGAAAACTTGCCGAACAGGATGCGGTCACCGACCTTCACATCCAGCGGGCGCAGCTTGCCGTCTTCGAGAATCTTGCCGTTGCCCACGGCGATGACTTCGCCCTGGTCGGGCTTCTCCGCAACGTTGTCGGGTATGACGATGCCGCCTGCGGATTTGCGCTCCTCATCGAGACGCTCCACCACAACGCGGTCGTGCAAGGGACGGATTTTCATCATGACATTTGATCCTCAATTGGTGAATAGTTAAAAGAACTTCTACGGAAGCGCACTTTGCCTAGCCGATTGCCGCCGGCGGTATGTCTTTCGCCGACCTTGGCAGGTGGCAATGACGAGACGCCGGGCGTAGAGACCAGAAAAAGCGCCGCTCCTCGAAGAACGCTCTGGTGCAACGGGGACATACAAAACTCGCCATTCGACTTCCAGCCCAGGCGATCGCCGGCATCCAGGCAAGCGCAACAACGAGAAACAGTCCATCCTGGAAAAACAGATCGCTCTGCGGGTAGTAAACAACCAG
>Ga0137436_1000358_pt1 | contig 14071 bp, 19 predicted proteins | sample EasRivERMGT119_2_FD_102328 | JGI IMG/M metagenome (GOLD analysis project Ga0137436, IMG submission 102328) | Soil microbial communities from meander-bound floodplain in the East River, Colorado, USA - East River MetaG ERMGT119_2 | ecosystem: Environmental > Terrestrial > Soil > Floodplain ...
ACCGGCACCCAGCTCGTCCTCAACGTCTCCCTCGACGCGGTGGGAGAGCGCAACGACGTGATCCGCGGCCTTCCGGGCGACTTCGAGAAGGCGACCGAGACCCTCCGCCGCCTCAAGGAGATCGACGCGGACAATCTGACGGTGGGCCTGCATTCGGTGATCTCTCGCCACAACGTGCGCGAGTTCCCCGCGATCGCCGACGCGCTCGGGCAGCTCCACCCCGACCAGTACATCGTGGAGCCGGCGGAAGAACGGATCGAGCTCCAGACGATCGGCACCGGCATCACCCCGAAGGCCGACGAGCTGGACCGAGCGCTCGGCCACGTCGAGGGCCGCCTGCGCCGGCACCGGGGCGACGGCCTCCCCGCCCTCACCCGCGCGATCCGCCTCGTCTACTACCGCCTCGCGCGCGAGACCGTCCGAAGAGGCGAGCAGGTCATCCCTTGCTACGCCGCGATCGCCTCGGTCCACATCGGCGCCAACGGCGACGTGTGGGGGTGCTGCACGCGGGCGAATCCGCTCGGCAACCTCAGGAAGAACGGCTACGACTTCCGGGCGATCTGGCGCTCCGACGCCGCGAGGGAAGAGCGGCGCTCGATCAAGGCGAAGGAGTGCGCCTGCCCGCTGGCCAACGCCGCCTACACGAGCATCCTCATGGACCCGCGCTCGCTCCTGCGCGTCGGCCGCGAGGCGCTATGAACCCGGTCATCGTGATCCCGACCTACGACGAGGCCGCGGCGCTCCCCTCGCTGCTCGAGCGGATCCTCCAGGTGGACCCTCCGTGCGACGTGCTCGTCGTGGACGACGGCTCGCCCGACGGCACCGGCGAGCTCGCCGAGGAGTTCGCCCGCAAGACGCCGCGCGTGAAGGTGCTCCACCGCCCGAGGAAGATGGGCCTGGGAACCGCCTACCGCGACGGCTTCCGGAAAGCGCTCGCCGAAGGCGCCACGATCGTCCTCGAGATGGACGCGGACCACTCTCACAACCCGCGTCACCTCCCGGCCCTGCTCGCCAGCGTGGGGAACGGCGCCGACCTCGCCATCGGCAGCCGCTACGTCAACGGCGTTCGCGTGGAGAACTGGCCCTTCCGCCGCCTCCTGCTCTCCCGCTTCGCGAACTACTACGTCAACGGCGCCTCCGGGCTTCCCGCCCGCGTCGTCAGCGACGCGACCTCCGGCTACCGCGCCTACCGCCGCGAGGTCCTGGAGTGCATCAACCTCGACAAGGTCGCGTCGAACGGTTACTCCTTCCAGATCGAGATGGCCTTCCGCGCCTGGCGGCTGGGCTTCCGCCTCGAGGAGGTCCCGATCACCTTCGAGGAGCACTACCTGACCTCGTCGAAGATCTCCCGCGCCGTCGTGTGGGAGGCGATGTGGCGCACGCCGCTCCTGCGGTTCGTGCGTTGACGACCGGAACCGTCGTCCTCGGCGGCACGGGATTCATCGGAAGCCACCTGGCCGAGAGGCTGGCGCGCAACGCCGAAGTCACCGTCGTCTCCACGAAAGGGAGCTGGCCCTGGCGCGAGTTCCCACCGGGGATCCGCTTCGTGTCGCTGGATCTCGCCGCCCCCGACGGGCAGCGCGCCCTCGACGGCGTGCTCGCCCAGGCGACCCGCGTCATCAATCTGATCGGGGCCCTCGCGCGGGCGTCCACGCCTTCCCACCGGTACACGCGCCTGCACGTCGACGCCGTCCACCGGATCATGACCGCCCTCGCCGCGTCACGGGTGCGCCGCTCGCGCCTCATCCACGTCAGCACGACCGGCGTGCTCGGCCCGACCGGGACCACGCCTCGCGACGAGGAGGCCCCGCCCCGCCCCGGAAACCTCTACGAGCGCACGAAGCTCGAAGGCGAGACGATCGCGCTCGCGGGGCGCCGCCCGGCGAGGGAAGTCGTGATCGTGCGCCCCGGCCTCGTCTACGGTCCGCGCGACCTCCACCTGCTCGCGTGGTTCCGGGCGATCGCAGGCGGCACCTACCGTCCGATCTCCAAGGGACGCGCGACCTGGCAGCCGATCTTCGTGGACGACGTGGCGCGCGGCATCGAGCGTGCGCTCGAGATCCCCGCCGCCGACGGACAGACGTTTCACCTGGCCGGAGTAGAGCGCGTCACGGTCGCGGAGCTGGGGGCCCGCATCGCGAGGGCCCTCGACAAGCCCCCACCCAGGGCGTCGGTGCCGTACCCGCTCGCGATGGCGGCCGGAGCTCTCTTCGAGGCGGCCTACGGGACGTGGAAGTCCGACCCTCCCCTCACCCGCGCGCGCGTGCGCACGATGACCGAGGATCGCGTGTACGCGATCGACCGCGCCGCGCGGCTGCTCGCGTTCCACCCGGCAATCCGGCTCGACGAAGGGGTCCCGCGCGCGGTGGCCTGGTACCGCAGCCAGGGCCTGCTGTGAGCGGCGCGCCCAGCGTCTCGATCGTCGTGCCGGCGAGGAACGCCGCGGGCGACATCGAGCGCCTGCTCGACGCGCTCATGAGCCTCGAATGGCCCGCAAGCCGCCTCGAGCGGATCGTCATCGACGACGCTTCGACCGACGACACCGCACAGCGCATCGCGAGCCGATCGACCATCAAGGTGATCCACACCACAAGGCGCATAGGCCCCTACGCCGCACGCAACCTGGGAGTCAAAGCGGCGACGGGCGACTGGATCGCCTTCACCGACGCCGATTGCGCGCCCCGAGTGGACTGGCTCCAGAAGCTCCTCGCCGAGCCCATTCCCGCGGACTCCGGCGCCATCGCCGGCGAGGTGCTGGCGCTGGAAACCACGACCGCGACGCAGCGATTCATCGAGAGTCAAGGCTTGATGAAGCACTCCGTCACGCTCCCCCACAAGGCGCTCCCCGGCTTTTCGACCGCGAGTGTCGCGATTCGCCGCGACGTCCTCACGCGCCTGCGCGGCTTCCGCGAGGACGTCCTGTACTTCGGCGACATGGAGCTGTCGTGGCGCATGCAGCTCGAGCAGAAGGCGCGAATCCTGTTCCGCCCCGAGGCCGTCGTCCTCCACCGCCACCGCCGCACCGTAGGCGCCCTCTGGTCCCAAGCGGTCCAGCACGGCCGCGGCGTCGCCTTCATGAAGCGCAATTTCGGGAACGTCTACCGAATCTCCCTGACCGAGCAGCTCGGCCGGCTGGGCGGCGTGGCAAGCGCGACCGGGCGCATCGCCGCGGGCGGCGACCCCGACCGCTGGCTGACGCCGGGCTTCCTCTCGCTCTGGTACGCCGGCATGCTCGCGGGTTACGTGCGCGGGCCGGCGTGGGTTCGCACAGCCGGTCCGTCATGAGGGAATACGTGGACGCGTGGGAGTTCGACGTTCGACCCGAGAAGGCGTCGGACTTCGAGAGAGCGTACGGCGCGGACGGGGATTGGACGACGTTGTTCCGCCGTGCGGAGGGGTACGTCGGATCGCTGCTGCTGAGGGACCGCTCCGTGGCCCATCGCTACCTTACCGTGGACCGCTGGCGGAGCGAGGAGGACTACGCGCGATTCCGGGAGCGCTTCGCCGAGGAATACCGGGCGCTCGACGAGAGGTGCCGCGATCTCACGCTGCACGAGCGCCAGCTGGGTACGTACGACGTGCCCGCGAGGGAGGAATCATGAACCTGCAGCTTTCCGGCAAGGTCGCCGTCGTCACCGGCGCCAGCAAGGGCATCGGGCTGGCGATCACGCGCGCGCTGCTCGACGAGGGCGCGCGTGTCGTCGCGGGCGCCCGCGAGTTCCGCGAGGACGACATCCCGCCCGGCGCGCGTGAGCGGTTCCGCCACGTCGCGGTCGATCTGAGCACTCCCGACGGCCCGGCCCAGCTCGTGAAGCAAGCCGTCACGGCTTTCGGCGGGCTGGATGTCCTCGTCAACAACGTCGGCGGGGTCCGCCCGAGACTCGGCGGGTTCCTCTCGGTCACGGACGACGACTGGAGCTGGGCGCTGAACATCAACTTCCTCGCCGCCGTCCGGACGACGCGCGCCGCGCTCCCCCATCTCCTCGAGCGCAAGGCCGGGTCGATCGTCACGGTCTGTTCCGTCAACGCCTCCCTGCCGGACCCGCTCGTGATCGACTACTCGGCGGCCAAGGGAGCGCTCGTCAACTTTTGCAAGGCGCTGTCGAAGGAAGTCGGCCCGAAGGGCATCCGCGTCAACACGATCAGTCCCGGACCGGTCTCCACCGGGCTGTGGCTCGGCGCGGGCGGCGTGGCCGCGACGGTCGCTGAGGCACGAGGCGGCACGCCGGACGCGGTCGCCCAAGCCGCGGCGGCTCAGTCCGTGACCGGGCGGTTCACGCGCCCGGAGGAGGTCGCCGACCTGGTGGTCTTCCTCGCGAGCGATCGCGCGGGAAACGTCACGGGCGCCGACCTGATCGTCGACGGCGGGCTGACCACGAGCCTTTAAGGGCGCTCGGGCTGTCGATTCGCGCCTCCCTCGCCTGTCATACCCTCGAACCCGACAACGAGGAGGCCCCGATGCGCTACTCCCTGCTGCTCCACGCCCCCGAGCCCGCCGCGGGCGACGTCCCCGAAGAAGTCATGGCCCAATTCCGCGCCGCCTTCCAGAAGTACGCGAAGGACCTCGATGCCGCCGCCGTGCTCGTCTCGGCGGACATCCTGCAACCGTCGTCGGTCTCGACGACCGTCACGCTCCGCGGCGGCTCAGTCCAGATCCAGGACGGGCCCTTCGCCGAAACGAAGGAGCAGCTCGCGGGCGCCTTCGTCGTCGAGGTCCCCGACCTCGACGCCGCCCTCGCCTGGGCCGAGCAATGCCCCGGCGCCCACTACGGCGTCATCGAGGTCCGCCCGTCGGCGATCGTCTTCAAGGACGGACAGTGGCGGCAGCCGAGCTGACCGTCCGCGAGCGCACGGCGAGCATCGCGCGCGCCTCCTACGGGCGGCTCCTCGCGATGCTCGCCGCCCGCTCGGGGGACATCGCCGCCGCCGAGGACGCGCTCGCCGACGCCTTCGTCCAAGCGCTCTCCGCGTGGCCCGGCTCCGGCATCCCGGACCACCCCGAGGCGTGGCTGTTCACGGTGGCGAGGAACCGCGAGCGCAACCGCGTGGCGTCGGCGGCGCACCGGACATCGGTACCCATGGAGGACGCGGCGGAACCGACGAGCCCTGCCCCGAGCGACACCGAGGGGCCCGACCGCCGCCTCGAGCTGATGTTCGTCTGCGCCCACCCCGCGATCGACCCCGCCGCCCGCACGCCGCTCATGCTCCAGACCGTGCTCGGCCTGGACGCCAAGCGGATCGCCGACGCGTTTGCGGTCCCCGCGCCGACGCTCGCGCAGCGTCTCACCCGCGCGAAGCGGCGCATCCGGGACGCGCGGATCCCCTTCTGCGTCCCGGCTCCCGCCGTTCTCCCCTCGCGTTTGCCGCCGGTGCTCGAGGCGATCTACGGCGCGTACGCGATCGGCTGGCGCGAGCCGCTCGCGCACGAGGCGCTCGACCTCGCGACGACTCTTGCCGACCTGATGCCCGGCGAGGCCGAGGTGCTAGGTCTCGCCGCGCTGACCGCGCTGTCCGCCTCGCGCTCCGCCGCCCGTACGACGAGCGGCGGCACGTTCGTCCCTCTCGACGAGCAAGACCCCTCGGCCTGGGACTGGGCCCTCATCGCCCTGGGCGAAGCGTTCCTCGACCGCGCGCACGCCCTCTCCCGCCCCGGCCGCTTCCAGCTCGAGGCCGCGATCCAGTCGGCGCACGCCGACCGCGCGCGCACCGGCACGACCGACCGTGCCGCCCTCCGGAAGCTCCACGAAGCGCTCGTCCGCTTGGCTCCCAGCCTCGGCGCGCACGTGGCCCTCGCGGCAACGATCGGCGACACCGAAGGCCCCGCCGCCGGGCTCGCGCACCTCGACCGCCTCGAAGGCGACGCCGTGCGCCGCTTCCAACCCGCCTGGGCCACGCGCGCCGACCTTCTCGCACGCGCGGGAAGGGCGGACGAAGCCCGCGCCGCCTACGAGAAAGCGATTTCGCTGACGACGGATGCGGGGATGAGGGAGTGGTTGAGGGTTCAGCCCCGAGCGGGCGTAGGATCGAGTCGATGCCGGAGATGACGGGCGTTCTCGAGACGGCGGTGTACGTGGCGGACATGCTGAGGTCGGTCACGTTTTATGTCGAGGTCCTCGGCTTCGAGCTGGTCGACGCGGATGAGCGCCTCACGGCGCTCGCCGTCAAGAAGGGTCAGCTCCTGCTGCTGTGTGCCCGAGGTGAGTCAACGGGATTGGCCGCCACGGCGCACGACAGCCGGGGCCAGCAGCACGTCGCGTTTGCCGTTCCCGAAGCCGCCCTCCCGTCGTGGAGGCAGCGACTCGATCAGTCGGGCGTTCCGATCGTGCACGAGCGCATCTGGGCGCGCGGAGGCCACAGCCTCTACTTACGAGACCCCGACGGGCACCTGCTCGAGCTGGCGACGCCGGGCGTGTGGTCCGTCTACTGACGGTACACGTCGCGACGATGGGCGATCCGGAAGACGGTCACCAAGCGATCCCGATCGGCGATCTCGTAGACGACCCGGTAGCTTCCTTGCCGGAGTCGGTAGAGCGGTAGCTCGCTCGGCTTCTCCGCGCCGGCCGGACGCGGCTCCACGGCCAGGTCCCGGATGCGCGCCACGAGCCGGCGCCGGTCCTGAAGCGGAACCCGCCCTAGCTCCTTGGCTGCGCCCGGCTTGATCCGAACGTCATAGCTTGCCACGGCGGCGCATGCCTTTCAGGACGGTCTCGAACTTGAGGCTGGGCTCCTTGGCACGCGCTCGGTAGACGACCAGGTCTTCGGCGTCCTCGGCGAGGTTGCGTCGCACGGCCTCATTCACCAGGTCGGAGATCGTCTTGTCGGTCTCGGCCGCCTTGACGCGTAGGGCCCGGTGCAGCTCGGGATCGAGATAGACGGTCGCTCGTCGCGCGGTTCCCATGGAATCAACCGTAGCGTCCAGACGTCAAAGCGTCAAACCCGGCAATGGAGCGCCGCCGTGGCACGATGACGGCATGTCAACAAGGCGACGGTGGGGACGGTGGGTCCTGCTCGCAGCGCTCCTCCCGGCCTCCGTCCTCGCCCATCCCGGATCGGGCATCGTCGTGGACCGCACCGGCCAGGTCTACTTCCTCGATACGGGTTCGGGCCTGTGGAAGATCGACGCGAAGGGCGCCTTGGTCCCGATCAACGCGCCGAGGTTTCACTGGCTCACCCTCGATGCCGATGATCGCTTCAAGAGCGCCTCGCTGCCGTCGGGCTCGACCGGGGAGGTCACGCGCTCCGGGTCCGCACCGACGCTCCTGCTGGCGAGCGACTACCCACTCGCGATCGGCCGTGATGGGAACCTCTATTACCCCCGGCGCTCGTCCGGTGGAAGCTCGGACGTCGTACGGCTGCTCCCCTCGGGTCAGTCGTCGGTGCTCACCAGTCTTCCCTTTCCCTACCTGAACGGCATGGCCGCCGCCCCGGACGGCTCCCTCTACTTTGCCGAGAAGAAGAACATTCGGAAGATCAACGCGGAGGGTAAGGTCGCAATGGTCGCAGCGAACATCGCCCCGAGCGGATGCGCGTCGATCCCCGGCACGGAAGCGAACGATTCGCTCCGCGGGCTGGCGGTCGATGCCGGCGGCACCGTGTACGTGGCCGCGAGCGCGTGCGGTAGCGTCCTGAAGATCGCGCCGGACGGCAAGATCACGAAGCTGCTCCAGACCGAGAGCCCTTGGTCCCCAACCGCGGTCGCACTCTCCGGTTCCGACCTGTACGTGCTGGAGTATCTCCACACTGCGGTAGAAGACCGGCGCCTTTGGCTCCCGAGAGTCAGAAAGATCTCGGCGGACGGGAAGTCGGCCGTCGTCGCGACTGTTTCTCGCTAGGCGATGCCGAGCTACGAAGCCTCAGCCTCGATCGCGGCGGAGCGGGAAGCCGTCTGGAGCGTCCTCGTCGACGTGTTGAACTGGCCCGGTTGGACACCGACGGTGCAGAAGGTCGAAGCACTGGATGCGCCCGAGCTCAAGGTGGGGCACCGCTTCAGGGTTCATCAGCCGAAGCTCCGTCCGTCCGTCTGGACCGTGACGGCCGTTGACGCTCCCGCGCGCTTCACGTGGGAGTCCCGAGTGCCGGGCCTGGTCATGACGGCGGACCACAGCGTCAAGGCCACGGCCGATGGAGTCTCGAAGCTCGTCCTGCGGTTCACGCTGGGCGGCCTGCTCGGTCCCATCGTCGGGCCGATGAATCGCAAGATGGTGGTGAGCTACATGGCTCAGGAGGCGGAGTCCCTCCGCAAGCGGCTCGAAGCGGGTCGACGTGCGCCGTGACGCGGCCGGCCTAGATTTCGACACGTGACCGCACAACCCTTGCCCACCTGGCGATACCTCGTGAGCGCGGCGTTCGTCGGTGTCTTAGTGGCCATGCTCGCGACGTTTTCCTCCGGATTCGTTTACGTGACCCTCATCGAGCGCATGGACGCGAATAACGCCGCGCTCGCGGCTCTGTTCGCCGCGGTCGCGTTCGCCCCCGTGTACGGGTTAGCCCCGGCTGCAATCGGCATCGTCGCGGGAATCGCGCTTCGGCAAGGCGCGGGAGCGAAATCCGTGTGGCTGGTCGGCGCTCTCTCGGCAGCGGCGGGTGCGGGAACGGCGTGGCTGCTTGACGGGATGTGGATCGCGGATGCGCTCAACCTGCCCATCGCGTGGGCGGCGGCGGTCTGGTGCCTCTTCGCGGCCGGGCTGCAGGCGACGCTCGTTTCACGACGCGCGGCGGCATGAGCGCGACGGCTTTGCGGACGAAGTGCTTGTGTGTGGCCTGGCTCGTGGGCGTGTTCTGCTGGGTGAGTCACGCCGTCGCCCACGTGCCCAGCGAGGCCGCCCCGATCGCAATCGGTCTCGGCCTCGTGTTGGCCGTGTGGGTTCTGCTTGGAGTCGTTCTCGCCGTGATGAACACGATCCTAATCGTGAGGCGTGCGCGGGGAGCAGCTCTCCCGTGGATCCTTGTTCAGGCGGCCATCGTCATGGGAATGACCGTGCCGCTGCTGATGTCGACCTTCGGAGAGGCTCCATCTATCTGATGCGATGGACTTCGTCGTGCAATTCACTCTGATCGGCTGGCCTATCCTTTATCCGTTCGCGCTGATGGGCCAGCTGCGCTACTTGAGCCGATCCATCGCCGCGCGGTGAGGTGATGGACTCGACGGGACCCATGTTGTGTCGAGTCGCCGGAAGGCCGCTCAGGATGGCGCCATGACCGAAGCCGAGTCGCTACGAGACTTTCGACCGGCCGACAACAAGTGGTCGGTGCGCGGCTGGCACGTCGCCGCGATCGCCTCCGCGATGCTCGCCGGGCTCTTGACACCCGTGTGGCTCTTCGCGCTTACAGCCGACATCGGGATGCTCGCGTTCGTTTGGGCGTTACTTGCGACGCCGGTCGCCGCTTTGGCGTTGATCACGTGCGCGGTCAACATCACGCTCTACGTTCGATTCGGATCGGGCTTTTCCCGACGAGGCGCCTGGCTCGCGGGAGGCGTCGTGCTGGGGATCTGCGTCGAGTGGCTCGCCTTTTGGCTGTGGCCGTTGACGGAGACCTGTTAGCGCGCGCGGGCTCATGCCGCGAGAACACATGAAGCTGCCCGAACGCATCCCAAAGCCGCTCCGGGACTCGGCGCTGATCCTCGCCGAGTTCGGCGAGGGCGAGGCTGCGTGGTCCGGGAACGATGCAATCGCCGCCATCGAGAGCCTCAAAGGCTCTACGGTCTTCATTTCCGACGTTGTGCTGCTCGAGGCGCTTCCGTGGGTCGGCCTCGTAGAGTCCGAGCGCGAGCTTTCGATCGATCGTCGAACAGGCGAGCCGGACGCCGACTATGCCCAGCGGTCGCGTGCCAGCGCGGCCGAGTTCATTCGCGGTTGTGCCACGGCCAGCGATGACGCCGTCTTCAAGCTGACGTTTCGTATGTGGAAGGACGCCGCCTAGGGCCGCAGCCGCTCCACGATCCTCGCGATGTCGAAGTCCTGCTCGATGCGCTTGCGGGCCATGAACGCTTGCCCGTGGCGGGCGTCGCTGGTGGCGGCGAGCGACTGCCGGATCGCGTCGGCCAGCGCCGCGGGGTCGTCGGGGGGCGCCAAGCGGCCGGTCCCGCGCGCGACGAGCTCGGGGATGCCGGAGACCGTGGTCGACACGACGGGGACGCCCAGCGCCATCGCCTCGATGAGCGCCACCGGGATGCCGTCGCGGTCGCCGTCGTCGGCGACGCGGGCGGCGAGCACGACGGCATCGGAGGCGAGCATCGCTTCGCGGACGGCGTCGTGACCCAAAGCGCCGAGGAAGGTAACAGTCCCGCCGAGGTCGGGTTCGTCGGCGCGTTCGCGGAGGGCGGGCTCGAGGGGTCCGTCACCGGCGAGGGAGAGCACGGCCGTCCGTTCGGTGCGGTTGAGCTGAGCGACCGCATCGAGGAGCACCGCGTGCCCTTTCTTCGGGATGAGGCGGGCGACGCAGAGGAGGCGTGCGGGCTTCTCGGGCGGCGGCGGGTCGCGGTAGGCGAAGCGGTGGAGGTCGATGCCGCAGCGGGTCAGCTCGACGGTTCGGAGCGCGGGGATCGTCTTTCGGATGTGTGCCGCGTTCGCCTCGGAGATCGTCAGCACGCGCTGCGCGCCGACCAGGTTCTCCTCGAGCTGCAGCGGGTCCTGGTAGAGATCGTACGCGTGCGCCGTCACCCGGTACGGGAGGCCGGTGAGCTTGGCGATGTGGCGGGCCAGCACGGCGGCGTCGTTGGCGAAGTGGGCGTGGAGGATCGACGTGTCGGGCGGGAGGAGCGGTGCCGCGGCTCCGGCGCGTGCGGCCAGGCGTGCCACGCGGATCGCTTTGCGGGCTCCTAGGCCCAGGGCTTCAGCGGTCGCTTTCGGCATCGGGAGGGCCATCCCGGGAATCTCGACGACCGGGACGTCGTCCTCGTCCTCGAGCGTCCAGTCCAGCGCGGCCGGGCTCGACCGGAAGGCCGTCACGACCGTGACGGGGGTTCCGGCCTTGCGCAGCGCCCTGATCTCGTTCCGGATGAACGTCTCGGACGGCTCGGGGAACGCGCGAAGTACGTAGACGACACGTCCCACGAGACCCCTCCGGCGACTCCGCGAACGGCGCCTAACTTACACGAACGCCGTCGGTTCCCATCTTGACAGCCCCGAGACGCCAAAGGATATTCACGACGCACATGCGGAAGGTGTCGCTCCCGGGCTTGCGCTGAGACGCGTGTGAGACACGCGCTCGCCGTCAACGGCGCCTTCCTGCTCGCTGCGTGGGTCGCGCAGTCCTCCCTGTGGGGACCGATGCGAATGCTCGCCGCGGCGGGGCTCGTGCTGGGGCTCCCGGGCATCGCGTGGCTGCCCGCGTTTCGCGTGCTCATGACGCCGGCGCGCGCGGCTCTCGTCGGCGTGGGGATCTCGTGCGCGTCGGCGCTGGCCGGGGGCCTGGCGTGCGCCGCGTTCGGCGGGTCGTCCTCGGCGTGGCCGTTCCTGATCTGGACGGCGATCGCGATCAACGCCGGGGTCGTGCTGTCGCGGCGGGCGGTGGACTTCGAGCTGGGCGCGCGGTGGGGGGTGCTCGCGGGCGTGTTCGTGCTCGGGTTCCTGGCGACGTCGACCGTGGCGCTGCGGGTCGTGCCGCCCTTCGCGAGGGCCGGGCTCAACCTCAGCGTCTTCGTGACGCAGAGCTCGCTCGTCACGGGGGAGCTCGACCCGTTGCACGTGCGGGAGATCGCGCTGATCGGCACCCGGGCACCGTCGGCGTTTCTCGCGGGACTCGTGCTGGCGCTGCTCGTCGATCTCGTGCGCCGCGCGTCCGGGAGCCTCGTCGCGGGGCTCGCGGCCGCGGCGATCTACGCGACGGTCCCCGAGACGATCGTGCGGCACACGTTCGCCTACACGTTCATCGAGACGGTCTTTGTCATGCTCGTCGCGGTCATGCTCTTCGCGGAGGCCGATCTGCCGCGGGCACCCGCGTGGCTCGCGGGGGCCGGGGTGTTGATGGCGGTCCTCGATCGGAGGACGGTCGTGCTTCTCGTCGGCGTGGCGGTGTGGTACGGCGGCCTCGCGCTGCTGCGCCGCACGCGTCCCGATGCGCGCGCCGTCGGCCTCGTCGTGGGATTTGCGGCAGGGGCGCTGCTGTCGTGGGCGTACGGCGCGTGGACCGGTGCGCCGGTCGGGCCGTGGCTCGGCTTCGAGGCCCCCTCGTTGTCGCTGTGGCGCCGGTTCCTTGCCGGAACCGGGTACGTGATCCCGGTCATCGGGCTCTTGGCGGCCGTCGCGGCGCTCGTCTGGCGGCGCGACGAGCGCGACCTGCTGCTCGCGCTGTGGGCCCTATCGGCGGCGGAAGCGGGCACGCTCATGACCGGCTTGCTGCCGCTCGTGGCGCTGGCGGTTGTGGTCGCGGCGCGCCCCGGACGGTTCCGCTGGGTCGCGGCCGTGGCGCTGGCCGGCGGGACCGCGCTCAACCTCGCCGCCGACCTGCGCCTGTGAGCGACGCTCCGCGCTTCATTGTCGTCGTGCCTACCTTCGGGCGCCCGGCTCATGCGGCGGCGTGCGTGCGGGCCACGCTCACCCAGGTGGGAGTGCCGCCGTTCGAGATGGTCGTCGCGGACCAGTCCGTCGACGGTGCGACGCGTGAAGCTGTCGCGGCAGTTGCGTGCGGGGATCCGCGCGTGGTGGTCGAGCGGATGGCCGTCCGCGGGCGCTCGAAGGCGCTGAACGCGGCGTTCCGGGGGGCCCGCGCCGCGTGGATCGTCGTCATCGACGACGACTGCCGGCCTGGGCCCGACTGGCTCGCAGCGCTGGAGCGCGCGGTCGCGTCCCTCCCCGGGCGCACGGTCATCGTGGGACGCGTCGTCGCCGGGCCCCGAGGCCCCGGCGCGGCCGACCCGCCCGCGATCCTCGACCAGCCCTCCCCCGCCGAGGTGACGGGCCGCACCTTCCGCGACTGGATCTACCCGAACCTCGCGTTCCCGCACGCGGCGATCGACGCCGCGGGGGGGTACGACGAGCGGCTGGGGCCCGGGACCACGATCCCGGGAGCCGAGGACAACGACTGGGGGTACCGGTTGCTGCGCGCGGGCTGGACGATCGCCTACCGCCCGGAGCCGACCGTCGTGCACGAGGCGTGGCGGACGCGCGACGAGCGGCTGGCGCTCAAGCGGGCCTACGGGATCGGGCAGGGTGGCTTCTACGCAAAGCACATCGCGAAGGCGGATCCGTTCATCGCGCTGCGCCTGCTTCACGATCTCTCCCGGCAGGCGAAGGGGACCGCGGTCACAGCGTTGGCCGGCCGTTCGCTCGACGCTCGCGGCCACCTCGCCTACGCCGGCGGTCTCGTCACGGGGGCGATCCGGATGGCGGGGCTTCTCGTGCGCGGCGTCCCCGAGCGGGAGGTACCGTGAGCCGCCCGACGCGCGGCCGGATCGTGACGCTCGAGCACGGGGCCGGGCCGATCGCCGTTCCGGCCGGGGAGCTGGCGTACGTGCTCTTCCGTCGCGACGGGCGCGTCGTGTCGCGGTTGGTCGTGGAGGGTCCGGCGACGGTGTCGGAGCCGGACGCTTCGATCGCGCCCCCTTCCCCGCCCGTCCTCCCAGCTTCCGCGGTTTCGATCGTCATCGCCACGCGCGACCGGCCGGAGGAGCTGGCCGCATGCCTTGCCGCGCTGCGCGCGCACGCGTCGGACGCGCTCGAGGTCATCGTTTGCGACTCCGCGTCGTCGGATGCGGGCGCGGTCCGGCTGGCCGCCGCGCGCGGGGCGGCCTCGCTCGTGCGCTGCGAGCGGCCCGGGCTGTCCCTCGCGCGGAACACGGGTGCCGGCGGGGCTCGCGCCGAGGTCGTCGCCTTCCTCGACGACGACTGCCGGGTCGAGCCCGGGTGGCTCGCCGGGATCCGCGGCGGGTTCGAGGACGAGCGGGTTGCGGCGGTCACCGGGAGCTACATTCCCGCCGAGCTCGATCACGAGGCGCAGCTCCTGTTCCTGCGCTACGCGCACATGGACCGGCGGGGGCTCGAGCGGCGGCGGTTCTCGCTGGGGTCGCGCGAGTCGCTCCACTGGCCGCTCGACGCGTGGCGGATGGGGAGCGGGGGGAACCTCGCGGTGA
>Ga0137436_1000360_pt1 | contig 13999 bp, 17 predicted proteins | sample EasRivERMGT119_2_FD_102328 | JGI IMG/M metagenome (GOLD analysis project Ga0137436, IMG submission 102328) | Soil microbial communities from meander-bound floodplain in the East River, Colorado, USA - East River MetaG ERMGT119_2 | ecosystem: Environmental > Terrestrial > Soil > Floodplain ...
CGCGTGGATCGTCAGCGCCCGTGGGTTGGCGGCAAGCGCCGGGTCCAGCGCCACCTCGCACACCTTGTTGTTGTCAGCGCACGTGATCTCCAGCCCCTGGCAGGTGATGAATTTCGGAGCCGTCCAGGGGATCACGCCACCGCTGCCCTCGCCACGCAGCACGACGCTTTGACAGGAGGCCAGAGCCTTGTCCACATCGGCCTCAGTATCCGCGTGGACGTATGTGGCCTCACAGGAGATCCCACCGAGGGCGATGAATTTCATTCGAGTAGTCTGATGAAGTTGCGGGCCTCGTCGTGGTGCCGGATCTTTGGGCTTGTCAGAAATTGGCCGAGCTGGTAAAAAGACGGGCGCAACAGTCGTTGGACCGACTGGAGCGCCCTAACCAACTCCGTGGAATGAACACGAAATCGGCTGAGAAACCTCTGGTGCAGATCCCCGAGAAGCACAAACGGCTCTTTTGGGAGCGGGTGAGCAAACGAGGGCCTGATGAATGTTGGATTTGGAACGGCCCCACAACCGGCGGGAAGGGCTACGGGCGCATCAAGGTTTTCGGGAAAAATAGGTATGCACACCGAGTTAGCTGGATAATCCACTTTGGCGAAATCCCGGCAGGAATGCTGGTCTGCCACCACTGCGATACCCCGACATGTCAAAATCCATCTCACTTTTTTCTTGGAACCTTCCAGGACAACCATGACGATTCTGTTCAAAAGGGTAGACAGAGAAAAGCCTGTGGCGGGGACCATGGGCACGCAAAAATCACTGATACCGATGTGAAGGAGATCCGGCGTCTTCGGACCACGAAAACCCTTACCCAAACGAAAATCGCATCCCGTTACGGGGTTTCCGAAGCGACGATAAGTAACATCGTCAAACGAAAGGTGTGGGCTCATGTGAAATAAATTGGTCATTCCAGCATCCTGATAAAACACCTCATCTCACACCGATTACGAATTTTCAAATAACAGCCATTGCCATCCCGTTCTCCCATCGGCCCGGTATTGGCTTCGATAGTCAGGCAGTTGTCACCACGGTCACTCCAGAGCACCCCCCAGTGAGAGCAGTCGAAAATGCAGATGTCCCCACACCTCAGTGAGGCATACGGATCGATGATCGGAACCCCTCTTGCCTCTGCCCAATCAGGCCAATCGAAGACGCTGGCTGAATCTGGACGCCATTCATCCAACACCTCGAAGGATTCTCCAAATGCCTGCTGGACCTCCGGCAGCTTGAGCCACTCCCGAATCCACCACGCCCCCGCCGCCGCGCAGTAGGGCTCCCGGTTGTCGTATCCCTCCGGCCCATAGGAAGTCGCTGGCCAGAATTTCTCAATCCAGGCACCCTCATTGTTTTCAGGCCCCTCCATCTTCCCAACATCTTGGAAGGCGATCTTGATCAGTTTTTCACGGACTTCAAAAGTGGTGCTCATTTCTTGATAAGTGATTCGATCATTTCCCTGAGTTCGTGCTGCTCAACCTTGACCTCCTCGATGGAGGCCCGCATGGAGGCGGCGTTCGATGAAATCCTGTTCCAGATCGTGCCGATGACAAACGCAGCGGTGACGACCGTTACGAGATTCTGAAGGCTGCCATTTTTCATTGATCATGGTGGCCCTGCTGGAAGTGGTGTTGGGGTTGGGAGGAGCAGTTTGAACTTCTCGAAGTCCTGTGCCAGCCGCAGCTTTTCAAGCTCCGCTGCGCTCTGGGCCTTTGCCGCCGCTGTGCGCTGGGCCGCTAGCGAGACGGCCTTGGTCTTCCCGATCTGGGCGATCGCCACGTCGGCGGCCTGTTCACCGATGAACATGGCGGCAGCGGCCTGCAAGAAGTCACGCCAGGGGGCATTCATTTTATTTCTAAGTATCACAGTGCCATCGGGTTCCATCATTACGGTGGTATCACCGGCAAAGTGCCCAGAATCCTGATAGGAGGCCCCGTTTGGCATGGTCACGACCCTGCCCGTCTGGCACGAACAGGCGATCAGCGGCACCATGAGGAGCGATTTCATTTTTTGTTGTAGATGCGGGCCGCGATCGCCTGGTCGATCACGTCGTTGTTGTCGTTGACGGTGCAGCCGGGCAGCAAGTAACAGATGATCCAGCAAAGGATGATCACCAAGCCGTGGATGATCGTGGACCGATTCATGGATGGACTGGGGACCCGAATACTTTCCAGCCGAGGATTACCAGCAGGATGAAGAGCAGCAACGTCCCGCCCAATGGACGGAATGCAGTCGCCCCCACGGTGCCCGGTGCAGGCCATCCTGACCAAAGGCCGAAGACCAACCAGAGAAGCATTAACACCCAGTATAACAGTTGGAAGCTCATAGAGTTACGTTGGTTTGGTTGTTAGATCCGACCGAGCAGGAGGAGGATGATGACGATGACCAGGATGACGCCGATGATCGATGCAGGCCCGTTCCCCCAGGTCTTGGAGTATGGGTAGGCAGGGATCGCCCCCACCAGCAGGAGGATCAGCAGAATCAGAAGGATGGTTCCTACGCTCATGGTGTTTGGGGTTCGAGTTCAGATGGAGGGACCACCTTCATTTGCGAGACCGGTTCTTCAGCCGGGGGCAAAATGGATTTGATGGTGTCAAGAGCGATGGCGATGTTGACGTAGTCCCGGCGGGTCAGCCGGAGGACGTTCTGGGGTTCGAGGGCTTGTTCGAGGAGCTGGTATGCGGTTTGCGGGTTCATATTTAAGGGGAAACCTTAAGCGTGCCGCTGGAAGACCACAAGGCACCAGGGACACCTGGATCGGTGGTTGGAAGATTTTGGAGAATGATTAGCCCACGGCGACCGGTCCCGTCTCCCGTTCCGGGTCTGAAGGTAATATCACCGCCCTTGGCGTTTGAACCTGCTTCCGCGACCCCGCTAATAAACGAAGCGTTCCCCCCGTCACCGGATGTATGACCCCCTTCAAGCAGGACATTGCACCCTTCTGCACCGCCCGAGGAACCACCTACCCCACCCAGGAATTGAACAGAACCCCCTTCACTTTCATACCCTGTCCCACCGCCAAATAAAATACCGCCACCCGCTTGACCGGACCCATATTCAGCATTCCCAGCGAGGATATTCACCGAACCCCCGCCCCCCGCCGCCAGACCTCCCATCGCAATAATATGCCCGGCTGTGGCACCTCCTCCTGGACCCCCGTTCCCACCATTCAGCTCTGCATCGCCCCCTGTCCCGTCACTGCCGCCCCCATTGAGCCCCACAGAGGCACCATAGCCCCCATTCCCATCTCCAGCCGCCAACCAGACATACCCGCCATCAGAACCTGAACTACCCGGGTAGAGGGTAAGATCCCCTCCAGTTACGTTGTCATCAGAATTCCCGGCAACAAGGCGGGCCATCCCTCCGTCGGCACCCCCTCCATTGTCTATGGACGCATCTAACACCAACTGAGCCCCCTCACCACCATTCTGGGCCCCTCCCGCTGCCAGAAAGGCATTGCCCCCCTTTCCTTCACTGCCTCCGTCTAACTCCAGCGTGGTGCCATAACTGCCATCGGAGTGCTCTCCGGTATAGAGGCTGAATAGTCCCCCCGAACCGGTTTCCATTCCCCCACGAAGGTCCATTTGCACACCTGTCCCGCCATTATAGGAGTCCCCGGAGTTGATCCTGCCGCCTCCCCCATTGCCTGCAGCCGAATAAGCATGCCCGGCTTCCAGTTCCCATGCTCCAGCAGACCCGTTAAAGCTCGCCCCCCAAATGGCAATGTGAGCCCCCCGATTTCCAGTGACATCTGTTCCTGCGGTAATTTCGCATCCCCCACCCGACACGCCTCCCCGACCACCACCCAACCGGGAACTTACTCCCGCAGACCCATCACCAGCGGTCCCTGCAAGAAGCACCACATCACCGCCATTCTTATGCACTCCCCCGGACTCTCCTCCCGCAGTAAGCTCTACGTTTCCAGCGGTCCCAGACCCGCTGTCGGTTCCCCCTCCAACCTTGAGTTCCCCGCCCGGAACCCCGCCCTCAGAAGTCCCTCCGTTCAACCGCAAAAGACCTCCCCCGCCATTGAGCTGACTTGGGTTAAGAGACAGGCTGCTCCCCTTCCCCCAGCCAATTTGTTTACCTGCCTCGATGAGTGCTGTCCCACCTTCGACATCCTGCCCCCCACCTAGATCAATGCTCGCCCCCGAATTGCCATTGGCTGCTTGTCCCGCCGAAATCGACAGCCTGGCTCCAACGGTCCCACCTACGGCTTCAAAACTGGCATTGCTCGCCTGACCTGTGCCGCCCATATCCGGGCCGGACAGAAAACTCAGATTGATGATGGCCTGCTCGTCCGCCGAGTTGCCCAGCGCAAGGGTCGCAGCCAGATCCCCGCCGCCACCGCCGCCGCCCCCTCCTCCGGTTACCCAGACGGGGTTGCCGCTGACATCGAGTGCCAGCACATCGCCTGGCTTGCCGCCGTCAGGCAGCTTGTCGGGCCGGTAGGTAATGCCTGTTCCAGTCATAATAATATCAGGGAAGACCGGTCAGGCCGGTGCCACGGACCATCCATTTCGTGGAGTCGATCTTGACGAGGGTGGCTTCGCCCGAGGGAGCGATCGCGACCGTGGTCTTCACCCCGACACCTGCTAGCAGCAGCACGTCGGTGGTGATCGCAATCGTGATGACGCCCGCCCCATTGTGGTTGACCAGGAGGATGGCCGTGCCCGGTGCAAGGGCCACACTGGCGTTCGAGGGAATAGTCCAGGTCCGCGCTGTGGCATCGCCCGAGTGGGCGAACATCTTCCCGCCGTCGTCGATGGTGAACGTGTAGTCCACGCTCTTGAAGGTGATGGGCCAGTTGACGCAGAAATGCGGGTGCATGGTCAGGAACCCCTGCGGGGTTCTCCATACTGCGCCAGCCACCGGAGAGACGGGAACGGCGAGGGGGAGGTTGGGCACAATGAGCAGCCCTCTGCGGCCCGTGCCAGCACCGGGCCCGGGTGTGAGGGTGATGTTCCCGCCGTTGGCGTTGGTCCCTGGTTTGGCCAGACCCGAGTAAATTCCAACCTCACCACCAGTGCCGTTCGTGTCCCCTCCAACCATCTGGATGAGCCCCCCTTCCGCGCCACCACTTGGCTGGCTGTGTCCTGACCTGAACAAGACACCCCCGCCCAGAGTGGTAGTGGCACCGCTGAACCCCAGAGAACCGCCCACGGGCCCAGCCGAAGGTCTGTTCCCCGCAGCTATTGTGATATGGCCCGTCGTGCCGCTTAAGACGCTCGCCCCGTTTACCTGGATGAACGCACCCTGTGTGCCATTGGAAGAGTTCCCCCCTCTCAGCTGAATGGTGCCTCCTCCCCCAAACCCCCCGAATTCCCCGCCGGTCAGAACGATCTGCGATCCCTGGTTCCCGTCGCTGGTCGAACCGGCGCTGAGAGTCCCCGTCCCGCCTGCAGAAGCACCATTGGCACCGCCCGCCACCAACTGAAAGCCCCCCGGGCCGCCCAATACCCCGCCCCCTCCTCCCAAGGTCAGGACACCCGCGGAGTTTCCAGAATCACCCGTGCCCCCGCGCAGATCAACATATCCACCATCCAACCCCTCGGCACCGCTCAGGTAGATCTGGCCCCCGCCCGCAGTTCCGGACGTATTGCCCCCGCCCAGCATATTGAACGCACCTCCGTCGGCTGAAGACGGGAGGAGGTCGATACGACTTACATGCCCTCCCCCGCCGCCGAAGACCCCGGAGATCCGGCTGACCTCCTGCATGCCGAGGTTGCCCGCCGAGTTGCCTGCGGCGAGCACCGATTTGAGATTGATGCCACCACCGCCACCAGGGCTGTCTGAAGACCAGACGGGAGAGCCGTCGGGGCCAAGGAGGAGAACGTCGCCGGGCTTCCCGCCGTCGGGCAGCTTGTCGGGGCGGTAGGTGATTCCAATTCCGGAGTATGACATGACTTTTTAGAGGTTACCAGGTGGCGAGTGCGGCGCGTTTCCAGACGTTGGTGGCGGTGCAGACGTAGATGAAACCGGTGTCCCAGACGATGTTACCCGTGGTGCCTGCGGCAGTCGCACTCGCAGGCGTAGTAGGTGAAACTAAATTAAGGGTAGTATCTGCCATCAAAACTTTTGCGCGGAAGTCAGCAAAGTTCGACCCATCGGCCAGAACACAATTCAGAACTGCACTTGAGCGACTCAACGCCGGGAACGCCGCCGTCGTCCCGCCGAACTGGAGGCGGGTGAAGCTGGAGGCAAGGTTGTTGTAAAGTGTGATGATGCCATCCGTAGGAGATCCCCACCCCGATTTGCCTGTAACCCAGAATCCCACAGTGGATTCAAGGGCGTTCACGACGAACGCCCCCGATGCATTCAGCGTCAGCCTCGTCGCATACGTCTGGACGCCCGATCCCGCCCCAACCGTCGTCGGCGTCTGGAACACCAGACTGCTCCCCGCCCCCGTCCCCGTCCCCAGCCCACTCTGGATGGTGCCGTTGGCACCACCGATGTTACTGTCGGTGCCGGGCCGGGAGGAGCCTCCGATAAGAAGAGTGCGTGGCAGCGGGGCAGCAGATAGCTCATTCTCCAACCTCACAGTCGGAGAATTCAACCGCATCTGCCCACCCCCTGCGAGTGTCTCAAGGATGAAGAGCCCGCCGTTGCTGATATAAATTCCCGCAGCTGCTGCCCCGGTATAGTCGAAGGCCAGTCCTACACCGACAGTTGACCCGGTGAATGGCGCAGTGGCGGCGTTGATGCGCCTGAAGTTGGGCTTGGAATAGGTGGGTTGGCTGGCATCAACGAAGGTCGCGAACGGACCAGCAGCACCGGCACTGAAGGTGTGGAGGCCGGTCCACGTCGGGGCGATCGCCTGACTCAATGCCGGAGCGCCGTCGGACCGCAGGTGGGTCGTGGCAACGCCATTGACGGCAGTGAGCCCAACCAGAGCCGTCGGGTTGGCACCTGCACCCCCGCTGACAGGTGTGACCCACGCCGGGTTGCCACCGGCATCGACAGTGAGCACCTCGCCGGGGTCTGCGCCAGCAGGCAGGCCGCCGGAGGGCGGGCCCCAGGCGGGCTGGCCGCCGGGGCCGAGGACAAGCACATCTCCGGGCGCTCCCCCCGGTGGCAGGCCGCTGTCAGTCGGCGCGTTCCCAAGTCCAGTGTAGATCGACATGATGCTTGTAAAAAAAAGACCCCGCGCTGCGTCCGGCAAGGCCGCCGCAACGCGGGGTGGTTTTCTCCTTCCCTCCCAGGAGGAGAAGGTCTGTGATGGTGATTACTGGCAGTTGACGCAGCCGCCGTAGGACATGTCGTATCCGTAGCCCTCGGCGGAGTCGAGGATGCAGTAGGGGTCGTTCTGCTTCCACTGGATCGATTCGCAGGTCGTCTGGGACACCGCATCGACCGCAGAAGGCGCGATCTGGGCGGGCAGCTCGAACACATTGAACTGAAGCGGCGGACGGCGGCTCAGGATGACAGGAGCCCGACGGCTCAGCGGCAATGGGATGGCGAGCATGTTGTCGCGGAGTGAGAAGTAACCCTTGTCCCCGAAAGGATTGGCCTCCATGTCCTTGTTGTTGATCCACTCCCACGAGGCCCAGGTCTGCGGGTGGTTGCGAATCCCGTTGACTCTCTCGGGGATGATGGCCCGCATCGGGTCGTAGACCGGTCCGATCCAGGGGACGTCGATCTGGAAGGCCGCGATGTTCGGGTCGTTGTAGTCCGGGTTCGTCTCGGACTCCAGGCCCTCCTCGATGTTCAGGTCGAGGAACGGATCGATGCGGACGATGGCGTGTTCGCCGGAGGGCGAGTTCTGATCGGCATCGTAATACCCTCTCCACGGCAGCGGATCGATGTCCCAGGTGAAGAAGTCGATGATGTTGTGGTTGGCAGCCAGCGATGGGTTCAGCGCCGAGCCGGAGCCGATCGCCTTATACAGCAGCGCATTGACCAGCGATTCATCGTTGCGGATGATGGACGCTTTGGTGAACGCATCGGTGATGATGCTGAGCTGGTTGAGCGAGTAGGCCGCCGTGCTGTTGGCGAGTTCGGCCTGCAGGATCTGCAGACTTTGAGCCATCAGCGGCTGGACCTCGGTGTTCAGGATGCCCGGAGCGAGGAAGATCTTCTCCCCGCAGAACCGGCACCCGTCGGCATCGGTGCCCCAGCGCCAGGGGGCCAGTGTCGGCGATCCGGGAACCCGGTCCCCAAACGTATACGTTGCAGGAGGCCCTGCGGTGAGCTGCCACGCCAGAAAGTGGCGGTCGGCCTGCGCCAGGTGGTTGATCTGGAAGTATTCAGCATAGACGTCGTTCTTGACGCCCATGAGGTAGTTCATATCCTGCTCCAACCTCTTCGGGAGGTTCATCGTGTTGGCCGCGATGGTCTCCAAGTGGTAGAAACAGGTCGCCTTCTGCAGGTGCATCAGGTGGGCCCACTTCTCGCTGAGACCCGGACGGCCTACGTTCTGAGAAGCAAAGTCCTGTGGTTCACAGCCGTTGTGCCACATCTGCCAGTCGGTGCAGAACCGGGCGTTGACCCGGCGCTGTTCGAGATTGAGGACTCGACTTTGGACACCCTTGCCGGTAATGTCGTAGCTGGAGAGACTGCCTTCGTAGCGCCGCCTCCAGGTTCGGGTAGGGAGGTTCTTTGAACCCTCGAACATCTCGACGACACGAGCGGCCCGGGTGTAATATGCATTAAGGCATTCAGGGGTCTGCGCCAGAGGGAAGACATCGGATAGAGCCATGGTAGTGAATTGGTTGGATGTTGGGGCTGACATGTATAGTCAACCGCTGAACTCCGATCCGAGGGCCGCGTGGCACCTCTCCAATTCTCCCGAGCAGGAGGAGGGAATTAACCCTCACCGCAGGTCTGTTAGCGAGACAGTCTGAAAACGCTGAAGCCGATAATGGGGACAACCCATTATAAACGCAACACTTTTCTGTTGCCCCCAGCACGCCGCCCGCCTTGGATGGGCGGAAGATGACCGCCCTTGAAGATGTCCCCCTCGAAGGCTGGTGCCCTCCCGCCAAGCGGGACTACCTGACCGGATGGATCGCCGGGCATGACTCAAGGCTCATTGTCGAGATCGGGGTCTACGGAGGAGCCTCGTTCATCCCGATGGCCCTGCAGGCGATGAAGAACGAGGGCAGCCGGTGCATCGGCATCGATCCGTGGACCGTCCGCGACTGTTTACAAGGGATGAAGAACCCGTGGGACCGGTTCTGGTGGAGATCACGGTCGAACCTCAACTCCGTGGAGAAGGGCTGCCGGGAAGCTGTCAAAGCGTTAGAACTGACCAACGTCGAACTCTGGAAGGGAACCAGCGACTCCTACATCGGCTCGTTCCAGGATGAAGAGATCGATGTCCTGTCAATAGACGGCAACCATGGCCCGCAGGCTGTGCTTGACGCTGTCAACTACCTGCCCAAAACGAAGCCCGGAGCCCTCATTGCCATGGATGACGAGGACTGGGCTGATGACGGTATCTTCTATGTCAGAGAGGCCATCGAGTTCCTGGTCACCCACGGCTGTAAGATCCTCACTGAAATCGACCACTGCGTCATGTTGCAGAAGGTTCCTCTGTAACAGCGTTAGGCACCGGGTCAGCCGGTGGTTCCGGGCTGACCCCCAGATCGAGATACGCCTGGGCCGTCACCGCTGCATCAGTCCCCGGACATTTCTTGGTAATCTCCAGCAGGCCAACGTGGTAGATCTTGGCCAGCTTCAACGCCCCGCTGGCCAGCACGGCCAGTTCCGACGACCTGCTCTCCATCTCGCCCGCCACCTTGAAGGCCAGACGGACAGCACAGTCCGATGCCTCCTCCGGCCTGAACCCCTGGTTATTCGGACGAGGTTCCCAGCACATGGTTGCCGCTCCGATTTCCTCAAAGATCGTGTGATACATTTCAGAGGAAATCCGGTAACATAACGGCCTCTTCTCGACCGGCAGCTTCATCGCCTCCTCCTCGGTCATCACTTCAGCGGTTATGCTCATAATGTAGCCCTCTTCATCACACGTTTTGCAGGCACTCCTTTTTGTCGGTATCCCCCCGCAGTCCGGACAGTTTTCCTTCCTGTTCATCCGTTAGGGGGCATCCGGGTCAGCATCCCGTAGGAACTGACCGCTTCGCCATTGCCATAGACAACCATGGTCCCGCCGTTGGCCACGGCGAACTTCCCGAGGATCTTCCGGACAAGCGGACTCAGATCCATCCCCCCGTCCTCCGGGTGCTCAGCCACCCACTCGGAGCACATGATGTAAAGCAACCCCATGGAGGTGACCATGGTATTGCACGGCAGCATGAGGGCCATCATGACAGGCTTGGGGGTTTCCTTCTCTCTACATCCCTTTATACCCGGCCATGTTCCGGGGGTCAAGCATCGCGGCCTCGTCCTCGGCGTTGGCCGGGTCGCCAGGGGCTGCGATGCGAGATCCCCCGACTGAACCCCCGCCCCCGGCGGCCCGTTCGTAAGCAGACAGCTTCCCCTTGTGCTCTTCAAGCTCCTTCTCCAAAACTGCGATCCGTTTGCTCATCATGTCCTGAGCCTGAGCCCTTAACCGAACCTCCAGAGTCTGGACGTAGGTCTGGGCGGCCAGTTCTTCAGGACGAAGACCGACGGCCTTGGCCGCCACGGCCCGGGCGGTCTCGTGGTGGCCATTCAACAGTTTCCGATCCTCCTCGGCCAGAGCCAGGAACTCCGGCGATCGTTCATCGTGGATCGGTCCGGACCGAGCCACCTGGGCCCGGACCGCCGAGAACGTCCGTGCCAGCAGCCCCTCCCGGTTCTCGGACCAGGCTTTGGCGTCCTCAATCTGCTGCTCCTCAATCCGTCGCAGTTCACCTCTCCACACGTTGACGGCCCGATGCGCTTCCATGAGGTCGTTGGCCTCAACCGACAGACCGGCATCGTGCAGGGTCCTGATCGTCTCATTGAGAGCCGCCCGGTTCGCTGGATTCAGCAAGGTCTCGACGCTGTGCTTCAGTTCAGCTTCCTGTATCTGAGGCAGTTCCAGAATCCCCCCGACAGCCCGGGCAGCACTCCGGATCGCTTCCGCTTTCTCCTTCCACTGGGGCGATTCCTTCGCCGATGAGCGCCACAGGGCTGCTTCCCGCTCGGCAAGGGTCTTGTTCTTTTCCTGCAGCTCATCCTGCAGGGCCTTCCGCTCCGATTCAAAGGTCGATGACCGGGGCTCCAGATCGGCCACCTTGGCGGCCAGTGCATCCCTCTCCGCCTTGAAGGTGTCGCGTTCGGTCTCGGCCTTCTTCCTCAACTCCTTCAGCGCCTTGAAATTGACCGGTTCCGGTTTCTCCGGCTTGGCCGGATCGACGACTACGGGGTCCGGCTTCTTCTCACCCCCACTCTCACCCTCCCCCTCCTCCGCCGGGGTTGCCGGTGCGGGAACTGGTTTGGCGGGTTCCCCCGGCATGACCAACCTCGCCGGATCGAGGGCCGCCGGATCGAAGTCGAGGTCGAAGTTCGAGGTGGACGTCTCTACAACGCCAGTGCCAGCAGGAGGTGGGCCCGCTCCGCCTCCGTCCGGCAGGGGAATGTCAATGGTCTCCGGCATAGGCTTCAGGACTTCTGTTCATCACCCTCTTCCTTCTGTTCACCAACCCCATACGTCGCCTGTGGCATGGCCTTGGCCGGTCTCCGTCTGCGGACCGGATCACGCAATACAGCCCGCACGCGCCTCACCGCCTCCTGTATCCCGAGGTTGATGTTCGCCTCGTGCGGGGTGCGGTTGTGGTAACCGGTGTCGCCGATCTCCTCGTCAATGAGATCGGACAGGGCCGAACAATATCCCCGGGTCATGCCTTCATCCAGCCAGGCAATGATCCCGGGGATCGCTTTGAACTCCTCGTGGGTCACTCGGCGTCGGCAGGCGGGTAGGTGGTTTCCGGGGTTTTATCACCGGTTCCGGGCTTGGGTTCAGTGTCGGGATGCGGGGTGCCGGGTTTGGGTTCAGTGTCGGGCCGCTCCTTGACCGGTGGATCGATGTTCATGGTGGTTATCAGGTTATGGTTTTATGGGAGAGAGGGGTCAGGTGACGATCGTGGCCTGGAACTCGGCCCAGACCTCGTTGATGGACGTCTCCATTTTCCGGGACAGATACGGGCTATACCCCAGCATGTTGCCCGCTTCGTTCGCGGACCGGCGCTGACCGCCGCGATCCAGCCCGAGACGCAGCTCGGCATACTTGGCCTGTTTATCATCCAGGCTCTTCGGGATCATCGGGTGCCGGGAGGGCGTTGCCGGGATTTCCCTTACCCCCTGCACGGGCTGGGGCCCCGCCCTCTGGGCACCTGTTTCAAGCGGTCCAAGCGTTGAACCGGCTGCAGGTTCTCCCTGCATACCATTGGGCCCCGAGGACGGGAACGGAACATACGCCCGGTCCCGGAGCGGGGTCAACTGCTTGATCCCGGCAATGCCAGCACCCAGCAGGAGCCCGGACAGGCGTTCCATGTCCGAGAAGAAGTTCGCGGCGTTGAACGCCTTCTCCATCGGCCAGTTCAAATTGGTCAGGACCACGAGCTGGGTCATCTCCCTGATCGGCTGGGCGATGTCGATTATCCACTGTGCGCCCTTTTTGGCCTCGTTCTGGGCATTCGCCCTTATCTGGTCAATTTGTTCCTGACAGGCCGCTGCCTTTTTATAGTCCTTGCTGGCTGCTGCTTCTTCCAACTGTGTAGTGAGTTGAGCCACAGAGGATTGATTGGGGTCGGTCGGGGCGGTGACGAACTCGGGGCGGGTGAAAAGGGTGACGCCTGTGGCGCATTTGGACAGGGTTTCGATCACCTGGGCGAGGGCTTGGGGGTCTTTGGAGGTGATCAGGGTGAAGCATCTCATGGGGTGCTGGGGCGTCCTTTTGCCTTTTTCTCGATTGGGGGATTCATCGGGACTCCAGTGTGTGTAACCGATTGAGGGTGTCAACGGGAACTCCTGTGCATCATTTAAGCGGGTCCGCCCAGCCGCCGCGCCGCCGGTCCCTTTGGGCTGGGTGGGTGGGGGGCGGGGTGCCCCACTGCTAGCAGGCAATAGACAGTCCACTGCCGGCACGGTCTCAACCCTGTGCCGGACGGGCCATCGGGCTTTGCTCTCGCCACCGGATCCGCTGCCACTCATCCACCGGTCAACGGTGCGGTGCGGTGCGTCCGTCCACTTGGGGTTTCGATGTGACATGACATGGTGACACCGGGACACCGACAGCAACCACCCACCACCCAAGTCACCAAGTCACCGAGTCACCGAATCATCATGTCATCACCCCTCTGCGAGGGGTGATGACATGCCCGAAAATCCTGCTAGCAGGTGCTATCAAATCTAAGTGCCCTGGTGCGCCCTGGTGAATTTTCCTGGTGCCCTGGTGAGTTGCCCTGGTGAGTTGCCCTGGTGCGCCCTGGAAGGTCAGGCCGGCAGCAATGCTAGCGGTCAAAGTCCATCGGATAACTGCGGCGAGCTGCTCTCGGAAACAGCTCCTGTTGGTCGCGTCCACTCCATCAAGGGTTTGAGCATTGCCATGGTGTGTTTCTCCAGTGCATAGTCTGCCGGCGTCCACTTGTCCTCATCGATGCCGGCGAGCGATTCTAGCCGCCTGATTTGTCGAGCAGCAGCACCAGAAAATGCTGCGCCAGCACGGGAGGAAAAACCAGTAATTCGAGCCGTAGACGTGGCCGTCAAAGCGTCCACTTTTGTCCTCAGAAACTTTGCGGCAGTGGTGCGGCACACACCGGCTTCTCTGGCAATATCGGTAATGCCCCACCCATTTTCCACGGCACGGGACAACACCCCTTCCATCTTCAATACCGGACCGGGCATTGGCCCATGTTTCGGGTGCGGCTTCCTTGGTGGTTTCTCGGTGGCGACTGGCATGGAGGAAGGCGTGGAAAAACGCCCTATGGAAAATATATGAAAATAGGTGCTAGACAACATCGGATAATCCGATACGGTGGCTTCGCCACCGAGGCAAATGACCAAGGGGCGCAACAGTAAACCAAGTAACCCAATGAAACAGAACACCAAGAAGAACACCAAGAACAAGAGC
>Ga0137436_1000361_pt1 | contig 13982 bp, 8 predicted proteins | sample EasRivERMGT119_2_FD_102328 | JGI IMG/M metagenome (GOLD analysis project Ga0137436, IMG submission 102328) | Soil microbial communities from meander-bound floodplain in the East River, Colorado, USA - East River MetaG ERMGT119_2 | ecosystem: Environmental > Terrestrial > Soil > Floodplain ...
CCGGCTGTCCCCGCTGCTCCTTGAACAGAGCGACCAACTCGCGGGCGACGTAGGAACGCGCCATCGGGATCACTTCCACCGGCAGCGGGAACTTGCCGAGTACCGGCACCAGCTTGGAGGCGTCGCAGATGCAGACGAACTTGCGCGCCACGGCGGCAATGATCTTCTCGCGCGTCAATGCCCCGCCGCCGCCCTTGATCATGTAAAGGTGCTCGGTCACTTCGTCGGCGCCGTCGACGTACACCGGCAGCTCGTCCACGGAATTCAGCTCGAAGACGCGGATGCCGTGCTGCTTCAGCCGCCCGGCGCTCGCCGCGGAAGCCGCCACAGCGCCCTCGATGCGGCCCTTGATGCCGGCCAGCGCATCGATGAACAGATTCACCGTGGAACCGGAGCCTACGCCGACGATGGCGTCCTCGACCACGTGCTTGAGCGCCTCGCGTGCGACCAGCAGCTTCAGTTCGTCCTGGGTCACGCCTTCTTCTTCTGCGGCGGCAGGTCGGTGCACACGCCCTCGAACAGCTCCGCCGCCATGCCCACCGACTCGCCCAACGTCGGATGCGGGTGGATAGTCTTGCCGATGTCGGTGGCGTCCGCGCCCATCTCGACCGCGAGCGCAAGCTCGCTGATCAGGTCGCCCGCGCCGGTGCCGACGATGCCGCCTCCGACGATGCGGTGCGATTCGGCATCAAAGATCAGCTTGGTGAAGCCCTCGTCGCGCGCATTGGCGATGGCGCGCCCCGATGCCGTCCAGGGGAATTTGGCCACACCGATCTTCGCTCCGGCCTTTTTCGCCTCGTCCTCGGTGACGCCGACCCAGGCGATCTCCGGGTCGGTGTAGGCCACCGAGGGCACGACGCGCGCGTCGAAGTACGATTTCTGCCCGGCGGCGGCCTGCGCCGCCACATGCCCCTCGTGCACCGCCTTGTGCGCCAGCATCGGATTGCCGACGATGTCGCCGATGGCGTAGATGTGCGGGACGTTGGTGCGCATCTGCGTGTCCACCGGGATGAAGCCGCGCTCGTTGACCAGAACGCCGGCCTTTTCCGCGCCGATCTTCTTGCCGTTGGGCACGCGGCCGACTGAGACCAGGACCAGGTCGTAGGTCTTCGCCTCCTGGCCTTCGATCGAGACGCGAATGCCGTCCTTCGCGACCTCCGCCTTGGTGGTCTTCGACTTGAGCATCACCTTGTCGAAGCGGCCGGCGTTGAACTTCTGCCACACCGCGACCAGGTCGCGGTCGGCCCCGAGCATCAGCCCGTCCATCATCTCGACGACATCGAGCCGGGTGCCCAGCGTGGAGTACACGGTACCCATCTCCAGGCCGATGATGCCGCCGCCGATCACCAGCATCTTCTTTGGCACCGCCTTCAGCTCCAGCGCCCCGGTCGAATCGACGATGCGCGGGTCATCGGGCAGCAGCGGCAGCTTCGCGGCCTGCGAGCCCGCGGCGATGATCGCCTTGACGAAGCGCACGGAGGTCTTGTCCTTGCCTTCGACCACCAGCTGGTTCGGCCCGGTGAATGCGCCCACGCCCTGCAACACCGTGACCTTGCGCATCTTCGCCATCGCGGCGAGGCCGCCGGTGAGCTTGCCCACCACCTTCTCCTTGAACGCGCGCAATTTGGCGATGTCCACTTTCGGTTCGCCGAATGCGATGCCGTGGAGCGCAAGTGCGCGCGCCGCATCCATCACCGCGGCGGTGTGCAGCAGCGCCTTCGACGGAATGCAGCCCACGTTCAGGCACACGCCGCCCAGGACCGGATAGCGCTCCACCAGCACGGTCTTCAGGCCGAGGTCGGCGGCGCGGAACGCGGCGGAGTAGCCGCCGGGACCGGAGCCGAGCACCACGGCGTCGCAGTCGAGGTCCGCCATCTCAGAGCAGCGTGCGGCGGATGTCGCCGAGCACGCTCGCCAGGTACGCGGTGAAGCGCGCAGCCGCCGCGCCGTCGATCACGCGGTGGTCGTAGGAGAGCGACAGCGGCAGCAGCAGGCGCGGCGCGAACTCCTTGCCGTTCCACACCGGGCGCAGGGTGGACTTCGACACGCCGAGGATGGCGACTTCGGGCGCGTTGATGATCGGCGTAAACGCCGTGCCGCCGATGCCGCCGAGGCTCGAAATGGAGAACGTTCCGCCCTGCATGTCGCCGGGCTTGAGCTTCTTGTCGCGCGCCAGCTTGGAAATCTCCGACAACTCGCGCGCGACGTCGAACACGCCTTTGCGGTCGGCGTCGCGCACCACAGGCACCACCAGCCCCTCGGGCGTGTCCACCGCGACGCCGATGTTGTAGTACTTCTTCACCATCAGGTTTTCGCCCGTGCGGTCCAGGCTTGAATTGAAGTTCGGGTGCTGGCGCAGCGCGGTGACGCAGGCCTTGATCATGAATGCGAGCATGGTCAGCTTGAATCCCTGCTTCTCGGTCTCCGCCGTATTGGATTTGCGGAACGCCTCCAGGTCGGTGATGTCCGCCTCGTCGAACTGCGTGACGTGCGGGATCGAGACCCAGTTGCGGTGCAGGTTGGGGCCGGAGAGCTTCTGCAGGCGCGTGAGGGGCTTGGTCTCCACCGGGCCGAACTTGGCGAAGTCCACCTCCGGCCAGGCAGGCAGGTTGAAGGGCAGCGCGCCGCCCTTGGCCGCGGCAGCCGGCGCCGGCACCGCCACCAGCGCGCCTTTGACGTAGCCCTGTACATCCGCGTGCACGATGCGGCCTTTGGGTCCGCTGGCCTTCACGCGCGCCAGGTCCACGCCCAGCTCGCGCGCGAACTTGCGCACCGAGGGACTGGCATGCGGCTTGGACAGAATCGCATCCTGGGGTTCCACCGGCACCGGCGGGCGCGATGCCGCAATCATCGGCGCGCCGGGTGCGGCCGCCACCGGCGCCGGCGTCGCCGGCGCTGCGTGCGCAGGAGCGTCGCCGGCGCTCGCCTTCAGCACCAGGATCGCGGCACCCTCGGAGACCTTGTCGCCGGTCTTGATGCGCAGTTCCTGCACCACGCCCGCGGCCGGCGACGGGATCTCCATCGTCGCCTTGTCCGATTCGAGGGTGATCAAGGACTGCTCCTTGGCGACCGTGTCGCCCGGCTTGACCAGCACCTCGATCACTTCGATATCCTTGAAGTCGCCGATGTCGGGCACTTTGACCGTCATGGGTTCGATGCCGGCCGCGGGAGCGGCCTTCGCCGCGGGCGCAGGCGCCGGCTTCGGCGCCGCAGGAGCGGCCGCGGCCTTTGCGGGCTCCGCCGCACCGGCCTCTTCGAGCAACAGGATGAGCGAGCCCTGCGACACTTTGTCGCCCACCTTGATCTTCAGCTCCTTCACCACGCCGGCGCCGGGTGCCGGAATCTCCATCGTCGCCTTGTCCGATTCCACCGTGATCAGCGACTGCTCCGCCGCGATCCGGTCGCCGGGCTTGACCAGGACCTCGATGACCTCGACCTCCTTGAAATCCCCGATGTCCGGGACCGCGACCTCCTTCATACGGTGGTCGGGTCCGGCTTGTTCGGATCGATGCCGTACTTGCGCATGGCGTCGGCCACGCTCTTCGCCTTGCCCTCGCCGGATTCGGCCAGCGCCTTGAGCGCCGCGATCGCCACGAAGTAACGGTTCACCTCGAAAAAGTGCCTCAGCTTGGCGCGCGAGTCCGAGCGCCCGAAACCGTCGGTGCCCAGCACGCGGTAGACGCGGTCGCGCGGCACGAAGGGACGGATCTGGTCGGCGAAGGTCTTGATGTAGTCGGTGGCCGCGACCACCGGGCCGGAGCGCTTCTCGATGCATTGCGTCAGGTACGGCACGCGCGCTTTTCCCTCCGGATGCAGCAGGTTCCAGCGATCGGCGGCGAGTCCCTCACGCCGCAACTCGGTGAAGCTGGTCGCGCTCCAGACATCGGCCGCCACGCCCCAGTCCTTCTCCAGCAACTCGGCGGCGGCTTCCACCTCGCGCAGGATGGTTCCCGAGCCCATCAACTGCACCCGCGCCTTCGCCTTGGACTTCGAGTCGCGCAGCAGGTAGGCGCCCTTGAGGATCCCTTCTTCCACCCCGGCCGGCATCGCCGGGTGCACGTAGTTCTCGTTCATCAGGGTGATGTAGTAGTAGACATCCTCCTGGTTGGCCACCATGCGGCGCAGGCCGTCGTGGATGATCACCGCCAATTCATGGCCGTAGGTGGGGTCGTACGAGACGCAGTTCGGGATCACCGAGGACAGGATGTGCGAATGGCCGTCCTCGTGCTGCAAGCCCTCGCCGTTCAGCGTGGTGCGTCCCGCAGTGGCGCCAAGCAAGAAGCCGCGCGCGCGCTGGTCGGCCGCCGCCCAGGCCAGGTCGCCGATCCTCTGCATGCCGAACATCGAGTAGAAGATGTAGAAGGGCACCGTGATCACGTTCGAGTGGCTGTAGGAGGTCGCCGCCGCGATCCACGAGGAGAAGGCGCCCGCCTCGTTGATGCCTTCCTCGAGGATCTGGCCCTGCTTGTCCTCCCGGTAGTACATCACCTGGTCCCTGTCCACCGGCTCGTACTTCTGGCCCTCGGGCGCGAAGATGCCCAGCTGCCGGAACATTCCTTCCATGCCGAAGGTGCGCGCTTCATCGGGCACGATCGGCACGATTCGCTTGCCCAGCTCCTTGTCGCGCACCAGCGCGGTGAGGAGGCGCACGAACGCCATGGTGGTGGAAATCTCGCGGCCCTCGCCCGAGCCCTTGAGCACCTGGTCGAAAGCAGAAAGCGGCGGCACTGCCGGCGCGGAATCCGCCTTTTGCCGGCGTTGCGGGAAGAATCCGCCCAGCGCCTTGCGATGCTCCAGCAGGTACTTCATCTCCGGCGCATCCGCGGGCGGGATGTAGAACGGCAGTTCGTCGAGCTTGTCGTCCGGGATCGGGATGTTGAAGCGATCGCGCATCTCCCTGATGGTCGCGGTATCGACTTTCTTCAGTTGGTGCGTCGGGTTCTTCGCCTGGCCCTGCTTGCCCATGCCGAATCCCTTGATCGTCTTGGCGAGAATCACGGTGGGCTGGCCCTGGTGCTTCACCGCCGCTGCATAGGCCGCGTACACCTTGTGGGGATCGTGGCCGCCCCGGTTCAGGCGCCAGATGTCCTCATCGCTCATGCGCGAGACCATCTCCAGCACCTTCGGGTGCTTGCCGAAGAAATTCTTGCGCACGAAGGCGCCGTCGTTCGCCTTGTAGTTCTGGTACTCGCCGTCGACGGTGTCCTCCATGATGCGCAGCAGCAGGCCGTCCTTGTCGTGCGCCAGCAGCGGGTCCCAGTACGAGCCCCAGATCACCTTGATCACGTTCCAGCCGGCGCCGCGAAAGTCGCCTTCGAGCTCCTGGATGATCTTGCCGTTGCCGCGCACCGGGCCATCCAGGCGCTGCAGGTTGCAGTTGACGATGAACACCAGGTTGTCGAGCTTTTCGCGCGCGGCGAGGCCGATCGCGCCGAGCGATTCGGGCTCGTCCATTTCCCCGTCGCCGCAGAACACCCACACCTTGCGGTTCCCCGTCTGCGCGTGCCCCCTTGCCTGCAGGTACTTGAGGTAGCGCGCCATGTAGATCGCCTGGATCGGCCCCAGGCCCATCGACACGGTCGGAAACTGCCAGTAGTCCGGCATCAGCCAGGGATGCGGATAGGAAGACACGCCCTTGCCGTCCACCTCGCGCCGGAAACTCAGCAACTGCTCTTCGGTGAAGCGCCCTTCCAGCAGGCCGCGCGCGTAGATGCCGGGGGAGGAATGCCCCTGGAAGTACACCAGGTCGCCGCCGTGCCCCTCGTGCGGCGCGTTCCAGAAATGCTGCTGGCCGGTGCCGAACAGCGTGCCGACCGAGGCAAAGCTCGCGATATGGCCGCCCAGTTCGTCGTCATCCCTGTTGGCGCGCGCCACCATCACCATCGCATTCCAGCGGCACAGGGACCGAATGCGCTCCTCGAGCGTCACGTCGCCCGGCGAGCGCTCCTCCATGTGCGGCGGGATGGTGTTGAGGTAAGGCGTGTAGGGCGAGTACGGGATGTAGGCGCCTGAAGTGCGCGCCTTCTCGATCAGCCGCTCCAGCAGGAAATGCGCGCGCTCCGGCCCCTCGCGCTCGAGTACCGTCTCGAGCGCGTCGAGCCACTCCTGGGTCTCGAGCGAGTCGTGATCGTTGGCGGCTGGGTGTTGGGGAACGGCGGACATCGTTGCCTCCAGCTCGTGGCTTTCGGTCATCGTATTATGCAACACATGGCTGCCAAGATCATCGACGGAAAAGCGCTCGCCGCCGAGGTGCGCGCCTCGCTCAAACCCGCGGTCGCGGCGCTCGCCACGCGCGGCGCACAGCCGGGGCTGGCGGCGATCCTCGCCGGTGACGATCCGGCCTCGCGCGTCTACGTGCGCAACAAGGTGCGGGCCTGCGAGGAAACCGGCGTGCGCTCCGAGCTGCACGAATTCCCGGCCGGCGTGGCCGAGCGCGCGCTGCTCGAATGCGTCGCGGCGCTCAACAGTGACCCGCGCGTGCACGGCATCCTGGTGCAGTTGCCCCTGCCCGGCCACATCGACACCGAGCGCGTGCTGGCCGCCGTGTCGGTGGCGAAGGACGTGGATGGCTTTCACGCCGAGAACCTGGGCGCGCTGTTGCGCGGCGTGCCGCGCTACGTGCCCTGCACGCCGGCAGGGGTATTGCGGCTGCTGGACCACGCGGCAGTGCCGCTCTCCGGCCGCCACGCGGTGATCATCGGGCGCTCGAGCATTGTCGGCAAGCCCCTGGCGCTCCTGCTCTTGCAAAGGGACGCCACCGTCACCATCTGCCACTCCAAGACCGCGCATCTGGCCGCGTTGGCGCGCCAGGCCGACGTGCTGGTCGCCGCGACTGGCCGGCCGCGCATGGTCGGCGCCGCGATGGTCAGGCCGGGGGCGTGTGTGATCGACATAGGCACCGGCCGCACGACCGACGGCAAGTTTTCCGGCGACGTGGATTTCGCGGCGGTGAAGGAGATCGCCGGCTGGATCACCCCAGTGCCAGGCGGCGTAGGACCGATGACCGTCGCCATGCTGGTCGCCAATACGGTGCGCGCCACGGAGCTGTCGCTTGCTTAACCCGCTGCTGGATTTTTCGGGGCTGCCGCGTTTCGCGGAACTCGAGCCCGCGCACGTCACGCCCGCCATCGACACCCTGCTTGCCGAGGTGCGGGCGGTGGTCGCGCGCGCCGAGCGGGCGCGCCCCGCGTGGGACGAGTTCGTCACGCCGCTGGAGGACGCCAACGAGCGTCTGGGTCGCGCCTGGGGCCAGGTCGCGCATCTGCACGCGGTGCTCGACAGTCCCGGGCTGCGCGCGGCGTACAACGAAAACCTCCCCAAGGTCACCCAGTACTGGACCGAGCTCGGCCAGAACCTGGCCCTGTTCGAGAAGTACCGGGCGCTGCGCGCCAGCGCGGAGTACGCCGGGCTGAGCCCAGCGCGCCAGCGCATCGTCGAGAACGCCCTGCGCGATTTCCGCCTGGGCGGCGCAGAGCTTGCGGCGGACAAGAAGCCACGCTACGCGCAGATCCAGGACGAGCTGGCACGGTTGGCGGCGAAGTTCTCCGAGAACCTGCTTGACGCCACCAATGCGCACTCAGTGGTGATCGAGGACCAGAAGCGCCTCTCCGGCATCCCGCAGGACGTGCTGCAGGCCGCCAGTCTGGAGGGCGCGCGCGGCTGGAAATTCACGCTGCACATGCCCTCCTACCTGCCGGTGATGCAGTACGCCGAGGACCGCGCGCTGCGCGAGGAGATGTACCGCGCGAGCGCCACGCGCGCCGCCGAGTTCGGCAAGCCCGAGCTGGATAACACGCCGCTCATCGAGCGCATCCTGCCGTTGCGCCACGAGGCCGCGCGGCTGCTCGGCTACGCGAGCTACGCCGACGTGTCGCTGGTGCCGAAGATGGCGGACTCGCCCACGCAGGTGCTCGGCTTCCTGGAGGATCTGGCGGTGCGCGCGCGGCCCCATGCCGAACGCGATCTTGCCGAGCTGCAGGACTTCGCGCGCGACGAGCTCGGCCTGGACAAGCTCGAAGCCTGGGACCTGGCTTACGCCTCCGAGAAGCTGCGCCAGAAGCGCTACGCGTTCTCCGACCAGGAAGTGAAGCAGTACTTTCCCGAGGACGCGGTGCTCGCGGGACTCTTCCGGCTGGTGGAAACGCTCTACGGCGCGCGCATCGCGCCGGCCAGCGCTCCGGTCTGGCATGAGGACGTGCGCTTCTTCGACCTGCGCGACGCGCAAGGCGGACTGATCGGCCAGTTCTATACGGATCTCTATGCACGCGACACCAAGCGCGGCGGCGCCTGGATGGACGACGCCAGGGGGCGACGGCGGCGCGGCGCTTCGATCCAGACGCCCGTGGCGTACCTCAATTGCAACTTCCCGCGGCCGATTGGCGGCAAGCCGGCCCTGTTCACGCATGACGACGCGATCACGCTGTTCCACGAGTTCGGCCACGGTCTGCACCACCTGCTCACGCGCGTCGAGGAGCTCGGCGTCTCCGGCATCGCCGGCGTGGAGTGGGATGCGGTGGAACTGCCCAGCCAGTTCATGGAGAACTTCTGCTGGGAGTGGGAGGTGCTGCGCCACATGACCCGGCAGGTGGACACGGGCGAAGCGCTGCCGCGCGCGCTGTTCGACAAGATGCTGGCGGCGAAGAACTTCCAGTCCGGCATGGCAATGCTGCGCCAGATCGAGTTCTCGGTGTTCGACATGCGGCTGCACTGCGACTTCGAACCCGCTTCGCGGCGCAGCGCCCTCGAGCTGCTGCAGGAAGTACGCGCGAAGATCGCCGTGGTGGTGCCGCCCGAGTACAACCGCTTCCCCAACAGCTTCTCGCACATCTTCGCCGGTGGCTACGCCGCCGGCTACTACAGCTACAAGTGGGCCGAGGTGCTTTCGGCCGACGCCTACGGCGCCTTTGAGGAAGCGCGCAGCGTGACCGACCCGGAAACCGGTGCGCGCTTCCGCGACGAAGTGCTCGCCGTCGGCGGCAGCCGGCCCGCGGCCGAGTCGTTCCGCGCTTTCCGCGGGCGCGAGCCGAGCGTGGATGCGCTGCTGCGACACAATGGTATGATCGTCAGGTAAAGGAAACTTCAGCGAAAACAGGACCATCGCGCATGCGCTCCGTGATCCTTGCAGCTTTGCTCGGCGCCGCCTGCGCCGCGAGCGCGCAGATGTATCGCTGGACCGACGACAGGGGCCGCGTGCACGTCACCGATACGCCGCCCCCACCCTCCGCGACAGCCGTGCAGAGGAAATCCTTCAGCGGGGGAGGCACCGATGCATCGGACACCGCCGGCCAGCCCTATGCGCTGCAGGTTGCGGCCAAGAGTTTCCCGGTCACGTTATACACCGCAAGGGACTGCGATCCGTGCGGCGACGCACGCAAGCTGCTCAATTCGCGGGGCGTTCCGTTTCGCGAGGTGCTGGTGGTCGACGAACCGCAGCAGCAGGAGCTGCGCAAGGTGGCGGGCGCCCTGGCGGTGCCCTCGGTTACGGTGGGCAGCAACGTGCAGAAGGGCTTCGAAGAAAGCGCGTACCACTCGCTGCTCGATATCGCGGGCTACCCGAAGGCCGGGATCCTGACGCCGCGTAGCCAAGCCGAGCCCAAGCCCGCGCCGCCGCCTGCAGCGCCGGCCGCCGAGCCGGCCGACAAGCCCGACGACGAGCGAGCCGCCGGCAGCGGGCCCTACGCGCCCGGCGCCGCCCCGGCGAGGCCCCGCTCGCGCAAGTAGCCGGACTCACGGCGTCGGGTCGGGGAATTCGTCACCTGCCCCTCCTGTGGTGGTCGCCGTCGTCGTCATCATGGCCATGGCCATGGTCACGGTCGTCGTCGTAGTCGTGCCCGCCGTTCGGCGCCTTCGAAGTCGGCGCCCGCGGCAAGGCCTTCGGTGTGGGCCCGCTGAACGTCACCCAGCCGGGCGAGGTCTGCTGGCCGACGCCGCGCCGGTCCCAGTCACACACTCCGGAGGGGAAGACCGCCTGCAGCCGCGCGCGCTGCGCGGTGCCCAGCCCGGCATAAACTGGATCGGCCCAGTCGATCGGCCGCAGCTGGCACTTAAAGACGTCTTCCGTGAGCGGCCCGCCGGCTACCTGCCGGGGCGAACTCTGGTAGGTCACCGGGCAGGCCTGCGTGCCGAGGCCCAGGTCGTCGGCATCCTCGATCTCCGCATCGGTCGCGCCGGTGGTGGCGAAGCACAGATCGCGCAGTCCGCTCGGGCGCTTGGCGATGATCTTCTTCGCGCGCGAGCGTCCGGACGTGTCGGCCTCGACCCCGGCGAGCCAGGCGTCCATGGTCAGGAACGCCTTGCGCGCGAGCGCGGCGCCGGGCGCGAGGCCCGGCGTCGAGGCCCAGATCACCTGGTTGGCGTGGGTGCCGTTGGCATTGTCGAGCCGCTCGCGCATCGCCCAGCTGCGCCAGTTGGCGTGGATGTCGCCGGCCGGGTTCTGGTTGCCGCGCAGGTCGATGATCGCGACCTGCGACAGGTGCCGGGCATCACCCGACGCCGCGGTGAAGTACAGCCGCTCGAGCGTCGAGGCCAGCGAAGCGACGCGCGCCGCTGGCGCGCCAGCCACGCCGCTCCAGACGAGGTCCGGCGAGTAGCTGCCGATGCCCTCGTTCACCTGCACGAACTCCTCGGCGCTGATCCGGCCTTCACGCAGCGCGCGCAGGCCGTACTGCACGCCGAAGTTGTCGAATACCTTGTTCGCCTTGCGCACGCCGTCCGTATCGATGAAGGTGCCGAGGCGGTTCGCCTCGTGGTCAAGGATGTCGCAGCGCACGCCGTTCGGGCGCAGCGCCGGGTCGTACACCAGCGACGCCGGGAAGCCCGCACCGCAGTTCGCTCCCCGCTTCGGGTCGTAAGCCGGCACGAAGGAGCCGACCCAGACCTGGCAGAATCCGGGATTGTTCTGGCCGCCGATCGCCGCACGCTTATCGGCGGAAAGCGCAGCGCCCGGGCCCGCGAGGAAGTAGTTCCCGGCGAGCAGGCCGCAGTCCTTGATCTCCATCTCGATGTTGACCTGGTCCATGTAGGAGCAGTTGGGCTGCAGGCCATCGAGCAGACCTGGATATGACGAAGCGATGGTGTGCTGCTGGATCGAGCCGCCGGAGCAGCCGTTGCCGATCGTGTAGCGGATCGGCCCGTATTGCTCGGCGACGTGCTCCTTGACCATCATCACCGACTCGGCCGCCAGCACGTGGTTCGCGTTGGTGCCGTTGTTGTTGAGCGAGGCAGAGGCCACCATGAAGCCGCGGCGCAGCGCCGTGTCGTTGAAGATCGTGTTGACGGCGGTCGGCGTCTGGAAGCGGTGCGCGGCGGCGCTTGCGCCGAACATCCACAGCAGCTTGCCGTTCCAGCCCTTCTGCGGCGCCAGAGCGTTGCTCGGCACCACCGGGTCGTGAAACGAGACCAGCTCGTAGATGCCGCGGTTCATCGTGCCGCGCTCCACGCGCACGATGCTTTTCACCGTGTCGCCGCGGTCATTGGTGAAGTTGGCGATGTCGGCGCGCGCGGGCGGCGAGGCCAGGTCGTAGGGCACGAAGCAGGGGTCGGCGCCGGCGATGGTGAAGGTGCAGGCGCTGCCTTCCTTGGCCTTCGGCTGGTAGTAGTAGGTGAACTTGCTCAGCGCGTTGCACTTCTCGTCGACCGGGTCCGCGTCGAGCCCGCTCACGCGCGAGGCGGCCATGGCCGACAGGCTCGTGCCCGGCACGGTGACCAGCACCTGGTGGCCATCCTTGGTGGCGCAGATCCAGGGCTGCATCTGCGGGCCGGAAAACACCGGGCCGCCGCGCGAGTGGTTGGTGATCTTGAGCGTCGCGTAGGTCTGCCCGCGCCAGCGGCTGTCCTCGACGGCGGCGAGCTCGTTACGGCCCTCAACCAGTCCCGTGAGCAATCCGACCAGGCGGCGCCCGGCCGCGTCATAGTGGAACTGCGAGGTGACGTTCCTGCCGTTCAGGCGCAGCTCGACCTTCTGCGCTTTCAGGTTCCTGGGGAGTTGCACCTCCACCAGCGCGTTCCCGCCGCTGATGAGGTCGGCACGGTTGGAGAGCGTGCGTATTTCCACGTCATGGGACTGCGATGTCGCCCAGACCGCCAACGGGCTCGAAGCAACACAGGATACGAGTGCGAAGCCAGCCGCTCGTGCGAACAATGACATGAGGATCTCCCCGAAGTTACCGGGAAGTATCCTGCCGCCGCCCAGATTCACCAATTCGCGATGCTCATGAAACTGCCGACAATGAATCATGAATGCGGCGACGCGGTATACGTCTGTGCCAGAATCAACCCCGATAGATCCGTTGGCTGAGGCAATGCATGCGGCTCGCGACGTGGAACGTCAATTCGATCAAAGTCCGGCTGCCCCAGCTGCTCGATTGGCTGGCGGCGGCGCAGCCCGACATACTCTGCCTGCAGGAATTGAAATGCGAGGAAACCAAGTTTCCGCGCGCTGAGATAGAGGCCACAGGCTACGTCAGCGCCGTTAGCGGCCAGAAGACCTACAACGGCGTAGCGATCCTCTCGCGTACGCCGCTCGCCGATGTGGTCGCGGGAATTCCGGGCTTCGCTGACGAACAGAAACGCGTCATTGCGGCCACCGTGCAGGGCGCGCGCGTGGTGTGCGTCTACTGCCCCAACGGGCAGGCGGTGGGCTCGGACAAGTACGAATACAAGCTGCGCTGGTTCGCGGCGCTCAAGGACCATCTCGCTGCGGAACTGAAAACCCACCCGCGCCTCGCCGTCGCGGGGGACTTCAACGTCGCCCCCGAAGACCGCGACGTGCACGACCCCAAGGCTTGGGAAGGTCAGGTGCATGTTTCGGCGCCCGAGCGCGCCGCCTGGCGCGCGCTGCTGGCGCTGGGCTTGCGGGACAGCTTCCGGCTGTTCGAGCAGCCGGAGAAAACCTACTCGTGGTGGGACTACCGCATGATGGGATTCCGCCGCAATGCGGGACTGCGCATCGACCACCTCCTCCTGTCGGAGGAACTGTCGCGGGCCTGCACCGTCAGCAGCATCGACAAGGCGCCGCGCAAGCTCGAGCGCCCCTCCGACCACGCGCCCGCGATCGCTGAATTCACTTCACCCCGCTGAGGGCCTTGCGCTCGCCGGTGGGCGGGTGGGTGGAAAGGAAGGTCGGCAGCATCGGCCCGCGCGGTGCCTGCGCCTCCATGCGCGCCAGGATCGCGGCGAAGTGGTGCGGCTTGATGCCGGCGCGGTGCAGCAGGTCGATGGCGTAGGCATCGGCCTCGCGCTCGTTGTCGCGCGAGAACTTGGTCTGCAGCACCAGCGTGGGCGCGGCGGCGGCGAGTGAGGTCGCGGAGGCCACGTCGCCGGTCACGCCGGCCACCAGCAGCGCGATCGCCGAACCCTCCAGCAGGCGGCGCATGACGTGGCGATGGCGCACGTGGCCGAGCTCGTGCGCCAGCACCGCGAGGATCTCTTCGTCCGCCTGCGCCAGCTTCACCAGCTCGTCCGTGAGCACGAGGACGCCCGAGGGAAGCGCGAAGGCGTTTGCCCCGATCAACGGGGAGGAACGAAACTCGAGCCGGTAGGCTGGCGGGTCGCCCGCCCGCGCGGCGAGCGACTCGAGCTTCGCGGCGAGCGCCGCCCGTTCCTCCGGCGCAAGCTGCGAGGGCTGCAGCCAGAATTGCTCCATGCCGGCGAGCGCTTCACGGCCCAGGGTCGCCTCCGCCTCAACCGGGATATGCTCGGCCACCTTGGCCGCGGCGAAAGGCAGCGCGCGATCGACGATCACCCAGAACAGCGTCACAACCAGCAGCACCGCCAGGGCAGCGAACGCGGCATGCGCCTCCAGCCGGTGCACGATGCGCTGCATGGGACGCTCGCGCACCAGGCGGTCAACGCCGTCGTTGTCGTCGGTGACGCAGGCGCCGCCACCGGGCAGGTAGATCCAACGCGGCGTGGATGCGATGCGCGTGGAGATGCGCACGCGGCGCGCCTCGAACTCCACGCCCACCTCGCGGCCCACGATCTTC
>Ga0137436_1000362_pt1 | contig 13908 bp, 13 predicted proteins | sample EasRivERMGT119_2_FD_102328 | JGI IMG/M metagenome (GOLD analysis project Ga0137436, IMG submission 102328) | Soil microbial communities from meander-bound floodplain in the East River, Colorado, USA - East River MetaG ERMGT119_2 | ecosystem: Environmental > Terrestrial > Soil > Floodplain ...
GGCGCGGGCTACGTCGACAAGGCGATGGCCGGGGTCGACGAGTTCAGCCAGGAGTTCGTCGAGCTGCTCAACACCTACTGCTGGAACGACATCTGGAACCGGCCCGGCCTGCCGCGCAAGACGCGCTCGGTGCTCAACCTCGGCATGCTGTGCGCGCTGGGCAAGGAGCACGAGCTCAAGCTGCATATCCGCGGCTCGCTCAACAACGGCCTGACCAAGGACGAGATCAAAGAAGTGTTCCTGCAGGTCGCGATCTACTGCGGCGTGCCCGCGGCGGTGGTGGCGTTCCGCTGCGCCAAAGAGGTCTTCGCCGACGCCAAATGAGCACCGTCGCCTTCATCGGCCTGGGGCAGATGGGCAAGCTGATGTCCGCCAACCTGGCGGCCGGCGGCTACGCGGTCCAGTCCTACGACCTGAACGGCAGCGGCAACCGCAAGTCGGCCAAGGAAGCCGCCGACGGCGCGCACATCCTGATCACCATGCTTCCGGACGGCGCCGCGGTACGCAAGGCGGTGCTCGCCGCCCTGCCCGGCCTGCAGGCCGGCGCGGTGGTGATCGACATGAGCTCGGCCGACCCCGGCTCGACGCGCGAGCTGGAGAAGGAGCTGCGCAAGAAGCAGGTGCTGCTGCTCGACGCGCCGGTGTCCGGCTCGGTCGTCGGCGCGAAGGACGCCACGCTCGCCATCATGGTGGGCGGCGACGCGTCGGTGCTGAAGCACGTGCAGCCGGTGCTCGAGAAGATGGGCAAGAAGATCTTCCACTGCGGCCCGCTCGGCGCCGGGCACGCGATGAAGGCGCTCAACAACTACATCGGCGGCTCGGGCACCATCGCCGCCTTCGAGGCGCTGCTCGTCGGCAAGGCCTTCGGCCTCGACCCGGCGACCATGGTGGAAGTGTTCAACGCCTCGACCGGCTACAACAGCACCACGCAGCGCAAGATCCCGCAGCAGGTGCTGACCAACGCCTTCGCTTCCGGGTTCTCCGCGGCGCTGATGACCAAGGACGTCGGCATCGCCGACGGCATCGCCAGGCTGGCGAAAGTCCCGGCGCCCTACCTGTCGGCCACCTCGAAGCTATGGCGCTCGGCGCTCAAGCGGCTGCCGCAGGGCGCCGATCATACCGAGATGTTTCGCTTCCTCGAGAAGCTGCGGACTCCATCTCGCGCCGCAGCCGCACCGCGGTCGAAGAAGCGTCAAAAGCGACGTCGCTCCACCTGAGCGGCTGGCCGGCCTTGACCGGGTTGAGCACTTTCCAGCCGTGCGCCAAGCCGAGGGGCAGATGATTTTCTCTCAAGGAAGTTTCCGCGGGAACCAGGCGGCCGACGACGGTGTACCCGCCTTCGCCGTCCAGCATCTCCCCGGGCTTCAGATCCTTCTTCGCGGTCGCGACAGCGTCGGCGCGCCATCCCGTCGCCACACCGGTGGGCTCATTGCGCAGGCCCACCGAAGCCACGGAAATACCGACCTCGAGACCAATCATGTGCCAGCGCTTGTAAAGGCACGCGTAGCGGCCTGACGGATCGGTCTTCACTCCGTACTCCGCGAAGCAGCGCTTGATGTAATCGGTCTCCGCCTCGAACGACACAAAAACCCCAAACCGGATGTCATAAGGAATCGCGCTGCCGTCGGGGTGCAGCGAAGAGATGACTTCAACCTGGCCCTTGTGGTGCAGCACCCCGCCTTCGCTCTTTGGCCGCATCAGCGCCGGAATCTCGTCGATCGCGCCCGCCGGATAGAGCAGGCCCTCCGGCGCCGGCGTCAGGCCGGTCGCGTTGCACACCGCCGTGCTCTCGATCGCCGGCTTCGAGCCGTCGAGGAAAGAATTGAACATCTTCGGGTTGAGGCCGCCGAGCTTCGCCTGCTCCGGCGTGAGGCCGTAGTAGCCCCACACCGTCTCGGGCGTCGACTGCGCGAAGTGCGCCTGCCACTTGTGGCCGCGCCCCGCCGCCACCACCGGGAAGCCGGCAGCGCGCGCCCAGTCGACCAGGTCGCAGATCAGCGCCGGCTGGTCGCCGTACGCGAGGCTATAGATAACCCCCGCCTCCTTCGCCTTCTGCGCCAGCACCGGCCCGCAGAACGCGTCGGCCTCGACCGTCACCATCACCACGTGCTTGCGGTTCCTGAACGCGGCGAGCGCATGCTCGACTGCTGCAGGCGGATTGCCGGTCGACTCGATGATGATGTCGATCGACGGATGCGCTACCAGCTTCTCCCAATCATCGGAGACGTGCGTCCGCTTTTCTCTTATTGCGTTGTCGAGGGAAGAAGCGCCATAAGCGTCCGGAGGCCACCCGGTACGGCTGAGATTTTCCTTGGCGTTTTGAGGTGACAGATCGGCAATCCCGACCAGGTGGACACCCGGAGTCTTCGGCACCTGCGCGATGTACATGGCGCCGAACTTGCCCGCGCCGATCACGCCGATACGCAGCGGATTGTCTTTACGTTGCAGAAGCTTGGAATAGAGATTCATAAGCTGGCAGCGTTTCTGTCGGGATCGTCAATAGGGAATATCTTTTCGTCGCCGTCGTCGATTTTCTCCTCCTCGTCATCGGGAAGAGGATCGTCCTCGTCGAGGTCGTCTTCGTCGGATTCGTCGTCCGGATCGCCGGGTCCTGTCACATCAAGCTGCTCGAAGCGCACCCTGCAGCTCCTCGGCCGGCGTGCCGTCTTTCCAGGGCAGCGGCACGTCGTAGTGCTTGAGCAGGCAGTCGTCGGGCAGGCACTGGATCGGCGTGAAGTCGCGGTGGGCGATGTAGCCGGGGCGCTTGAAGCGGCGGATGTGGTTCGATACCGCGCACAGCGATAGGTACACGCTGACGCGGTTCCACGGCGACAGGTTGGAGGTCGAGGCGTGCACCAGGCAGCCGTGGAACAGGATCATCGAGCCGCCCGGGCCTTTCGGCGCGACGATACCGCCCTTGTCCACCATTCTCTTTATGTTCTCGTTGGAAATAACCCAAAGAGGATAACTGGTCGTGCTCTGGTCATGGGACGCGTCGAGCACGCCCTGCTTGTGGCTGCCGGGGATGAACATCAGCGGACCGTTGAACTCGTTGACCTCGTCGAGGAAGATGGCGACGTTCATGGCGCGCGCCGAGGGCATCTGGTCGTCGTTCATCCAGGTGCCGTAGTCCTGGTGCCACTGCCAGACGTCGCCGTCGAACGCCTGCTTGCCGTTGATCTTGAACTGGTGCATGTAGACGTCTTCGCCGAACAGGCTCCTGATCGGCTCGACCATGCGCGGGTGGCGCGCCAGCTTGGCGAAGGGATAGCTGTACAGGTGCGCGGCGAAATTGGTGCGCACCACGTCGCCGGTCTTCTCGCGCACGTTCTCGACGCGGCGCTGCGCGTAGAGCGACGGCACCTCATCGGTCAGGACCTTGATTTCCTCGGGCTTGAACAGCGACGGGAAGAAGAGATAGCCGTCGCGGTCGAAGCGTGCGAGCTGCTCAGCAGTGAGTTTCATGCCGCCTTCTCCTTATTTGCAGGCCGGCGCTCCATGCTCGCGCCGCACCGCCTGTACCTTGAGCACCCCTTCCAGGGCGTCGGCGCGCACCTTGTCCACGCTGCCGCCGCGTTCCTGCGCGATCTTGGGATAGAGCGAAGCGGTGAGCGCCTTGTCGCCGGCCTCCTCCGCCGCGATGCCCTGGATGAGCAGCGCAAAGTCGCGCTCGTCCTTGCTCTTCGACGTGGCCGCCGTCTCGCCCGCCGACGCGATGGCGTCCTGGTGCTTGCATTGCGCGAGGAGCAACGCGCTGGCGTAGTTCCGGTCGCCGATGCGCTTTCTCCATTCCGCCAGCTTGGGATCGCCGGCAGCCGCCTTCTCGGTCTTCTGCTTCGCCGCGCTATCGGCCATGGAGCCCGCAACCGCGCCGGTCGCGGCTCCGGACGCAGCTCCGATCGCGGCGCCCTGCACCGCTCCCTGGGCTACGTTACCTCCAAAAATCAGGCTGCTGACCGCTCCGGCCACCGCGCCGCCCACCGCGCCCATGGTCGCGCCCTTGCCCGCGCCCTCTTGCGCGCTCGAGCTGCACCCGGCGAGCGCGGCTGCAACACAGGTAATCAAGAGATATCTCATTCAAATAGTATAGGCCCATGAAGGCCGATTCCGTCCGTACCATCTTGTACGCCCTGGGCGCGAACCTCGCCATCGCCGCCGCCAAGACCGGGGCCGCGATCTTTACCGGCTCGAGCGCCATGCTGGCCGAGGCAATCCACTCCTACGCCGACGCCGGCAACCAGGGACTGCTCCTCTGGGGTTTGCGGCAAGCGAAACGCCCGCCTTCGCCCGACTACCCCCTGGGCCAGGGCAAGGCGCTGTTCTTCTGGTCGTTCATCGTCGCCATCGTTCTGTTCTCGCTCGGCGGCCTGTTCTCGCTCTATGAGGGCTGGCACAAGCTTCACGCCACCGAAGGCCTGACCTCTCCATGGGTCGCGGTCGGCATCCTGGTCTTCGGCCTGGTCGCCGAGACCATCTCGCTGCGCGCCTGCCTGCACGAGATCAACAAGGTGAGGAACGGCAAGACCCTCTGGCGCTGGTTCCGCGAGAGCCGGCAGAGCGAGCTGGTGGTGATCCTGGGCGAGGACATCGCCGCCCTGCTCGGCCTGGCCTTCGCCCTGGCGGCAATCCTGCTGACTATTTTCACCGGCAACCCGGTCTGGGATGCCCTGGGCTCGATGTCGATCGGCGTGCTGCTGATCGTGGTCGCCATCGGCATCGGCAACGAGATCATGGCGCTGCTCATCGGCCAGAGCGCCGCGCCCGAGGACGTGGCCCGGTTCCGCGAATTCCTGCTGCGGCAGGAGGGCGTCGAGCAAATCTACCGGGTGATCACGCTCCAGCTCGGCACGTCCTTCATGGTGGCGGTCAAAGTCAGGATGAAAGCCACGACCGCGGACGAGCTGATCGCGGCGATCAACCGCGCCGAGGCTGCGGCGCGCGCCGAGTTCCCTGCGATCCAGTGGCTCTTCTTCGAGCCAGACGTCACCGACTAGACAGGAACCTTACCGTGCGCTCGAGCGCCTCGCGGCCGGCGTCCGTGTCGAGGATGAACTGGTATTCATGCGGCAGCGGCGGCATGCGGTCCTTCGGGAAGAACAATGCGTCCACCTGCACGCCCTGCTTGACCAGCGCCTCCGCCAGCGCACGCGAATGGGGTAGCAGAGGGTCGGCGTTGCCGGCGGAGATGAACGTCGCCGGGAAATCCGGGGTGACGAAGCGCGCCACCGAGAATACGCTCAGGTGCTCGGCGCTCATGCCGTCCCGGCGTCCGCTGTAGGCCCAGGTCGCCGTGTGCATGAAGTGGCCGAATGCGCCGTCGAGGCGGGTGAGCGCAAGGTCGTAGACGCCGCAGTGCAGGATCACGCCGCGCAGCTGCTTGCGCGCAATCGACGGGGTGAGGTTCAGCGCACCGGCATAGGACGGCACGCTGACGGCGTTGGCGACCTGCGCGGCGATCTGCGCGCCGGCCGAATCGCCGGCGAGGAACAGGCGCGACGGATCGACGCGCAGGCGCTCCGCGTTCTGCACCAGGTAGCCGAGGGCGGAGTTCACCTGCAGGACCGGGGTCGGATAGCTCCTCGTCGGCCCGAGCGAATAGCCGACCGAAACCGTCGTGTAGCCCTTCGCCGCGAGGATCTTGAGGTAGTTGGCGATCTGCCCCTTGCTGCCGGCGAAGAACGCGCCGCCGTGCACCCAGACCACCGTCGGCAGCGCTCCGCTGGGCTGCGCCGGCGAATAGACGTCGAGCACCGCGTCCGCGTCCTTCGCGTCGTACCGCTGGTCGAGCGTCGCCGTGACTCCGGGCGGCACATGGCGCTCCAGCGCCAGGTTGAATGCCTCGCCGCTGCGGTCCATGAACGCGCGATAGAAGAGCGCGGAAGGCCAGGGGCTGAGGTCCAATGCGAGGTAGCCCGCCAGCGCGAGCGCGGCCGCAACGCCGAACGTCCAGGTAAAAGCCTTCCGCTTCATCATTTGCGGTCGGGCGCGCTCCCCTACTCCAGCTTCATTTCCATCCGCACCAGGCCCGCCGCGGGCGCGGCCTCGACCGGCTTCGCCACGATGAACACCCGCTCGGGCTTCAGCTCCTTGTTCGCGAGCAGCGCGCCGCGCACGGCACTGGCGCGCTCCCTGCCTAGCGCCTCGAGCGCGGCCGGCTCAGGCTTGAGGCGCTCGAGCAAGGCGGCCTGCAGCCGGTCGATCCGTGCGTCGAGCTTCGGTGCCTCGTCACCCTGCATTTCCTTGGGATATTCCGGCGCGGTCTTGAGTCGCACGCGGTAGGCGGCTTCGAGCGCTTCGATGCGCTTGCTCTTCGAGTCTTGCGCCGGCACCAGAGTGCGCAATGCCTGGCTCGCCATCGCTTCGCTGTCCGCGGCCGTCGCGACGGTCAGCGGCACGTTCAGCTTCAGCTCGGGCCGTTCCACCAGGCTCTTGGAGAGCGTGCCCAGCTTCTTGGCCGAAGCTTCACCGAGGGTGGCGGCGCCGGGCTCGAAGTCGACGAACGCAAGGTGCTCGCCGCCGTCGCCGGCCAGCGCCCTGAACGGGGCGGTGATGAGCTTGGCCAGCAGGTTGACGATGGCGTTCCAGATGGCCGGCATCAGGTCGAACTTGGGGTCGTCGAGCGTGCCGCTCACCGGCAGGTCGATCTCGATGATGCCGCGCTTGTCCTTGAGCAGCGCGACGCCGAGCTTGATCGGGATCGACGCGGCGTCCTTCGACCCGGTGCGCTCGCCGAACTCGAGGCTGTCGACGACGATGTGGTGGTGCGCGTCGAGCTTGCGGTGCTCGACGCGGTACTTCAGCTCGGTGGAGAGCTTGCCTTTTGTGATGTTGTAGCCGGCGAACTTGCCGGAGTACGGGTTGAAGGTGGTGAGCTCGATGTTGCGGAAGCTCACGGCGAGGTCGGTGTAGACGTCCCCCGACAGCAGGTTGGCCGCGCCGTTGATCTCGACCGGCGAGAACTCGTCCACCCTGCCCTTGATCGCGATCTTGGCGCGCGAGTCGGGCGCCGACGAGAGCCCCTCGACCTGGCCGTTCAAGCCGACGATGCCGCTGGCGAAGGACGGCTGGATCGAGTAATCGGCGAAGTTCGCCGAGCCCTCGACGACCTGCACCGTCCTGATCGCGATCTGCATCGGCGGCGCCGCGCCCGCCTGGGGCTTCGCTGGTTGCGGCTTCTCGGGCGCCGGCTTGGCGCCGGCGGGCGGCGTCAGTGCGCGCGCGAGGTTGGTGGTGCCGTCCTGGGAAATGATGACGCGCGCATAGGGCTCCTCGGCGACGATGCGGTCGATGCGCAGCCGGTCGGGACGCTGCTGGAACTGGATGCCGCCGACCACCAGCGAGCGCCATTTGACCAGGTCTTCCTTCACCAGGTCGTCGGTGGCGCGCAGCTCGTCGATGCGCACGTCAGCCGAGACTCGCGCCGCGGGCGGTGCGCCGGCGCGTGTCGCCGCCAGCGACAGCTTGCTTTTCACGCCCAGGCTCCCCGAGTGCAGCGTCAGCGACGTCGCTTGCGACAGGTACGGCTGCAGCACGCGCAGCGGGAACTTCTGCAGGTCGAGCGCCAGCGCGACACTCAGCGGCTCCAGGCCTACTTCGCCGCCGAGCGCGAGCCGGCCCTGCTTCTCGATGCCGATGCGGGCATCGAGCGTCATGCGCGTGCCGGGCCGGGTGGTCAGGCCGCTGACTGAAATTCCGATCGGCGCGAGCTGGAAGCGGGCCGCCGGCGAGACGGTCCGATCTTCAGCGACCACGCTCGCCGCCTCGACCGAAATGGCGTCGGCATGCACCGTCCACGGCGCGCCCTGCTCCTTCGGCGCTGCCGGCTTCGGCGCCGGCGGCGCCTTCCCCGGCGCCGGCGGCGCGGCCAGGCGCGCCAGGTTGAGGCTGCCGTCGGCCTCGCGCACGACCTCGATGCGCGCGCCGCGCACGTCGATGCGCCGCATGCCGACATCGCGTCGCGCCAGCGAGAACGCCAGGTGCTGCACGTCGATCTCCGGCACCGCGATGGGCGGGGCAGCCGCCACGCCGCGCTCGGCCACCACCAGGTCGCGCACGCCGATCAGCGGCAGCGCCACCTCGAGCGACAGCGGCTGCAAGGCGAAGTTGTAGTTGCCGCGCAGCTGGAGGTTGCCCGACACGACCTCCACGGGCAGCCTGTCCTGCAGAAACTCGTCGATCGCGGCGAGGCGCAGGTCGCTCACGGCGAAGGTGCCGCTGGCGCCGAGCGGCTGCACCGTGAATCCGCCGGCCCACTCGAACTTCCCCGCCAGGCGGCTCGACGCCGTGAAGCTGTAGGCGTTGCGGTGCTCCAGGTCGGTGCGGAAGTCGGTCAGCGCGAAGCGGATCGGCGTGAAGGCGGTGTTGAACGGCTGCGCGCGCGAGCGGTCCTGGAAGCCGACGCGGCCGTCGGAAACGGCGAGCCGGCCGACCTGCACGCGCAGCGGCTCGGCGTCGGTCTTCGGCGCTTGCGGCTGCTGCGCCGCAGGCGGCGCGAGCCGCGCCAGGTTCAGGCTGCCGTCGGGCGCGACGATGACCTCGATGTCCGGCGCCTCGAGCTCGATCTCCTGCAGCACCACCCCGCGCCGCCACAGCGAGGCGAGCTCGGCGTTGAGGTACAGGCGGCGCAACGCCGCCAGCGGCGTGCCGTCGGCCTCGGTCAGCTTCAGGTCGGCGATCTCCACGGCGAGCGTGAACGGGTTGAAGCGGATCTCGCCGATCGTGATCTTGCGCTGCAGGGTCTCGGTCACGAAGGCCTCGGCCTGCGCGCGGGCGATGCGCGGCACCAGGAAGAAGCCGGCGAGCGCATACGCCAGCAGCAACACCGCCAGCACGCTCATCAGGATCCGGTGAGCGCGCAGCCATGAGCGCATGGAGGGCAAGGCGGCGCTAGCGCGCAGGCTCAAGCTCATAGGTTCCGCCATCCGCCATCAGCGACAGGAACAGATGGCCGTTCTTGATCACGTAGGAGCGGATGTGCGGCAGCTGCTTGAGGATGTGGTCGTGCATCGGCATCGATCCCGGCGGGCACATGGCGCGGGTGACCGCCATCGGGCCGAACTCGATCTGGCTCTTGCCGCCGGACTTCCAGGTGCCGCTGCCGCGGTTGCAGTCGATGCGGGCGCTGACCCGCCCGTCGGCCTGGAACTGCAGCGTGTACTGGGAGCCGTCGACGGGCGTCAGCACCCGGTCGTCGCCGCCGCGGAACCTGACGAGCTGCCAGAGCGGGCCGACCAGGCCGTCACCCGTCGGCTCCTGCGGCGCCTGCGCGCAGCCCAGCGCGAGCAGGACCAGGCTACTTCTTGCCAGCCATCGCATCGAGCGCCTTCGCAGCGGCGGTATGCATCGGCACCGACAGGCCCTGCCGTGCGGTCGCGACTGCAACCTGCGTCCCCTGGGCGCTGCCGCGGGAGGCGGCGTCGCGGCCCTTCTCGTAGACGAAGCGCGTGATGGCGCCGATCTCGGTTTCCGACAGGTCCCCGCTGGCGAGCATGATCGCGGCCGTTGCGACGGTGCGCACCGGCTCTTTCTGCGTCGCGTACGAGCCCCGCGGAATGGTGAAGGCGAAGTAACCGGCCTTGGCGCCCGCGAGCGAAGCCGCCGCCTTCGCCTCGAGCGGCAGCAAGCGCAGCGGAACCTCGTCCATCGCGTCGCGGATGCTGTCGGCGGGCGCGCCGATGATCTGGATCAGGGCATCGATTTTCCTCTGCCGCAGCCCGACCAGCGCCTCGCCGAGCGGCACTTCGAGCATCAGGTGTTCCTCGGTGGGCAGGCCGTGCGCGCGCAGTATGCGCAGCGCCGTGGTGCGCGAAGCCGAGCCCTTGACGCCGATCGCAACCCGCTTGCCGGCGAGATCCGCCATCGAATTGATCGCCCCGTCGGCGTGCACCACCACGTGCACCGGCTCGGGGTACAGGCTGCCGATCGCGCGCAGCGTCCCATAGGCACCCTCGCCGGTGAAGTTGCCGCGTCCTTCATACGCCTGCAGCGCGACGTCGCCCTGGGCAAGGGCGAGCGCGACCTTGCCATCGCGCAGCAGCCTGATGTTCTCCTCGCCCCCGCGCGTCACCAGCGGGACGGTGCGGGCGCGCGCGCCGTCGGAAATTGCCTGCGCGAAGCGCAGGTACTGGCCGTTCTCCGCCCCGGCGGCGATCGCATAGCCGTTCGCCGCGCGCACCAGGCGTGCCTGGATCGCGGCATTGGCCGCCGTCAGCTCCTCGCGGATCACCGCCTGCTGCGCCGGCGCGCCGTCGCGCATCACCGACTCGATGGTCTTGCGCATGGCTTCCAGCACCACCGCCGGGCCTTGCGCCGAATTGGTCGCATACGCCGGCGCGGCGGTGGGCCGGTAGCCGCCGGTGGCGACGGATACCCAGCCGTCGCCTTCGCGCTTGTAGAGGGACGTGCCGTGCGCGAGGATCACGTCGCCGGCCTTGTTGCCGCCGGAGGTCATGCCGACGATTCCCCTCGGCCCCGCGCCGAGCGCGGACACCATGGTGGCCACGCCGGGGGAGTCCCAGGCGCCGAAGTCGAAGTCCTTTCCCAGCTTGAGCTCGGTGTCGAAATAGACGATGCGGCGCGTCTCCCCCGGCGGCGCCTTGGTGTCGGACTGCGAGCCGCGGCGCTCGAGCGAGACGAGAGTCAGCGTGCCGGCGGGGAGCGCCTCGGCGAGGCGCTCCTCGACGCCCTTCTTCAGCGCGGCGGCGTCCGGGCCGCCGCCGCAGGCGGAGAGAGAGAGCGCAATCAGCAATGCCAGGAGTGCACGCATGTCAGCCTCCCATGAACGGCAATGCGAGGATCGCCGTAAGCAGGAATGCATTCATCAGGTCGATGAAGAACGCGCCGGCCAGCGGGACGATCAGGTAGCTCTGCGGCGCCGGCCCGTACTTGGAGGTGATCGCCTGCATGTTGGCCATCGCGGTGGCGGTCGAGCCCATGCTGAAGCCGATGAACGCCGCCGAAGTGACCGCCGCCTCGTAGTCGCGGCCCATGAAGCGGAAGCAGACGAAGATCGCGAACAGGGCGATCGCCACCGCCTGCAGGGCGATGATGACAAGCAGCGGCCCGGCGGACATCGCCACCTCCACCACGTCGAGCGCCATCATGGTCATCACCAGGAACAGCGACAGGCAGACCCCGGAGATCAGGTCCGAGGCGCGGTCGTCGCTTTTGACGCGGGCGAACGGCAGCAGGTTGCGGATCGCCACCCCGATGAGCATGCACCACAGGAAGGACGGCAGCGTGAGTGCCCCGCCGGAGAACTTCGCCGCCAGCCAGCGCCCGGCGATCACCGCGGCGAAGATGCCGGCCAGCGCGCCGACCGCGCCGACCGTCGAGATGGGCGCCGCCGCCTCGTGCTCGGCGGCGTTCTTCACCTCCACCTTCGAGCGCAGCTTGTTGCGCGTGATGGCGTACTGCGCCACCGGGCCGGCGATGATGCCGCCGATGATCAGCCCGATGGTCGCCACGGTCATCGACAGCTCCATCGCCGACTGCAGGTTGTTCACCTCGGCGAAGCGCTCGGCGTAGGCGGCGCCGGTGCCGTGGCCGCCGACCAGCGTGATCGAGCCCGCCACCAGGCCGAAGATCGGGTGCAGGTCGAGCGCCTTGGCGGCGAGGATGCCGACGCCGTTCTGCACCAGGATGAAGGGAAACAGCACCAGCAGGAAGATCACCAGCGCCTTGCCGCCCTTGCCGAGCTGGCGCAGGTCGGCGCACATCCCCACTCCGGCGAAGAACATCAGCAGCAGCGTCGGCTTGATGGTCTGGTCGATGCCGAACTTGAAGCCGCTGAACGCCAGCACGATCGAGGCGATCACCGCGAACAGCAGCCCCCCGGTGATGGGGTCGGGAATGTTGTACTTCGAGAGCAGCGCAACCTTGCGGTTGATCAGCGTGCCGATCAGCAGCACCACCACCGCGGCCAGCAGCGAGCTAAGCGGATCCAGGTTCATCCGGCGGGGCTCCCTTGTCCCCGGTATGACAGCTTACTTCAACAGCGCTCGCGGCCCCATTGGACCATAGTCCTACAGCCCGCCTCCCCAGAGGTGCTGCCAGATGACACCCACGCTGCTGAAATCCGACCCGGTGCGCGCGTACAGTCCGTGGCTCGCAGACAGCTTGAGCGAGTTCTGCCGGTTGACCGGCAGCGAGAACGTCGCCGCGACACGCGAGCCCGCGAGCCGATCGTCGTTCTCGGTGCCGTTGAGGGTCGTGCGCCCTCCTTCGTAATAAGTGGCGCTGAGCGCGCCCCACATGCGGCCGAAGTACCGGATGACATGCACCTGGGCCGAGTAGAGCGGATCCTGGCTGCGCGTATTGCCGTTGAAGTACTCGTCGTTGCGGGTGAAGAAAGTGACGCCGCCGGCGAGCTCGAAAATCCACGGACCGAGCGCCTGCGACAGGCCGAGCTCGGGCTTCACCGACCAGCGGTTGGTGCCGATGTTGACCAGGCGCTCCGGGTCGTACTGGCCGAAAGGCGCGCTGATCACCAGGCTCGTTCCGACGATCAGGTCCTGCCGGTAACTGGCGAATTCAGCCGCGCTCAGCGCCGGCGCGCCGTAGAAATTCCACGCCAGCCGCAGCGCGGGATCGCCCAGGCCGCTCACCTCGCGCCGCGCCTCCATCGTGCTGTTGAGCGTCGCCGTGGCCGTCAGGTCCACCACCGGCACCAGCAGACTGATGTTTGCGGCCTTGCCGAACAGCTCGAGCGATCGCCCGTAGCCAAGCGCCAGCGAGTGCGCTTTGCTGTTCCCGTCCTGCAACGGCGACGAGGCGCTGAAGCCGACGTCGCCCTCGGAGTAGACGTAGCCGACCAGCAGGAAGTTGAGCCCGGTCGGCGCGTTCGAATAGGCGCGCGGCTCGATCGACTGCGCCGCCGCGAGCAGCGGCGCCAGAAGGAGTGCGGCAAGCAGCCGCATGGCCTAGCGGCGGCTCGCCTGATTCATTTGGCGGACTTTTTCTCCGGCTGCTTCTTCGCCGGGGCCTGCGCGGCCATCTCGATGGCGAGCGCCTCGGTATGGTTGACGATGATGCGATCGCCGGCGTTGAACTGGTCGAGCTTCACGTCGTCGGCGACCTTGCCCGACAGCACGTTGCCCTTCGGGCCGCGCACCGCGACGTAGCGATTGGTGTAGTCGATGGCGTCGACCACGCCCGAGAGCTCCACGGTGCGCACTACCATGCCGCCGGGCTTCGCTCCCTTGGGCGCGAGCTTCACCTCCTGCGCCGTGGCGGTCGACGGCTTGCCGCCGCCCTTGCGGATCTCGATCACCATCGACTCGACGTATTTCACCTTGTACTGCTGCCCGGCCTTCACCTGGTCGAGGTTCTGCGCCTCCGGCGGGATCGTGAGCGTCGCTACGCCGCCTCTCGGGCCGCGGAAGGTCACGGTGCGCGCCTTCGGGTCGACCTTGGTCACGGTGGCGACTACATCGATCTCCTGCACCGCCATCACGCGGTCTTTCACCTGGGCTTGAGCCGCGAATGCCAGGCTCAAGAGGACTGCTGCGACTGCGATGCGTTTCATGCGCTTCTCCCTAGAGGGTAGCAACCGGTGTTCGACCACTATATGGTGGAGAAACGGGCGGCAGCTTGGTAGTGGACCTTAGTCCTATCTACTGCCTGAGCGCCGCCGCCAGTGCCTCGGTCATGTCGCGCTCGAGTGAGCCGGTGCCGCTGACGAAGAAGGGGCCGCCGTGCTGCCAATGGGTGCGCAGATCGGCGAGCTGCGCGCCGCTACGCCCGTCGAATACCCTGATCTGGACGACCACCTCGGTACCGCCTTCGAGGATCGACGGCAGCGTGATGCGCAGCACCGGGCCGAGCTCGCGCACGGTAACGGCCACCACGCGGCCGAAGGCGGACGCATCGCCGGGAAGCGCCGTCCCGGCGCGAATCTCGGTATGGCAA
>Ga0137436_1000363_pt1 | contig 13834 bp, 12 predicted proteins | sample EasRivERMGT119_2_FD_102328 | JGI IMG/M metagenome (GOLD analysis project Ga0137436, IMG submission 102328) | Soil microbial communities from meander-bound floodplain in the East River, Colorado, USA - East River MetaG ERMGT119_2 | ecosystem: Environmental > Terrestrial > Soil > Floodplain ...
CCCGATCCAGGACGCCGAGGTGCTGCTGCTCGACGACCTCGGAGCGGGAAGGACCACGGCGTGGGCGCAGGACGTGATGCACGACGTCCTCGCGCACCGCTACAACCGGCGCCTGCCGACCATCATGACCACCAACCGGCCGACCGGCGACGAGGAGGAACGCGCGGCCGCGACGGGCGTCCCGACGCTTCGGGACCGCCTCGGCGACGCGTTGATGTCGCGGCTGTACGAGATGTGCCGCGTCGTGCCCGTGGAGTGCGAGGATTTCCGCCGTCGCGTCATGCACGCGCGGCACCGATTCTGACGGAGCCGATCCCATGACCGAAAAGACCGACTCGCCCGTGCTGCTCGACGTCGACGGCGGCGTCGCCTGGCTCACGATGAACCGGCCCGACAAGCTCAACGCGCTCAATCGCGCCACCGTGCGCGCGCTGGCCGCGGCGGCCCGCCGCGCGATCGAGGATCCCGCGGTCGGCGTGCTGGTCGTCACCGGGGCGGGGGACAAGGCGTTCGTCGCCGGCGCCGACATCGCGGAGATGTCCGCCCTCGATGCGCGAGGTGCCGAGGCCTTCTCGCACGAGCTCGGCGAGAGCCTCGCCGTCCTCGAGCGCTCGCCCAAGCCGGTCCTCGCGGCGGTCAACGGGTTCGCGCTCGGCGGCGGCTGCGAGCTCGCCCTGGCGTGCCACCTCAGGATCGCCGCGGACACGGCGCGCCTCGGGCAGCCCGAGGTCGGGCTCGGGCTCATCCCCGGGGCGGGAGGGACCCAGCGCCTGCCGCGGCTCGTCGGCTCCGGCCGCGCGCTCGATCTCATCCTCTCCGGCGATGCGATCGACGCGGCCGAGGCGCTGCGCATCGGGCTCGTCGAGCGGGTGGTCCCCGCCGCCGAGCTCCGCGCCGCCGTGACCACTTACGCGGAGAAGCTCCTCAGCCGGAGCGGGATCGCGCTCGCGCGCGCGCTCGAGGCGGTGCTCACCGGTGGCGGCATGGCCCTCCCCGACGCGTTGCGGCTCGAGGCTTCCCTCTTCGGCCTGGGATTCGCCACCGAGGACATGCGAGAGGGAACGCGGGCGTTCCTCGAGAAGCGCAAGCCCCGCTTCGCCGGCCGCTAGGGCGCGCCATGCAGCGCATGCGCTGGCTGCGCATCCTGCTTCCGATCTTCTTCCTCGCGTTCGTGATCGTCATCGCGCTCAAGGTGCGGACGCGGCCGGGACGTCGGATCACGACCGCCGCGCCCTCCAGCGAGGAAGGCGCCCGGATGGAAGGGTTCCGGTTCTCCGACCTCGTGGGCGGGCGCCGACGCCTGCTCGTCGAGGCCGGCGTGGGCCGCATCGACGAGGACGGCGCGTTCACCCTCGAGGACGTGCGCCGCGCGGAGATCGATCGCGAGGGGAAGCCGCCTCTGATCCTGACCGCGCCCAAGGCGCAGGGCGCGGGCAAGGAGGGCAAGCGCATCATGCGGCTCGAGGGCGGCGTGACGCTCCGGGACGACGCGGCCGGGCTGACGATCTCCATTCCGGCAGTCGAGGTCGACCAGGTCGCGGGAGTCGTCCGGTCCATGGGGGAGGTCCGGCTGACCGGCGGGACCTGGAGCGGCACGGCCTCGGGCGTGATCCACAGCCTCACCGGGCAGCCCGACCAGATCATGGACCTCGTCCTCGACGGCGGCGATGGCAGCCACCTCGAGGCGCACAAGGCGGTTCTCGACGAGGCGGCCGGCCGGTTGGTCCTCGAGGGCGCGGTCGTCGCCCGCCAGGCAGGCTTCGAGGTGACCTCGGAGAGGATTGACCTCGCCCGGGACGCCGCCACGGGGCGACTGCGCCGCGCCGAGGCCGGACCGGGTGTGCGGGGGAGCGCGGCCAAGTCCGAGCAGGCGTCCGGACGGTTCGAGGCTCGTACCGCGGTCGCGACGTGGGGGGATGACGGGCAGCCGTCCAGCCTGACCTTGACCGGCGGTGCGCGCGTCGAGCAGACGCAGGGAAGCCTGGTCGCCGACCAGGTGGAGGTGCGCCAGGAGCCCTCGGGGGGCCGGTCCGTGGCCGCGACCGGCGCGGTCGTGGTCAACGGCACCCTCAAGCGCGGCCCGGGACGACTCGCGGCCGACGCGCTCCGCGGCACGCTCGGGCCCAACGGCGACGTGAAGGACGGCACCGCGACCGGCAACGTGCGCTTCTCCGGAGAGGGCACGAGCGGCGAGGCCGCGGAAGCGAAGTTCACCGCCCTCGGCCCCGAAGGCTCGGTCGTCCTGCTCTCGGGCCCGGGGCAGCGGGCGCGCGCGGCGAACGGACGGACGCGAGTCGCGGCCGACACGATCTCGAGCGACCTCAAGGGACGCCGGTTCGAGGCGCGCGGCCGGGTCGAGTCCACCCTCCTGCCGGACCCGTCGCGGCGCGGGTCCTCCCCGATGTTCGCGAACGACGACGCGGTCCACTTCGTGTCGCACTCGTTGACGAGCGATGCGGCGACGGGCGTCCTCGACTTCCGCGGGGACGTGCGCGGCTGGCAGGGGGAGCGCAGCCTCTCGGCGAGCACGGTCGAGATGCGGCAGGAAGGGGAGGCGCTCGACGCCGAGGGCGGCGTGTCCACGCGCATGCCGCGGGAGGCGGGTGCCGCGCTCCGGGAGTCCGACTACGTCCAGGTGACCTCGGACAAGCTCGCCTACCGCGGCGGCGACTCCAAGCACGCCGCCTACGACGGCAAGGTCCGCGTCCGCATGTCCGAGGGGTGGCTCGAGGCGCCGCATCTGGAGGGGGCGTTCGGCGAGACGGGCGGGAGCGGTCTGAAGACCGCGACGGCAACCGGCGGCGTGCGGTTCGAATTCCGATCGCGCAGCGGCTCGGGCGCCCTGACGACGGCGACCGGCGGAGGCGACCGCGCGGTCTTCGAGGCGGCCGGCCGCACGATCCTCCTGTTCGGCGATCAGGGCGCCGCCACGATCGTCGCGACCGGGGAAAAGCCCGGGAGCACGTCCGGCCGGGTGCTACGCTACGAGCTCGAGACCGGGGCGCTCGAGGTGGAGTCGGGCGATCGCGACCGCGCCACGATCAAGACCCCGACGGAGTGATCCCCGGCATGCCCGCCGAAGGACTCGTGGGAGCATCGCTGAGCAAGTCGTACGGCCGGAGGCGGGTCGTGGACGACGTCTCGGTCCGCATCGATCCCGGCGAGATCGTCGGCCTGCTCGGGCCCAACGGAGCCGGGAAGACCACGTCGTTCTATCTGATGCTCGGCCTGGTTCCCGCCGACGGCGGCAAGGTGCTGCTCGACGGGCGGGACGTCACGTCGTTCCCGATGTACCGCCGCGCGCGCGAAGGTGTCGGCTATCTTCCGCAGGAAGCGTCGATCTTCCGCCGGCTCTCCGTCGAGGAGAACCTCCTCGCGGTGCTCGAGCTGCGCAATCTCGGCGCCGACGCGGCCCACGAGCGCGCCGCCGGGCTGCTCGAGGAGTTCGGCCTCGCGCACGTCGCGCGCACGCCGGGGTTCGCGCTGTCGGGCGGCGAAAGGCGGCGCTGCGAGATCGCGCGCGCGCTGGCGCTCGAGCCGCGCTACATGCTGCTCGACGAGCCGTTCGCGGGCATCGACCCGATCGCGGTCGGTGAGCTGCAGCGCATCGTGGGGGACCTCAAGTCGCGGGGCTTGGGCGTGCTGATCACGGACCACAACGTGCGCGAAACTTTGCAGATCGTGGATCGCGCCTATATTATCAGCCAAGGCAGGATTTTCCGGCACGGAACGCCCTCGGAGCTTGCGGACGACGCGGACGTGAGGCGGGTCTACCTGGGCGAGAATTTCCGCTTGAACTGACGCGGAGCGCAGCGAGTCGATGGCCCTCGAACAGAAACTCAGCGTGCGGATGAGCCAGCGGCTCATCATGACGCCCTCGCTCCAGCAGGCCATCAAGCTCCTCCAGATGTCGAAGCTCGAGCTGGTCGACGAGATCCAGCAGGAGCTGACCGAAAACCCCGTCCTCGAGGAGTCCGTCGAAGAGGCGCCCACGCCCGCGGAGCGGACGGAGCCGGAGCCCGCCGCGGAGGCGAGCGAGCCCCGCGAGGGCGCCGAGGCGGGTGAGGCGGAGGCGGAGCCTCGGGACCCGTTCGACGACATCGATTACGAGTCGTACTTCCAGGACGTCGAGGGAAGCTTCGTGCCCCGCGGCCCGGTCGAGACCGGTGAGGAGTTCCCGTCGTTCGAGAGCACGCTCGCGAAGACGCCGAACCTGGCCGACCACCTCACCTGGCAGCTCGACATGACCGCGACCGACGAGCGCACCAAGGACATCGGCCGCGCCATCATCGGCAACCTCAACGAAGACGGTTACCTGAAAGCCAGCTTCGAAGAGCTCCGGGAGATGGGCGGGTTCACCGCCGAGGAGGTCCGGAGCGCGGTCGAGCTGGTTCAGTCCTTCGATCCCGCGGGTGTCGCGTCCCGCGACCTCGTCGAGTGCCTCACGATCCAGCTCAAGCGCCTGGGCGAGGAAGGCACCGCGGCGGAGACGATCGTCCGGCATCACATGGACAAGCTCCAGAACCGCCGCTACAAGGAGCTCGTCGAGACCCTGGGGCTCGACATGGAGGATCTGCTCGCGGAGATCGAGATCATCCGCGGCCTGGATCCGCGTCCGGGCCAGAAGTACAACGTCGAGAGCAGCCGGTACGTCGTCCCGGACGTCTACGTCGTGAAGATCGACGACGAGTACCAGATCGTCCTCAACGAGGAGGGTCTCCCCCGGCTACGCATCAGCCCGGTCTACCGGCGGATGGTCGAGCGCGGGAGCGTGGAGGGAAGCGAGGCCAAGGACTACGTCCGCAACAAGCTGCGGTCGGCCTTCCGCCTCATCAAGAGCATCGAGGAGCGTCAGCGGACGATCTACAAGGTCGCCGTCTCGATCGTCAAGCACCAGCGCGAGTTCCTCGACTACGGCATCGAGCGGCTGCGCCCGCTCGTCCTCAAGGACGTCGCCGAGGACATCGGGATGCACGAGAGCACGGTGTCGCGCGTCGTCAACAACAAGTACATGCACACCCACCGCGGCCTGTACGAGATGCGCTTTTTCTTCCACAGCGGCATCGCCTCGATCCACGGCGGCGAGAACGTCTCGTCGCTGACGGTCAAGGAGCGCATCCGGAAGATCATCCAGGCCGAGGACGACAAGCAGCCGCTGTCGGACGCCGCGATCGTCAAGGTCCTCGTCGGCGAGGGACTCCAAATCGCGCGGCGAACCGTCGCGAAGTACCGCGAGGAGCTCAAGATCCCCTCATCCAGCAGCCGGAGGTCGGGCCACCCATGATGCACATCGACATCGCGGGCCGTCACGTCGAGATCACGCGGGCGCTCCGCACCTACATCGAGGCGCGCCTCAAGAAGCTCGAGCCCCTGCTCGAGGGCGACGCGAAGGCGCACGTCGTCCTCGCGATCGAGAAGCACCGGCACCTGGCGGAGATCCAGGTGAAGTCGCGCACGGCCCTGCTGTCGGGTGCCAAGGAGACCGAGGACCTTCGCGCCTCGATCAACGAGGTCGTCGAGCGGCTGGAAGGTCAGGCGCGCAAGCACAAGGAGAAGCTCACGGGCCGGAAGAAGCGCGGGGCGCGCAAGCTCGCGGTGGAGGTGGAGGCTCCCGCGCCCCGGCGGCGCGCCAAGCCTCAGCCGTCCGCAGGGGTGCGCGCGCCGATGCTTCGGAGCGAGCGCTACCGGCTGAAGCCGCTTTCGGCGGAGGACGCCGCGATGGAGCTCGAGGGCTCCGGCGGGGATCTGCTCGTCTATCGCGACGCGAGGACCTACCGGGTGAACGTCGTCTATCGCCGTCGCGACGGGAACTTCGGACACGTCGACCCCGAGTTCTGATCCGCCCGCTCCTTGACCGTCCCCAACCGGCCTGGTAAGTTCTTGGCGCTGTAACACTTGGAGCGCGACATGAACGACGGCCGGCCGAAAGGGGCTCGGAACGAGCGCCCGATCGCCTTCACGACCGTCTCGGACCTCCCCATCGAGCGGCTCTACACCGGGAAGGATCTGGGGCCCGACTGGAGCCCCGCCGAGCGACTCGGCGAGCCGGGGGAGTTCCCGTACACGCGGGGCATCCACCCGACGATGTACCGCGGCCGGCTCTGGACGATGAGGCAGTTCGCGGGGTTCGGCTCCGCCGAGCACACCAACGAGCGCTTCCACTACCTGCTCGAGCACGGGCAGACCGGCCTGTCCACCGCGTTCGACCTCCCGACGCTGATGGGGCGGGACAGCGACGACGCCCTGGCGCGCGGTGAGGTGGGGCGCGAGGGGGTCGCGGTCGACACGCTCGCCGACATGGAGATCCTCTTCCGCGGGATCCCGCTCGACCGCGTCTCGACGTCGATGACGATCAACGCGCCCGCCGCGGTGATCTTCTGCATGTACCTCGCGGTCGCCGAGAAGCAGGGCATCCCGTCGGCCGCGCTGGAGGGGACCCTCCAGAACGACATCCTCAAGGAGTACATCGCACAGAAGGAGTGGATCTACCCGCCGCGCCCCTCCATGCGGATCATCACGGACCTCATGGCCTTCTGCAGCCGCGAGGTCCCGAAGTGGAACACCATCTCCATCTCGGGCTACCACATCCGCGAGGCCGGCTCGACGGCGGTCCAGGAGCTCGCGTTCACCCTGGCCGACGGGATCGCCTACGTGCAGGCGGGGATCGACGCGGGCCTCTCCGTGGACGACTTCGCCCCGCGCCTGTCGTTCTTCTTCAACTCGCACAACGACTTCTTCGAGGAGATCGCCAAGCTGCGCGCCGCACGGCGGATCTGGGCGCACGTCATGCGCGACCGTTTCGGCACGACCTCGCCCCGCTCGTTGAAGCTCCGGTTCCACACGCAGACCGCGGGGTGCTCGCTCACCGCGCAGCAGCCGTTGAACAACGTGGCCCGCGTGACGGTCCAAGCGCTCGCCGCGGTGCTCGGCGGCACCCAGTCGCTCCACACCGACTCGTTCGACGAGGCGCTCGCGCTTCCGAGCGAGCAAGCGGTCACCGTCGCCCTTCGCACCCAGCAGATCCTCGCGGAGGAATCGGGGGTCGTGAACACGGTCGACCCGCTGGGCGGCTCGTACTTCGTCGAGGCGCTCACGGACCGCGTGGAGGCCGACGCGCTGGCGTACATCCGGCGCATCGACGAGATGGGCGGGATGATCGCGGCCATCGAGCGGGGCTTCCCACAGAAGGAGATCGCCGATGCGTCGTACCACTACCAGCGGCAGGTCGACCGTGGGGAGAAGACGATCGTCGGCGTCAATCGCTACGCCGTGGAAGGGCAGGGCAAGCCGGAGATCCTGAAGATCGGGGAGGACGTCGAGCAGGCGCAGCTCGCGCGGCTCGCCGCGACCCGCGCCGGCCGCGACGCCGCGCGGTGGACGCGCGCGCTCGAGAAGCTGCGGGCCGACGCGGTCTCGGGGGCCAACCTGATCCCCGCGATGCTCGAGTGCGTGCGCGCCTATGCTTCCGTCCAGGAGATCAGCCAGGCGCTCGTTCCGGCCTTCGGGACGTACCAGGAGGTGTCCGTCCTCTGAGACGGACGTTCACATGGTGGGCGACGCGCGTAAGCTCCGGCTCCTCGTCGGCAAGGTCGGCCTCGACGGTCACGACCGCGGGGCGAAGATCATCGCGCGTGCGTTTCGCGACGCGGGGTTCGAAGTGATCTACACGGGGCTGCACCAGACGCCCGAGCAGGTCGTTGCCACGGCGATCCAGGAGGACGTGGACGCGGTGTCGCTGTCCATCCTCTCCGGCGCGCACAACTACCTGTTCCCGCGCGTCATCGAGCTCCTGCGCGAGCGGGGCGGCGAGGACATCGCCGTCTTCGGCGGCGGGATCGTGCCCGACGAGGACATTCCCGGACTGCTCGCGACGGGCGTCAAGGCCGTCTTCACGCCCGGCGCATCCACCGAGTCCGTCGTCGAATGGGTTCGCGCCCACATTCCGCTGCGCGCCCTCGGCTAGCCGGGCCGTCCCTCATGCCGCGCACGCTGTTCCTCGCCGACGATTCGGTCACGATCCGCAAGGTCGTCGAGCTCGCGTTCCAGGACACGGACGTCCGTGTCGTCGCGGTCGGATCGGGGCGGGAAGCGCTCGAGCGGATCCCCGCGGCCTTGCCGGATATCGTCCTCGCCGACGTCGTCATGCCCGGGCCGTCGGGGTACGAGATCTGTCGCACCGTGAAGGCGTCGTCCAAGCCCGTGCCGGTGCTGCTCCTCGCCGGAACGTTCGAGCCGTTCGACGCCGACGAGGCGCGCGATTGCGGCGCGGACGGGTACGTCACGAAGCCGTTCGACTCGCGGACCCTCGTCGAGCGGATCGAGACGATCCTCGATCGCGGGGTCATCGAGCGTCCGTTCGAGCCGGCGCCGCCGGCTCCGCCGGCTCGGCCCTCGGAGCCCGATCCGGACGTGGAGGCGATCTTCCGTGAGCTCGCGGCACCCGCCGCGATGCCGTCGCGCACCGAGCCCGACCCGGTGCTCGAGCCCGCAGCGGCCACGGCACCGTCCGTGGCGGCGATCGCAGAGCCGGAGGCGCCACCGTCCGCCGCCCGTCCGCTCGCGTCCCTGCTGACTCCCGCCGACCTCGACGCGATCGCGCGCGCCGTCGTCGAGCGCCTCAGCGACCGCATCCTGCGCGAGATCGCGTGGGACGTCGTGCCCGACGTCGCCGAGGCGGTCGTGCGCGAGCGGCTCCGCGACCTCGAGCGCGAGACCGACTGAGAGATGTCCATCGACAAGGAGTACCGGCCCGAAGCGATCGAGGCGCGCTGGGCCGCCGAATGGATCGACCGAGGCGTCTTCCGCGCTCGCGGGGAGCCCGACCGCGAGCCGTTCTGCATGGTGATCCCTCCGCCGAACGTCACCGGCAACCTCCACATGGGGCACGTCCTGGTCTATACCCTCCACGACGTCGTCGCCCGGTGGCGGCGGATGCAGGGCCGCGACGTCCTGTGGCTCCCCGGCACCGATCACGCCGGCATCGCGACCCAAATGGTCGTGGAGCGGGAGCTGGCGCGGGAGGGGATCGACCGCAAGGCGATCGGCCGGGACGCGTTCGTCGCCCGAGTCTGGGAGTGGAAGCAGCTCTACGGCGCGCGGATCACCCACCAGCTCAAGCGGCTGGGGGCGTCTTGCGACTGGTCGCGCGAGCGGTTCACGATGGACGAGGGGCTGTCGCGCGCCGTGCGCCTCGTGTTCGTGAAGCTCTACCGCGAGGGGCTCGTCTACCGGGACCGCTTCATCGTCAACTGGTGCCCCCGGTGCCAGACGGCGCTCTCCGACCTCGAGACGATCCACAAGACGGTGAACGGCAAGCTGTGGACGATCCGCTATCCGTTCGCCGACGGGAAGGGGAAGGGCATCACGGTCGCCACCACGCGCCCCGAGACGATGCTCGGGGACACGGGCGTCGCCGTTCATCCCGACGACGCGCGTCACGCCGCGGCGATCGGCCGCAGCGTCACGGTGCCGTTGACCGGACGCACCGTGCCGGTCGTCGCCGACGCGTTCGTGGACCCGGCGTTCGGCACCGGCGCCGTCAAGATCACCCCGGCCCACGACCCGAACGACTTCGCCGCGGGACGGCGGCTTGGGCTTCCCGAGATCGTGGTCATCGACCCCTACGGGAAGATGACCGAGGCCGCGGGCGCGTTCGCCGGGCTCGATCGCTTCCAGGCGAGGAAGCGGATCGTGCACGAGCTCGAGGCGGCGGACCTGCTCGTCGAGGTCAAGGACCACGAGCACGCCGTCGGGCACTGCCAGCGATGCGACACCGTCGTCGAGCCGCTCGTGTCGCTGCAATGGTTCGTCAAAGTGGGCGCGCTCGCCGAGCCCGCGGCCGCCGCGGTGCGCGAGGGCCGCACGGAGTTCGTCCCAGCGTCGTGGGCCAAGGTGTACCAGGAGTGGATGAAGAACATCCATGATTGGTGCATCTCGCGCCAGCTCTGGTGGGGGCATCGCATCCCGGCCTGGTACTGCGACCCGTGCGGCACGATCGTGGTCGAGGAGAGCGGCCCGAAGAAATGCGAGCGCTGCGGCGGGGCGCTCCGGCAGGACGACGACGTGCTCGACACGTGGTTCTCGTCCGGGCTGTGGCCGTTCTCGACGCTCGGCTGGCCCGAGCGCACGGCGGATCTCGCGCGGTACTACCCCACGACGCTGCTCATCACGGGCTTCGACATCATCTTTTTCTGGGTCGCCCGCATGATGATGTTCGGCCTGAAGTTCATGGACGACGTTCCGTTCCGGCACGTCTACATCCACGGCCTCGTGCGGGACGCCGAGGGCCAGAAAATGTCGAAGTCACGGGGGAACACGATCGACCCCGAGGACGTCCAGGCGCGGTACGGGACCGACGCGGTCCGGCTGACGATGGCGATGCTCGCCGCGCCCGGAAACGACATCCCTCTGGCGCCCGAGCGCATGGAGGGCTACCGGGCCTTCGCCAACAAGCTGTGGAACGCCTGCCGCTTCGTGCTCATGAAGCTCGAGGAATCGCCGGCGCCCCCGGGGCCGCGGCCGCACGAGGACCTCTCGCTCACCGATCGCTGGATCCTGTCCCGCGCGCATCGGACGATCCAGGAGGTCGACCGCGCGCTCGAGCAGTACCGGTTCGACCGCGCCGCGGACATCCTCTACCACTTCGTGTGGCACGAGTTCTGCGACTGGTACATCGAGTGCGTGAAGCCCGACCTTTTCGCAGCGGACGGGCCCCGGGCCGCCGCCGCGCGCGCCGTGCTCACCGAGGTCGTGGACACGACGCTGCGCCTGCTCCACCCGATCATGCCGTTCGTGACCGAGGAGCTCTGGCAGCGGTTCCCGCACGAGGGGGACCATCTCGCGACCGCCGCCTGGCCGCGCCCGGACGAGGGGCTCCTCGACGCGAAGGCGGAGCGCGACATGGAGCTGCTTCAGGAGCTGGTCGTGAAGGTCCGGAACTTGAGGGTCGAGGCCAGCATCGATCCGTCGCGTCGCATCGAGGTCCTCGTCCACGCCGAGACGCCGCGCAACGCCAAGCTCGTCGCGTCCGAAGCCGCCCTTCTCGCGTCTTTGACCCGCGCTTCGTCGGTGACCGTCGTGGAGGCCTTCCCCGCGGACCTGGTCGCCGCGCGCGGCGTGGCGCGTGGCTTCGAGGCGGCGATCCCGCTCGCCGGGCTCCTCGACGTCGCCGCGGAGACCAGCCGTCTCACCAAGGAGCTCGACCGCGTCCTGCGCGATGTCGACGCGCGCAACCGCAAGCTCGCCAACGAGTCGTTCCTCGAGCGCGCGCCCGCCGAGGTTGTGGCCAAGGAGCGCGCGATCCAGCAGGAGCTGCTCGACAAGAAGCGGCGGATCGAGGCGACCTTGGCCTCGCTCGCGGGGGGCGGAGCGGGCGCGTGAGCGTAGCCGGTCCCGATCCGGCGGCGATCCGTCGGGCGGTCGAAGCCGCGCTCGAAGAGGACCTCGGAAGCGCGGGAGACGTCACGACGCACGCCACCGTTCCGGCCGGGCGCCGCGCGCGCGCGACGTTTTCGGCCCGCGAGCCTCTCGTGATCGCCGGCCTTCCGGTCGCGGTCGAGGTGCTCCGGCAGGTGGACCCGGCCATCGCGTCGCGGCCGCTCGTCAAGGACGGAGACCGGGTGGCCGCCGGCACCGTGGTCCTCGAGGCAATCGGTCCGGCGCGCGGGCTGCTCGAGGCCGAGCGCACGGCGCTCAACTTCCTCCAGCGGATGAGCGGGATCGCCTCCGCGACCCGCGCCGCCGTCGACGAGCTCGAGGGATCGCCGGCCGCCGTGCTCGACACGCGGAAAACGGCGCCCGGCCTTCGCCTGCTCGACAAGTATGCCGTCGCGGCGGGCGGGGGCGTGAACCACCGGATGGGGCTCCACGACGCGGTCATGATCAAGGACACGCACTTGGGGGCGGGAGGCTCGCTCGACGACGCGATCCGGGCGTGTCTGGCCGCCGGGCATCCCCGCGAGCGGATCACCGCCGAGGTGCGGACTCCCGACGAGCTCGACCAGGCGATCCTGGCCGGGGCGGGCCGGGCGCTCCTGGACAACATGTCCCTCGAGGTGCTGCGCGAATGCGTGAGGCGCGGGAAGGGCCGGATCGTGCTGGAGGCGTCGGGCGGCTTGCGTCCGGGAGCGCTGGCCGCCGTCGCCGCGACCGGCGTCGATGCGCTGAGCCTCGGCTACCTGACGCACTCCGCGCGCGCCGCCGATCTCGCGATGGACCTCGAGGCGCTTCCGTGAACGCATCGCTCGAGGAGCGCCTGAGCGCGCTGCCCCTCGTGCGCCGCGTCGTCCTCCTCGAAGCGACCGGATCGACCAACGACGACGCGCGCCGCCTCGCGGCGGAGGGTGCGCCGGAGGGCACCGTCGTCATCGCCGGCTCGCAGAGCGCCGGACGCGGCCGGCTCGGGCGCGCGTGGCACTCGCCGGAGCGTTCCGGGCTGTACCTGTCGGTCCTCCTGCGCCCCGCCACCCCGCTCGACCGCGCGGGGCGATACGCGCTCGTCGCGGCGCTCGCGGCGCTCGAGGCCTGCCTTGAGGCGGGGGCTCTCACGGCCCGCATCAAGTGGCCCAACGACGTTCTGATCGGCGGCCGGAAGGCCGCGGGCATCCTCGCGGAGCTACGCATCGCGCCCGCGGGCCCCGAGCTCGTCCTCGGCTTCGGCATCAATGTGGACGAGCCGGCGGAGGGCTTTCCTGCCGATCTCGCGGGGTCCGCCGTCGCCCTGTCGCGCGTCGCCGGGCACCCGGTTGCGGTGGGGGACGTCGCCGCATCACTCCTCTCCGCCCTCGACGGCTGGCTCCGGCGCCTCGCGGAGGACCGTTGGGACGAGGTCCGAGCCGCCTTCGTGCGCTACGCTCCCGGGGTCGACGGCGCGCGGGTGAGCCTTCGGGCCGGGGGGACCGGGATCACGCGCGGCTTGGACGACGGCGGGGCGCTGCGCGTCGAGACGATCGACGGCATGGTCCTGGTCCACGCGGGGGAGTCCGTGGCGTCCTGGGAGGGCTGAGCGTGCTGGTCGCGGTCGACACAGGGAACACCCACACCGTCCTCGGATTGTTCGACGGCGCGCGCTTGCTCGCGGACTGGCGCATCGCGACCCGCAAGGACGCGACCGACGACGAGGTCGCGGCGCTCTGGCGCTCGCTGTTCGAGGGACGCGGCCTGGCTCTCGCCGAAGTCGACGGCGTCATCGTCTCGTCCGTCGTGCCGGACTGGAACGGCGTCCTGGCCGCCGCCGCGGTCAAGACGTTCGGCCGCCCCGCTCTGTTCGTCGAGCCCGGGATCAAGACGGGCCTTCCGATCCGCTACGAAAACCCGCACGAGGTCGGCGCCGACCGCATCGTCAACGCCGTCGCGGCCATGGAGCGCTTCGGGGCGCCGGTGATCGTGCTGGACTTCGGCACCGCGACGACCTTCGACGTGGTCAGCGCGAAGCGGGAGTACCTGGGCGGCGTCATCGCACCGGGCCTCGCGATCTCCGCCGAGGCGCTTTTCCGCCGCGCCGCGCGGCTGAGCCGGGTCGACGTGCGCAAGCCCGCCCACCTCGTCGGCCGCAACACCCAGGAGAGCGTCCAGGCGGGGCTCTTCTACGGGTACGTCGGCCTGGTCGAGGGGCTCGTGAGGAGGCTGAGGGAGGAGATCGGGCACGACGCTCCGGTGGTCGCGACGGGAGGATTGGCGCCCGTGTTCCGCGACGAGCTGCCCTCCCTGACCGCGGTCGATCCTCATCTGACGCTCGAGGGGCTGCGCCTCATCTGGGACAAGAACCGGAAGTGAGGGTCCTGATCGTCTGCGACGGCAACATCTGCCGCTCCCCGATGGCGGCGGCCTACCTGCG
>Ga0137436_1000365_pt1 | contig 13817 bp, 17 predicted proteins | sample EasRivERMGT119_2_FD_102328 | JGI IMG/M metagenome (GOLD analysis project Ga0137436, IMG submission 102328) | Soil microbial communities from meander-bound floodplain in the East River, Colorado, USA - East River MetaG ERMGT119_2 | ecosystem: Environmental > Terrestrial > Soil > Floodplain ...
AACTGCGGATCAGCGACGACGAAATACGTCAAAGCCTCGAAGGCGCTCAGCTGAAACTGCAAAGGGAAAGAGGCAGCGACGTCACCTTCTTCTCGCCGCGCGCCGGCTCGATGGAGCACCACGTCGGCGACGCGGCGATCAGCGCGCAGTGGTCGCGCGTGCAGAACGACCTGATCCACCGCGTCAGCACCCTCTATCCGAAGAACTTCGCCTCGGTCTGCATGCTGCCGCAGTCGCCCGGCGTCTCGCCGGCGAACTGCGTCGACGAGCTCAAGCGCTGCGCGGACATGGGCTTCATCGGCTGCAACCTGAACCCGGACCCTTCGGGCGGCTGGTGGAAGGAAGCGCCGCTCACCGACAAGTGGTGGTACCCGGTGTACGAGAAAATGGTCGAGCTCGACATGCCGGCGATGGTGCACGTCAGCTCCTCGTGCAATCCGGCGTTCCACTTCACCGGCGCCCACTACATCAACGCCGACACCACCGCGTTCATGCAGCTCATCCAGGGCGATCTGTTCAAGGACTTCCCGCAGCTCAAGTTCGTCATCCCGCACGGCGGCGGCGCGGTGCCCTACCATTGGGGGCGCTACCGCGGCCTGGCGCAGGATATGAAGAAGCCGCTGCTGAAGGAGCACCTGCTGAAGAACGTGTACTTCGACACCTGCGTCTACCACCAGCCCGGCATCGACCTGCTGCTCAAGGTGATCCCGGTGGAGAACATCCTGTTCGCCTCCGAGATGGTGGGCGCGGTGCGCGGCATCGACCCGGAGACCGGGCAGTATTTCGACGACACCAAGCGCTACATCGACGCGAGCGGGTTGAACGCCGCGGACAAGCAGAAGATTTTCGAGGGCAACGCCAGAAGGATCTTTTCAAGGTGGAAAAAATGAAATCTGCTTTTTACCTGTCGGTCCTTGCGGTCATCCTGTCGCCTGCCATCGCGTTCGGGCAGGCATACCCGACAAAACCAGTTCGCATCGTGCTGCCCTTCGGGCCGGGAGGGGTCGCCGACATCACCACGCGCACCCTCGCGCCCAGGATGAGCGAGGGCCTCGGGCAGCAGGTGATCGTCGAGAACATGCCGAGCGCCGGCGGCATCCGCGCCTCCGAGACGGTGGCACGCGCCGAGCCCGACGGGCATACGCTGCTGCTCCTCACCAACGGCAACGCGGTGAGCCAGGCGCTGTTCAAGTCGCTGCCTTACGACCCGATGAACGACTTCGCCATGATCTCGACTGTCGGCTACTTCAGCATGGTGTTCGTGACGCGCGCCGACTCGCCGATGAAGTCGATGAAGGACGTTCTCGCGGCGGCCAAGGCCAAGCCCGGCACGCTCAATATCGGCACCATCAGCCCGGGCGGCACGCAGCACCTCGCCGGCGAGCTGTTCCGCTCTACCGCCGGCATCGACGCCGTGGTGGTGCCGCACAAGACCACCGGCGAGGTGGTCATCGGCGTGCGCAACGGCAGCCTCGACATCGCGGTGGATTTCATCGCGCCGCTCATCTCGGGCATCCAGTCCGGCGCGCTGCGCCCGCTGGCGGTGACCGCGGGCAAGCGCTTCCCCGGGCTGGCCGACGTGCCGACGGCCATCGAGGCCGGCGTGCCGGGCTACGACGTCGCCTCGTGGAACGCGCTCGCCGCGCCGGCCAAGACGCCGCGCGGCGCCATCGACCGGGTGCGCGCGGAACTGATCAAGGCGCTCGCTAATCCCGACGTGCAGAAGCGCTTCGCCGAGCTCGGCGTCGAGGGCCGCCCGAGCACGCCCGAGCAGCTGCGCGATTTCTTCGTCAGCGAGTCGGCGCGCTGGAGCCGCGTGGTGGAGACAGCGAAGATTCCGAAGCAGTAGCCCGCGTGGGGCTCAGTGCACTATCTCGCCGCGGCTGGAGAGCATCGCCAGCGCCTGCTTGAGCCCCATGAAGTAGCCGTAGCGCCAGTAGAGCCGGTCGCGGCTGCCTTCATGCGCGCGATCGCGCGGGTCGCCGGGATCGATGCCCTGGGCCGAGAGCCACCTGCCCAACTCGGCGATCTCCCGGTCGATCGCGGCTTCGGCGGACATCTCGATCGGGTTCATTTGAGTGGAGGGGAACATGCCTTGGATGGTGCGCCGCATTGTTACGCGCGTATGTCCGTTGGAGCACAGACGGAGGGGTCCTTCCGGCCTGCCTTTGTAGTTACGTCCGCTACCGGACTTACAGGCCTCGCCGGGGCGACAGTGTGTATCCGTGGGCGACGCGAGGATTGGCTCGGGCTGCGCGAGGAGCGCAGTGTCGCTCTCCAGCGACAAGCCTAGGTGCGCTACCGGACTGAGCCGCTCGGCGAACGCGCGTAGAAAGACACGCCATGAGACTAGCGCAATTCATCACCGAGAACCTCGAGGACCTGCTCGTCGAGTGGGAAGCGTTCGCCCTGTCGCTGCTTTCTCCCGGGCAGAGCATGACGTCGCTCGCGCTGCGCGACCACGCCACCCAGATCCTGCTGGCGATCGCCGAGGACATCGAGTCGAACCAGACCGACCTGGAGCAGGCCTACAAGTCCAAGGGCTTCGTGCCGATCGCCGAAGCCACCCGCACCGCCGCCATGACGCACGGCGCGCTGCGCTATCTCGCCGGCTTCGACCTGCGCCAGCTGGCCGCGGAATTCCGCGCGCTGCGCGCGAGCGTGCTGCGTCTTTGGCTGAAGCGCGGCGGCGACAACGGCACGGCGTTCTACCAGATGACGCGCTTCAACGAGTCGATCGACCAGGCGCTGGCCGAATCGATCGCCAACTACTCCGACGAAGTGGCGCATTCGCGCGACACCTTTCTCGCGATCCTGGGGCACGACCTGCGCAGCCCGCTCTGCGCCATCGCCAATTCGAGCCTCTACCTGGGCTCTCCCGGCCTGCTGCCCAGCGGCGCGCCGCTGGACGCGGTGCGGCGCATCAACCGCAGCACCGCGAAAATGAGCTCGATGATCAAGGACCTGCTGGAGTACACGCGCACGCGGCTCGGGCGCGCGATCCCGATATCGCCGGAAGCGGCGAGCATGGAGGAGATCTGCAGGGCGGCCTTCGACGAGATCCGTGCGGTGCACCCGGAGAGGATCTTCCGGCTCGAGACCTCGGGCGAGCTGCTCGGGCAGTTCGATAGCGAGCGCCTGCAGCAGGTGCTGTCCAATCTGCTGAACAACGCGGTTCAGCATGGCACCGCATCGGACCCGATCACCCTGCGCGCTTACGGCGAGACCGACGAAGTCACAGTGCAGGTGAGCAATCTCGGCCGACCCATTCCGGCGGACCAGCTGCAGGTAATCTTCGACCCGCTGGTGCAGGTTCCGCCGGTAGCCGTCACCCGGGACGGCGATGCATCCGGCAGCCTGGGGCTCGGGCTCTACATCGCCCGCGAGATCGTGACCATGCACGGCGGCACGATGCAGGCCGAGTCCTCGGACGACGGCACAGTGTTCAGCGCGCGCCTGCCGCGAATGCCGGCCGAAGCGCTCAGAGCAGCCTCGCCGTAGCCCGGACGGCAGTCAGTGCGCCGCGGCTCGAGGCAGCAGGCGCTCGGTCTCGGCCTTCACCACCGAATAGCATTCGCAGGAGCGCTGCTCGAGGCCCGGGCGGTTGAGCACGGTGATCAGCCCGCGGTGGTAGGTGATCAGGCCTTCGCGCTCGAGCTTGCCGGCGGACTCGGTGACGCCCTGGCGGCGCACGCCGAGCATGTTGGCGATCAATTCCTGCGTCATCTGCAGCCTGTTCTCGGGCAGGCGGTCCAGGCTGAGCAGCAGCCAGCGGCATAGCTGCTGGTCGACGGAATGGTGCAGGTTGCACACCGCGGTCTGCGAGATCTGCGTGATCAGCGCCTGCGTGAACTTCAGCAGGGTGAGCTGCAGCGCGCCGCCTTCGGCAAAGTGCGCCTTCAGCGCGCTCGCCGGCAGGCGATAGGCCCTGCAGGAGCTCTGCACCACGGCCCGGTTCGGCGTGGTCTCGCCGCCCATGAACAGCGAGATGCCGATCATTCCTTCCTTGCCGACCACGGCGAGCTCGGCCGAGTTGCCGCCCTGCGTGACGTACAGCAGCGAGACGATGCCCTCGATCGGGAAATACACGTGCTGCAGGTGCCCGCCCGATTCGTAGAGGGAGCGCCCCAGGCCTATCTCCACCAGCTCGAGCTGCGGCAGCAGCCGCTGATAGTCCACCTCGGGCAGCGCTGCGAGGATCAGGTTCTGCTTCGGCGACGCGGTGGCGGACAAGACGTCTAGTGTACGCCACCGAACATACCCGGGGATGTCGGTTTACGGACAGACACGCGCTGTCGGTGCCGGTGGCGGGGCGATCAGGTCACTCGGGATCCGCCTGCTTCGAAGCGGGCATTTCTTCGCCGATGATGAACATGGACGTCGAGAAATCGTCGTAGTGGCGATTCCAGTGGTATTTCGCCTCGCGGCCGTCTTTGCGCAGCAGGCCGAACTCGAGCGGGCGGCCCTCGGTGAGCAGCGAGCGCACCGCGGCGCTCGCCGCGTCCGGCCCGAGCGCGACCAGCTCGCACACGGAGTGGCCGGCCAGCTCCTGCGCGGAGTAGCCGAGCGCGTCCCAGGCGGAATTGAGCAGCTCGAAATTGCCGTCGGCCCACGCCCTCGCCAGCAGGCACGACAGGCCGCCGAATCCGCGCTGGTTGCTGCCGCGGCTGATCCTGAAATGGGTGGAGGGGTCCGACGATGACGGCAGATACCTCGCTAGAGACTGGCGGCGCGCCTTCATGGACCTGCCAGCAGCAAGTAGCGAGCCGTGCGTCGCCTGCGCCGCCACATGGCCCCTAGTCGACGTCGCGGGCGCGCTTGAGCCCCGTGTAGCAGCTGCAGGCGACCGCTTCGAGGCCTTTGCGGTCGAGAATCCTCATCGTGCCGCGGCTGTAGCGGATCAGCCTGCGCGCCTGCAGCGGGCCGGCAGCCTGGTTGACCGTGGCGCGCCGTACGCCGAGCACGTTCGCGAGGAAAGCTTGCGTAAGGGTGAGCTCTCCCAGGCGTACGCGGTCGGCGGTCATCAGCAGGCAGCGGGCAAGGCGCGCCTCGACCGTGTGAAAGCAGTTGCACGCGATGGCTTGCCTGGCCAGGGTGAGCTTCGCATCCGCGTAGCGGAGCAGCTCGAGCTGCAGTGACGGGCACTCCCTGAATGCCTCGCGAAAGCGCATTGCGTTCATCCGCAGGGCCATCCCTGCACCCTGCACCAGCGCCCGGGCGGACGAAACGCTTGCTCCCAGCGCGAGCGAGATTCCGAGCATGCCATCGCGGCCGACCAGTCCCACTTCCAGCGCATGACGGCCCTCGACCTGCGTGCGCAGGGAGACGACGCAGTCCAGTGGAAAGTAGACCTCGCGGATCGGCGCTCCGATCTCCTGCAGCACTTCGCCGAATTTCAGCGCCACCCTCTCGAGGCCGGCGTGCAGGCGCCAGCGCTCCGCGTCGGGCAGGGCGGCCAGCAGGACGTTGCCGGCCGACGCCTGCGCGAGTAGCGCCCGCCGCGCCGCGGGCAACAGGATGACGTTGCCGCTCGCGTAGTCGATGACCGCATCGATCTCGCCCGCTTCGATGGCCTGGCGCTCGGGCCCCTTCCTAGCCAGCCGCGGCAGGATCTGTTGCGGCTTCATTCTTGCCAGCCTGGCGCGGGCGTGGGGGGAGGTCATTGAGCTTTACTCGTCAATCCAAGAGCGAGCAGCACTTTGTTCCTGTCGCTGAGGTTGCCGACGATGCTCGCGGACGGCAGCGGCGACAGCTTGGCCAGGCTGGGCGTGACGATGACGCCCTCGGCCATCGCGCGCCGCGGGTGCTCCAGCACGTCGACGACTTCCAGCCGGTGGCCGTCCTTGAGGTGTTCGCGACAGATCGCCTCGAGGTTGGCGATTGCCTGCACCGAATTGGGCGCGCCGCCCACGACGTAAAGGCGCAGGAGCACGACCGTGGTTACTTTCGCGCCGCGTGCCTTGGGCTTGCGCGTCTGCCGGCTCATTTTGCGGCCCCGTTTCCGCTTTTCCTCGCGGACAGGTCCGCCGGGTCCGCGCTGCGCCGCTTGCGCAGCTCGGTTTCCCTCGCGCTGGTGGAGACGTTGCGCACCTCATCCTGCCCGGAATACAAGGCGAGCTCGGCGCGTTGCCTCTCCAGGTCCATCTGCAACGCCTTGATCTGGGCGCTGGTGGTGGCTTCGGCGAATTGCAGCTCGCGGCGCTTGTGATCGAACTCCGCGCGCTGCCGGGTCTTCCTCGCGCTGTCCTCGGCTTCCTTTTCCCAGCGCAGGGTGCCCATCAGCACCTCGCCGCCCGCGCTGTAGACGTCGGTGAGCGTCGGGCCGGCCCGGCTAAGCACCAGCTCGCGCACCTGGTTGGAGTGCGCGGTGCCGCGCGACTTGATGATGGTGAGGGCGCGGTTGCGCTCGCCGCTTCGCACCAGGTAGGAGAGATGGATCCAGGTATCCGCGATAGTCGAAACCTGCAGGTCGGTCGATTCGGTGCGCGGATCCTCGGCCTCGCTCAGCGCCGTCACCAGCAGGGTGATCCCCGCGTCCTTGGCCATGTAGATGAGCCGGTTTGCCACCGTACGCGCGGCGCCGACGCTGCCGGCCTTGGCGATGGCCGTCAGCGGGTCGATCACCATGCAGCGCGGCTGGTGCTCGCGGATCAGCGACCTGAGCTTGATCAGATGCTCTTCGGCGCTGATGCCCTCGGTGCGGGCCGAATACATCCGCAACAGGCCCGACTTGAGGTGCGCCTTGAGCTCGATGCCGACCGAGGTCAGGTTGCGCGCGATCTGCTCCGCCGCCTCGTCAAAGCTCACGAACAGGGTGCGCTCGCCGCGCCGGCACGCCGCTTCCGCGAACTTGCCGGCCAGGGTGGTCTTGGAAGTGCCCGGCACGCCGGTGATCAGCGTGCTGCCGCCGCGGAACACGCCGCCGCCGAGCATCGAGTCGAGGCGCTTGAATCCCGCGGTGACGCGCTCGCTCGATGCCTCGTGCGCCATCTCGGCGGGCTCGGTCGCGCCCACCTCGATGCCGGCGGGCCCGAAGCTCATCGGGAACTCGGCCGGCGCGTAGCTCGAGCCGCGGTACTTCGTGATCTGGATGCTCGGCGCGGAGACGCGCTCCTCCTGGCGCCGGTGGAATCGCACCACGCAATCGACCATGAATTGCAGGAAGCCGTAGTGCACGGCTTCGGAGGTGCGTTCCTCGAGCTTGGCCGTGACGATGGCGGTCAAGGCGTTTTCCGCCAGCCAGTCGCGGATGCGGTAGATCTCCCGCATTTCCGCCACCGGGTCCTGCAGCAGCGTCAGCAGCACGTCGAGGCCGTCGAACACGATCCACTGCGCGCCGATCTCGTCTTTCTTCGCCGCCAGCATGGCCAGCATGCCGGCCAGGTCGAAGTCGCCCGCCTTGACCAGCGTGGGCGACAGGTGGGCATCCATGAAGAAGATCTGCTTCGCCGCCAGCTTCGCCAGCCCCCAGTCGAAGGTGGCGCCGTTGGCGATGATCTGGCGGGGGCGCTCCTCGAACGCGACGAAAATGCCGCGCGAGCGCTGCCGGCGCGCGGCGTTGACCAGGCATTGCAGGGCGAAGACGGTCTTGCCCGCGCCCGGCCCGCCGATCAGCAGGCTGGTGCGGTGGCGCGGCAGCCCGCCACGGCTGAGCTGGTCGAATCCCTCGATGCCGGTGGGCAGCTTCGGCAGGGGGTGGGCGGTGTTGCTTCGGGTCGCGATCATAAATCTCCTCGACCCTATCGTGCGGCGCGGCGTCCGCGCCAGTCTGTCCGCAAGCGGACACTTGCCCGTCCTGCGCCCGTCGTGCACTGACGACTTTTGTCAGGACGCGATGTACGCGCGCAGCGCCTGCGCTTCCTCAGCGGCTTCGCTCAGCTTCACCTTCACCAGGTCGCCGATCGACACCAGCCCGAGCAGCTTGCCGGCCTCGACCACCGGCAGGTGGCGAAAGCGGCGCTCGGTCATCAGCGCCAGCGCTTCGTCGACCGTCGTCGACGGCTGTCCGACGACGACGCTGCATGTCATGCGCGCTTCAACCGCCAGCGCGTCGAAATCGCGGTCGCCGTCGGCGTAGAGGCGCACCACGTCCCGCTCGGTGAAGATGCCGACCGGGCAGCCTTCGGCATCGGGCACCATCACCGCGCCGACCTTCTCGTTGTGCATGGCGCGCACCGCGTCGGCGACGCTCGACTTGGCCGACACCGTCACCACGCGCGGGCCCTTGGCCGCCAGCACGTCCTTCAGCATCATCGGGTGGCGGTCCAGGTGGCCGCGAGCAGCAGCGCGAATCCGACGACCGCGACGGTCGCGTGTCCGACGATCAGCCCCTTCGGCAGGGGCAGCATCTTCCAGTGGTAGTTGAGATTCAGGAAAGTGCCGCCGGCGGCCGCGATCAGGAAGAGCAGCAGCGCCCACGACGCGAGCGCCGGCAGCCCGATGGTGATGTAAGCGTAGAGCAGCAAGGTCAGCGCGGCTGCGGAGAGGAATCCGTGCAGCATCGCCAGCCAGGTGGGCGGCTGGGGCTTGCCGCCGAAACGGATGCCGGCCATCACCAGGCCGCCGAGCGCGGACACGGCCAGCAGGACGCAGGCCGTCTTCATGATCAAAAGGGATTCCATGGGCTTCTTCTCCTTGCCGGATGAGGCTCTCATCGGCCCCACATAAGTCTAGTCCCGTCTAGTCCCGCCGAGCTAGACCAGGCTGGACTTTCCGTCGTGCATGTCCCTTATCATTTTGTAGCAGCTGCAGCAGGCCGCTTCCAGGCCGCGGTCGTCCAGGATCCGGATGTTGCCGCGGCGGTATTCGATCAGCTTCCTGCGCTGCAGGGCGGTAGCCGCCTCGGTGACGCCGACCCGGCGCACGCCGAGCATGTGCGAGAGGAACTCGTGCGTCATGCGGAATTCCGAAGAGCGCACGCGATCGCGCGTCATCAGCAGCCAGCGCGCCAGCCGCGCCTCCACCACGTGGAAGCGGTTGCACGCCGCGGTCTGCGAGATCTGCGCCATCATGGTGTAGACATAGCGCTGCAGCTCGCGCTGCAGCGACGGGCTGGCGCGCAGCTCGGCGCGGAAGCGGGCCGCGCTCATTTTCAGCGCCGGCCCGGCGCCCTGCACCAGCGCGCGCACCGGCGAGACGCCGACGCCGAGCGCCAGCGGGAAGCCGACCATGCCCTCGCGTCCCACCAGTCCCACCTCGAGCGCGAGGTGGCCTTCCACTACCGTGAGCAGCGAAACCAGGGAGCGGCTGGGAAAGTAGACGTCCCGGATCGGCGCGCCGGGCTCGTAGAGGACCTTGCCGAACACCAGATCGACCGGAGCGAGGCCCGGGAGCAGCCGCAGGTAGGACTTGCGCGGCAGCGCGGCCAGCAGGCTGTTCGGGATGTCCTTCATCCCGCTCCATTGTCCACGCTGGAAACGCCGCGTATGTGCGTTCGCGCACTGAGCGCGCCGGCTGGCCGGAGCAGCATGCGACCTCATGCAAGAAAGGGTCTTTTTTCTCGCGGCGCTCGGTCTGGCCGCGTCGATCGCGCAGGCGCAGCTTCTGCTGCCGCCCCCGCTGCAGCCCGACGAGCTGATGAAAGCGGTCACCTCGGAGGTGATCGCTGTTCTCAAGCGGGACGTCGCCGCGGGCCAGCGCACTGATGTCGCGCGGCTGGTCGAGGAGAAAATCCTGCCGCTGTTCGATTTCCAGCGCATGACCAGCCTGGCGGTGGCGCGCAACTGGCGCGGCGCCTCGCCCGAGCAGCAGAGCGCTCTGGTCGTGGAGTTCAGGACTTTGCTGGTGCGCACCTATTCCGCGTCGCTCTCGAGCTACCGCGACCAGCAGATCGAGTACAAGCCGCTGCGCGCGGCAGCCGACGCCGCCGAGGTCCAGGTGCGCTCTTCGGTGCGCCGGGCCGGCTCCGAGCCGATGACCATCGACTACGACATGGAAAACACGCCGGCGGGCTGGAAGGTCTACGACGTCAAGGTCGGCGGGGTCAGCCTGGTCATCACGTATCGCGAGACCTTCGCCGCGGTGGTCCGCGACGGCGGCGTCGACGGGCTGATCAAGGCGCTGGCCGACAAGAACCGGCAGGCCGCGCCCGGGGTCAAGTCTGGCTTGCCGGCAGCAGCCGGTCGTACTCCCTCTTGACCACCGAGTAGCACTCGCACACGCGCGCCTCCAGCTTCGGCCGGTCGAGAATGGTGATGCGGCCCCGGCTGTACTGGATCAGCCCCTCGGTCTGCAGCCTGCCGGCGGCCTCGGTGACGCCTTCGCGGCGCACGCCGAGCATGTTGGCGATCAGCTCCTGGGTCATCACCAGCTCGTTTGACTGCAGCCGGTCCAGGCTGAGCAGCAGCCAGCGGCAAAGCTGCTGGTGCACCGCGTGGTGGCGGTTGCATACCGCCGTCTGCGTCATCTGCGTGATCAGCGCCTGCGTGAAGCGCAGCAGCAGATGCTGCAGCGCGCCGCCGCGCTCGAACTCCGTCTTCAGCACCGAGGCCCTGAGGCGGTAGCCCTGGCCGGCGCTTTGCACCACCGCGCGGCTGGGCGTGGTCTCCCCGCCCATGAACAGCGCGATGCCCACCAGGCCCTCGGAGCCGGTGATGGCGATCTCCGCCGAGGCGCCGTCCGCCAGTACATATAGGAGCGACACGATGCTGCTGGTCGGGAAGTAGACGTAGCCCTGGGCGCCGCCGGACTCATAGACCGCCATGCCGAGCGGCAGAGTCACCGGCTCGAGAAAAGGCAGCAGCGCCTCGTAGTCCTTTTCGGGCAGGGCCGCGAGAAGCCGGTTGTCCTTCGGAGTGTTCGATCCGGCAGGGGGCTTCACGCCTTCATGGTACGCCTGTTTGTTCGCTGCCGGACACAAGGTTGGTATGCGTCCCAGCAGACAGATCGGCGCCGGGGGGCGCGCGGAGACTGCGCCGGTGACCACTCAGAACGATTTTTCTGAGCCACGCCAAGAACCCATCGGAGAGATCACCATGAGATCCACATTCAGCCGGAAGCACCTTGGACTGACTGCCGCCTGCGCCCTGGCGCTGGGCATCCTGCTCGGCATGCTCGTCGCGCCCGGGCAGAGTGCCGCCCCGGCGCCTGTGGCCGCGGCCCCGCTTGTGTATGAGAAGGTGGCGTTCGACGCCAACATCCTGTTCGACTCGGACAAGTCGGCGCTGCGTCCGGCCGGCCAGGACAAGCTCGACCAGTTCGTCGGAAGTATCCACGGCCTCGACAAGCAAAGCATCGTCGCCGTCGGCTATGCGGACCGCATGGGCACCGACGCCGCCAACCAGACGCTCTCGCGCGAGCGCGTCGACGTCGTGAGGACCTACCTGGTCAGCAAGGGAATCACCTGGGACCGCGTGCAGACCAGCGCCAAGGGCGAATCGCTGCCCACCACGTACGCGGGCGAGTGCAAGGACGCCAACAACGCGAAGAACGTCGCCTGCATGCAGCCCGACCGCCACGTGTTCATCGAGGTGTCCGGAACGAGGCAGGTGAAGTAGTTGCTTAAGCGACCCAGCAGACTGAACGTTTGCGAAGCCAGGCCGACACTGCGGGTGTGACCACTCAGAACGATTTTTCTGAGCCACAGCAAGGAAGTCATCGGAAAGATCACCATGAGAATCACATTCATCAAGCAGCAACTCGGTCTGGCCGCAGCCTGCGCTCTGGCGCTGGGCGTCCTCTCCGCAACGGCAGTCGCGCAGGTCCAGCACGACGAAAAAGCGCTGGTCACTGATGCGCGCGGCTTTCACGTAACCAGCGGCTCCGGGCTGTGCGTGCACAGCTCCTTCGGCCCGCCCCCGCTCTGGACCGAGGGATGCCACCCCTACGTTCCGGCGCCGGTCGCCCAGTACGTCGCGCCCGCCCCGACGGCGGCCCCGGTGGTGTATGCGGCCGTGGCAGCCCCGCTTGCGGTGTATGAGAAGGTCGCGTTCGACGCCAACATCCTGTTCGACTCGGACAAATCGGCGCTGCGTCCGGCCGGCCAGGACAAGCTCGACCAGTTCGTCGACAAGATCCACGGCCTCGAGTCCCGGGACATCGTGGCCGTCGGCTATGCCGACCGCATGGGCACCGACGCCGACAACCAGGCGCTTTCCCGGCAACGCGTCGACGCCGTGAGGTCCTATCTGGTCGCCAAGGGAATCGCGTGGGACCGCGTGCAGACCAGCGCGAAGGGCGAATCGCGGCCGACCACGTACGCCGGCGAGTGCAAGGACGCGAATAACGCGAAGAACGTCGCGTGCATGCAGCCCGACCGCCACGTCTTCATCGAAGTGTCCGGAACCAGGCTGGCTAAGCAGTAGTCGCACGAGGGGCCCCGCGCAGGCGGGGCCTTTCTTCTCGAAGGGACCATCACCATGCTCTACACGATCGCAGTCGTACTCCTCATCCTCTGGCTTCTGGGGCTCGTTTCGTCCTACACCATCGGCGGCTTCATCCACGTCCTGCTGGTGATCGCGCTGGTGATGATCCTGCTCAGGGTGATCAGCGGCCGCAGGGTCGTCTGACGCGCGTTCAGCTGGCGCTGGGGCTGCTGGCGGTTCTTGCGCTGGTAGCTGCCTTGTACCTGGCGCGAGCTTTCTTCGTCCCGCTGCTGATCGGCATCCTCGCCAGCTACGCGCTGCACCCGCTGGTGAACTGGCTCGAAACCTGCCGCGTGCCGCGCAGCCTCGGCGCGGCGCTGGTGCTGGCGAGCGTGGTCGGCAGCGTCTCCTGGGTCGGCATCTCGATGAGCAGTGACGCCGAAGCCCTGATCGAGAAGCTGCCCGAGGCGGCCCGCAAGCTGCGCCAGAACTTGAGCGCCGGGCGCTCGGGCGCGCCGAGCGCGCTGCAGAACATGCAGGCAGCCGCCAAGGAGCTCGAGGGGGCGGCCGCCGACGCCGGCGCCAAGCCGAGAGCGCGCGTGGTCGCGCCCCAGGCACCCGAGCCCACCTGGCTGCGCGACTACACGCTCGCGCAGTCGGCCTTGCTCGCCACGGTCGCCGCGCAGACCCCGATCGTGCTGCTGCTGACCTATTTCCTGCTGGCTTCCGGCCAGCACTTCCGGCGCAAGCTGCTGCAGCTCGTCGGGCCGTCGCTGGCGCGCAAGAAGGAGGCGGTGGAGATCCTCGAGCAGGTCGACGTGCAGGTGCAGCGCTACCTGCTCGCCATGCTCGTGTCGAATGTCCTGCTGGCTACCGGCACCTGGCTCGCCTTCCTGGCGCTCGGCCTGGACCAGGCCGGCGTCTGGGGCGTCGCCGCCGGCGTCCTGCACTTCATCCCCTACCTCGGCCCGGCGCTGATCGCGCTCGGCAGCGGCGTGGCCGCCTTCCTCCAGTTCGAGTCGCTGCTTTATGCGCTCGCCGTGGCGGGGGCATCGCTGCTGGTGGCAAGCGCGATCGGCTTCGTCTTCATGACCTGGCTGCACGGCCGCTTCGCGCGCGTGAACGCCGCGGTGCTGTTCATCGCGCTGCTGTTCTTCGGCTGGCTGTGGGGCGTATGGGGCCTGCTGCTTGGCGCGCCCCTGGTGGCGATCGCCAAGGTGGTGTTCGACCGGGTCGAGCCGCTGAAGCCGGCCGGCGCGCTGCTTGGGCGATAGGCCCGGGCGCTAGCGTGACTGTGTTTCCTAGCGCACAGACGCCCGACGAGAAGATCGCGAAGGTCGAGGTCTTCATGCCCAAAACAGACCCCTCCACCCATCAGGCCCTGCTCAAGGCGGGCGCGCTGCAGAACGCGATCCTGACCAGCGCCAATTTCTCGATCATCGCCACCGACGAGAAAGGCATCATCCAGCTGTTCAACGTCGGCGCCGAGCGCATGCTGGGCTACACCGCCGCCGA
>Ga0137436_1000367_pt1 | contig 13778 bp, 13 predicted proteins | sample EasRivERMGT119_2_FD_102328 | JGI IMG/M metagenome (GOLD analysis project Ga0137436, IMG submission 102328) | Soil microbial communities from meander-bound floodplain in the East River, Colorado, USA - East River MetaG ERMGT119_2 | ecosystem: Environmental > Terrestrial > Soil > Floodplain ...
GGATCCAAGCGGGCCTCGTTAGAGAACCGTTGGCCAACCCCGCTTCGACGAGCCTGAAATTCAATTGCCAGCGACCCAGGAAATAGCTGTCGGTTCTGAAGCTGAGCGATTCGGGTACCGGCCTGTCGATTCCAAAGTTACGCAGAACAAAGAGGCCAAGACATAGCACGCTCATCGCAAGCGCGAAGAGTCTCCAGTGTCGTTGCCGTTACCACGCAATAATCCCTACCGAGATCCCCAGCACAAGCAAGACCAGCCTCTCTGTCCACACCCGCCAGAGTTCGGACACCATTTCCGTGGGGGCGGCGGCTCGACTACCGATCATCTCGCTCCACAACTGATCTGCAGCTTGCGGTGGGAGCGGAAACAGGAATATCGCGACCGGTAGCCACACGAGCAGAAGGAGTCGTCGAATGATCGTTTCGCCCATTGCTAGAGGCGCAACACTACCAAGCCCGCGAGCACCGCGCCGGTCGCGAGGATTCGCTGCTTCGTAAGCTTCTCCTTGAAGATCACGAATGCGATCACGGCGGCGAAGATCACCGAAGTCTCCCTAAGCGCGGCCACGAGCGCCACCGGTGCCTGCGTCATCGCCCACAGCGCGATCGAGTAGGCGCCTACCGCGCACGCGCCGCCGGCGAGCGAGCGAAGCCAGAAGCGCCTGAAGTAGGCCGGCACCTTCGCGCCATGCTGCGCGAGCGCAAGACCGGTGATCACGAGGCCGTTGGCGACGAAGAACCAGAGCGTGTAGCTGACCGGCGCACCCGAGGCGCGGGCGCCCTGCGCGTCGATGATGGTGTAAGCAGCGATCACAACCGCGTTAGCGACGGCAAAGTAGGTTGCGCGCCGGTCGTGCGTACCGTGGGCGAAGGCCAGGATGCCGGCGCAGATGAGCGCTATCGCGGCGCCCTCCTTGAGCGACGGCACTTCTCGAAGAAGAAAGATCCCCGCCACGGCTACCAGCATTGGCCCGCCGCCGCGCATGATCGGGTAGCTGTAGGAGAGCTCGCCCCAGCGGTAGGCGCCGGCGAGGAACAGGAAATACAGGATGTGCACCAGCGCCGAGCCGGCGAGCCACGGCCACGAGGCGGCGGCCGGTGCCGGGAGGAAAGGAGCGATCGCCAGTGCGATCAGGCCTGATCCGGCGGCGACCGCCACGGTGTCGAGGCCCTTGTCCTCGCTCGCCTTGACGAGCGCGTTCCAGGTCGCGTGCAGCAGGGCGGCGCCGAGCACCGCCAGCGTTACGGGCAGGGAGATCTCCACCTAGCCGATGACCTGCTCGATCAGCGGCGCCATGCGCTCGACGGCGGCGCGGCCCTCCTCGATGGCTTCGTTCGCGCGGTGGAAGTCCATGGTGCGGAAGCCCGGCAGCAGCGGCGTGAGCAGGATATCGGCCGGGTCGCCGGCCAGGCGGCTGCGCGCGACGCGCATCTCGACGATGTCGAGCGAGGTGGTGAACACCTCGAGGATCGACGGCATCCTGATCTGCTCCCTCACCTGCTCCTCGACCTTCTTCGCGGTTCGCGCCATCCAGCCGCGGCCGAGCTTGCCGAGCCAGCCCGGCATCTCGCGCGGCGCCACCGGCATCTCGACCGTGCCGTCCGGCAGGGCGTCGAGGCGCCCTTCCTTGTCCTCGCTCTTGTCGCCGCCCTTGTCCCGGCTTCGGTCGCGGTATACGCCGAGCTTGCCCCAGCTCAGGTCGACGGCGATCACCACGTCGGCGCCAAGCGCACGGCACATCGACACCGGCACCGGGTTCACCAGGCCGCCGTCGACCAGCAGCACGCCGTCGCGCACCGCGGGCCGGAAGATGCCCGGCATGGCGCAGGAGGCGCGCACCGCGTCGAGCATCTTGCCGTGGCGCAGCCACACCTCGCGCCCCGAGCCGAGCTCGGTCGCCACCGCGCCGTACGGCACCGGCAGCTTGTCGATGTCGACGTCGTCGAGGATGGTGTTGAACAGATTGAACAGGCGCGCGCCGCGGATCAGGCCGCCGCTCCAGGACAGATCCATCAGCCGCACCACCGTGGTCCAGCCCAGGCCGGTGCACCACTTCTCCAGCTTGTCGAGCTGGCCCGAGGCATAGGCCGCGCCGACCAGCGCGCCGATCGAGCTGCCGCAGATCACGTCGGGCTTCACCCCTCGCTCCTCGAGCGCGCGGATCGCGCCGATATGCGCCCAGCCGCGGGCGCTGCCGGAACCTAGAGCGAACCCGATTCTGGGTTTTCTTCGCACTTCAAAAAGCTAAACCCTTTCGAAGATGGCGGCAATTCCCTGACCGCCGCCGATGCACATCGTGACGAGGGCGCGGCGCTTCTGGGTGCGCTCGAGCTCGTACAGCGCCTTCACCGTCAGGATGGCGCCGGTGGCGCCGATCGGGTGGCCGAGCGCAACGGCACCGCCGTTCGGGTTGACCCGGGCCGGGTCGAGCCCGAGGTCCTTGGTCACCGCCATCGCCTGCACCGCGAAAGCCTCGTTCGACTCCACCACGTCCATGTCCGCGGGCTTGAGGCCGGACTTCTCGAATACCTTCCTTACCGCCGGGATCGGCCCGAGGCCCATCACCTGCGGATCGACTCCGGCGTGTGAATACGCCACGAGGCGCGCCATGGGCTTGAGCCCATTCTTCTTCGCGTATTCTGACGTAGTCAGAACGATAGCAGCGCCGGCGTCGTTGAGGCCCGATGCGTTCCCTGCGGTTACCGTACCGTCTTTCTTAAAGACAGTTTTCAGCTTGGCCATGTCCTCGGGTCGCAGGTCCTTGCGGACGTGCTCGTCGGTCACGAAAGATTCGGGCCCCTTCTTCGTTTTGATCTCGATGGGGATGATCTGAGACTTGAAGTAGCCGGCGTCCATGGCTGCCGCGGCCTTGCGGTGGGACTGGACGGAAAACTCGTCCTGCTGCTCGCGCGTGAAGCCGTACTTGGCGGCGATGTTCTCGGCGGTGACGCCCATGTGGCCATGGCCGAAGGGATCGTGCAGGGCGCCGGTCATGGCGTCGACCACGTTGGCATCGCCCATGCGCTGGCCCCAGCGACCGGCGGGCAGGAAGTAGGCGGCGCGGCTCATGCTCTCGGCGCCGCCGGCGACCGCGACCTCGCAGTCGCCGAGCATCAAATGCTGCACCGCCGAGACGATCGCCTGCAGCCCGGAGCCGCACAGACGGTTGACCGTGAGGCAGGGCGTCCCCACCGGCAGGCCCGCGTCGATTGCGGCGACGCGCGACAGGTACATGTCGCGCGCTTCGCCGTGGATCACGCTGCCCATGACGACGTGGCCGACCATCGCCGGGTCGACCTTGGCGCGCGCCACCGCTTCCTTGATGGCGATCGAGCCGAGCCGGGTCGCCGGAAAGTCCTTCAGGGTCATGCCATAGTCGCCGATCGCCGTGCGGGCGCCGGACACCACTACAACGTCGATGTTGCTCATTGCAGCCTCCCATAGAGATCGTGCGCGTCGACACGATCGATGGATACCCGCGCGAACTCCCCTGCCTTGCCGCCTTTGAAATGCACCACGCCGTCGATCTCGGGCGCGTCCGCGCTCGAGCGGCCGAGGCCCGGCTCGTCGATCAGCACTTGATAGGTCTTTCCAACCTTGCTCTGCAAGCGGGCGGCGCTGATGCGCTCCTGGACTTTCATGAACCGGCCGCGCCTCTCATGCTTCACTTCCTCGGGGAGGGCGCCGGGAAGCTCGTTCGCGGCAGCACCATCGACCGGCGAATACTCGAAGCAGCCGACGCGGTCGAGCTGTGCTTCCTCGAGGAACTCGAGCAATTCCTCGAATTCCACGTCGCTCTCGCCGGGGAAGCCGACGATGAAGGTGCTGCGGAGGGTGATGTCCGGGCAGATCGCACGCCAGGCGCGGATGCGCTCGAGCACTTTCTCGGCGCTCGCCGGGCGCTTCATGAGCTTCAGGATGCGCGGGCTGGCGTGCTGGAACGGCACGTCGAGGTAGGAAAGGATCTTGCCCTCGGCCATCAGCGGGATGACTTCGTCGACGTGCGGGTACGGGTAGACGTAGTGCAGGCGTACCCACACGCCGAGATCACCCAGGGCGCGGCACAGCTCGGTCATGCGGGTCTTGGTGGGTTTTCCGCCCACAAAGCCGGTTCGATACTTGATGTCCACGCCGTAGGCGCTGGTGTCCTGTGACACGACCAGCAGCTCCTTCACGCCGGCCTTCACCAGGTTCTCCGCTTCCTGCATCACCTCGCCGATCGGGCGCGAGACGAGGTCGCCGCGCATCGAGGGGATGATGCAGAAGGTGCAGCGGTGGTTGCAGCCTTCGGAAATCTTCAGGTAGGCGTAATGCTGCGGCGTGAGCTTGATGCCCTGCGGCGGAATCAGATCGGTATAGGGATCATGCGGCTTTGGCAGGTGCGCGTGGACTGCCTTCATCACCGCGGGCGTGTCGTGCGGACCCGTCACGGCCAGCACGGCAGGATGGGCTTTTTCCACCACGCCTTCTTTTGCGCCGAGGCAACCGGTCACGATGACGCGGCCGTTCTCGGCCAGCGCCTCGCCGATGGCCTCGAGCGACTCCTCGACCGCGGCGTCGATGAAGCCGCAGGTGTTGACGATGACGAGATCCGCGCCGGCGTAGTCGGGCGCGGTCTGGTAGCCCTCGGCGCGCAGCTGCGTGAGGATGCGTTCGGAATCGACGAGCGCCTTCGGACAGCCGAGCGAGACGAACCCGACCTTCGGCGCGGCTTTGCTACTACTTCTTTTCAGGATCGCTCTTGGTGGGCTGGGGGAAGCCGGGGAAGGTCATGCCGGTGAACATGTTGCGCGCCTGGTTCTGCATCTGGTCCTGGAACTGCGCGAACATCTTCTGGCTCTGCTCCATGTAGGCCTGCATCAGGCTCTGCATCGCCGGGCCCTGCAGGTTCATGAACTGCGCCCACAGGTCGTGCGTGCCGCGCGCGTTGTCGCCGTACATGCGGGTCGACTGCTCCTGCAGCGACTTCTGGATGTCGTGGAAGGCGCGGATGTTCTTCTCGAGATAGGTGCCCATCATGCCCTGCATCGCGTTGCCGTAAAAGCGGATCAGCTGCGACAGCAGGTCGGAGGAGAACATCGGCAGGCCGCCCTGCTCCTCCTCGAGGATGATCTGCAGCAGGATCTGCCGCGTCAGCTCCTCGCCGCTCTTCGCGTCGACCACCTGGAAGTCTTCCTGCTTGAGCACCATCTGCTTGACGTCGGCGAGCGTGATGTAGCTCGACGTCTTGGTGTCGTAGAGGCGCCGGTTGGGGTACTTCTTGATCAGCCGGAGCTGGCTTTCCTGCTTGGGCTCGGGGAGGGCCACGGCGGGATTCTACCTCCTGTTAGTACATGTGCTGGCCGCCGTTGATGGAGATATTCGCGCCCGTGACGAAGGCGGCCTCGTCGGAGCACAGGTAGATGATCAGGCCGGCGACCTCGTCGGGCTTGCCCAGCCGCCCGGTGGGGATCTGCGGCAGGATCTTCGAATCCAGAATTTCCTTGGGGATCGCGGTCACCATCTTGGTGCCGATGTAGCCCGGCGAGATGGTGTTGACGGTGACGCCCTTGCGCGCCACTTCGAGAGCGAGGGCCTTGGTGAAGCCGTGGATACCGGCCTTCGCCGCCGAGTAGTTGGTCTGGCCGAAAGCGCCCTTCTGGCCGTTGACCGAGGAGACGTTGATGATGCGGCCCCAGGTGCGCTCGACCATGCCGTCCATCACCTGCTTGGTCATGTTGAAGCACGAGTCGAGGTTGGTGCGCATCACCGCGTCCCAGTCGGCCTTGGTCATCTTCTTGAACGTCATGTCGCGCGTGATGCCGGCGTTGTTCACCAGGATGTCGATCGCGCCGCACTCGCCGTGGATCTGCGCGCACTTGCGCGCGCAGTCGTCGTAGTCGACCACGTCGACCGGGTAGGCTAAGAACGAATAGCCGCGGCCCTTCATCTCCTCCAGCCAGGCCTTGTACTTGGTGTTCGACGGCGAGTAGGTAACCACGACTCGGTAGCCGGCGTCCGCCATCTTGGTGGTGATCGACTCGCCAAGACCGCCCATGCCGCCGGTGACGACGGCGACCTTTTTGCCTGCTGCCATGACGCTTTCCTCCTCCGGAAAGTCAGTCTACATCACATCATGTGCATTCCGCCGTTCACCGAGATGTTGGCCCCGGTGATGTAGCCCGCCTCCTCCGAAGCGAGGAAGGCGACTACCGCGGCGATCTCTTCGGGCTTGGCGAGGCGCCCCATCGGGATCGAGGCCACGATCTGGTCGCGGATCTCTTTCCTGATCGCCATCACCATCTCGGTTTCGACGTAGCCAGGCGACACCGTGTTGACGGTGACGCCCTTTCTTACCACTTCCTGCGCCAGCGCCTTGGAAAAGCCCGCCATGCCGGCCTTGGCCGCCGAGTAGTTGGTCTGGCCGAACTGGCCCTTGAGGGCATTCACCGACGAGATGTTGATGATGCGGCCCCAGCCGCGCTCGCTCATGCCGTCGATCACCTGGCGCGTGACGTTGAACACGCTGTTCAGGTTGGTGTTGATCACCGCCATCCAGTCCTGCTCGGTCATGCGCTTGAGCACCGAGTCGCGCGTGATGCCGGCGTTGTTGATCAGGATGTCGACCGGGCCGACCACCGAAGCGATGTGATAGAACATCTCGGCGCAGGAATCGAATTCGCCGACGTCGCCCTCTGCGGCGTGCACACGCAGCCCTTCGCCGCGCATCTGCGCCAGCCACTCCGTTTTCTTGTCGTAGTCGGGCAGGCAGCCTGCGACCACGGTGTGCCCGGCGCGGCCCAGGCGCCGGCAGATCGCCGTGCCGATGCCGCCCATGCCGCCGGAGACGAAGGCGATGCGCGTGGCGACGGGCTGACCCGTCTTGGGGTCCTCGACGATTTCGGATTGCGTTCCCATCATGTCCTTTCAACCGCCAATGCGACGCCCATGCCGCCGCCGATGCAGAGCGACGCGAGGCCTTTCTTCGCGTCACGCTTTTGCATCTCGTGCAGCAGCGTGACCAGGATGCGCGCGCCGGAGGCGCCGATCGGATGACCGAGCGCGATCGCGCCGCCGTTGACGTTGACCCTCTTCGTGTCCCAGCCCATCTGCCGGTTCACGGCGATCGCCTGGGCGGCGAACGCCTCGTTGATTTCCATCAGGTCGAGATCCTTCGCGTCCCAGCCGGCGCGCGACAGGCAGCGCTTGGAGGCCGGCACCGGGCCCATGCCCATGTACTTGGGATCGACCCCCGCGGAAGCGAACGCCCTGATGCGCGCGATGGGCTTGAGCCCGAGCTCCTTGGCTTTTTTCGAGGATGCGAGAACCACCGCGGCAGCGCCGTCGTTGAGGCCCGACGCGTTGCCGGCGGTCACCGTGCCGTTCTTGTCGAACGCCGGCTTGAGGCCTTTCATCGCGTCGAGCGTCGCGCCGTGGCGCGGGTATTCGTCGTCGGTGAACATCACCGGGCCCTTCCGCGACGGGATTTCCACCGTCACGATCTCGTCCTTGAAGCGGCCGGCCTTCTGCGCGGCCTCCGCCTTGTTCTGGCTCGCCACCGCGAACTCGTCCTGCTCCTCGCGCGTCACCGCGTATTCCTTGGCGACGTTCTCGGCGGTGACGCCCATGTGGTACTGGTTGAAGACGTCCCACAGGCCGTCGATGATCATGGTGTCGACCATCTTCGCGTCGCCCATGCGAAAGCCGTCGCGCGAGCCCATCAGCGCGTGCGGCGACAGGCTCATCGACTCCTGGCCGCCGGCGATCACGATGTCGGAATCGCCGTTGGCGATCGCCTGCGCGCCGAGCATCGCCGCCTTGAGCCCCGAGCCGCAGACCTTGTTGATGGTCATCGAGGGAATCATGTGCGGCAGCCCGGCCTTGATCGCCGCCTGCCGCGCCGGGTTCTGCCCGACTCCGGCGGTGAGCACCTGGCCCAGGATCACTTCCGAGACCTGCTCGGGCGCGACGCCCGCGCGCTCGAGCACCTTGCGGATGATCAGCGCGCCGAGGTCCGAGGCGGGGGTCTTGGCGAGGCTGCCGCCGAATTTGCCGATGGCGGTGCGCGCTGCGCCGACGATGACGATGTCTTCCATGTTGCCTCCTAGTGCAGTCTCTGCTTTACGTAGCGTCCGGGCGCCGATTCGACCGGTGGATATTTGACACTGCCGGTGGCGCGCGGTGCCTCGCGCTCGCCGCCTTTGTGGCGCGACAGCCATTCGGTCCACACCGGCCACCAGCTGCCCGGCTTCTCAGCTGCATTCGACAACCATTTTTCCGCGTCATCAGGGTACGGCGCGCCCGCCCAGTAGCTGCGCTTGTTCTTCGCCGCCGGATTGACCACGCCGGCAATGTGGCCGCTCGCGCCGAGGACGAAGGTCTTGTCCATGCCGCCGAGCAGGTTGACGGTGCGGTACGCCGAGCGCCACGGCACGATGTGGTCCTCGCGCGTCGCCAGCACGAACGCCGGCAGCTTCACCTTTCCCAGGTCGACCGGGACGCCGCAGTTGGTCAGCGCACCCGGCTCGCGCAGGCTGTTCTCGAGATAGGTGTTGCGCAGGTAGTAGCAGTACATCGGGCCCGGCAGGTTGGTGCTGTCGGCGTTCCAGTACAGCAGGTCGAACGCCGCCGGCGCCTCGCCGAGCAGGTAGTTGTTCACCACGTAGGGCCAGATCAGGTCGTTGGCGCGCAGGCTCGAGAACACGAACGCGAGGTCGGAGCCCGGGAAGATGCCGCCCTGCCCGATGGCCGCCTCGCGCGCGGCGACGCTCGACTCGTCGACGAACAGGCCGATCTGCCCGCTGTCGGCAAAATCCAGCATGGTGGCGAGGAAGGTGACGCTCGCGACCGGATTCTTGTTTTTGTGAGACAAGACGGCCAAACCTGCGCCAAGCAGCGTACCGCCCACGCAGAAGCCCAAAGCGTTGACCTGCTCGCTGCCGGCGACCTCCTTCGCGACGCGCAGCGCCGCGAAGATGCCCTTTTCCAGGTAGTCGTCCCAGCCGAAGTGGCCCTGCTCCGGGCCGACGTTGCGCCACGAGACCATGAATACCGTGTGGCCGGCCGCGACCGCGTGCGCGACGAAGGAGTTCTCCGCCTGCAGGTCGAGGATGTAGAACTTGTTGATGCACGGCGGGACCATCACCAACGGTCGTGCGGCGACCTTCGCAGTCGTCGCGCGGTATTGGATCAGCTGGATCAGCTCGTTCTCGAAGACGACTTCTCCGGGCGTCACGCCGAGGTTGCGGCCGACCTCGAAGCGCGCCTCGTCGCTCTGGCTGATGCGCTTCTTCTGCACGTCGCCGAGCAGGTTGGCGAGGCCGCGCGTCAGGCTCTCGCCCTGCGTGGCGAGCGCCTGGCCGAGCGCCTCGGGATTGGTGGCCGCGAAGTTCGCCGGGCTGAGCGCGTCGATCCATTGCCGCGTGGCGAAGCGCGCGCGCTCCTTCGCCTGCGGCTCCAGCTCGCTCGCCTCGACCAGCTCTTCCAGGTAGCTCGATGCGAGCAGATACGATTGCCTGAGGTAGTCGTAGTACGGGTTGTCGCGCCACTGCTTGCCGGAGAAGCGCCGGTCGCCGGGCTTGGGACTGGCGACCTGCCCGCCGGCGCCCGACAGCAGGCCGGTCCACAGCTTCGTCTGCCTTTCGAAGTAGCTCGCCTGCAGCGCGCCGAGGCGCGCGCTGTTGCGTTGCAGCCCGGCGAGCCAGGCGCCGTCTCCGGCGCCGGAGATAAGCTTCATCCAGCCCTGCGCTGCCTCGCCGCCGGATTGCGCGATCGCGGCCAGCAACGCCTCTGGGGACCCCGGTTGTTGCATTGCGGGGCGATTTTGCGCCGCACAACCTGCGGCGGTCAAATGATTCTCAACTAGCTGAAATCTAGTTCTTTTTGCCTAGTGAGCGACCACCGCGCGGACCAGCGCTATGCAGCCGATTCCCAGCGCGATCAGGATGGTCTGCGTCGCGCCGTCGCGGAACTCCGGCCGGCGGTGCAGGCCGGGGATCAGGTCGGCGACCGCGACGTAGATCATGCTGGCGGCGACGACGCCGAGCAGGATCGTTTCCAGCCCTTCCATCAGGTGCAGGGTGTAGTAGCCGAGCACGCCGCCCACGATGGTCGCGGTCGAGGACAGCAGGTTCATGGCGAGCGCCCGCGCGCGCGAATAGCCCGAGTGCAGCAGGATCAGGAAGTCGCCGACCTCCTGCGGAATCTCGTGCGCGATGATGGCGACCGCGGCGACGATGCCGAGCTCGGTGCTCTGCATGAACGCGGCGGCGATCAGCACGCCGTCGACGAAGTTGTGGATCGTGTCGCCGACGACGATCAGCGCGCCGCTGCGGCCGTGGTCGTGCGCGTGAGCGTTGGTCGCGGCGCCGTGCGGGTCGTGCGCTTCGCAGTCCTCGGTGTGGCAATGGCGCCACAGCATGAGCTTCTCCAGCACGAAGAAGCCGAAGATGCCGCCGAGGATGGCGAGCGCCGCCTCCTTCGCGTCGCCCTGGTCGAAGGCGTGGGGTATCACCTCGAGGAACGCCGCGCCCAGCAGGGTGCCTATAGCGAACGACACCAGCATCGGGATCCAGCTGGCGCGCAGATAGAGCGCGAAGGCGGCGAGCGCCACGGAGAGCGCCCCGCCGGCCACGCTTGCACCGAGGATCCAGCCGAGCGTCATGGGGGTGGGGATTCTACGTGAGCCAGATTAGGGCTGCCATTCGCTCTTTTGTTTTGTCTCTTCTAAAAGAATAAAAAAGTGCAGGGTCCGTATAGGTGCAGAAACCGCCACCGTACACGCTCCGCACGCCTGCATTGCGCAGTTTGGTGCGGGCAACGGCATACAGATCGAGCCTCCAGTGGCCCGGCCGCGTCGGCGCCGAGAACGCCTCGGGAAAAGCGGCGAAGGCTGCTCTCACGTCCTCGCCCACCTCGTAGGCGCGCGGCCCGATCGCCGGGCCGAGCCAGGCGAGGATCTTCCCCGGCGGCGTTCCCATCGCGCCGATCGCCGCCTCGATGACGCCGGCGCCCAGGCCGCGCCAGCCGGCGTGCGCGGCGGCGACCACGCTACCCGATTGATCGGTCAGCAGGACCGGCATGCAATCCGCGGCTCCCACTACGCATACCGTCCCCGGGGAGCGCGTGATTGCGGCATCGCCTTTCGTGGAGGTTCTTTCCTCGTCCAGGTCGATGACTGTCGTGCCGTGGACCTGGGTGAGCCACGCCGGCTCGCCTGGAACCAGCCCTTTGAGAGTGTTCCTGCCCGCCCCGGCCATGTCGCCCATGGCGCGCGTCGTCACCAGCGCGCGCACCCGCGGCGCAGCCGGCCAGTCGGGCTCAATCATCCTCGAGCCGCTCGAGCAGGCGCTTCATGTCGGCCGGCAGCGGCGCCTGCCAGGTCATCTGCTTGCCGCTCTGCGGATGCTTGAGCGAGAGCTCGACGGCATGCAGGGCCTGCCGCGGGAACGGAACGCCGTGCCGCGTGCCGCGCTGGTACGTCGTGTCGCCCACCAGGGGGTGGCGGATGTGCTGGAAATGCACGCGGATCTGGTGCGTGCGCCCGGTCTCCAGGCGGCACTCGACGAGCGCGGCGCGGCCGTAGCGGTCGATGACGCGGTACGCGGTGCGCGCCGGCTTGCCGCGCTCGGTCACCGCCATGCGCGTGCGCGAGCGCGGGTCGCGCCCGATCGGCGCGTCGATCACGCCGTTCGCCGGCGGATCGCCCAGCACCACCGCGAGGTAGATGCGGCGCACGCTCCTCTCGGCGAGCTGCCTGACGAGGTCGGCCTGCGCGATGACGGTCTTCGCCACGACGAGCAGGCCGCTGGTGTCCTTGTCGAGTCGGTGCACGATGCCCGCCCGCGGCACCCCGGCGAGAGCGGGCGCGTGAGCGAGCAGGCCATTCATGAGCGTGCCGTCGGGCTGGCCGGCGCCCGGGTGCACGACCAGGCCGACCGGCTTGTCGATCACGATCAGCGCGGCGTCCTCGTGAACGATCTTGAGCGGCATGCGCTGCGCGCGCGGCGCGGCGTCGGGCGCCGGCGGCGGCTCGAGCAGCACGCGCTCGCCGCCGGCCACCGGGTCGCTCGCTTGGAGCGGCCGCGCGGCGCCCTCGACGCGGATGTGGCCCTCCTTGAGCCAGACCTGCAGCCGGTTGCGCGAATACTGCGGGAACAGGCGCGCCAGCGCCTGGTCGAACCTCCGCCCGCCGAGCGCGGGCGGCACCACGGCGCTCACCGGCGCGACGAAGCTCGCGTCCCAGTCGGCGCCCTCGTCGCCGTCACCTTCGTTGCTCCGCTCGCTATAATTCCTGCCCTTCATGCATCGCAGTTTACTTTCCGCAGCCTTTCTCGTCGCCGTCCTTCTCGGCGGCTGCGGCTTCCTGTCGAGCCAGACCGACGACGAGACCATCGGCTGGTCGGCGCAACGCCTCTACGGCGAGGCGAAGGACGCCATGAACGGCAAGGACTGGCCCAAGGCGATCAAGTACCTGGAGAAGCTCGAGGCGCGCTATCCCTACGGCCGCTTCGCGCAGCAGGCGCAGCTCGAGGTCGCGTACTGCCACTGGAAGGACGACGAGCGCGCCACCGCGATCGCCGCCACCGACCGCTTCATCAAGCTCTACCCCAACCACCCCAATGTCGACTACGCCTGGTACCTGAAGGGGCTGATCAACTTCAGCGCGCAGCAGACCATCCTCGGCAACATCACCACGCCGGACCTGACCGACCGCGATCCGAAGGCGTCGCGCGAGGCTTTCGACTCCTTCAAGGAGGTGGTGACGCGCTTCCCCGAGTCGAAGTACGCCGAGGACTCGGAGGCGCGCATGCGCTACCTGGTCAACGCCCTCGCCTCTCACGAGGTGCACGTCGCGCGCTTCTACATGAAGCGCGGCGCCTACATTGCCGCGGCGAACCGCGCCCAGTACGCCATCCGCTTCTACCCCACCGCCCCCGCCCTCGAGGAAGCGGTGTTCGTGCTGGTGAAGGCCTACGATGCGCTCGGCATGGACGACCTGCGCGACGCCGCCGACCGCGTGATGCGCACCAATTTCCCCGACAGCCGCTATCTCAAGGTGGGCGGCGACAGGAAGGACGTGCCGTGGTGGCGCCTGTGGGATCCGGACTGGTGAGGACTGGATAGATGACCCAGCGCGTCCTCGTCATCGGGGCGGCCGGCATGATCGGCCGCAAGCTCACCGCGCGACTCCTCAAGGAGGGGGTCGGGGAGCTGATCCAGCACGACGTGGTCCCGTTCGGGGAGTGCATCGTCTCCGACCTCTCCACGCCGGGCGAGGCCGACAAGCTGATCGCCAGGCGCCCGGACCTCATCTTCCATCTCGCCGCCATCGTGTCGGGCGAGGCCGAGGCCGATTTCGAGAAGGGCTACCGGGTCAACCTGGACGGCACTCGGCTGCTGTTCGAGGCGATTCGCAAGGTCGGCGATGGGTACAAGCCCAAGTTGGTATTCACCTCCTCGATCGCGGTGTTTGGCGCGCCGTTCCCCGACGCGATCGGCGACGAGTTCCTCAACGCCCCCCTCACCAGCTACGGCACGCAGAAGGCGATCGGCGAGCTGCTGCTGTCCGACTACACCCGGCGCGGCTTTTTCGACGGCATCGGCATTCGCCTGCCGACCATCTGCGTGCGGCCGGGCAAGCCGAACAAGGCGGCCTCGGGCTTCTTCTCCGGCATCCTGCGCGAGCCGCTCTCCGGGCAGGAGGCGGTGCTGCCGGTGCCCGATTCCGTGCGGCACTGGTTCGCGTCTCCACGCGCGGCCATAGAGTTTTTGATTCACGCTTCAAAAATCAATACAGA
>Ga0137436_1000368_pt1 | contig 13730 bp, 8 predicted proteins | sample EasRivERMGT119_2_FD_102328 | JGI IMG/M metagenome (GOLD analysis project Ga0137436, IMG submission 102328) | Soil microbial communities from meander-bound floodplain in the East River, Colorado, USA - East River MetaG ERMGT119_2 | ecosystem: Environmental > Terrestrial > Soil > Floodplain ...
CGAGATCGTGGCGTATTGCCGGGGTCCGTACTGCCTGCTTTCGTTCGATGCCGTCGAAATGCTTCGCGCCAAAGGTCGCAAGGCGCGGCGCCTCGCCGAGGGCTTTCCAGAGTGGCAGAGCGCCGGATTAGCGGTCGAGCGCGGCGCTCCCGAATCCTCCCGCTAAAGCTCCAACGCTTCCGGTTGATCCACATCAACACGGCGCGGCATCGCCGATGCCGACCTAGTCGAGGGTGCGGCGCGCAGCAGCATGGATCAGCTCGCGGAATGGTCCGCGTGGGCGGACAAGGCGCTCGTGTTCTAAATTGACGCCCCAGCAATCGCCGCGCCGTCCCGCCGGTGAAACAGCCGGTACAGCACCGGCAGCACCAGCAGCGTCAGCAGCGTTGAGGACAGGATGCCGCCGATCACCACCGTCGCGAGCGGCCGCTGTACTTCGGCGCCGGTGCCCGTGTTGAGCGCCATGGGCAGGAAGCCGAGGCTCGCCACCAGCGCGATCATCAGCACCGGTCGCAGCCGCGTCAGCGTGCCTTCCACGATCGCTTCGTGAATCTCCATCCCCTGTGCCCGGAGATCGCGGATGCAGGAGACGATCACGAGGCCGGTCAGTACCGCGACGCCGGAAAGCGTGATGAAACCGATGCCCGCCGAAATGGAGAGCGGGATCCCGCGCAGCCACAGCGACAGAACGCCGCCCGTCAGCGCGAGCGGCACACCGCTGAACACGAGCGCCGCGTCCTTGGCCGAGCCGAAGGTCATGAACAGCAGCCCGAAGATGAGCGCCAAGGACAGCGGTACGACGACCTGCAGGCGCTTCGCCGCGGAGGCGAGCTGCTCGAAGGTACCGCCGTAGCTCAGCCAGTAGCCCTCGGGCAGCTTGATTTCGGCGCCGATGCGATCCTGCGTTTCGGCGATGAAGGAGCCGAGGTCGCGGCCGCGCACGTTGGCGGTCACCACCACGCGCCGCTTGCCGTTTTCCCGGCTGATCTGATTGGGCCCGAGTGCTAAGTCGAACTGCGCGATCTCGCCCAACGTCACGTAGCTCGCCCTCGCACCGTCTCCGGCAGGCAGCGGAACGGGCAGGCGCTTCATCGCTTCCAAGTCCCCGCGCATGCGTTCTGGAAGGCGCACCAGCAAGTCGAAGCGCCGATCGCCCTCGAACACCTGCCCGGCCACCTTGCCGCCGACCGCCACCTCCACCACTTCCTGCACTTCGGCGACGTTCAATCCATAGCGGGAGATCTTGGGCCGGTCGATCTTCACGGTGAGCACCGGCAGCCCGCTCACCTGCTCGACCTTGACTTCGGCCGCGCCGGGAATTTTCTCCAGCACCTCGGCAATTTCCTCGCCGTTTCGCAGCAGCGTGTCCAGATCGTCACCGAACACCTTCACCGCGACGTCGCTGCGCACGCCGGAGATGAGCTCGTTGAAACGCATCTGGATCGGCTGGGTGAACTCGTAGTTGTTGCCGGGGATCTGCGCCACCGCCTCTTGTATCGCCTTCACCAGGTTTTCCTTGCTGCGCTTGGGATCCGGCCACTCGGATACGGGTTTCAGCATCACAAAGTTGTCCGCGACATTGGGCGGCATGGGATCGGTGGCGATCTCGGCCGTGCCGATCTTGGCGAAGATCTTGTCGACTTCCGGAAAAGCCTTGATCCGCAACTCCAGCGCGCGCTGCATTTCTATCGCCTGGGTGAGGCTGGTGCCGGGAATGCGCAGCGCGTGCAGGGCAATATCGCCTTCGTCGAGGCTGGGCACGAACTCCGCCCCCATCCGAGTGGCGAGCAGCGCGCTCAGCGCAATCATGACGCCCGCGGCCGCCACCGTCGGCGCCCGGTTGTTCAGCACGAAGTCCAGCGCCGGCCGGTACGCCTTGCGCGCCCACTGCATGGCGCGGTTCTCTTTTTCCTCAACGCGGCCGGTGACAAAGAGCGCGACCGCGGCGGGCACGAAGGTGACCGACAGGACGAGCGCGCCCAGCAGCGCCACCACCACGGTGAAAGCCATGGGATGGAACATTTTTCCTTCGACGCCGGTCAGCGTGAAGATCGGGATGTTCACCAGCGCCACGACGATCACGCTCACCAGGCTCGGCCGGAACACTTCGCGCGTGGCCTCGAACACCACCTCGACACGCTCGCCGCGCGCGAGCAGCCGTCCCAGTCGATGCTGCTCGATCGCGAGCCGGCGCAGGCAGTTCTCGACGATGATGACCGCGCCGTCCACGATCAGGCCGAAGTCGAGTGCCCCCAGGCTCATCAGATTGGCGCTGACCTTGTTCTGCACCATGCCAATAATGAGAAACAGCATGGAAAGCGGAATCACCGCCGCGGTCAGCAACGCCGCGCGCCAGTTGCCGAGCAGCACGAGCAACACGGCGATCACCAAGGCCGCGCCTTCGAGCAGGTTTGTCGAAACCGTGGCGATGGTCTTGTCCACGAGGGTCGTGCGGTCGTAGACCGTCTTCGCGACCACGCCCTGGGGAAGAGTGCGGTTGACCTCCGCGAGCTTCATCCCGACGCGCTGCGACACGGTGCGGCTGTTCTCGCCCATGAGCATGAACACCGTACCCAGCACCACCTCCCTGCCGTTCTCCGTGGCGGCTCCGGTGCGCAACTCCTTGCCGAGCAGCACCTCGGCCACGTCCCTGACGCGGATCGGCACGTCGCGCTCGGTGCGGATGACGATGTCGCGGATCTCGTCGACAGACGTCACCTGGCCCGGGGCGCGAACCAGATACTGCTCGCCGCTCTTTTCGATATAGCCGGCGCCGACGTTGGCGTTGTTCCTGGCCAGCGCTTCCAGGACGTCGCGAAAATTCAAGCCGTAACCGATCAGCCTGGCCGGGTCGGGCGTGACGTGGAACTGCTTCAGATACCCGCCAATCGTGTTGATCTCGGTCACGCCGGGGACGTTGCGCAGCTGCGGCCGCACGATCCAGTCCTGGATGGTGCGCAGGTCCGTCGAGGTGTAGTCGGTTCCGTCCGGTTTCTTCGCCCCTTCCTTCGGCTCGACGGTCCACATGAAGATCTCGCCCAAGCCGGTGGCGATGGGTCCCATCGAGGGCTGGACGCCGGGCGGCAACTTTTCCCGCGCTTCCTGCACGCGCTCGTTGATGAGCTGGCGGGCGAAATAGATGTCGGTGCCGTCCTCGAAGACCACCGTCACCTGCGACAGTCCGTAGCGGGAAAGCGAACGAGTCTGCTGCAGGCGCGGCAGCCCGGCCATCGCTGTTTCGATGGGAAAGGTGATGCGCTGCTCCGCCTCCAGCGGCGAGTAGCCGGGCGCCGCGGTATTGATCTGCACCTGGACGTTGGTGATATCCGGCACGGCATCGATGGGCAGGCGCTGGTAGTTGTAGACACCCAGCACAGCCGTGCCCAGCACGGCAAGAATCACCAGCCAGCGCTGATGAATCGCGAAACGCAGAACTCCGTCGAGCATGCTTCCCCCTCGTCAGACCGCGTCGCCGCCGCGCTCGCCGGTACGGATGCGCACCACTTCGGTCGCCTCGCACACGGCGATGATGCCGTCGCCGGGCAGGCCGGTATGGGCGTTCTGCCGGATGGCCTCGACGATCGGCGGCGCGAGCGGGTCGGAACAAAGAATGAGGAGCGTGACCTTGTCGTGCGCGTCCATATCCCATTCGGTGGGGTGGTGGGCGTGTCCGGCCGCACGCCCCCGGCCGTGGCCCTTCGCGCGCAGCAGGGTGAAGCCCGGGAAGTGCGGCAGGGCATACAGCGCATGCTCGACCTTGCTGAGCATGTGCGGCTGAATGACGGCGGTGATCTGTTTCATGGCGACCCCTCAGTGATCGTGGCTGGCGCCGGCCTTGCCCAGGTCGGCCTTGAGAACGAAGCTGTTCGTCGCGGCGTAGCGCGTGCCCGGCGCGAGGCCGCTTGCGACCTCGACCCATTTCCCGTCGCTGCGGCCCAGCTCCACCGGTCGCGCTTCGAAGAACTCGCCGAAGCGGCCGAAGACTACCTTCCGGTCGCGGTAGGCCTGGATCGCCTCCGCCGACACGGCGACCGGCACTTCGGTTTCGTCCTGCACCAGGTCCACCGTGACGAACAGCCCGGGCCGCCAGCTGCGGTCCGGGTTCGCCAGCGTGACGCGCGCCTTGGCGGAGCGCGTCTGCTCGCCGATCAGCGAGCCGACGTAGGACACCCGGCCTTCCGCCTCGGCGCTCAAGGCGCTCGCGCGCACCGTGACCTTCTGGCCGAGCTTCACGCCGCTCAAGTCCTTGGGATAGATGGTCATCTCGGCCCACACGGTGGACAGGTCGGCGACCGTGAAAATGCTCGCGTCCTCCTTCACGGCCTCGCCGATCGCAAGGTGTTTCTCGGTCACCACGCCGTCGATGGGCGCGCGGATCTCGTAGCGCGTCAGGCCGTCGGGTCCGCCGCGCGTGAGCGCTTCATGGGTGAGCCCGAGGGCGAGAAGTTTCTGTTCCACGTTGCGGTGGGCAATCTCGGTCTCGGCCAAAGTCTGGCGGCTGGCGAGGTAGTCCTGCTGCGCGGAGATCTTTTCCTCCCACAGGCGCTTTTCCCTCTCGAAGTTGCCGCGCGCCAGATCGAGCCGCGTCTGGGTCGCGGCATGCTCGCTCTTGAGATCGGCGAGCGTCCGGCTCTCCAACACCGCGAGGAGATCCCCCTTCTTGACCCGATCGCCCAGATTCTTCGCCGACTTGACTACGACCCCGGCGAGCCGGGGCACCACGTGTGCAAGGCGGTCCTGGTTGAACTGGATCTCGCCCTGCAGCTTCAAGGTGGAGCGGATCTTCGCCGGGCCGGCGGTCCGCAGCTCGATGCCGGCACTCTTCGCCGCCGTGTCGTCCATGGGCACGCGACCCTCGGACTGCTCGTACGCCCACTGGTACGTCTGCCCTTTGCGTTCCACCGCGACTGATACCTTGAAGGAGTGCGGCTCGGCGATGCCCTGCTCGCCGCGCAGGAAGTCCTTTTCCTTGCGGAAGCCGATGGTCTCGGGTTGCGCGCCCAGGCGCTCGATCTGCACCTGCAGCTTCACTTCGGCAGGATCGGCGGGCCTGCCCTTCTCGAAGGCATAGACCCGGAATTCCGGCGGCACGCCTTGTTCGAAAATCGTGATCTCCACGGCGAAGTCGCCTTGGGGGAGCAGGCGGCCGCCGTGCGGTCCCTTTGCAGCCTGCGCTTCGGCGTGGCCCTTCCCGCCTTCTTCGTGCCCGGCCTTTTCCCCGCCGTGCTCGTCGGCCGTCGTGGACGGCTTCACCCCGATCAGGATGAGCAAGCCCAGCACCACCCCCACCGCCACGATCCCGGCGGTGACCCAAACGCTCCTGTTTTTCATCGAATGCTCCTTGTTCATTTCCCGGTCGCGGCGCTCGGCGACGTTTCCAGCGGCCCGCCCACCAGCCGTTCGATCTCGCTCACGCCCCGCTGATAGTCGGCGAGCGCGCGCAGATTCTGGGTGCGCGCCTGGAAGAACGTGCGCTGCGCATCCAGCACGTCGAGGAAGCCGAACTTGCCGAGCTCGTATCCCTTGACTGCCGCGTCGAACGCGCTCTGCGCGCCGGGCAGCAAGGCGTTGCGCAGGGTCTTTATTTCCCCTTCGATCGCGGCGACGCGCTGGTAGGTCCGGGCCAGCTCCGCCATCACCCGGCCTTGCGTCGCGTGCAGCTCGTCGCTCGCCTTGTCGAGGCGACGGCTCGCTTCCAGGATCCCACCCCGGTTGCGGTCGAAGAGCGGCAAGGGCACGGAAATGCCGACGATGAAGGCGCGGTCGTCGAACTGGCTGAAGCGCTTGACGCCTGCGCTGAGCGTCACATTCGGTACGGCCTTCGCCTTTTCCGTATCGACACCCGCCTGACGGCGCGCCGTCTCGCTCGCCCATCGCGCGAGTTCGGGGTTGTCGCGGACGCGCTCTGCCAATTGCTCATAGGCCGGCAGCGAAACCGTCTTCTCGAGGTCGCCGACCACCGTTTCGAAGCGCGGGCTGGGGGTACCCCACAAAGCTCCGAGCGCGCTGCGGGCGGCAAGGCCCTCCCGCCGGGCCTGCTCCAGCTCGATCTCGGCGGTCGCCTGGCCGAGCCGTGCCTTGGTTTCCTCGACCGGCGACACCTTGCCGGCCTGAACGCGCCTGGTCACCACGTCAGCCACCTGCCGGGCGAGCGCCAGCGCCTCCTCCGCGAGCCTCCGCCGCTGCTGCGCGGCCAGCACGTCGACAAAGCGCTGCGCCACCGCGGACAGGATCTCGATGCGCTTGGCCTCGTAATCCCAGCCGGCCAGGTCGCGGCTCGCCTCGGCGGCGCGGACCCGCGCATCGCGCTTGCCGCCCAACTCGATCAGCTGGCCGAACTCGATCGCCGTGGAGCGGTCGCCGGCCTCCGCCTTCCGAGCGTTGCCCAAATTGTCGCCGCTGATATCGAGCACCGGATTGGGCAGCGCGCCGGCCTGCAGCACCGCGGCCTCGGCGGCGGAGCGCTCCTTCCCGAACGCCGCCAGCTCGGGGTTGTGCTGCAACGCCAGCGCGAGCGCGTCGCGCAACGTCAGCTCCGAAGGCTCGTGCGCAGCGGCGCCTGCGGTCTTCCGTTCCGGCGACGGCGCCGCCCGACGGTTGGGGTCGTAAACTTGCGAGACACGCCAGCCCTGTTCGGCAAGCGGGGGAAGCGCGCTCTGCGCCAGTGCTGCGCACGGCAGGACCGCGGCAAGCAGCGACCCGGCAATCGATAAAGCGTGCGTTCGCCGGCGCAACGCGACGGCAAACGCAACGGGAAACTCCGTTGCCATACAGGACTCCTTTTCTAGCGAGCCGGCCGCGCGAACAGCCTCGCGGACGGCGGAACCTCGGTTCGGACTACGCTAGAGCAGGAACATGCGGGGGACGATCGAGCCTGTCGGGAAAAGGCAGAGGCAGCGCCGCCGCGGGTTCGATGCAACGGTCGCGGTCGGATCGGAGTATGGCGAAGGCGAACGCTTCGCTGAGGTGCATCGGCAGGTGGCCGAACAAATGGCCCGCGCAGCCGTGATGATGGTGGGAATCCTCGTCACCACGGTGACTGCCCGCGGGACCGGCATTGTCGCGGGCGTCGCCCGTTGCGTCCGGCGCAATGCAGTCGTGCCCGTGCGCGGACGCTCGGGCGGTCGACTCCCAAGCGAAGGAAGGGGACAGCACCGTCGCCAGCAGAACGGCAATCAGGAGGCGAGCAATGGATCGCGAGGCACAAACCATGCGGGGATTGTATCCGAACGCGCAAGTTGGCACATGCAATTGGATGACCTGCCAGTGCTGCCATAGTGTCTACTACAACCTAAAAATCCGGATCCCCAGGTTCGCGCATCAGAGCTTGGCGCGCCGCAGCCGCAGCGCGTTGGTGACCACGGATACCGAGCTCATCGCCATGGCGGCACCGGCGAAGATCGGCGACAGCAGCAAGCCGAAGACAGGATAGAGAACGCCCGCCGCGATCGGGACGCCGATCGCGTTGTAGACGAAGGCGAAGAAGAGGTTCTGCTTGACGTTGCGCATGGTCGCGCGCGACAGACGGATCGCCTTGACGATGCCGCGCAGATCGCCTTTGACGAGGGTCACGCTGCCGCTTTCGATCGCGACGTCGGTTCCGGTACCCATCGCGATGCCCACGTTCGCCTGAGCGAGCGCCGGCGCGTCGTTGATGCCGTCGCCCGCCATCGCCACGGCGCGGTCTTGCGCCTGCAAGGACTTGATGGCATCGACTTTCTGCTCGGGCAGCACCTCCGCGATCACGTCACCGATGCCAAGCTGCCGGGCGACCGCTTCCGCGGTCTTGCGCGAATCCCCCGAGAGCATCACCACGCGCACGCCCTCCGACTGCAGCGTCTTGATCGCCTCCGGCGTCGTTTCCTTGATGGGATCGGCAACGGCGATCACCGCGACCGTGCGCCCGTCTATCGCTGCGTAGAGGGCAGTCTTGCCCTGCGTCCTCAGCGCATCGGCCTTATCGGCGAGCGAGGCAGGTACGGCGCCCTGCGATTCCACGAATCGCCGGCTGCCGACCGCGACCTTCCGGCCGCCGATGTCCCCGCGCACGCCCTGGCCGGTGACGGACTCGAATTTCTCCACCGTAGAGAGGCGCAGTCCGCGGTCCTCCGCGCCTTTGACGATGGCCTGGGCGAGCGGATGTTCGCTCGCGCGCTCGAGGCTCGCGATCAGGGCGAGCGCGTCGGTTTCCTCGATCCCCTCGACGATCAGATCGACGAGCTGCGGCCTGCCGAGAGTGAGCGTGCCGGTCTTGTCCACGACCAGCGTGTCGATTTCGCGCAACTTTTCCACGGCTTCGGCGTTCCGGAACAGGATCCCGTTGATCGCCCCCTGCCCCATCGCGACCGTGATCGAGATCGGCGTCGCGAGACCCACCGCGCAGGGGCAGGCGATGATGAGCACCGCCACCGCATTGACCACCGCATAGGTGAGCCTGGGCTCGGGGCCGAAGAACCACCAGACGAACGCGGTCAGGACCGCGATCGCGATGACCGTCTGCACGAAGTACGCGGCGACCAGATCGGCGAGCCGCTGCACGGGCGCGCGCGTGCGCTGCGCCTTCGCCACCATGTGCACGATCTGCGCGAGCAACGTGTCGGCGCCGACGCGCTCGGCGCGGATGACGAGCGTGCCTTTGCCGTTGATCGTCGCCCCGGTCACTCTGTCTTCCGGTTTCTTCGCCACGGGGACCGGTTCGCCCGTGATCATGGATTCGTCCACGTTCGAGGACCCCTCCACGCAAGTCCCATCCACGGGCACCTTCTCTCCGGGGCGCACTCGCAGCGCGTCGCCGACCTGCACCTCGCCAAGCGGCACTTGCACCTCGCGCCCGTCGGCTTCGATGCGCATCGCCGTGTTCGGTGCGAGCGCCAGGAGCTCGCGGATTGCGCGGCTCGTCTGGCCGAGCGCGCGCAACTGCATGACCTCGCCCAGCAGCACCAGAGTGACGATGACCGCGGCCGCCTCGAAGTAGGCGCCGACCTGCCCGCTGGCTTCCTGAAATTCCTGCGGGAAAAGCCCGGGGGCGAAAACCGCCGCCAGACTGAACAAGTAGGCGAGCGCCACGCCCAGACCGATCAGCGTGTACATGTTCGGGCTGCGGTTCTTGATCGAAAGCGCAAATTTTCGGAAAAAAGGCCAACCACCCCACGCCACGACCGGCGTGCCGAGCGCGAGCTCCACGTACATCCGCACGCGCATTGGAATTCCAAACGGTTCCATCACCCCGAAATACGGCGCCATGGCGATTACGGCCAGCGGCGCGGCGAGAACGGCGCTCACCCAGAAACGGCGCGTCATGTTGCGCAGTTCCGAGTCGTCTTCTTTTGCTCCCGCCACGGGCACGAGCGCCATGCCGCACTTGGGGCAGCTCCCCGGGCCTGCCTGCCGGATCTCGGGGTGCATGGGGCAGGTGTAGATTGTGCCGGGTGTCGCTGTTGGCTTCTGCATCGCCTTGGCGTACTGCTCAGGCTCGGCGGCAAACTTGTTCAGGCAATCTTTGCTGCAGAAGTACCAGGCCGAGCCGGCGAAGGAGTGCTTGTACTTCGTGGTGGCCATATCCACCGACATTCCGCACACTGGATCGATCGCAGTCCCCGGATGAGGAGCGGCGTTCGCGTGACCGGAATGTCCGTGATCGTCATGCGAATGTTCGTGGCGCGGCCTATCCATCAGCGCACTCTCCGATGCTTATTCAAGGTCTCTTCCCTGCACGCTAAGTGGGCACCGAAGATTCAAATTGACCTGAATCAAACCGGCTCCGAAAACTACTCATTTTCCAAGCACCACCGTCATCTTCATTCCCGCCTCGTAGTGCCCCGGCTCGTGGCAGGCGATTTCGAGCGGCCCTGCCGGCTTCTTGTCGAATTTCCAGAAAATGACCTTGGTCTGGCCGGGATCGACGGCGATCGTGGTCGGGTCGTCCTCATGCTTCATGTCCGGCATCTGCTTCATCATCGACGCGTGGGCGCGATGCGCCGCCCGATCGCCGATCGAGAATTCATGTTTCACCCGACCGACGTTTTTCACGACGAACTTGATCGTTTCGCCCTGCTTCACGTCGAGCTTTCCCGGAGTGAAGCGCATTTTGTCTGAAGCCGAAACTTCCACCGTGCGTGCGACTTCGCTTTCCTTGCCCGGAGAACCGAACGTCACTTCCGCCCCTGGGTGGTGGTGGCCTGCATCGGCAAGCGCAAATTGCGCCGCGATCGCCAGCGCCGGTGCAACGATGAACATGCTGGTGGCTTTCATAGTGACTCCTTCAATTTGCGCGCGTCGGAGCGCCCGAGTAGTTTACCTGGCCGAAGTGATCACGTACTCGGACCCCTGCTTCACGAACTCGAACTCGACTTTCTTCCCCGAGGAGAGCTTGCCGAGCAGCGCCTTGTCCTTGACGCCGAAGGTCATGGTCATCGCCGGCCATTTGAGGGTTTGAACCGGGCCATGCGCGATCGTGACCTTGCTGCCCGCCGGATCCACCTTTGTCACGGTGCCGGTTCCCTTGTGTGTTTTCGCCTGGGATTGTTTCCCCGGGTCCTTTCCCATGTCCATGCCGCCCGTGCCTTGAGCGCGACTCAAGGGAATCATTGCGAAGAACAGAGCGAGAACGGCTGTTGAAGCGACGAGACGTTTCATTTCACTTCTCCTTTCAGGGTTGATGAGGAACTTCTTTTCGGACGCCCGCCCGCGCCGCGGATGCGACCCGAGGCCGGCGCAGCAGCAGGTACGCGACGGGAACGACGAACATCGAGAGGAGCGGCGCGGTGATCATTCCGCCGACCATGGGCGCGGCGATCCGCTGCATCACTTCCGATCCGGTGCCCGCGCCGAACATGATCGGCAGCAGCCCGCCGATCACCACGGCGACCGTCATCGCCTTGGGCCGCACGCGCAGCACCGCACCCTCGTGGATCGCCTCGACGAGAGCACCTTCGGCGAGCGGGACTCCCGCGACGGCGCGGCGCCCGAGCGCGTGATCGAGATAGATCATCATCACCACGCCGAATTCCGCGGCGAGGCCGGCGAGCGCGATGAAGCCCACCACCGTCGCGACCGACACGTGGTGGCCGAGCAGCCAGACGAGCCACAATCCCCCGATCAGCGAAAAAGGCAGCATGAACATGATCAAGAGCGCGTCGGCGGTCCGCCGAAAGAGCAGATAGAGCAGCACGAAGATGATGAGCAGGGTGGCCGGAACGACGACCTTCAGCCTCGCGGTGGCGCGTTCGAGGAACTCGAACTGGCCCGACCAGGAGACGGAGATGCCGGGGGGAAGCTTCACTTTTTCCGCCACCGCGCGCTGCATGTCGCGCACCGCCGAGCTGAGATCGCGCCCGCGGATGTCGATGTACACCCACCCGGAGAGCCGCGCGTTCTCGCTTTTGAGCATCGGCGGCCCGTCGGCGATGCGCACCGCGGCGACGTCGCCCAGTCGGATCTGCGCGCCGCGCTCGGTGACCACGGGCAGCGCGCGGATCTTCTCGACCGAGTCGCGCAGCTCGCGCGGGTAGCGCAGGTTGATGGGAAAGCGCTGCAGGCCTTCCACGGTCTCGCCGATGTTCTCGCCGCCGATCGCCGCGGACACGATGCTGTGCACGTCGGCGACGTTCAGGCCGTAGCGCGCCGCGCTATCGCGGTCGATGTCGATGTCGATGTAGCGCCCGCCGGAGAGGCGCTCGGCAAGGGCCGAGCTCACTCCCGGCACGTCCTTCACCGCGCGCTCGATCTCGCCCGCGACGCGGTCGATCTCCCGCAAGTCCGTGCCGGCGACTTTCACGCCCACCGGGCTCTTGATGCCGGTGGCGAGCATGTCGATGCGGTTGCGGATCGGCGGCACCCAGATGTTCGAAAGGCCGGGCACGCGCACGATGCGGTCGAGCTCTTCGACGAGCTTCTCGGGCGTCATTCCCGGGCGCCACTCCGCGCGCGGTTTCAACTGGATCGTGGTCTCGAACATCTCGAGCGGCGCCGGGTCGGTCGCGGTCTCGGCGCGCCCTGCCTTTCCGAACACGCTCGCGACTTCCGGCACCGTCTTGATCAGGCGGTCGGTCTGCTGCAGGAGCTCCGCCGCCTTGCCCGCGGAAAGTCCGGGCAGCGCCGAAGGCATGTAGAGCAGATCGCCCTCGTCGAGCGGCGCCATGAATTCTCCGCCGAGCCGGCTCGCCGGCCACGCGGTGGCGAGGAGCAGCGCGAACGCTCCGACGAGCACCGCCTTGGGATGCCGCAGCGCCGCCTTGAGGAGCGGCTCGTAGAGCCTGATGAGAAAGCGGTTGAGCGGATTCCTTTCCTCCGCCGGAATACGCCCGCGGATGAGATAGCCCATCAGCACCGGGACGAGCGTCACGGCGAGGCCCGCGGCGGCGGCCATCGCGTAGGTCTTGGTGAAGGCGAGCGGCGAGAACAGCCTTCCCTCCTGCGCTTCGAGCGTGAACACCGGGATGAAAGAGAAGGTGATGATGAGAAGCGACACGAACAGCGCCGGTCCCACCTCCGCCGCGGCCTCCCCGATCACGCGCCAGTGCTCTTCGCCCGCGAGCGTCCCGCCGGGATGCGCCTGGTTCCAAGCCTCGATGCGCTTGTGCGCGTTTTCGATCATCACCACCGCGGCATCCACCATGGCGCCGATGGCGATGGCGATGCCGCCGAGCGACATGATGTTGGCGTTCACGCCCTGGTAATACATGACGATGAATGCCGCGAGAATGCCGAGCGGCAGAGATACGATCGCGACGAACGCCGAGCGCATATGGAACAGAAACAGCAAGCAGACGAGCGCCACGACGACGAACTCCTCGACGAGCTTTTCGCCGAGGTTCGCCACGGCGCGCTTGATGAGGTTGGAGCGGTCGTAGGTCGGCACGATCTCCACGCCGGGCGGGAGGCTGCCTTTCAGCGAGGCGATCTTCGCCTTCACCGCGTCGATGGTCTCCAGGGCGTTCTTCCCCGAGCGCATCACGATGACGCCGCCCGCGACCTCGCCTTCGCCGTCGAGCTCCGCGATGCCGCGGCGCATCTCCGGCCCCACCTGCACGCGCGCGACGTCCCCCAGGCGCACCGGCACCCCCGATTCGCTCGCCGAGAGAGGAATCTTTCGGAAATCGTCGAGCGATTTCAGGTAGCCGCTCGCGCGCACCATGTATTCCGCTTCGCCGAGCTCGAGAACCGAGCCGCCGGTCTCCTGGTTCGAGCGCTGCACCGCCTCGATCACCTTGGCGTGCGGGATGTTGTACGCGCGCAGCCGCGCGGGGTCGAGGACGATCTGGTATTGCTTGACCATCCCGCCGATGCTCGCGACTTCGGACACATTGGGAACGGCTTTCAGCTCGTACTTGAGGAACCAGTCCTGCAGCGCGCGCAATTGCGAAAGGTCCATGCGGCCGCTGCGGTCGATGAGCGCGTATTCGTAGACCCAGCCGACGCCGGTCGCATCCGGCCCGAGCGAGGTCTTCGCCTGCGCGGGGAGCCGCGACTGCACCTGGTTCAGGTATTCGAGCACGCGCGAGCGCGCCCAGTAAGGATCGGTGCCGTCCTCGAAGAGCACGTACACGAACGAGTCGCCGAAGAACGAATAACCGCGAACAGTCTTCGCCCCGGGCACCGACAGCATCGTTGTCGTGAGTGGGTACGTGACCTGGTTTTCGACGATCTGCGGCGCCTGTCCCGGGTAGGTCGTGCGGATGATCACCTGCACGTCGGAGAGGTCGGGGATCGCGTCGAGCGGCGTGCGCAGC
>Ga0137436_1000372_pt1 | contig 13598 bp, 12 predicted proteins | sample EasRivERMGT119_2_FD_102328 | JGI IMG/M metagenome (GOLD analysis project Ga0137436, IMG submission 102328) | Soil microbial communities from meander-bound floodplain in the East River, Colorado, USA - East River MetaG ERMGT119_2 | ecosystem: Environmental > Terrestrial > Soil > Floodplain ...
ATCGCCTGGCACACGGGGTCGTCGCGCCACCCCTGCTCGACCGCCGCGCCCAGTGACAGGTTGATCACCTTGATCTGATACCGCTCCCGGTTCGCGATCACCCAGTCGATCCCTTCGAGCAGGTCGCTGACGTGCCCGGAGCCGTCCGCCCCCAGCACCTTGACGCTGACGATTGAGGCGTCGGGTGCGACACCGCGGGTTTCGTTGCGCGCCAGCGAGCCGGCCGCCGCGATGATCCCCGCGATGTGCGTTCCGTGACCCCACTCGTCGCGGCCGGAACCGCGCGGATCGATCATGTCGACACGCGCCGTGACCTGCCCGCCCAACCCGGGCACCATCGTCACGCCCGAATCGAGCACGGCGATCCCGATGCCTTGGCCGGTGACGCCGGTGTGCCTCGGACCGAAATCGCCCGACCACGCCTGGTCGGCGCCAATCGAGACGTCGGTCACTGCCATCTGCCCGCGAATAATGTGATCGCCGGAGAGCTGGGGAATGTCGGTGTCGTCCGCCACCTCGGCGAGGCGCCCCGCGGGAACATCGAGCACCGCGCCGCTCGACAGGCGCCGCCGCACGCGGAGCCCGTGACGAGCGGCAATCGCATCTACCTGAGCCGGGCTTCCCACGACGATGACCGCGGTCGCCGTCGCGTCGCCGGAATCAAGATGTCGTTTGAGATCGTCGGAGACGTGACTCCGGCGGGATTGAGCGCCGGCCGGAATGGCGGCGGCGATCACGAATGCGGCTGCGCAAAGCAGCAGCCGCGCGGCGCACAGCATCCTGTCCTGGGGGGAGGAGGCGGAGAGCCTGAAGGTCACCATGGGTTCGGTCCTTTTCTGCCGGCCTGTGGCCGGTTGATGTGATTAGCGGCCCAGCTGGCGCGCTGTGAACGAGGCCTGTGACGCGGAGGCGGGAAACGCCTGTGGCCGGAAGCCGAGCTCGATGAGCGATTCCACAAGCACGCGCTGCGACCCGCCAATCGTGCGGATGGTCTGGAGACGGCCGTCGCGGATCCTGTTGTAGATGGTGCGGCGCGATACGTTCAGAAGCGTCGCGGCCTGATCGATCGAGACGCTGCGTCCCAACCGGGGTTCGACGATGCCTTCATGAAGCTCTATAGACACGTTCTGGGTAGACACGTTCTTGGTTCCTCCTAGCCCGACCAATCGCAGGAGGGATGCCAGTAAAGATGTGCGCAGGTGGTGCCGAACTAATCCGTTGCGCGATAACGAGTTGGACGCAGTGGTGTGCGGCACGTGCGTTCGCGCCGATATGTGGGCCGAGCCAGCGTATTGACTCGCGCGCGATCGCAAAGCAGCGGCACCTTCGATGACCAGATCCTCCCGGAAGCGTTTTGCACACAAAATGCTTCTTGTGTGCACGACTTCGCACGAGTCGGATCGCCCGGCCAACTTCTTGGCCCCGGGCGGCAGAAATTGATTCGATGAAAAGACGGCTCCTTGGCAGCGTCGTTACGGCCGCCATCCTCCTGGGAGGCGTTGTCTTCTGGCGTTCGACCACGGCGCCGGAGCTCGTGAACGGCGTGGCGACGCCGGCCGCGACCCGCGGCGGACAGCTTGTAGGGTCGATTCGCGCAGTGCCTCGATCTTTCAACCGGATCGTGGCGCGCGAGCAGACGACGGAGCTTCTGAGCTTCCTCACCCAGGGGCGGCTGGTCCGGATCAACCGATCGACCTTCGACCTCGAGCCATGGCTGGCGGAGTCGTGGGAGGCGTCGCCCGACGGCCTTACCTTTACACTGCACCTCCGTCCCGGCGTGACGTGGTCCGACGGCGCACCCTTCACCTCCGGGGACGTCCTCTTCACGCTACAGGCGGTCTTCGACCCGAAATCCGAAAGCGTCGTGGCCAACCAGTTGACCGTCGCCGGCAAGCCGATCGCGGCGACGGCTCCCGACGATCACACTATTGTTCTGACCTACCCGGCGCCTTCAGGGCCAGGGCTGCGGCTGCTTGACGCGCTCGCGATCATGCCGAAGCACAAGCTCGAAGGCGCGCTGGCCGCAGGCACGTTCGCGAAATCGTGGGACTCCGCCACGCCGCCGTCGGACATGGTCGGCACCGGTCCGTTCCTGCTGCGCGAGTACATCCCCGGGCAGCGGATCGTCCTCGACCGTAACCCACGTTACTGGCGCAAGGCCACCGACGGCACGCAGCTCCCGTATCTCGATCGCATCGTTCTGCAGGTCGTGCCGGACCAGGATGCCGAGCTGCTGCGGCTGCAGTCGGGCGATCTCGACCTGACCCAGAGCGAGCTGCGGCCTGATGACTATGTGGCGGCACGCCGCGCGGAGGATCAAGGGCGCCTGAAGGTGCTCGAGCTTGGCGTCGGCCCCGATGCCGACGCCTTCTGGTTCCGTCTGAAGGCAGAGGCGTGGAAGAACGACCCCCGGTTCGCCTTCGTGAGCAAGCCGGAGTTCCGGCGCGCAATCTCCCACGCAGTCGATCGCGAGGCCTTCGCCGAAAACGTGTTCCTCGGCGCGGGGGTGCCTATCTGGGGACCGATCACGCCGGGTAACCGAATCTGGTTCTCGCCGAACGTCTTGCGCTACCCGCACGACGTGAACAAGGCAAAGGAGATCCTGAAGGGCATCGGGCTCGAGGATCGCAACGCCAACGGCATCGTCGAGGACGCGGGCGGCAACGAAGCGCGCTTCACCGTGATTACGCAGCGCGGCATCGGATGGTACGAGCGCGGGACGACGGAGCTGAGGAACCGGCTCGCGCAGGTGGGGATCGCGCTCGAGATCGCGCCGATCGACAACGGCGCGCTCATCAAGCGGCTGCTGTCGTCGGACTACGAGGCGATTTACTACCGCCCTCTGCTGACGGATCTCGATCCGGCCGGGAACATGGACGTCTGGATGAGCAGCGGCTCGGGTCACTTCTGGAATTTGCCAGGGCCAAAAGGCCCGGGCCTGCCGGTCGAAAAACCGGCCACGGAGTGGGAGGCGCGGATTGACATGCTGATGGCGGAGCAGGCGTCAACGATCGATCCGGAGCGGCGCAAGGCGATCTTCAACGACGTGCAGCGGATATTCGCGGAGAACCTGCCGGCGCTCTATTTCGTGGCGCCGCGGATCTATTACGCGCACAATGCGCGCGTGCGGGGCGTGACGCCATCGGTGCAGCGGCCGCCGGCGCTGTGGAGCGCCGACACGATTGCTGTCTCTGGCGCGCCGTAAAGGCACGCCCTACACGATGGCCCGTTTTCTCCTTCGTCGCCTCATCTTCGCAATCCTGCTCATCGTCATCGTCTCGTCTGGCGCCCTCTTTCTCACGCGCCTGGCGCCGGGCGACGTGACCGCGAACCTCGGCGCCTTCGCCCCGCCCGAGGAGGTCGCGCGGATACGCGCCCGCTTCGATCTCGATCGCAGCGCGGCGGCGCAGTGGGGCGGATGGGCGCTGCGCGCAATCCGCTTCGACTTCGGCGACTCCTTTCTCTATAACCGTCCGGTCGGCGGCCTGATTCAGCGCGCGGCGGGCAACACCGCGGTTCTCGCCGTGGCGGCCCTGTCGCTCGCGACGCTCCTCGGCATCCCGCTCGGCATCATCAGCGGCAGTCGCCGCGGCGTGGCGCCCATGCTGATTCGTGGCGCATCGCTCGTCTGCCTGTCGATCCCGCCACTGCTGACGTCACTGCTCCTTGTCTTCGCAGCCTCGCGCACCGGGTGGCTCCCCGCCGGCGGGATGACGTCGGTCAATGCCGTTGACGCGGGCTGGTCATCCTGGGTCCTTGACGTCGTGCGGCATCTTCCGCTGCCGGCCATCGCGCTGGCGCTGCCGATTGCCGCCACGTTCGAGCGGCTGCAATCACAGTCGATGGCGGAAACGATCCATCAGCCATTCGTCGTTGCGGCGCTCGCCCGAGGCGTGACGTGGAGGCGGCTCGTGATTGGCCACGCGTGGCGCGCGTCCCTCCGGTCGATGTGCGCCATCTACGGCCTTGCGATTGGCGCACTCCTTTCCGGCTCGTTTGTCGTCGAGTACATCACCGCCTGGCCTGGTCTCGGACGGCTGATGTACGAAGCACTGCGCGCGCGGGACATTTATCTTGTGGCGGGATGCTCGGCTATGGGCGGAGTCTTCCTGGCGCTTGGAAGCCTCGTCGCGGATCTGCTGCTGTTTGCCGCCGACCCGCGCGTCCGCGAAGGGCAGTCGGCATGAAGAAGACGGGCCGCGCGCTGCTCATCGCGATCGTGCTCGTGGCCGCCGGCGCACCGCTTCTGGCGCCGAACCCGCCGGACCGGCAGTTCACGCAGTACCTGTTCGCGCCACCGACGCACGTCCGTCTCTTGGATGGCGGGTTGACGGCGCCCTATTTCTTTCCGTTGCGCATCGTGAATCGTCTCGAGCGGCGATTCGAGGAAGACGAAAATCGACCGATCCCCATCCAGTGGTTCGGCAACGGACATCTGCTGAGCGTGAGCGAAGGGGAAGACGCGCCGCTCCTGCTGCTTGGCGCGGACTCGTACGGGCGCGACATATTCTCGCGGCTGCTGTACGGTGCGCGCGCGTCGCTCGGCCTGGCGGCGCTTGCCACCCTGGCCGCGATGATTTTCGGCGCGGCGCTCGGCGGCATTGCCGGTTACGCGGGGGGCGCGATTGACGAGCTCTTCTCCCGCCTCTCTGATTTCGTGCTCGTGCTGCCGGCCACCTACGTCGTGCTGGCTTTGCGCGCCGTGATGCCGCTCGTCCTGCCCGCGCAGACGGTGTTCCTGCTGCTCGCAGGGATCTTCGCCCTCGTCGGCTGGCCCGTGGTTGCGCGAGGCGTTCGCGGCATCATCGCGTCCGAGCGCGAACAGGAATATGTGGCCGCCGGACGCGCGGCCGGCGCTGGGTCACTGCGCCTGCTCACGAAGCACCTGCTTCCGGCGGCAAAGGGATACCTGACGACACAGGCGACGCTGCTGCTTCCAGCCTTCATCCTGGCCGAGGCGACGCTCTCGTACGTCGGCCTTGGGTTTCCAGACACGGTGCCGACGTGGGGGACGATGCTGCACGACGCGTCCAACGTCGCGATGCTCGGCGAGGCCCCTTGGATGCTCGCGCCCGCCGCGGCAATTTTCCTCGTTGTGCTCGCGGTGAATCTCCTGGTTCAAGGCAGTGGCCGCAGCCCTGTACAATTGGAGCCATGAAACCCTTCGAGAGCGCTCAGGGCAAGCGTTTTGCCGGCGTCTTCACGCCCATTGTCACCCCCTTTACTACCGACGACGTCCTCGACGAAAAAGCGCTGCGCAGCAACGTCGCGCGGTGGATGACGACACCGCTGACCGGCCTCGTTGTGCTCGGCTCCAACGGCGAGGCGCCGCAGCTCGAGGACGAGGAAGCCGATCGCGCGATCGAGATTGTCCGCGCCGGCATGCCGAAGGATCGGCCGCTCATCGCTGGCACCGGCCGCGAATCGACGAAGGCAACCATCGAGGCGACCAGCCGCGCCGCCGCTCTTGGCGCCGACGCCGCTCTGGTACGCACGCCGTCCTTTTTCAAGAACGCGATGACCAGCGAGGTCTTCATACGCCATTACTCCGAGGTGGCAGACGCGTCGCGCATCCCCGTCCTCCTTTACAACGTGACGATGTATACAGGCGTGACGCTCCAGGCTGATGCGGTCGAGCAGCTGTCGGCGCATCCGAACATCGTCGGCATGAAGGAATCGGGGAACGATCTGCTGCTCATCAGCGAATGCGTCTCACGTACGCCGGATGACTTTACGGTGCTCGCTGGTTCGGCCACGACCTTGTTTCAATCGCTGTGCGCGGGATGCGATGGCGCCGTTCTCGCGGTGGCGTCGCTCCTGCCTGATGAGTGCGTGCGCCTGGTGCAGCTGGTGCGCGAGAACAGGATTGCCGAGGCGCGCGCACTGCAGCGCACGCTGATGCCGATTGCGCGATCAGTTGGCGGCGGTTTTGGAATTCCAGGACTGAAGGCGGCACTGGATCTGCTTGGCTTTACCGGCGGAATGCCTCGGCCGCCGCTCCGGCCGGCGTCGAAGCAGATTGTCGAGACGATTCGAGGCCAGCTCGACGCGTTGGGTGTATTGCCGATCAGAGTTTGAGGCTCCGCGAACCCAAAGGGTTCGCGCCGCACATGACTAGAAACTCGCTCGCGGCAGTGTCCGCGGTTCTCGCCTTACTCGTCGCGTGCGCGACGAATCCTGCCACCGGCAAGCGCCAGATCTCGCTGATGAGCGAGGCGCAGGAAATCTCGGCGGGGCAGGAAGCCGACGCGCAGGTGAAGATGGAGATGGGGATTTACAACGATCCCAATCTCCAGGAATACGTCAGTGGCATAGGGATGCGCCTGGCCAAGCTGTCGGAGCGGCCGAACCTCCCCTGGCACTACACCGTTGTCGACAGCCCGGCTGTCAACGCGTTCGCGCTTCCGGGCGGCTACATCTACGTGACGCGCGGCATCCTGCCGTTCCTCAACGACGAGGCGCAGCTCGCCGGCGTCCTGGGTCACGAGACCGGGCACGTCACCGCGCGACACTCGGCGCAGCAGTACACGCGGTCCATCGGTGGAACCATCGGTCTTGTGGCCCTCGGCATCTTCGTGCCGGCTGCCCGTCCGTTCGGCCAGCTCACGGAGCAGGCGCTCGGCGTCCTCTTCCTGAAATACAGCCGTGACTTCGAGCTGCAGGCCGATCAGCTTGGCGCGAAGTACGCGGCAGCGGGCAACTGGGATCCGGCAGGCGTCCCCGACATGCTCGCGACGCTTGGGCGTCTCGACGAAGCATCCGGGCAAAGCCACGGCGTCCCGAACTGGCTCGAGACGCATCCCGATCCGCTCTCGCGCATCAAGGAGATCCAGCCGGCCGTCCAGCAGCTCACGGCGGGGCGCACCGGCCTGGTGCGCGACCGCGACGCGATGCTGCGCGCCGTTGACGGCATCATCTACGGCGACAATCCGGAACAAGGGATCGTTCGCGCTTCCTCGTTCATCCATCCAGGGCTCCGGTTCAGGATCGACTTTCCGACCGGCTGGGACATCGAGAACAGCCCCCAGCAGGTGGTTGCGAAGGCGCCGGGCGCCGACGTCTACCTGTTGCTCGAGGATGTGCCGATGCCGCGCGGCAACAACATCGAAAACATCGCCGTGAGCTCGATGCAGAACGCGGGATTCAGGGTCGTCAGCGGCAGCCGCACGACGATCAACGGGCTCGACGCGTTCGTCGGCATGTACCAGGGACAGCTCGAAGGTCTCGGTAACGTGACCACGCGCGCCGCCCACATCGTGCACAATGGCAACGTGTACATGGTGGCCGGGTTCACCGCACCGACCCTGTTCCAGCAGTCCGACGCTGCGTTCCTCGCGAGCATCCGCAGCTTCAAGCCGATCTCCGCCGCGGAAGCCGAGAACATCCATCCGAATCGCATCGACATCTACGTCGTCCGACAAGGCGACTCGTGGCAGTCGATCGCGGCGCGTTCGGGCAACATCATCAAGACCTCGACGCTCGCAATCATGAACGGCTTCGAGCCTGCGTCGCAGCCGCCGATCGGAACGCGCATCAAGATCGCGGTGGGAGGCTGACCATCAAGCGGCGTCCTTTCCGCGTCATTGCCGCGCTCGCGGCCGTCGCGTTTGCGTGTCTCGCCTACGTCTACCTGACGCTGCCCGACGTTCGGTCCCTGGCCAGGACAAATCCGACGAAGACGGCCTTCATGGAGCTGCGCGAGCGGGAAGCCGCCCAGGCGGGAAAGCCGATCCGCCATTACCAGATCTGGGTCCCGTACTCCCGCATCTCGCAGAACGTCAAACGGGCGGTGCTCGTTGCCGAAGACGATGCGTTCTGGCAGCACGAGGGCATTGACCTGGAGCAGTTGAAGATCTCTATCCAGAGCGACATCGGGAGCGGGAAAGCGGTCCGTGGCGGCAGCACGATCACGCAGCAACTGGCGAAGAATCTCTATCTGTCTCCCTCTCGCGATCCGCTCCGGAAGCTGCGGGAACTGATCATCGCCCGGCGTCTCGAGGCGGCGCTGTCGAAGGCGCGCATCTTCGAGATCTATCTGAACGTGATCGAGTGGGGGGACGGGGTCTGGGGAGCCGAGGCGGCGGCGCGCAGCTATTTCGGAAGCCCGGCCGCATCGGTCGGTCCGGACCAGGCGGCACTGCTCGCAGGCGCGATCATCAACCCGCGGGTTTACAGCCCTGCGCATCCCAACACGCGGCTGCTCCGTCGGCAGCGGATCATCCGCTCGCGTATGGGTGGGTACACGCCGCCAGCCGCGGTTCCCGTGGTCACTCCCACGCCCAGCGCTCCCTCTGAGGATCAACCGCCGACGGAATTGCAGACCGAGCCGGAACCCGAGTCACAGGAGGAGCCGGATACGGCAGAGCCAGCGCCCGCTCTGTCTCCCTCGGATATCGCACCGACGTCGTTAGATCCGGGGCCGTCCTCGCAAAACGAAAAGAAGTTTTAAGGCTGAGTGCAGCCGGGGGCTACACGTGCCGAGATCAGGGATCAAACGTCGGGAAAGAGTGCACGCGGAGCGCACTCCAGCTTGATGTTTGCGTAACGAAACCGTACATTAGGCGCGGCTCGTTCTAACTCGAATAACTGAAACGGACTGGAGACCTCGCGGGGCTCGCTCTTGGTGTCCCTGCGCGGCCGACGGGATGATCAATTACACCGAGCGTATTTCGTTGCTCATGGAGGACGTGGTGTCGCGAGTGCCGACACTGTCGTTCATCGACATGAGCAAGGTGCTGGTCTTCGCACGTGGAGGACGCACGCACGCCGAAGGGGCCTATGCCACCTGCCACTGCATTTGCCTGCCGCCAAGCGAGCCCGGGTACTACTTCTGGCGTGATCGCAAGACGGGCCGCCTAACGCGTCGATCGGAGTGGTTCGTCACGAAGTCTCCGCAGGTCTCGATCGGAACGCAGTCCATCGACTACATGATCTCGTTCGCGCTCCCGCGCTTCTGCGAGCAGCAGCTGTCGCGTTCGCGCAAGTCGGTGCACTATGCCGGCGAGCCGAACTGGATCGCGAAGCTCGACACGATCGTGCACGAGCTCTATCACATCGATCCGGCGCATCCCGGGATCCGCCGCATGGAGCGAGCCGACGGAACCTACTCCGCCAACTGCCACGGGCAGCAGTTCTTCGAGAACGTGGTGGAGATGGTGAAGCAGTACCTGGCGACGAAGCCGGATCCGCAGACCTACGATTTCCTACAGTACGGCTTCGAAGAGATGAAAGAGCGCTTCGGCGGCGTGGTCGGCACGACCTTCCGATCGTTCCCGTCCTATCCGCAGCGGTACACGGAAGCGCTGACCCCCCAGCCCGAGGCAGCGGCGGAGACGGCCGACTGCCGGCTCGATCCGCTGAAAGCGCTGAAGGTTGCCACGCGCTTCACCGAGAACGACCTGGTGATCCGAGAATTCCTTCCCAAGACCTCGCGGGCGCTGATCCGCAAGGGCAAGTTCTGCGCCGCCTGACGGTCGCCACGAAGACCACAAAGACGTACATAACCACCCTGCGTGGCTACTCGACGCGTCGGGCGCCCACAAACCGCGTCGCCCAGTAGGTGGCGGTGAACTTCTCGACGCGGACGACGCCGCGCGAGCTGGGGGCGTGGACGAACTGTTCGCCGCCGATGGCGAGGCCGACGTGCGACGCGCCGTCGCTGACGGTTTCGAAGAACAGCAAGTCGCCCGCCCGCACGTCGCGTAAATCGATCTGCATCCCTGTCTGAAACTGATCGCGCACTTCGCGCGGCATCCGGATCCCATTCTGCGCGAAGACCCATTGAACGAGCCCGCTGCAATCAAAGCCCGACGGATCGCTGCCGCCGTTGCGGTACGGCACGCCTCGCAGCGTCAGCGCGGTCGACACGATCGCATCAGGGGCGACGGGAACGGCGGGGACTACGACGGGTGCGTCCACGGCAGGCGGGGGTGTCGAGGATGGCGGAACTGGAGCGCCCGGGAAAGGTCGCGGACGCGGCGTGCCGCTGGTGGCGCAGGCGGCGGTGGTGATGGCGATCAGAACGAGAAGCGCGCGTCCAAGTCCTGTCAACGCGAATATTGTAACGGTCTAACCCCTTTTGTTAATTGGGTTTTTGGGTCCGTCGATTCTTGACACCCCTGCGGCACTCCGGGCATCATTGACGAGCATATGGAGCAAGCGCTCCTTCTCAACGCCTCGTACGAGCCTCTGAAGGTCGTTCACTGGCAGAAGGCGATTACGCTCTGGTGCCAGGGGAAAGTGGAGGTGATCGCGGTCCACGACCGCGAGATTAGGGCGGTGTCCGTCAGCTTCAAGCTGCCCTCCGTCATCCGCCTCCTCCGCTTCGTCAAGATCAAACGCCGCTTCGATTACGTGCCGTTTTCGCGCGCGAACATTTACGCGCGTGATAATCACACGTGCCAGTACTGCAGCGACTCGTTCCCGACGTCGGAGCTGACGTTCGATCATGTCGTGCCGGTGGCGCATGGCGGCCGAAAGGACTGGGAGAACATCGTCACGTGCTGCGTGTCGTGCAATCGGAAGAAGGGTGGCCGCACGCCGGCCGAGGCGGGCATGCGCCTGCAGCGGCACCCGCGCAGGCCCGACTCGGCGCCGGCAATCCGGATCACCGTAGGTCTTCGCAACGCCCCTGAAAGCTGGCGCGATTACCTGTACTGGAATCTCGAACTGGACGAGAGCTGAGATCGGAAATCCCAAATCCCAAATCCCAAATCCCAAGCTCCAAATCCCAAGGAATCCTCGATAGACTGGCGTGATGCCTGCGACGCCCGCCGTGACCTCCGTTGTGCCGGATCGCGCGGTGGGGCGAGGCCGCGTGACGCTCCATGGTTCCGGCTTTGCCGTCGACGGTCTCTCCGACGTATTCCTCGGAGAGGCCCCTGCCCGCATCTCGTTCGCATCCAGCCGCCGGCTCGTCATCACGATCCCCGACGAGATGGACGGGGGTCTCGCGGCGGTCCGTGTCGGCGACCTCACCCTCGCGCACGTCTCGATTGGGGCGGCGTGGGCCACCGGGCTCCACCAGGTCGACAACCCGGCCTTCGACCGCAACGGCAATCTGTTCGTCACCTATAGCGGGTCGCGCGGTCAGGAAGCGCCCGTATCTATCTTCCGTGTCACGCCAGCGGGCACGCGAGAGCCGTTCTCCTCGGGGATCGTGAACGCGACATCGATGGCGTTCGGGCCGGACGGCCGGCTGTACGTCTCGAGCCGGTTCGAAGGCGCGGTGTATCGCATAGCCGGCGATGGGACGCCTGAACAGGTGGCGTCGGACCTGGGTGTGGCGTGCGGGATCGCGTTCGACGCCGAAGGATGGATGTATGTGGGCGATCGGTCGGGAACCATCTTTCGCGTGCGCGATGGTCGTGCCACGGCATTTGCGTCACTGCCGCCGAGCGTCGCGGCGTTTCACCTTGCAATGAGCCCGAGCGGCGATCTCCACGTGACGGCCCCGACGTTGGGCACCTACGATCCGATCTACCGTATCGATCGGCACGGCCAGATCACCACTATTGCTTCGTCCCTGGGGCGGCCGCAGGGGATCGCATTTGGCCCCGACGGTCTGCTCTACGTCGTCGACGCGCTGGCGGGATCGAGCGGCCTCCATCGCCTGAATGCCGACGGCTCCTTCGCGCCGGTCGTCGCCGGCGGCACGCTGATCGGCCTCGCGTTCGGGCCGAACGGTGAGCTCGTCGTGACGTCGAACGAGACCGCGTATCGATTCGACTAGGAGCCTTACTCCCACGAGCCACGGAGGCACTGAGACACGGAGAATCCTTTTCTTCCTCCGTGACTCCGTGTCTCCGTGGCCCGTCTCGGTGTTCGTGGTTTAATTTCGACCACAATGTCGCAGCTCTTCGCGCGCAAACCGATCGCGGAATTGCAGCCGGGTCCCGAGGGGGCCCAGTCGCTGAGGCGCGTGCTCGGCGCCGGCGACCTGATCATGCTGGCGATCGGCGCGGTGATTGGCGCCGGCATTTTCGGCGCGATCGGCACGGCCGCAGCGGGGCAGATCGGACCGGACGGTACCGTGATCCGCTACGGCGCCGGTCCCGCGCTCGTCTTCTCGTTCCTGCTGCTGGGCGCCGCGTGCGCGCTCGCGGCGCTCTGCTACGCGGAGCTTGCCGCGATGATCCCGCAGGCCGGCAGCGCCTACGCCTACACGTACGCGACGCTCGGCGAGCTGGTGGCGTGGATCATCGGGTGGGATCTCATCCTCGAGTACGCGGTCGGCAACGTGGCGGTCGCGATCTCGTGGGGTGATTACTTCACGACGCTGCTGCGCGGCGTCGGGCTGCAGCTCCCGGTCTGGATGACGACCGGCTATCGCACCGCCCTTCTCAGCTCGGATCCGGCGGTGCACGGCCTGATTGAAACGGCTCCGCGCGTTGCAGGGTTGCCGATTCTTCTGAACGTTCCCGCTTTCGGCATCGTGATGCTGATTACATGGGTGCTGCTACGCGGCGCGCGCGAGAGCTCCACCGTGAACAACATAATGGTGGTCATCAAACTCCTCGCGCTCGGGCTGTTCATCGTGGTCGGCCTGATGAACATCCATCCGGAGTACTACACACCGTTTGCGCCGAACGGCTTCCGGGGCATCCACCAGGGGGCCGCGATCGTGTTCTTCGCTTATATCGGGTTCGACGCGATCTCCACCGCGGCGGAGGAGACGCGCGACCCGCAGCGGAACCTGCCGATCGGCATCCTGGGCGGTCTGGCGATTTGCACCGTCATCTACGTCATCGTGGGCGCGGTGCTCACCGGGATGGTGCCCTACACGCAGCTCGCCGTGGCTGATCCGCTCGCCCGCGCACTCCAGATTGCGGGCTACGCGGGGGCCGGCTGGATCGTGGCGCTGGGCGCTGCCGTTTCGATGTCAGCAGTGCTTCTCGTCTTTCAGTACGGCCAGCCGCGCATTTTCTTTTCGATGGCGCGTGACGGTCTGTTGCCCGCATGGGCCGCCCGTATCGACGCACGCACCCGTGTCCCGTATGCGACCACGCTGCTCACCGGAATCGTCGTGGCGCTCGCATCGCTCGTTGGTGACGCGGCGGAAACCTACGATCTCACCAACATCGGGACGCTCTTCGCCTTTGCGCTCGTCTGCACTGGCGTCCTCGTCCTTCGGGTCAAGGAGCCAGGACGCGAGCGGCCGTTCAAGGTGCCGTTTGTCTGGGTCGTCGCGCCGCTGGGCGCCGCCGCGTGCCTCTTCGTGATGGTCGGCCTGCCACGCCAGGCGTGGGAACGCTTCGGTATCTGGCTCGTTATCGGAGCTGTGCTGTATGCGAGCTTCGGTTACCGGAATTCCAGCCTCCATAGGCGGACCTGAAGGTCCGCCTCTACGAGTTCTCGCCGTGTAGTTCTCGCCATGTAGACTTGCCAGGTAGAGGCGGGTCTTAAGACCCGCCTATCGGTAATCTACGCCTCGTAGAGGCGGGTCTTAAGATCCGCCTATCGGTAATCTACGCCTCGTAGAGGCGGGTCTTTAGACCCGCCTATCAAGTACAATGAAGGTTTCAGAAGTCCGTCAAATTCACAGCAGTAGGGTATGGGGCACGACTGGATCGCGGTGCGCGGTGCACGCGTTCACAACC
>Ga0137436_1000375_pt1 | contig 13560 bp, 10 predicted proteins | sample EasRivERMGT119_2_FD_102328 | JGI IMG/M metagenome (GOLD analysis project Ga0137436, IMG submission 102328) | Soil microbial communities from meander-bound floodplain in the East River, Colorado, USA - East River MetaG ERMGT119_2 | ecosystem: Environmental > Terrestrial > Soil > Floodplain ...
CTTTGGGTCCGAGCAGTCGTGCTTGGCGCGCTGCTCGCGGCTTCACCCTCGTCTTTTACGGCCGAATCCTCGGGCACCACTGCAAAGGACGTCGCGAGAAAAACCGGAGAAACCGGCCGGGCGATCAAGGATTACACCGTGGCGCAGCGGGACGAGGCGATCAAGAATGCCAAGGCCGCGCTCGACGACGCGGACAGGCGCATCGATCGCATGGAAAAGAAACTGGACAGCGAATGGGAACGGATGGACCAGGCCGCCCGCAAAAATGCCCGGGCGACTTTGGACGCCCTGCGCAGGGAACGCAACGAGGCCGCCGAATGGTACGGCGGACTCAAGCACAGCTCCGCGGAATCGTGGGAGCGGGTCAAGACCGGCTTCGTGAAAAGCTACGAGGTACTGAAGGAATCCTTCGCCAAGGCGAGGAAGGAGTTCTAGCCGCTACGCCGCCGCCCGGGCCTGGACCTCGCGCTCGAAGGCGAGCGCGCGCTTGAGACAGTTTGATTTGTAAAGTGCGTCAGGGGCTGATGCCCGTCTGCTACCCGCACACCCCCACCCACCCGCACGCACTGCAAAAATCGCAGCCGTCCTTCCTGATGACCGCGTAGTTGCTGCACTCTGGGCATTTCACGCCCTTCATCTTGGGCGCGGCACCGGGGACGGGCGACTCGAGCACGCCCATCGCCTGCACCGGGTAGCCTTCTTCGTCCAGGATGCCGAGCATGGCGTAGCGGTGGATGATGAGACGCGCGACGTACGACACGGTCGAGGGCCAGTTCTGCTGTTTCCTCGATCCCGGAGTGAAAGCCATAAAGTCGCCGAGCGGCTCGGGGTAGTTGAGGAGTTTCCTCAATTTCATTCCGATCCACGCCGGGTCGACGACGCGCATGTCGAGCGACAGGATCTTGCACAGGCCGTCGAGCGCACGCGGGTATTCGCCCGAGAGCCACATCGAATAGGGGCGTGTAACTCCATCAGGCAAGGTGATTTCCTTCAGCCCGAGCACGAAATCATCGCGCGTGCCGGAGTTGAGCACGTCCACCGTCCAGGACATGGTGCCGTCCGCCCCCGTCTTCGGCTCCTTCAGGCTGAACATCGCGTCGAGCACCGGCCCGTGCTTTTCGTCGGGCAGCGCGCGCAGCTCTTCGCACCGCCAGCGCACCAACTGCGCGACCGCCGAGCACAGGCTCGGCATGCGCTTGTTCTCGCCGTTCGGCGGGAACGGCATCTCGAAGGCGTCGTCGCCCGCGGTCTTGGCGAGCGTGTCGAGTTTCACGCGCAGCCACGCCGGGTCGTTCGCGCGCATGTCCATCGAGAGCGTCTTCGCGACCGCCCCGAGGCCGCGCGGCTGCTCGGCGCCGTTTACCCACGCCTCGAAGGGATGCGGGTGGATCTCGTTCTCCACGTGCCCGACGAACAGCGCGAAGTGCCCGTGCGGGTGTTCGATCATGTAGGTCCACGCCGGATTGCCGCCGGCGAGGTTGGGCCGGCCCGGCCAGCGCAAGGAGGCGAGCACCGGCTCGGGCACGGCCTTGATCTCGATCCTGCGGTTGCGGTCGTTGCCGACGAAGTCCTGCGGCTGGGATTGCGGCCCGACCGAGAGCACCGAGCCCAAGACGCTGTTCGGCCGGTAGGTCGCGAGGCCCTTCAAGCCCGACTTCCATGCCTCGAAATACAGGCCCTGGAAATCGGCGTAGGGATAGTTCTCGGGAACGTTCACCGTCTTCGAGATGCTCGTGTCGATATAGGGCGCGACCGCGGCGACCATCTGCTCGTGCGCCGCTGCGGTGAGCTCCAGCGCGGTGACGAAGTGCGGCGGCAGCTTCTCCATGTTGCCGCCCGCATGCTTATAGACGCGCCAGGCGTAGTCCTCGACCGGAAATTCCTTGAGCGTGCCGTCGGCCATGCGCTTTTTACGCGTGTAGATCCAGGAGAACGGCGGCTCGATGCCGTTCGAGGCGTTGTCGGCAAAGGCGAGGCTGATGGTGCCGGTGGGTGCGATCGACAGCAGGTGGCTGTTGCGGATGCCCTGCTTGCGGATCAGGTTCTTGATCTCCTGCGGCAGCCGCGCGGCGAAGCTCGTGCCCGAGAGATACATGTCGGCGTTGAAAAGCGGGAACGCGCCGCGCTCCTTCGCCAGTTCGGACGAATAGCGGTACGCGCTGTCGCGCATGAACTCCGAGATCCTCGCCGCCGTCGCGCGCGCGGCCTCGCTGTCGTAGCGCTGCCGCAGCATGATCAGCGCATCGCCCAGGCCGGTGAAACCCAGGCCGACGCGGCGCTTCGCCATCGCTTCCTCGTGCTGCGCGCGGAGCGGCCAGGCGGTGACTTCGAGCACGTTGTCCAGCATGCGCACCGAGACTTCGACCACCCTGCCGAAGCGCTCGTAGTCGAACGCGGCCTTCTCCGAGAACGCGTGGCTCACGAAGCGGGTGAGGTTGATCGAGCCGAGGCAGCAGCAGCCGTAGGCGGGTAATGGCTGCTCTGCGCAGTTGTGCACGTAGAGGCCGTTCGCGTCAAAGGCGCAAACGTCCTTGACGGTGACGTCGTACACCGGTTCGACGCCGTCTTGAGTCAGTGACTCGACTGTCGCGGTAAATCGCTCGCGGTTCAGCTCGCGCTTGTAGGCGGCGAGCAGCTCCGTGAGCCGCGCCGATTTGTCGGCATCCGCGAAACCGATCCGTTCGGCAAAGCGCGCAAGGTTCTCTCCGGCGATCACCAGTTCGTGGAGTCCCGCGCTCGGGTAGATCCTCGAGCCGCCTTTACCGTCGGGCATTTCGCGTTCACCCGGCAGGCGACGATTCCGGTATAGCGTGGACATGATGCCGAGGCGCGCCAGCATGCGCTGCGCTGCTTCGAGCGTGGTCAGGTCCGCCTGCGAGAGCCGCACAGAAACGCCTTTTTCCTGTGAACCCTGCACCGAGCCGTCCGCGTCGAAAAAGCCGCGGAGAAAGCCCTTGTAGAAACCCGACGAACAAGCTTCGAGGGCAGGGGTGATCTTCTTGTATCCGGGCCGCATGCCGAGCGAAAGCGCGAGCGTTCGCAGCGCACCGAGCGCAAGGCGGAAGTGGCCCGGCTGGCCGGCGACTTCGCTCTGCCAGCCGCGGAAATCCGCGCGGTGCGGAAGTGTGCGCGCCGCAGTTTCGGCTGCCGCCATCATGGACGCGACACCGAGTGACATGCGATATCCGCCATTGCCCTCCAGCACGGCGGCGGGATCCCAGGCTCCGAGCACCGCCTTGTCTTCCTTCAGGTGGCCGTCTCCGAGCAACAGCCCCATCAGATAACCTTCAGCTTCCGTGCGCGTGCCGGTCCAGCCCGCGAGCGCGCGATGATCGTGCAGCACGATTTCGTCCCCCGGCTGTAGCGCGCTCGCTTTGACCCATTCGAGTTCGCGAACGTAGCGGGTCTTGCGTGGTACCCGCCGCACGGGATGGTCGGCGGTCAGCCGCAGCGCATGGCCTTCTCGCGTGCGCAGTCGATACACCGGCTTGGTTCCGGTTGCGAAGAATCCGTCGGATTCGGTCTCGAACGGTTTTCCGTCGACGACCACCGCAAAGCGGCTTCCGATAAGTTCGCTGACCTGCCGTGGCCCGTCTGCGGTCATCACCCAGGTGTCCGCGGTCACGCACGGGTTCGTGGCCTCGATCGTCTCGCAGTAATTGAGATTGTTGTCCCGGTTCATGCGATCGAGGAACAGAATGCCGGGCTCGGCGTGGTCGTAGGTCGAACGCATGATCTGGTTCCACAGCTCGCGGGCGCGCGGCTTGGCGTACATCCACAGGCCGTCTTCTCTTTGATAGGCGCCGGCCGCGATTGCATCCGCGTGCGGCTTCGCCTTGTGCACGAGCTCCACTTCGAGGTCGCGTTCCACTGCGAGCATGAATGCGTCGGTGACCCCGACCGAGATGTTGAAGTTGGCGAGGTCGCCCCGGTCCTTGGCGTGGATGAATTCTTCGACGTCCGGATGGTCGCAGCGCAGCACGCCCATCTGCGCGCCGCGGCGTGCGCCGGCCGATTCCACCGTCTCGCAGGAACGGTCGAACACGCGCATGTAGGACACCGGACCCGATGCGCGCGAGCGCGTGCCCTTGACCTCGGCGCCCTTGGGGCGGATGGAGGAGAAGTCGTAGCCGACGCCGCCGCCGCGGCGCATGGTCTCGGCGGCTTCCTGCAAGGCGGTGTAGATGCCGGGCTTGCCGTCGACGATTTCCGAGATCGAGTCACCCACCGGCTGCACGAAGCAGTTGATGAGCGTCGCCTGCATGGCGATGCCGGCAGCGGAATTGATCCGGCCGGCGGGAATGAAGCCGGCTTCCATCGCTTCATGGAAGCGGCGCTCCCACAGGGCGCGCTTTTCGTCGCGCTCGGCGGCGGCGAGCGCGTGCGCCACGCGGGCGCGCACGTCCTCGACGGTTTTCTCTTTTCCCTTGGCGTATTTTTCGAGCAGGGACTCGCGGCAGACTTCCTGGTCGGGCAGCGCAGCGACGGCGATTCCGGGTTCCAGCGTTTTTTCTGAGGACATGGTTCGAACCTTCGTGGGGGGTGTTTCTTTTGCAGCCTACGCCTTTCGCCGCAAGCTGGCAATCGGCTTGAGGTTGAATTTACAACCTATTGATATAGATAAAAGATTGACCACAACACCTTGTGGCTCCTCTGGAGCGGCGCCTCGCCGAAGAACCCCTTTCGGCTGTCGGGCGGATCCGGCGACGCCGTGATAAGCTGTTATTATATACAGGTTCCGCCGCAGGCTGCCATTCGAGGTCGCAGCTTGCGTCAGCCGCCGGCAAGCCGGGGGGGCGAGGCTCAAGGCTCCGATTTTAGGGGAAAGAAACGACCCGGAACGGAGAACACCCCGCGCCTCGATGCCCGGCGGATTGTCGCCGAATCTGACGAGAGGCGGAATAAAATCCACCCTTCCGGGGTTCTACCTGATCGGCGGCACGAAGAACCCGCGGAGGCGTGGAGACCATGAGCGACGGCGTCGAGGCCTTGAATCATCGCTTGGGCAGCGTGCACGGGCAGGTGCGGGAGTATTTCCCGTTCATCGTGCGCATTTCGGTCGCGCTGTACGACCCGAAGACCGACGACATCAAGACTTTCCTCCATAGTCCGAGCGAGGGCTCGCCCCTCACGCATTACAGCACCAAGCTCTCGGGCGCCGGCTGGCTCGACGAACTGCGCCGGACCCGCCGCGCGCGCGTGATCGACGCGCTGGCGCCTTCGGTCCTCGGCGACCAGCCGCACTCGTTGCGCATCGGGGCGGCGGCTTACAAGGCGAGCTATACCGTCCCGGTCTTCGACGAAAGCAGCTTCCTGGGATTCGTCTTCTTCAACACCGACGAAAGCCATGTTTTCAGCGAGCGTGTCACACGGCAGCTCGACCTCTTCGTCAAGATCATCTCCCTGATGATCGAGAATGCCTTTCGATCCGTGACCATCCTTGCCGGCGGGCTGCACCTGCTTCGCGAAATCTCCCGCTTTCGGGACGACGAAACCAACAACCACCTCAGCCGCATGTCGTACTACTCGGAGCTGCTTGCGCGCGGGATGGCCGCCGACATCGGACGCGACGACGACTGGGTGGAGCACGTGCGCCTGTTCGCGCCTCTGCACGATATCGGAAAGATCACGACGCCCGATTCGATCCTGTTCAAGCCGGGGAAGCTGACCGACGCCGAGTTCGAGGTGATGAAGCAGCACGCCGCAAGAGGCGCCGAAATCCTCTCGGCCCTGATCGACAGCCTGTCGCTGGAACAGGTTCCGTACATCGAGAGCCTGCTGCATATCGCCCGTCATCATCACGAGCGCTGGGACGGGAAGGGCTACCCCGACGGCCTCGCCGGCGAGCGCATTCCGCCCGAGGCCCGCATCATCAATGTCGCAGACGCCTTCGACGCCCTGACCTCCAAGCGTTGCTACAAGGCGGCGTGGCCCGTGGAGAAGGCCGCCCAGTTCCTCCGCGAAGGCGCCGGCACCCAGTTCGATCCGCGATGTGTGGAGGTCCTGTTCGCCCGGAACGACGAAATCCTCGGCATAATGAACCGTTTTGTGGACGAGTCCTCCGAGGCGGCGACCTGATCCATCGCGCCGGGCGGGCACCGCTCCCGGCGCACGCCCCGCGGGTGCGGGCTTGTTCGCGTACCGCGCGACCCCATATTCCGACGTACCGGAACGAAAAAGCCATGACGGCCGAAAACAGCGCAGTTCGGGAAACCACCCGCATCGTCACCGCGCACCGCCAGCGCGAGGGCGCGGGCTTCATCGTGCGCCGGCCGGTGCCGACCCCGGGGCTGGACGTGGCCGATCCGTTCCTGCTGCTCGACGAGATGGGGCCGGTCGATTACGGTCCCGGCGAGGCGGTCGGCGCACCCGACCACCCGCATCGCGGCTTCGAGACGATCACTTACATGCTGGAGGGCGAGTTCGAGCACGAGGACTCGGCCGGCCATCGCGGCGTGCTTCGCCCGGGAGACGTGCAATGGATGACCGCCGGCGCGGGCATCGTGCATTCGGAGATGCCTTCGCGCGGGATTCGAGAGAAGGGCGGCCGCGTGCACGGCTTCCAGATCTGGGTGAATCTGCCGGCGCGGCTGAAGATGACCCGGCCGCGCTACCAGGAGGTTTCAGCCGGCAAGATCCCCGAAGCCCGAAGCGAGGACGGCCGGGCGAGCGTGCGCGTGATCGCCGGCGAAGCGCTGGGCGCGCGCGCGGTGATCGACACGCATATTCCGATCGTCTACCAGGACTGGAAGATCGGCGCCGGCGCGGACGTCACCGTGCCGCTGCCGCGCGAGCAACAGGCGCTCGCGTACGTGTTTCAGGGCTCGGTGCTCCTCGGCAATGAAAGCCGCGAAGTCCGCGACGGCCAGCTCGCGGTGCTGGGCACGGGCGACTCCGTGCGCTTTCGCGGCGCGCCGGGCGCGGGCCGGCTGCTGCTGCTCGCCGGCGTTCCGATCGCCGAGCCGGTCGCCCGCTACGGTCCGTTCGTGATGAACACTCAGCAGGAATTGGTCGAGGCCGTGCACGACTACCAGAGCGGCCGCATGGGCGAGATCACCCGCACGGCCGAGGTCCGCCAGCCGCGACGTGAATTTTGACAAGCTCATCAGCCAGCTCTCGAAGGATTGGGAGTGGCTTTCGTTCGTGACGCAGTATTGCGCGGGCAGGAACGTCGGCAAGGCCTTCTGCCAGGATTTCATGTGGTGGGCGCTCGGGGCCGCCGTGCTGGTCGCAGTGATCCTCGCCGGGTGGATACTGGGCAGAATCGCGAAGGTCTACGGAAACTGGAAGCATCGAAGGATGCTCGCCAGGGTCGCCGACGCCGAGACCATGAACAAATACCGATGGACCGGCCATGATTCCCCCGACGCCTTGACGTCCTCCGAGCGGCGCGCTGCGAAATCGCGAAATCCCGAAAAATCGTGACAGAACCCGCCGCGGGTCTGTGCTTTAATTGTCGTTTGAAAATCGGCAACGGAGGTTGCGATGAGCGGTTCGCCCCAGGCGCGGCGCGCGGACAAACTGATGGCGGAGGAACGCGCGCGCGAGACGCTCGAGCGCGGGTTCTGCGGCCGCCTGGCGACGGTGGGCGAAGACGGCTGGCCGTACTGCGTTCCGCTCCTCTACGTCTGCATGGACGGCGAAGTCTTCGTGCACAATACGCGCGCCACGGGGCACCTGCGCGCGAACGTCGATCGGGAGCCGCGGGTCTGCTTCGAGATCGACGAAGCCGGCGAGGTGTTCGCCTACGGCCGCTTCGATTGCGATTCGACCGTGGAGTACCGGAGCGTGATCGTGTTCGGCAGGATCCGTGTGGTCGAGGACCTCGCGACCAAGCGGCGCTTCTGCGACGGGCTGATGGCCAAGTACGCGAAGAAGGACTGGGAGCGGCCGAAGGGTTTTTACCCGCGAATCGACCAGATCACGGTCTACGCAATTGCGATCGAACGCATGAGCGGCAAGGAGACGCCGCTGCCCGAAGCCGCGGAGCGGTGGCCGGCGGTGGACCACACCAAGTCGCCGAACGCGCGTCCGTAGGGAGATCGACGAACATGTCTTACGAGATCGCGGTTCTGGAAAGGCCCGGCTATCTGCACATCCGGGTCACCGGCGAAAACACGCCCGCGAACGTGCGCGCCTACCTTTCGGAGGCGCGCATCGCCTGCGTCGAACGAGGCTTTTCTTCCGTGATGATCGAGGCGAATCTGCGGGGGCCCAGCCTGAACCTTGTCCAGATCTACAGCATCGTCAAGGAGGAAAGCACCCGGGCGGCGCCGCTCGTCCTGCGGATCGCCTACGTGGACGTCAACCCCGAGCATTCCAGCTCGAACATTCGTTTTGCCGAGGATGTCGCGGTCAATCTGGGTGTCAACGTGCGCGTCTTTGCGACCCTGCCCGAGGCGGCAAAGTGGATCGCGCGGCCCGCAAACGATGCCGCGAAATGAGCGGCGAACGCCCATGACCCGGAACGGACGCTCGTGATCCGGGACTGACGCCGGCCGGTCGCGAAGGATTTCCGATGGAACTGTTGCTGGACCCGCACGCCTGGATCGCCTTCCTCACGTTGACGGCGCTCGAGCTCGTGCTCGGCATCGACAACATCATCTTCATTTCCATCCTCGTGGACAAGCTGCCCGAGGGGAGAAGGGAGCTGGCGCGAAGGATCGGCCTCGCTCTCGCGATGCTCATGCGCATCGGGCTCCTCTTCCTGCTCGCCTGGATCAGCGGGCTGATCGAGCCGCTTTTCACCTTATTGCGCCATGAAATTTCCGGCCGCGATCTCATCCTGATCGCGGGCGGTCTGTTCCTTCTGTGGAAGAGCACCAAGGAAATCCACCAGCTGCTCGAGGGTGAGAAGGGCGAGGCTTCGGCCGGCGTCGCCGCCACCTTCTCCGGGGTGATCCTGCAGGTCACGATCCTCGACATCGTTTTCTCGCTCGATTCGATCATCACCGCGGTCGGCATGGTCGATGAGGTCGAAGTCATGATCGCGGCGGTGATCGCCTCGGTGCTCCTCATGATGGCCTTCGCCGGCGGAATCGGGCGCTTCGTCTCGGCGCATCCCACGGTGAAAATGCTGGCGCTCGCCTTCCTTTTCGTGATCGGCGTCGTGCTGATCGCCGACGGCTTCGACCACCACGTCCCCAAGGGCTACGTGTACTTCGCGATGGCGTTCTCGGTCTGCGTGGAGATGCTCAACCTGCGCATGCGCAAGCGCGCCGCCAAGCCGGTCGAGCTGCGCGACCGTTATGCGCGGGGAGACAAGTGAGAAAGTCCGGTCTCTAGGGATGCTCTGATCAATGTCATGCCCGCGAAAGCGGGCATCCAGCAAGCCGCCGAAATCCCTGGATTCCCGCTTACGCGGGAATGACGAAATCAGGGTTGATCAGAGCTTCCCTGGGCGGGCGCCGCAGCGCCTTCCCTGAGGTACACCGGCAGATCGGTCGTCGGCGGGCGGGCGCCCGGCACCTGGTAGAAGAGATCGGCGACAAAACCGCGATGGTAGGTGGTGTGGTTGACCACGTGGAGCAGGATTTCCGCGCGCGTCATCGTGCCCTTGTTGCCGCCGATCAGCGTGAAGTTCAGCTTTTCCCCGAGCGCGGCCTGGGACAAGCGGTCGCTCCAGGCGATGTACCAGTCGTCGAGGATCTGCTGCTTGCGCCACAGCTCGTCGAGCGGCGGGTGCCCGGGGGTGTTGCGCGCTGCGAAGCCGTGCTCCCGCCCTTCGAGGTGCGCCTGCCAGATGAGGTCGATCACGTGATTGTGGTTGAGCGTATGGACCATGTTCTTGAACAGGCTCTGCCGCTCCTTCGTCGCTTCGCCCCCGGGCAGCCCGGCGACGGCGTCGAAGATGAGCTTGTTTGCCCAGCGGTTGTAGCGCGTGAGCATGCGCGCGGCCTGCGGAGTGATCATGGTTTGCCTCGTTCGGAACTCGCGGATTATGACACCGGGGGCCATCGGCTTACTTTCCGAAAGGCCTCTTCCGAGCGGGAGGGCGACGGAAGGGGCTTCTTCTCGTGTAAGATGAACGGTCTATATTCGAGAGTGGCAGCCTTTTATCAAGTGTCTGCGACCATGACGGTGTCTTCCATTTCTGTCGCGCAGCACCTTGTTCGTTCGGCCGGGCGGGTTCAGGCCGTGCTCGCTCACCGCGCGGTGCCCGCTGTGGCGACGGTCGCGGCGCTGCTATTGCTGTGCTGGGCGCTGGCGCAGGGGACTTGGCGCGTGCTCCAGCCGGCCTCGCCCGCGGTGGCGCGCGCCGGGGGTGCCGATCTCACCGACCTGCGCGCGCTCGCCAGCGTGCCTCTTTTCGGGCGCGCTGCTCCGAGGAGCCCTGCGGCCGAAGCGAGCGTCGCGCCCAGCAATCTGAACATGACGCTGACCGGCGTCGCCGTGCGTGCGACGGGCGGCTGCGCGCTCATCATCGTGCAGGGACAACCCGAGTCGGCTTTCTGTTCGGGCGAAGAGGTTTCTCCCGGCGTGCGGCTGGACACCGTGCAGCGCGATCGCATCGTGATCGTCCGCAACGGCGCGCGCGAAGCGGTGTTCATGAAGGATCTCGAGGGAGCCGCCGCGGGGATTGCCGTCCCGCCGCCTCCTATCGTTCAGTCGGGCGGCGGCGATCGGCAAATCGTGGACCGACGCCAATTGCAGCAGCAGCTCGGCCGGCCGGAATTCCTCAACCAGGCCCTGATCGTGCCCAACCCCGACGGCGGGTTCCTGGTGCGCCAGGTCCAGGCGGGAAGCCTGTACGAGAAGCTCGGCCTGCGCCCGGGCGACGTGATCCGCAATGTCAACGGCCAGCCGCTCACCAACATGGACGACGTGATGCGTCTCTACCAGCAATTCGGCACCGCTCAGCGCGTGCTCGTGGACGTGCAGCGCCAGGGCCGCAACGAGACGCTGTATTACGATATGCGCTGACGGGCCGCGCGCCGCGGAATTCCTCCCGACACTCATGAGAAAAACCCCTGCAATCGCTGCTCGAATCCTCGCCGGCGCATTCGCGTTCGCTGCGCATGCCGTTTCGGCGCAGCCGGCCGAGTCCCCGGGCGCGCCTTCCGCCGAGTCTGCGCCGGCGGTGCCCGCGACGCGGGCTCCGGGCGCACCGGCGATTGCCGTCACCCCGCGATCGGGCGAAGTGCTGCTCAATTTCCAGGGTGCGGACCTGCAGGCCGTGGTCAAGGCGATGTCGCAGATGATCGGCCGCAACATGCTGATCGACCCGCGCGTGAGGGGTCAGGTCACCATCGTCTCGGCGCGACCCATGTCGGTCGCGGCCGGGTACCAGGTGTTCCTCTCGGCGCTGAAGGCCCAGGGCTTCACCGCCGTCGAAGGTCCCGGCGACGCGGTGCGCATCATCCCGGTCGCCGAGGCCAAGGCCGCGGCGCCCGTGAACGAGCAGGACGGGCCCCCGCGCGGCGGCGAGCAGGTCGTCACGCACGTCGTGATCGGGCAGCACCTCGCGGTGGCGCAGCTGCAGAACGTGCTGCGCCCGCTGATGTCGCCGACCAGCCAGCTCTCTGTATACGATCCGGCCAACGCGCTCATCATCACCGACTATGCCGACAACGTGCGGCGGCTGCTGCGCATCATCGAGAGGATCGACCTGCCCGCGAGCACGGACATTACCGTGATCCCGGTTCAGCACGCCTCAGCCATCGACCTCGCGGAGCTGGTGGTGCGCCTGTCGGGGACGGGCGTCGCCGCGCCCGGGGCGCCGGGCGTGCCGCCCTCGCAGATCGCCGCGGGCGGCGACCGCTTCTCGGTAGTGCCGGACACGCGCACCAACAGCATCCTGCTGCGCTCGGACAACCCGGGGCGCATCGCGCTCCTGCGCTCGCTCATCGAAAAGCTGGACGTGCCGGCGCGCGCGATGGGCAGCACCCGCGTCATCTACCTGAGGCACGCCGAGGCGACGAAACTCGTCGAGGTGCTGCGCGGCTTGCTCTCGGCCACCGCGGCCGGGGCGCCGCCGCAGGGGGCCCCGCCCGGCGTCGGCGGGCGTCCGGGCGGCGGGGCGACCCCGTCGCTCATCCAGGCGGACGAGGCGACCAACTCGATCGTCATCAACGCCTCGGACACGGTGTACAACAACCTGCGCCTGGTCGTCGAGCAGCTCGACGTGCGCCGCGCGCAGGTCTATGTCGAGGCGCTGATCGCGGAAATGAACGCCGATCGCACCGACGAGCTCGGCATCCAGTGGGCGGCCGCGGGCCAGGTCGGATCGAGCGTCGTCGGCGCGGCGGCGAATTTTCCCGGCGCCGCTCCCAGTCTCGCCGCCGCCGCGGCGAGCCCTGCGACGGCGGTGCTCGGCACCGCGGGCCTGGCGGTCGCCGTGCTCGGGGACAAGATCACGCTTGCCGACGGCACGACCGTGCGCAGCCTCGGGGCGCTCGCGCGCGCCCTCGAGTCGAAAAGCCTGGGCAACATCCTGTCGACTCCCAACCTGCTCACGCTCGACAATTATCAGGCGAAGATCGTCATCGGACAGAACGTGCCTTTCGTCACCGGCAGTTTCGCGTCGGCCACGACCGGCGCCGCTGCGGGAGTGGCGGCGGTGAATCCCTTTCAGACGATCGAGCGCAAGGACGTCGGTCTCACTCTGCGCATCAAGCCGCAGATTTCCGAGGGCTCGAGCATCCGCCTGGAGATCTATCAGGAGGTCTCGAGCATCGACAGGACACTGCTGACCGGCGCGAGCGACCTCATCACCAACAAGCGCTCGCTCGAAACCAAGGTGGTAGTGGACGACGGCAATACCATCGTGCTCGGAGGGCTGATCCAGAACACCTTGCAGGAAACCCAGCAGGCGATTCCGCTGCTCGGCGACATTCCGTTCATCGGCGCGCTGTTCCGCTACAAGACCGAGGAGCGCAGGCGCACCAACCTGATGGTCTTCCTGCGGCCGGTGATCATCCGCACGGTCGACGACAGTTATCGCGTGACGCAGGACCGTTATGATTACCTCCGCGGCTATATGCGCGGGGAAGGTCCGGAGCGCGAAGGCATTTATGACCGCATGGAGCCGGTGCGGCCGGTTCCGGCCCCCGAACCGCCGGCGCGCGCACCCGCGCAGGAGTCTCCGGCGGCGCTCGCTAAACCGCCCGGCGCGGAAGCAAGCCCGGCGCCGGGGAGGCCTTGAGCGCATGGACATGTCCTCGGACCCTCTCACGCCCGACACGCAGACAGTCGAGCGGCTGCCCTACGCATTCGCCAAGCGGCACGGCGTGATCAGCGCCCGGCAGCTCACGGAAGGCCTGGAGCTCTGGGTCCGGCCCGGGGTGCGCGCGGGCGTCCTCGCCGAGGTGCAGCGGGCGCTCGGCGGGCCGCTCGCGCTGAGAGAGCTGCCGGGCGAGGCCTTCGATGCCGCGCTCGCGCGCGCTTCCAGCGAAGCCTCCGCCTGCATCGGCGACGCGAGCGTCGCGGCGCTCGAGCAGGCTTACGCATGCATGCACGGGCAGATGCCCGAGGCCTTCGCGCCCGTCGCGCAAGCCGATGGCCGACGGCTCGTCTTGCTCGAGTCGCTGCTGCTCCAGGTGCCGGCGCTCCACCGGCGCA
>Ga0137436_1000378_pt1 | contig 13398 bp, 9 predicted proteins | sample EasRivERMGT119_2_FD_102328 | JGI IMG/M metagenome (GOLD analysis project Ga0137436, IMG submission 102328) | Soil microbial communities from meander-bound floodplain in the East River, Colorado, USA - East River MetaG ERMGT119_2 | ecosystem: Environmental > Terrestrial > Soil > Floodplain ...
GATAGAGCGACACCGTATCGCGCACCATCACCACGGCCAGGCCCGACATGGGCAGCAGCGCGATGGCGAGCAGCCCGGCGCCGCCGGGCCGGATACCAGACAGCCGGCCGAACAGCAGCAGCGCGAGCGCCTTGCCGAGGAAGCGCAGCACGACAAACGCGGCCACCGCGCCGGCCGCCGCGACGCCGAGGGCGTGGAATTCGAGGCTCGCGCCGGTGATCACGAACAGGATCACGAAGAACAGCTGGCCGACCTCGCCGAAGCGCACCGGCAGCAGCGCGTGCTTGCGGTCGAGGTTGCGCGCCAGCATGCCGAAGGTGACCAGCGCGACCGGCACCGAGAGCTTGAGGCTGTGGGCGACGCCGATCGTGAGCACGACTGCCGCGATCAGCAGCACGAGCTGCCGCTCGGCGCGCTTGCCGACCCAGCCGGCCGCCGCGAGCAGCGCGGCGCATGCGGCATATCCCGCCGCCGCCGAGCCGAGCAGGACGTAGATCGGGTGCAGCAGCGCGGTCTGCCAGGTGGCGGCGTGCTCGATGTGCAGGAACGGCAGCAACAGCGTCAGCACGACGTAGGCGAATACCGTGTTGACCGCGGTTAACAGCAGCATGCGCTCGGTGACCTGGCCTTCGGCGCGCAGGTCCTGCGCCACCAGCATTACCACCGCCGGCGAGGTCGCGGTGCCGATGGCGGCCGCTGTTGCGGCGAGCAGCGGGCGGAAGTCGAAGTAGGCGAGCGCGCCGTAGATCGCCCAGAAGCACAGCACGCTCTCGGCGAGCGCGGTGGCGAACAGCCAGCGGTTCCTGCGCAGCCAGTCGAAGTTGAGGCGGAAGCCGAGCTCGAACACCACCAGCCCGATGGAAAGATCGACGATCAGGCGCAGGTCGTAGAGCGCGTTGCTGTCCAGCAGGCCGATCACCCCGGGACCGAGCAGCACGCCGGCGAGCACATAGCCGGTGATGCGCGGTAGCGCGAAGTAGCGCCGCGCGGCCTCGCCGGCCAGCAGGCCGAGCGCAATCAGCGCGCCGATCATCGCGAGTTGCGAGAAGACGAACGGCACCTGCGGCAGGAACTGGTACTCGCTCATGCGCCCCGCGCCGCGGCCAGGAACTCTTCGAGGATCGGCGCGCAGTCGAGCGCGCCCTGGTTGCCGGCGTGGTGAAACTCGGGGTGCCACTGCACCGCCAGCACGTACCCCGGCCCGCCGCCGCGCACCGCCTCGACCACGCCGTCGGGCTCCGACCAGGCCTCGGCCTTCAGCCCGCGGCCCAGCGCCTTGATCGACTGGTGGTGGATCGAGGTGACGCGCGGGCGCTCGACGCCGCGGTACAGGCGCGCCAGCCCCGAGCCGGGCGCGAAGCGGATCTCGTGCAGGTGCTTCTCGTACTCGTCGGTGACATGGCGCTGCGACTCCGGCAGCTGGGTGCTCACATCCTGGTAGAGCGAGCCACCGAGCGCCACGTTGATGAGCTGCGCGCCGCGGCAGATGCCGAGCACGGGCTTCTTCGCCTCGATGAATTCGTGCACCAGCTCGATCTCGTAAACGTCGCGCACGCGATCGCCCTCCCATTCGGCGCGCAGCGGCGCCTCGCCGTAGCTCCCCGGGCTGACGTCGGCGCCGCCCTGCAGCACCAGGCCGTCCAGCACGCGCGCATAGTCGGCGACGCGGATGTTGCTGCGGTGGAGCAGGCCGTCCTTGTCCACCGTCGGCACCATGAACACCAGCACGTCGCGCGACATCACCCAGTGCGCCACCGACTGCTCGAGGTACTGCAGGGTCTTCGACTGGATGCCGCGCGCATCGGGCTGCGGGTGGAAGATGCGCGGCGAGACGCCGATCTTCAGGACGTCCGGCGAGATACTGCGGGAGAGAAAGGCGCGCAGCGAGCGCGCGCCGCGCCTAAGCGAAATCATCGCCCGAGTCTAAGGCCTGACGACGGCCTCTACCACCCCGTCATGCCTTCAGCGCGGCGAGCACTTCATCCAGCATCTTCTTCGCGTCGCCGAACAGCATGCGGTTGTTGTCCTTGTAGAAGAGCGGATTGTCGACGCCGGCGTAGCCCGAGGCCATGCTGCGCTTCATGACCACCGAGGTCTTCGCCTTCCACACCTCGAGCACCGGCATGCCGGCGATCGGGCTCGCCGGGTCTTCCTGCGCGGCAGGGTTCACGATGTCGTTCGCGCCGATCACCATCGCGACGTCGGTGTCCGGGAAGTCGGCGTTGATCTCGTCCATCTCCATCACGATGTCGTAGGGCACCTTGGCTTCCGCCAGCAGGACGTTCATGTGGCCCGGCATGCGCCCGGCGACCGGATGGATGCCGAACCTCACGTTGACGCGCTTCTCCCGCAGGAGCTTGGTGATCTCAAATACCGTGTGCTGCGCCTGCGCCACCGCCATGCCGTAGCCCGGCACGATGATCACGTTCTTCGCCTCGCGCAGCAGGCCCGCGGTATCGGGCGCGCTGATGGCGATCACCTCGCCCGCAGGTGCCGCCGTGCCGGAGGCGGCGGGTGTTCCGCCTCCGGTCCCGAACCCGCCCGCGATCACACTGACGAAGTTGCGGTTCATCGCGCGGCACATGATGTAGGAGAGGATCGCGCCGGAGGAGCCGACCAGCGCGCCCGTGACGATCAGCAGGTCGTTGGACAGCATGAAGCCGGTGGCCGCCGCCGCCCAGCCCGAGTAGCTGTTCAGCATCGACACCACCACCGGCATGTCGGCGCCGCCGATCGCCATCACCATGTGGATGCCGAAGAGCAGCGCGATCACGCTCATCAGCGCCAGCGGCAGCATGCCGCTTTCGATGGAGGCCGCGCCGACGAAGCGGGTGCCGAGCCAGATCACCAGCAGCAGGCCGGCGAGGTTGAGCCAGTGCCTCCCCGGCAGCAGCATCGGCTTGCCGCCGATCTTGGCCGAGAGCTTGCCGAAGGCGATGAGCGAGCCGGAGAACGTCACGGCGCCGATCAGCACGCCGATGTAGATCTCCGCCTCGTGGATCGTGCGCTCGACGCCCTTGAAGTGCGCGGTGGCCGCCGGGTCGATGTAGTTGGCGAAGCCCACCAGCACCGCCGCCAGCCCGACCAGGCTGTGCATCAGCGCGACCAGCTCCGGCATCTGCGTCATTTTCACGACGCGCGCGGCATACAGGCCGAGCGTGCCGCCGACGGCCATCGCGCCCACGATCCACGCGAGCCCTTTCGGCTCGACCTGCGGGCCGAGCACGGTGGCGAGCACCGCGATCGCCATGCCGACCATGCCGAAGAGATTGCCGCGGCGCGAGCTCTCGGGGCTGGACAGCCCGCCGAGGCTCAGGATGAACAGGACGGTGGCGCCCAGGTAGGCGACGGTGGCAAGCGTGGCGGTCATCGCTGGCGCCTCACTTGCGGAACATCTGCAGCATGCGCTGCGTCACCGCGAAGCCGCCGAACATGTTGATGGTGGTGAGCGCGATGGCGACCAGCGCGAGACCGAGGATCCAGGCCGCGGGGCGACCCGGGCCGAAATCGTCCAGCTGGGGCGCCACCTGCACCAGGGCGCCGATGGCAATGATGCTGCTGATCGCGTTGGTCACGCTCATGAGCGGGGTGTGCAGCGCCGGCGTCACGTTCCACACCACCATGTAGCCGACGAAGCAGGCGAGCACGAACACGGTGAGGTGCCCGAGAAAGGCCGGCGGCGCGTTGTTGCCGATGAACAGGAGCACCAGCGCGCCGACCGCGAACACGGTGGCCAGCGCCCGCGCCGACATCGGCTCGCCTGCTCCATGCCCATGGCCTTTCGCTGGCGCAGAAACTTTCCGCTGAGAGACAGCCGCTTTGGCCGGCGCTGGCGGGAGCTTCGGCGGGGGCGGCGGCCAGGTGATGCTGCCCTCCTTGATGACCGTCAGGCCGCGGATGGCGTCGTCGTCCATGTTGACATTGATGACGCCATCCTTGGTCTTGCAGAGCTCCTCGGTCAGACGGAACAGGTTGGTCGAATAGAGCGTGGAGGACTGCTTCGCCAGCCGGCTGGGCAAGTCGGTATAGCCGACGATCGTCACGCCGTGCTTGACCACGATCTTGCCGGGCTCGGTCAGCTCGCAGTTGCCGCCTTGCTCGGCCGCCAGGTCGACGATCACGCTGCCCGGCTTCATCGACCGCACCATCTCCGCCGTGATGAGCCGCGGCGCGGGCTTGCCGGGGATCAGCGCGGTGGTGATGATGATGTCCACCTCCCGGGCCTGCTTGGCGTACATCTCGCGCTGGGCCTTCTGGAAGCCCTCGCTCATGACTTTGGCGTAGCCGCCGCCACCGGACCCTTCCTCTTCGTACTCGACCTTCACGAACTCGCCGCCCAGCGAAACCACCTGGTCGGCGACCTCGGCGCGGGTGTCGTTCGCGCGCACGATGGCGCCCAGGCCGACGGCGGTGCCGATCGCCGCCAGGCCGGCGACGCCGGCGCCGGCGATGAAAACCTTGGCCGGGGGAACCTTGCCTGCGGCAGTGATCTGGCCGGTGAGGAAACGGCCGAACGCGTGCGCCGCCTCGATCACGGCGCGATAGCCGGTGATGCCGGCCATCGAAGTCAGCGCGTCCATCTTCTGGGCGCGGCTCAGCATGCGCGGCAGCGAGTCGATGGCCAGCACGGTGACCTTGCGCGCCGCGAGGCTCTGCATCAGCTCAGGGTTCTGCGCCGGCCAGATGAAGCCGATCAAGGTCTGGCCCGCATGCATCAGGCCAACCTCCTCGGCGCTCGGGCCGCGCACCTTGAGCACGATGTCCGACTTGGCCCATAGACCGGGCGCGTCGGCGACGATCTCGGCGCCGGCCGCCCGGTAGGTGTCGTCGCCGAAGTTGGCGGCGTCGCCGGCGCCGGACTCGACCTTCACGGCGAAGCCGAGCTTGATGAGCTTTTCCACCACCTCGGGAACGGTGGCAACGCGCTTCTCGCCCGCGAAGGTCTCGCGCGGAACGCCTAGGGTCTGGGACATGGGCCGGAATGATACGACAGGGTGAGGATGCAGCTGTTTGAAAATCCTTATCTGCGCGATAGCGAGCGCTCGGCCAGCTCGAACAGCGCGTGCACCGCGAGCGCGAGCGCCGCGGCGGGCAGCGCGCCGGCAAGCAGCACCGCGTGATCGTTGAGCGCGAGGCCCTGGGAGATGCGCTCGCCGAAGCCGCCGGCGCCGATGAATGCGGCGATGGTCGCGGTGCCGACGTTGATCACCGCCGAGGTCTTGACGCCGGCCATGATGGTCGGCAGCGCCAACGGGATCTCCACATGGAGCATCACCTCTTTCGGCGTCAGGCCCAGGGCGGTTCCCGCCTGCTTGAGTCCCTTTGAAACCTGCACCAGGCCGGCGTGCGTGTTGCGCGTAATGGGCAGCAGCGCATAGAGGAACAGCGCGATCAGCGCCGGCCAGACGCCGATGGTCCCGGTGAGCGGGATCAGGAAAGCGAGCAGCGCGAGCGACGGAATGGTCTGCACCATGCCGGTAAGGGCGAGCACCGGCTGCGCCACCCAGGCCACCCTCGCCGCGACGATGCCCAGTGGAATGCCAACCAAGGCGGCGATCACCAGGGAGCCGAAGACCAGCCCCAGGTGCTCGACGAGCAGCCGGCCGAAATCCGGCCCGAACAGCGCGTCCATGAAAGTGCGCGGCTTCTGCTGACCCTTGCCGAGGAATTCCGCCGCCACCTGGGCGAACGCGAGCTTGTCCAGCTCGGCACGCGCGTTCAGCCGCACCATCGCCGCCTGGTCGATCCTGAGCTTCTCGAAAGCGCTGAACGCCCGCGGAAACCGCTCGACGGCCTCGCGCCGGTACAGCAGCACGGCGTCGTAGGGCGGGAAGAAGCGCTTGTCGTCCTCGAGCACGGCGATGCCGTAGCGTCCGATCTTGGCATCGGTCGTGTAGAGATCCATCACGTCGATTTCGCCGGCGGCGAGCGCTTCGTAGGCAAGGCCGTGGTCGAGGCCGCGCGGCGCCTGCGGCAGGCCGTAGGCGCTCTTCAGCCCCGGCCAGCCGTCGCCGCGTCCGAGGAACTCGTGCGACAGGCCGATGCGCAGGCCGCGGTGCCTCGACAGGTCGGAAATGGCTTTGATGGAGAGGCCTTCCGCCTTGCCACGCGCCATGCCGATTGCGTAGCTGTTCGCGAAGCCGAGCGGATACCCCGCGGCCAGTCCCAGCGGCTGGAGGCGCTGGTTCAGCGCGCGCAGGTCGAGACGCTCCTCGGTCCTCAGGATCTCGCGCGCGATGGTGCCGGTGTACTCGGGATAGACGTCGATGGTGCCGTTCTTCAGCGCTTCGACCAGGATCGCGGTGTTGCCCAGGCCCGGCCTGTGCTGGCCGCCGGCGCTCTGCGCCAGGATCTCGCCGAGGATGTAGGACTCGGTGAAGCGCTTGGAGCCGACCTTCACGCTCTCCTGCGCCGTCGCGGCGCAGCAGAGCACGGCGAGAAGCAGCCCGGCTAGGCGGCGCGTTCCCAACGCTCGCCGTCCCCGCCGAGGAACTGCAGCCGCGCCAGGCTCGCGTACAGGCCGTCCTGGCGCATCAGCTCGGCGTGCGTGCCCTGCGCCAGCGCCACGCCGCGCTCCATGACGATGATGCGGTCGGCGTGCTGCACGGTCGCCAGGCGGTGCGCGATGGCGAGCGTGGTGCGGCCCTCCTCCAGCGCCTCGAGCGCCTGCTGCACCATGCGCTCGCTCGCCGCGTCGAGCGCGCTGGTCGCCTCGTCGAGCAGCAGGATCGGCCGGTCGGCGAGCAGCGCGCGGGCGATCGACAGGCGCTGGCGCTGCCCGCCCGACAGCGTCACGCCGCGCTCGCCGAGCGCGCTGTCGATGCCCTGCGGCAGGCGCTCGATGAACTCGGTGGCGAAAGCCCGCTCACAGGCCGCCAGCGCCTGCTCACGGCTCGCGTCGGGGCGGCCATACCTCACGTTGTCGAGCACGCTGGCGGCGAAGATCACCGGCTCCTGCGGCACCACCGCCACCAGCCGGCGCAGCGCGCCCGGGTCCATGTCGCGCACGTCGACGCCATCGATGCGCACCGCGCCCTGCTGCGGGTCGTAGAAGCGCAGGAGCAGCGCGAGCACAGTCGACTTGCCCGCGCCCGACGGACCGACCAGCGCCACGCGCTCGCCCGGCGCCACGCGCAGCGTGAAGCCGTCCAGCGCCCGCGTCGCCGGGCGCGCCGGATAGGCGAAGCCGACCTGGTCGAAGTCGATGCTGCGCGCTGCGCGCGCGGGCAGCGCGGCCGGCACCGCCGGCGCGACGATCTGCGCCGGCGTTTCCAGCAGCTCGGTCAGGCGCTCGGTGGCGCCGGCGGCGCGCTGCAGCTCGCCCCAGACCTCGGACACGGTGCCGGCGCCGCTCGCCACCACGGTGGCGTAGAACACGAACGCCGCCAGCTCGCCCGCCGAGAGGCGCCCGGCGAGCACATCGTGGCCGCCGATCCAGAGGATCACGCCGACCGCGCAGAACGCGATCAGCATCACCGAGGCGATGAGGAACGCCTTCTGCCCGATGCGGGAGACGCCTGCCTGGTAGGCGGCTTCTGCGTGCCTTGCAAAGGCGGCGCGGTCGGCGTCCTCGTGCGCGTAGGCCTGCACGGTGCGGATCTCGTGCACCGCCTCGTCGATGTACGAGGAGACGTCGGCCACGCGGTCCTGGTTGGCGCGCGACAGGCGCCGCACGCGCCGGCCGAGCAGCAGGATCGGGATCAGCGTCGCCGGCACGCCGAGCAGGACGAACAGCGCCAGCTTCCAGCTGGTGACGAACAGCATCACGGCCGCACCGGCCATCATCAGCGCGTTGCGCACGAACATCGACAGGCCGAAGCCGATCACCTGCTGCAGCAGCGTGGCGTCGTTGGTCAGGCGCGAGATCACCTCGCCGGTGCGCGTGCGCTCGAAGAACGCCGGCTCGAGGCCGAGGATGTGGTCGAACACCGCGCGCCGCAGGTCGGTGACCACCCGCTCGCCGGTCGTCATCATCAGGTAGAAACGGCACCAGGTGGACGCGGCGAGCACCACGGCGAGCACGATCATCGCCGCCACCGCCTGGTCGAGGAGCTGCGGCTCGCCGCTGCCGAAGCCGCGGTCGATCACCACCTTGACCCCCTGGCCGAGCGCCAGCACGCAGACGGCCGCGACCAGCAGCGCGCCGATGGCGGCGGCAATGCGCAGCTTGTAGGGCGCGAGGAAGCGCGCCATCGAGGCGGCCGATCGGTTGCGGGGCTGGCTCAGGCTTTCGCCACCTCGACCAGGCAATCGTAGAAGGTCGCGGCGCCGCCGAGGTCGGCGGTGCGCTGCGAGGTCACATCGTTCGCATTCTTGCCGTCGGGCGAGAACTTCTTCCACCACACCGACAGCGCGACGACCACGCCGCGGCGCGGCTTGCCGTTGACGCGCGCCACCGCGAGGAACGAGCCGCGGTCGTTGAACACGCGCACGCGCTCGCCGTCGCGCAAGCCGCGCGCCGCCGCGTCCTCGGGGTGCAGCTCTACCTCGGGCTCCTTGTCATCCTCGCGAAAGCGCGCCAGGTTGGCGAAGCTCGAGTTGAGAAAGTTGCGCCGCGGCGGCGAAAGGAAGTTGAGCGGATATTTCGCCGCGAGCTGCGGGTTGCTCGCCGGCGACTCGGCCGGCGGGTTGTAGAACGGCAGCGGGTCAATGCCCTGCTTCGCCAGCGCTTCGCTGCGCAGCTCGCATTTGCCGGACGGCGTCGGAAAGCCTCCCTCGGCGAACGGCGCGAAGCGCTCGGCCACCGCCAGGCGCTTCCAGCCCGCCTGCTTCAGCTCGTCCCAGTCGATGCCCGCCAGATTGCGGTGGCCTGAGGCGAGCGCCTGGCGCGCCACCTCGTCGTCGCTGTCGCTAAAGCAGGCGTCCTCGAAGCCCATGCGCGCCGCCAGCCGGCGGAACACCTCGATGTTGGGCAGCGACTCGCCGACCGGCTTGATCGCCGCGTTGTTGGCCAGCACGTAGAGATGGCCGTACGACTTGTGCACGTCGTCGTGCTCGAGCTGCGTGGTTGCCGGCAGCACGATGTCGGCGTAGTCGGCGGTGTCGGTCATGAACGAGTCCATCACCACCGTGAACAGGTCCTCGCGCGAGAAACCCTTTATCACTTGGCTCGAGTCCGGGCACACCGCGACCGGATTGTTGTTGTAGACGAGCAGCGCGCGCACCGGCGGCTGCGCCGAGGTCAGCGCATCGCCCAGCGCGGCGTGGTTGATGACCCGGGTTTTCTTCTTCAGCAGATCGGGGCGTTCCAGCTTGGCGTGGTCGAAGCCGTAGAAATCGGCGGTAGTGAGCACGATGCCGCCCGCCGCGTCGCGCCAGGCGCCGACCAGCGCCGGCAGGCACGCGATGGTGCGCGCCGCAATGCCGCCGCCGGCGTGCCGCTGCATGCCGTAGTTCAGCCGGATTCCCGCCGGCCGGGTCCGCCCGTAGTCGCGCGCCAGCTGCACCACTTCCTCGACCTTGATGCCGCAGATCGCGGCCACGCTCGCCGGCGCGTACTCCGCGAGGACGCGCTGCCTGAGCTCGTCGAAGCCCACCGTGTAGCGCGCCACGTAGTCGCGGTCGATCAGGTCCTCGGTGATGAGGACGTGCATCATGCCGAGCGCGAGCGCGGCGTCGGTGCCCGGCCGCAGCGCGATGTGCTGGCTGCACTTCTCCGCCGTCAGGCTGCGGTAGGGGTCGATGGCGATGACCTTGGCGCCGCGGCGCTTGGCCTCCTGCGCGCGCGACCAGAAATGCAGATTGGAGACGATCGGGTTGGAGCCCCAGATCAGGATCAGCTTCGACTCGTCGAAGCGCTCCGGGTCCATGCCGACGCTGCCGCCGAGGGTCGCCTTGATGCCCGCCTTGCCGGCCGAGGAGCACAGCGTGCGCTCCAGCTGCGAGGCGCCGAGGCGGTGGAAGAAGCGCCGGTCCATCGAGCTGTACTGCAGCATCCCCATGGTGCCGGCGTAGTTGCACGGCAGGATGGCCTGCGGGTCGTCGGCAGCCAGCGCCTTCAGCCGCGCCGTGATCTTGTCGAGCGCCTCGTCCCAGCTGATGCGGCGGAACCTGCCCTCGCCTTTCCTGCCGATTCTTTCCTGGGGATAGAGCACGCGGTCGGGCGCGTAGGTGCGCTCGAGATAGTGCGCGACCTTGGTGCACAGCGTCCCCTGCGTGAAGGGCATCGAGGGATCGCCCTGGATCTTCACGGCCACGCCATCCTTCACCGTCACCAGCATGCCGCAGGTGTCGGGGCAGTCGTGCGGGCACGCGGCGCGCACTACCTGGGTCGTCATGGCGCCGATTTTACGACGTAACCCTGCGCTCCAGCGCCTCGTCGACCAGCTCGACCCAATGGCGCACCGGCACGGCGCTCGCCGCCTGCAGGTGCGTCAGGCAGCCGATGTTGGCGGTGGCGATGCAGGGCGCGCCGCCTTCCTGCAAGGCGGCGAGCTTGCGGCTGCGCAGCTCGCCGGCAATCTCCGGCTGCAGGATCGAATACGTGCCCGCCGAGCCGCAGCACAGGTGCGCGTCACGCACCGGCGTCACCTGGTAGCCGGCGCGCGCCAGCAGCCCCTCTACCCGCCCGCGGATCTGCTGCCCGTGCTGCAGCGTGCAGGGCGACTGGAAGGCGACCCGCGACTGCGGCCCGCGCTCGGCGCGTATTTGCGGAAAGTCGGCCGGCACCACCTCGCACAGGTCGCGCGCCAGCGCCGAGATGCGCGCCGCCTTGTCGCGATAGGCGGGATCGTTCGCCAACAGGTGGGCGTAGTCCTTCACCGTGACGCCGCAGCCGCTCGCCGTCACCACGATCGCCTCGACGTGCTGCGTTTCGACCAGCGGCCACCAGGCGTCGATCAGCGCGCGCATGTCGTCGCGCCCGGCCTCGTGGCGGTTGAGGTGGAAGCGAACGCCGCCGCAGCACGCTGCGCCCGGCGCCTCGATGAGCGAAATGCCGAGGCGGTCCAGCACGCGCGCCGCGGCGGCGTTGATCGACGGCGCCAGCGCCGGCTGCACGCAGCCGCCGAGAACTAGCATCTTGCGGGCATGGCGCGCCGGCGGCCACGAGAGGTTGGCTTGGTTTTTTTCCGGAATTCTCTTCTTCAGCGTTCCCGGCAGCGCCGGTCGCAGCCATTGAGCGGTCCGCAGGGCCGCAGAAAACAGGTTGGTGCGCGGCAATCCAAACGAAAGCACGGAGCGTTTGAGCCAGTCCCACGGGCCGCGCCGGGTGCGCTTCTCGACCACCTCGCGGCCGATGTCGACCAGGCGGCCGTACTGCACGCCCGAGGGGCAGGTGGTCTCGCAAGCGCGGCAGGTAAGGCAGCGGTCCAGGTGCAGCCGCGTCCGGCCGCTCACCGCTGCGCCTTCCAGCACGCGCTTGATCAGGTAGATGCGGCCGCGCGGGCTGTCGAGGTCATCGCCCAGCACCTGGTAGGTCGGGCAGGTCGCGGTGCAGAAACCGCAGTGGACGCACTTGCGCAGGATGGCGTCGGCCTCGACGCCCTCGGGCGTGCCGCGGATGAAGTCGGCGAGCTCGGTTTGCACGGGCGGCTATACTTTTCGCATGAAGCAGATGGTCTGGGTCATTGCCCTGGGGGTGGCCGCCGGCATGGGGTACTGGATCTGGCTCGCCTCCAAGAGATACAACGAGCGCAAGCGCGCCGCCGAGGAACGCTTCGCAAGCTTCATGGCGCAAACCATGCGGCCCGCGGCGCCCAGGCTCGACGCTGCGCCCGCGGCGCCCAAGCCTGGCGCCGCCCCCACGGCCGATCTCGGGCCGCAGAAGCTCCTGTTCGACGCCGCCGCGAAGGCGGGCGAAGCCGGCGAGCCCGCGCTATCGATCCAGCTGTACGCGCGGCTCATCGCCCGCTATCCCAATAGCGCGCTGGTCGCGCTGGCGCGCAGCGCTGTGGAAGCGCAGAAAAGCCGGCTAGCAAAGCCCTAGAGATCGGCATACAGACGGCCGGGGTTGAGGATTCCGGCCGGATCGAAAGCGGCCTTCAGGCTGCGGTGCAGCCCCATCGCGACCGGCTCGAGCGGCGAGAACGCCTCGCCGCTGCGCCGCTCGACGCGGAACAGCGTCGCATGCCCCCTGGCGCGGCGCGCGGCCTCGCGCATCACCTGCGGCTCGGCGTCCGACTTCAGCCAGCGCAGGCCGCCGCCCCACTCGATCAGCAGCCTGCCCGGCAGCCGCAGGGGCGGCGTCGCCGGCGGCACCGCGATGCGCCAGAGCGCCTCGGCGCCGGCGAAAAACGCATCGGTGTGCTCGCGCACGCCCGCCCAGAACGCTTCGGCCTGCGCCTCGGGCATGCCCTCGCCGCCGATCTTCTGCGCCGCGGCGCGCACCGCCGCTTCCGCGCCGGAAAGCCGTACGCCGAGCTCGCCGTCGTGCCAGGCGGTGGCGGAAACCGGCAGCGGCTGCCCGGCCCACTGGTTGAGGGCTTCGATCGCCCGCTCCTCGGTCATCCGCAGCCGCAGCGTCGCCTCGGCCTGCGGCCGCGGCAGCACCTTGATCGAAGCCTCCGCGACCAGGCCCAGGGTGCCGAGCGAGCCCGCCAGCAGCCGCGACACGTCGTAGCCCGCGACGTTCTTCATCACCTGGCCGCCGAAGGCGAGCAGGCTGCCGCGCCCGTCGATCAGCTTCGCGCCGAGCAGGTAGTCACGCAGCGCGCCGGCGCTCGCCCGGCGGGGGCCCGACAGGCCGGCGGCGACGCAACCGCCGACGGTGGCGTGCGGGCCGAAATGCGGCGGCTCGAAGGGAAGAATCTGGTTTTTTTCATGCAGCGTCTTTTCAAGCTCGAGCAGCGGGGTGCCGCATCGCGCAGTGACCACCAGCTCGGTCGGCTCGTAGGCCACGATCCCGGCATAGGAGCGGGTGTCGAGAGTCTCGCCGCGCGGCGTATTGCCGTAGAAGTCCTTGCTGCCCCCGCCGCGCAGGCGCAGCGCGGTGCCGCGGCCCGCGGCCTCGCGGATGCGCTCCTGTAGCGCTTGCAGGCTCAAAAGCGCGGCAGCTCGGGATGGGCCGGCTTGCCGCCCACGCGCAGGCTGCGGTACTCGCCGCAGCGCGCGAGCGTAGGCACCGCCTTGCCGGGGTTGAGCAGGCCCGACGGGTCGAAGGCGCGCTTCACCGCCAGGAACAGCTCCAGCTCGCCGGCGCCGAACTGCGCGCACATCTGGTTGATCTTCTCGACGCCGACGCCGTGCTCGCCGGTGATGGTGCCGCCGACCGCGATGCATTTCTCCAGCACCTCGCCGGCGAACAGCTCGGTACGATGCAGTTGCTCCGCGTCGTTGGCGTCGAACAGGATCAGCGGGTGCAGGTTGCCGTCGCCGGCGTGGAACACGTTCGGGCAGCGCAGGCCGTACTTCTTCTCCATCGCGCCGATGAAGGTGAGCACCTCGCCCAGGCGCTTGCGC